>Ga0315298_1007004_pt1 | contig 15060 bp, 11 predicted proteins | sample WHS_1_MG_FD_203077 | JGI IMG/M metagenome (GOLD analysis project Ga0315298, IMG submission 203077) | Extremophilic microbial mat communities from Washburn Hot Springs, YNP, Wyoming, USA - WHS_1_MG | ecosystem: Environmental > Aquatic > Thermal springs > Hot (42-90C) | place: USA: Wyoming... | reverse complement strand
CTTGGCATCCCTTTCGTGCCGGCCATGTGGTTGCTCCTGGCCATCCAGTACACGGGCAAAGGCCACACCCTTTCGCTACGCTTGAGACTGCTCCTGTTTCTCGTTCCGGTCCTGACCCTTCTGTTCAGATTCACGGACTCGTACCTCCACCTGCACTATGCCGATGTGTCGATGATGCGGACCGATGGCTTCTCGGTCATCCAGATTCAGAAGGGACCCTGGTACTTGGTGAGTTTGGCCTACATCAATCTGGCGCTGATGCTGGCCAGCGCATTCTATCTTACGCTGCTGTTGGAACCCCAGGGGCGACGCCGTCGCCAGGCTGGTGCGATGCTGGTGGGATCCCTGTTCCCCTGGGGTGGCTTTCTGGTGTACGGGTCGGGGAACGCACCGTATGGGCTCGATCTCACACCCCTGGGCATGACTATCTCCAACGTGGTCATCCTCTTCTCCATGTTCCGATACCGATTGCTGGACCTCATCCCTGTGTCTCGGGAAAAGGTGTTCGAGAAGGTGGTGGATGGAGTGGTGGTGCTGGACGAGGGCTACAGGATCGTCGACTTCAACCCCTCAGCCGCCATGATTCTTCCGGAACTGGGCAAGTCACCCCTCGGGACCGAGTGCAGCCAGCTCTTTGGGTTACGGAAGGGTCTTCTGGCGGCTATTGCCACCGGCGAGGAGGCCGACATTCAGACGGAAGTGGACGGCTCGACCCGCTACCACGAGGTCCGGGTCGTGGATCTATTCGATGGCGATCACGCAATCATCGGCCGCGTGGTGCTCCTTTCGGACATTACCGAGCGGGTGGACACCATGCAGCACCTGCAGCTCATGGCATCGACGGACGATCTGACCGGGGTATCCAATCGGCGACACTTCCTGGACCGCTGTCAACTGGAGTGGGACAGAGCTAGAAGGCACTCAGAATGTCTCTCTCTCATGATGTTGGATATCGACTGCTTCAAAGAAATCAACGATCGCCACGGACATCAGGCGGGCGATGCAATGCTCAAGATGGTCGCCGATGTGTGCCGTGCGAACATTCGCTCCATCGATATCCTCGGCAGATACGGCGGGGATGAGTTTGTGGTGTTGCTGCCGAAGACGGACTCGGCAGCAGCACTCGTGGTGGCTGAGAGGCTGCGCAGCGTCATCGAGAGGGCCGAAAAGCGATTGAATGACGGCTGCCTTCGGGTGACCGCCAGCTTTGGAATCGCCGCTGAAACTCCCGCGGAAAGGGAAACCATCGATCATCTGCTCGGGAGAGCCGACCAAGGGCTCTACAGGGCCAAGATGGAAGGCCGAAACTGTGTTAGGATGTTGCTGGAGGAAGGCGGCCCGCGCCGGCCAGAAGCGCTCGCCACCGAGGACATCGCGAGAGATCTTGGAGCCTCGCTCCCTTCCGGAAACCAGTATCAGCAGCTTGGGGATAGATAGTCATGAGTCCAGTCTCCGACACCAGTGTCAGCGGCAATCCATCCTTCGTCCACCTCCACGTCCACTCGGAGTACTCCCTACTGGATGGGCTGGGGAAGATCAAAGACCTGGTATCCAGGGCGAAGGAGCTAGGGATGCCCGCTCTAGCCCTAACCGACCACGGCACCATGTATGGCGCCATCGAGTTCTATCTGGCCGCCAAAGGGGCCGGCATCAAGCCGATCATCGGTCTGGAGACCTACGTTGCCCGCCGCACCATGTACGACAAGGAGGCCGAGGACAAGTCCTCCAGCCACCTTCTCTTGCTGGCTCGGGACTTCTCCGGCTACCAGAGCCTGGTCAAGCTGGCCAGCGCCGCCCAGGTTGACGGCTTCTATTACAAACCCCGGATCGATCACAATCTACTGGAGAAGCACCACGAAGGGCTCATCATCTCCTCCGCCTGCCCCTCGGGAGAAGTTGCTCGGGCCATCCTGAACGATAACCCCGGGGAGGCCGCCAGGGTGGCGGCCTACTACCGCGACCTGGTGGGACCGGATAACTATTACTTGGAGATCCAGGACCACGGCCTGGCGGACCAGCAGAAGATCAATCGGGGCGTCCTGGAGCTGAGCCGCCGGATGGGCATCCCGGTCATCGCCACCAACGACGTTCACTACGTCCGCCAGGAGCACGCCGACGCCCAGGAGATCCTTCTCTGCATCCAGACCAACACCACCATGGACGACCCCACCCGGATGCGGATGGAGACCCAGAACTTCTACCTCCGCAGCGCCCAGGAGATGGCCGCCGTCTTCGCCGAGGTGCCCGAGGCCCTTCGTAACACCCTGCGGGTGTCCGAGCTGTGCAACCTGGAGATCGACTTCAACCGGGTGATCTTGCCGGAGCTGGATTTCGTTCCAGAGGGTATGACGCCGGGAGAGTACCTGGCGAAGCTGGCCTGGGCCGGACTGGAGGAGCGTTTCCCCCACGTCACTGACGAGATGCGGCACCGGCTGGAATACGAGCTCTCGGTCATCGAGAAGACCGGCTTCTCCAAGTACATCCTCTTCGTCTACGACTACGTCAACTGGGCGCGCAAGCACGGGATCATCTGCTCCCCCAGGGGTTCCGCCGCCGGTAGCCTGGTGCTCTACTGCCTCAAGGTAGCGGACGTGGACCCCCTGGAGTACGACCTGACCTTCGAGCGATTCCTGAACCCAGACCGGGTCCAGATGCCCGATATCGACATGGACTTCCAGGACGACCGGCGCGACGAGGTGATCGAGTACGTCACCCGTAAGTACGGCTCGGACCATGTGGCCCAGATCGTGACCTTCGGCCGGCTGGCAGCGCGAGCGGCTATTCGAGACGTGGGGCGCGCCATGGGGCTGCCTCTGGCGGAGGTGGACAAGGTCGCCAAGCTGGTACCCACCCTCCCGGTCGGCATGACTATCGATAAGGCGATGGAGGAGAACCCCGATCTCCGAGCTATGTACGAGCGCGAGCCCCACATCAAGCGGCTGATCGACGCGGCCAAGAGCATCGAGGGGGTTGCGCGCCATGCCTCCACTCACGCGGCCGGCGTCGTGGTGTCCAGAGATCCTCTAACCGAGCTGGTGCCGATCCAGCGAGCCACCAAGGGCGAGAACGTCATGATGGCCCAGTACTCCATGAAGCCGCTGGAGAAGATGGGCCTTCTCAAGATGGACTTCCTGGGGCTGAACAACCTGACCATCCTGGCCAACACCGTCAAGCTGGTGGCCGAGACCCGGGCCAGGGAGATCGACCTGTCCAGCATCCCCCTGGATGACCAGCCCACCTTCCAGATGCTAAGTCAGGGGGAGACCACGGGCATCTTCCAGTTGGAGGGCACGGGTATGCGCCGGTGGGTGCGGGAGCTGAAACCCACCTCCGTACGCCACCTGATGGCTATCGTCGCCCTGTACCGGCCGGGCCCCATGGCCTACATCCCCACCTACATCGCCCGCAAGGAGGGGCGGGAGCCCATCCAGTACTTCCACCCCAAGCTGGAACCCATCCTGAAAGAGACCTACGGGGTCATCGTCTACCAAGACCAGGTGATCAAGGGCGTGGTGGCCGTGGCGGGTTTCTCCATGGGCCAGGCCGACGTGCTGCGCAACGCCATGAGCAAGAAGATACGGGACGTCATGGCGAAGCAGAAGGACCTCTTCATAGCCGGCGCCTTGAAGAACGGCATCCCCGAGGAAGGTGCCCAGCAGATCTGGGAGCAGATCGAGCCCTTCGCCGGATATGCCTTTAACAAGGCCCACGCCGCCTGCTATGCCATGCTGGCCTACCAGACGGCCTATCTGAAGACCCACTACACCGTGGAGTACATGACAGCTCTCCTCACCTCCTATGCCGCCGACACCGACAAGGTAGCCCTCACCTTAGGGGAGTGCCGTCGCCTGGGGGTGGCCATCCTGCCTCCCCACATCAACCGCAGCGGGCTGCAGTTCTCGGTGGAGCCGCTGCCGGCCGCGGGAAGTCCCCTCAAACCCACGGAAGGCTCCAAGAGAGAGCTGGCCATACGATTCGGGCTGATTGGCGTAAAGAACGTAGGGGAGGGTGCCATCCAGAGCATCGTCGCGGAGCGGGAAAAGAACGGCCCCTACAGGTCCATGGCCGACTTCTGCCGTAGAGCTGACATGAAAGCCATCAACAAGCGGGTCGTAGAGAGCCTGATCAAATGCGGGGCCATGGACGAGTTTGGCGATCGTGCACAGCTCCTGGACAGCCTGGATCAGACCCTGGATGCGGCCCAGCAGGAACAGCGCGCCCAGGAGATCGGGCAGTTCACCATGTTCGATGCCATGTTCATGGCGCCCTCTTCACCCGCGGTCCCAGCCCCGGCACAGGCTGCCGTCTCCGATCGAGTCGTCTCCGAGAGAGAGAAGCTGGCCTGGGAGAAGGAGGTGCTCGGCCTTTACATATCCAGCCATCCCTTCCAGCATGCGGCACCCTATCTTCGCCAGAGGGTGACGGCCAACTCCAGCCAGATCGGTGAGGAGCTAGAGGGCAAGAAGGTAATCATCGCCGGAGTGGTGTCGGGGATAAAGGGGCTGACTACCAAGAAGGGTGACCGGATGCTGGCGGTCCAGTTGGAGGACCTCCACGGCGGCCTGGAGGTGGTGGTGTTCCCCAGGACCTATGAGAAGACCCGCGATCTCTGGGAGATGGACGCGGTGATGGTAATCGAGGGGAAGGTGGACGCAAAGGACGAGCGGAAGAAGGTCCTGTGCGAGAAGGCCGAGCGGTTCACGGTGCCCGAGGGCGAAGCGCCCCCTGAGGAGCCTCCCACGGATCTCTACATTCCACAGCCCGACTTCCTGTCCACGGAGGACGGCTTCGACCCGGATAGCGCCCCGGAGGAGGATGCCGGCTTCCCTTCGTGGGAGGAAGCTCCCATAGAGGATGGACGGGGAGACGGAGAGACGCGGGGACGCGGGGACGCGGAGACGGGGAGACGCGGGGACGGGGAGGAGTCGGCACTCAGCATCCAGCACTCAGCACCCAGCATTCAGAACCCAGAACCCGGCACCGAGCGAGATACTCATCACTCCGATGTGAACGGCCAGGCCAACGGTCGCAAGGCCGCCAACGGCCGAAAGCCGTGCCACGTCCGCATAACCCTGAGGCGGCGCGGTACCGACGAGCACGATCTGGAGCTGCTGCGCGAGGTATACCGACTCCTGGGCATGTGGCGGGGCAGCGACAGCTACGAGCTGTGCATCGAGAGCGCTCGAGAGTGCACCTACCTGAAGCCACCCGAGGAGGGCACCACCTTTAACCCGAGCCTGGAGGCCTCCCTCAAGGAGCTGCTTGGCCCCGACTGCCTCACCCTGTGCGATCCGATCGAGGCATGATCGACTACCACACGCATTCCCACGTCTCTCACGATGGGATCGGGCGCATCCTGGAGCACGCGCGCCGGGCGGAAGAGATCGGGCTCACCGAAATCTGTCTCACCGAGCATCTGGACTTCTATATCTCAGAGGACGGCTTCCCCTGCTGCACCATTCCCACCGAAACCCAGCTCCGGAGTTATCTGGAGGAGATTCGAGAAGTCCAGGGGATGTGCCGCATACCGGTGCGTGCCGGGGTCGAGCTGGATTACAAGCCCGAGGCCGATTACTGGATTCGGGACATGCTCCAGCGCTTCTCGTTTGACTTCGTGCTGGGCTCGGTCCACAACGTGGGGGATTGGCCCGTGTCGGGGCCGAAGGAGCTGGCCATCGACTACTTCCAGGAGCGGGGCGTTCTCCAGGGCTGCCTGGACTACTTCGATATCGTCGAGCAGGCCGTCGCCACCGGGCTGTTCGACTCCTTCGCCCACCTCGACCTGATGAAGCGGTTCAAACCGGAGAATGGGAAACTGATGCGGCAGGGCGTGCTGCGAGATCGAATCGCCGCCGTTCTGGACCGGATGGTGGCGACCGGTACTGGCATGGAGGTCAACGCCTCTGGGATCTTCCACCCGGCCGGGGAGCCCTACCCCGGCCTGCAAATCCTGAAGCTGGCCCGGGATCGTGGCGTGGGGATGTTGACCATCGGCTCCGACTCCCACAGACCCGAGACCGTGGGCCGTGGCCTAGAGGCCGCTCTCTCCCTGGCCCGCGCCGCGGGCTACAGATCGCTCTGCACTTTCGAACGGCGACAGGCCCGAGTGGTCGCGCTCTGACGCCCCCTCGCAGGGCTAGCCGGCTTCGGCGTGCTGTGGTAAGGTTGGACCGACATCTACTACTCATGGAGAAGGGATCGATGAAGATTCGAGATATCCGGACTACCGGGTTGCAGGTGCCCCTGCGCCGGGTGTTTGGAGGCGGCACCTATAGCGTGGCTTCGCGCGCCACCATCATCACCGAGATTCTCACCGAGGAGGGCCCGACCGGTTGTATGTATTCGGGCGATACCCGCGAGGAGGGCCAGGCGAAGGTGCTGGCAGCTGTGGAGGAGCTGAAGCCTCTCCTGATCGGGGAGGAGCTTCTCGCCGCCGAGCGGCTGTGGGAGAAGATGTTCCGCTATGCCGCCTCCGACACGAAGCGGCAGCCCTATCTGATGGAGGCGGTGAGCGCCCTGGACATCGCCCTTTGGGATGCCATTGGCAAAGCAGCGAACCTGCCCCTTTACAAGCTGTGGGGCGGCTACCGGGACAGCCTGCCCATTATCGCCATCGCCGGGTACTACGAGGAAGGCAAGGACCTGGGCCGGCTGAGCCGCGAGATGGCCTGGCTGCGGGCCCAGGGGATGGCGGGTGTCAAGATGAAGGTAGGCCGGATGTCCGTGGAGGAGGACATCGCGCGGCTGGCGGCGGCCCGCAAAGCAGCTGGAGACGACTTCCTCATCGCCTGCGATGCCAATCGGGCATGGAATCTTCGGGATGCCCTGCGGTTCGCCCGCGCGGCCCGGGAGTACGATCTGCTCTGGCTGGAGGAACCGCTCCAGTGGAACAACGAGATCGAGGGGATGCGCAAGGTTCGGCACGCAACCGGCGTGGCCGTGACCGCCGGCCAGTCGGTGTGGTCCGCCATGCAGTGCCGAGATCTGATCGACGGCGAGGCCATCGACTATCTGAACGTGGATGCCTCCTACGCCGGGGGGCCCACGGAGTGGCGCAAAGCCGCCGCCTACGCGGCGCTCCACGACGTCCTGATGGCCCACCACGAGGAGCCTCAGGTGTCGATGCAGCTGCTGGCTTCGGTGCCCAACGCCGGCTTCGTGGAGTGCTTCCCCAACCCGGACCGCGACCCTCTCTGGGCCACCCTGATCCTGAACCGCCCGCCGATTCACGACGGGATCATCGAACTGCCCAAGGGCCCGGGGTTCGGCCTGGAGTTCGACCCCGAGGTGATCGCGAGGTACCGGGTCCAGTGATGAGTGATGAGTCGGATGGCTCTGCTCATCACTCATCACTTCTTACTCGTCAGGACCCGGCGGTGAGCACCACCCTCAGGGCTCTGGAAGGATGATCCGCCAACTCCTGAAAGACGGCTGCCCCCTCGGATAGGGGGCGCAGTTCGGTGATCAGGGGGCTCGGGTCCAGCTTGCCGGCCGATATCGCTTCGGCTGTTTCCCAGAACTCGTTGGTCGTGTAGGTGAGGCTGCCTACCAGATGGATTTCCTTGCCGGCCATCCTAATCAGGTTCAGTTGCAGCGTCATGAAGCTACCCAGGGTCACCACCGTTCCCCCTGGGACCACAGCTTCCAGACACTGGTCGAAAGTGGGCTGTATGCCCCCGGCGTCAATGGCGACATCCATCTCCTCCACATCCAGAACCCTAGCTATCTCCTGGCGCCAACCCTCCTGAGTGGGATCCACCGCGACGGAGGCTCCCAGCGCTACTGCTAGCTCCCTCCGCCATGGGCTGCGAACGGTTACGGCCACGGCCCTGGCTCCCTGCGCCCTGGCGGCCAGCAGCACGAGGAGTCCTATCGGCCCCGCGCCGGCAATAAGCACCGTCCGGCCTGTCAGGTCTCCCGCCTGTCGGACGCCGTGAATTGCTACTGCCGTCGGTTCCGTTAGAGCGCCCACGGGATAGCTCACGCCATCAGAAAGAGGAACAAGGTTGGCCAGCGGCAGGCTGAGTCTCTCGGCCATGGCTCCCACGGCGTTGTTCCCCATGAAGCGCCGGTGCCTGCAGCGCTGGCTGTGGCCAGTAAGGCACTGGTCGCATTGCCCGCAGGCGAGTGTAGGAAACATCACCACCCGCTTCCCCAACCAACTGGCGGGTACCCCCTCGCCCAGAGCCACCACCTGGCCGGTAGCCTCATGGCCCATCGGATTGCCCGGAGTCCGTCTGCGGTTCTCCCCCGTGTAACCGTGGATGTCGGAGCCGCAGATAGCAACAGCCCGTGTCTCCACTATCACCTCGCCTGGGCCGGCCACCGGCTCGGGCTTGTCCACCCAACCCAGCTTTCTAGGCTCCAGGAACACCAGCGCTTTCATCTTCTCTTCCTCCATGTTCCCCGGCCAGGCGAACGATGGGCGGCCACGTACCACTCATCACTCATCGCTCATTACTCATCGATGGCAACAGTGGGCACCTCGCTGGCACCCCAGTGGAACTGGCTCCGGCCCACCTCGCCGCCGCTGACGAAGACCTGGAAGCATTCCGGGCTCTCGGCGATGGCCACCAGCGTCTCCGGCTGATCCAGAAGCCACGCCAGTTCCGGTCTGGTCTTCTTGAGGGCCTCGGCCTGGTTGACCGCGTTGCTGTACAGCTTCCCGAAGGCGATCCGGCTCTTGCGATACAGGTACTCGGAAACGTCCGACCGAGACCACCCAGCCCGCTTGAAGATGTCCCCGTGGGTGGGCGCCAGGAGCAACACGTTCTGCTCCGGCAGGTTCTTCTTGGTCTCCGGGTCCTTCCGGCCTCCGTAGAGCCACCGACCCACACTGGCCATCCCGATGTAGCTGGCGGTCAGTGTCAGCAAGGTGGCCATCAACTCCTCGGGCGTCTTGGCCGTGTGGTTGTACACGTCCGGGCCGGGATATACCAGGGCAATGGAAACGGTGCTGGTGTCCTTGTCGAATCCCTTCTCCACATTCCAGGGGGCCCACGGAGAGCGCTCGGCGTTCTCCGCCACGCAGAAGCTGTACTTGCAGGGCGTTCCGAGGGTGTCCATATCCATGGACCCCGCATAGGCGAACCCAATGTTCATCAACATCAGGCGAAGCGCCCGTCCGACCACCGTGTTCACCCGAGAGGGAGAGCCGGGGCCCAGGACGCAGGTGCTGTAGTTGAAGCCCAGCTTCTGAACGACGGGGCCGCTCACCATCACCATAGGCGCGTTGGGCCCCGTGGACATCGCCTGAGTCTTGCCGTTGGCCCCTGTGGCCTCGTACGCCTTCACCATGGCGATCAGCACCGGCATGTGTTCGGGCTTGCAGCCGGCCATCACGCCGTTGATAGCGATCTTCTCCACCGTGGCGATGCCCCCGCCGGGCTGCAGCGCCCTGACCACAACCGTATCCGGCGATAGCCGGGTCCCCGCCAGCATCCTCTCCACTGCCTGGGGTGTGGGTGGAATCAGCGGCATCCCGTCGCTCCACTCTCGCTCCACGAACAGGTCGTTGAGCCTGGCCTGGCAATCCAGCAGGTCGTCTCCGCCGATGGTCTCCACCTGGGAACCAATCCCGGCGGATGCGGCTCCGGCGTCGAGCTGCCGTGTCAAGCCAGCCTCCACCTGGTCGATGGCCGCCGCCACCATCTCGTGCAGCCATTCGGCTGTCTGATTGGTGATGGTGGTCGGGACGACGGCCAGGGGCAACTCCGGCAACCCAAGCAGCTTTCCCGTGGCCCGGGCGTCGTTCACGAAGTGCTTTGCCGTGAAGGCCACGGTGGGGATGCCGGCCTTCTCCAGGGCAACCATGTCGTGGACAAGCCACGACGTGCACGACCCTCAATCGGCGCTGGTGCCGATGGCGGCGTCGCACTCGGAGGCGATCTTCCTGGCCTCCTCGGCGTTCCCCAGCTTACTGGCGCCGCTGACATAGCCCGAGTAGTGGCGGAAACGGATCCCAGGGTGCCTCTTGGCTAGCTCCTCGGCCGCAGCGGCCAGGGCGATGTCGCCACCGGCTTTCAGATTCCAGTACAGGGCGATGGTCTTACCTTCCAGGCTGTCCAGCCGCCTGGCCGGCGGCACCCTCTTCCGGTCGATCTCCGCGACCGGGTTCAGGAACTCCAGTGTTGCCATGGTTCTATCCTCCTCTGACGAAAACGGCGAGAACTCGAACCACCAAGATACCGGGGCACTATGGATTCTCCTGGCCTGGAGTCTTGGTGGTTACCCGCCCCTTGCTGGCTTCCTCATCCCTGGCAGGGAGTAGAGGCGGCCCGCTGTAACCGCCCTGGTCTCTCTTGGGACTGTCTGGCTTGCCGGTGACCGTGGCCTGTGCTATGAGCAGAGCGGGCCAGCGTCGCCCCCGGTCCTACATCTCCTTGCGGGACGAGCAGTGCGGCCAGATCGCGCACGTCGTCCAGCTCCTCCAGCTTCTCCACGGTCCGGATCAGCCGCTCGGCCCGCTGCTGGAACTCGGGCCTTCCCGAGAAGGCCAGACACCCTCGGAACTTGGCCTCCAGCTCCTCCCTGGGCAACGGATTGCCCGCATGCCCCCGTGTGTCCGCGGCACGGGATTCCAGCGTCCGCCCATCGACGGTGCGCACCCGAACCGTCACCGGCGCCACCGCTCGCTCGTCGATGGTGGGGTCCACCACGACCCTGACCCGGGAGGCCAGCTCCCCGACCGCGGGATCCCGAACGGCCGCCTCCTGGAAGTCCTCCAGGGACACCCATCTCTTTCGGATCGCCGTGGCGACGGTATAGGGAATGCTGAACTGGGCATCGGCCTGAGGGTTTGCCCGTATCTGGAAAGGCGCTCCCACCGTATCGTAGGTCAGCTTGGAGCCGATCACCTCTACCTGGGCCACCTGCTCCGCTGAAAGGTCGGTCCCGCGCACCAGATCCAGAGTCGCGTCGATGGCGGCGTGGGTGCATCCACAACAAGGATAGGGCTTGATGCGGAGGTTCGACACCTCGAAACGGCTGCCCAGCCCTTCCAGGGCGCGATCCCGGTCGTAGAGGCCGTTTTCGTGGACCGGGAAGTAGCCCAGCCGCCCTTCAAAGGGCTGGTTCGGCCCCGTGATACCCTTTTGCGACAGCAGGGCCGCCATCACGCCCGCCTGGGCCGCGAGACCCGGGTGCAGGCGCTTGACCAGCCGCGCCTCGATCAGCGCCTGCTCGGTGCCGGCTGCCCGACTGTAGGCGATGCCCAGCGCATTCAGCAGCCCGATCCGGTCGAGCCCCAGAATCCGCCCCGCGGCCAGGGCGGAGCCGAAGACCCCGAAGGTGATAGTGTAGTGCCAGCCCTTTTCCACCTTCACCGCCAGCCCAAGACGACACATGGCATCGACGCCCAGCACCAGCGCTGTCAGCAGTTCCCGGCCGTTCACCCCGCCCATTCGCTCCGCCAGGGCCAGGGCCGAGGGCAGCACCGGTCCGAAGGCGTGCAGGTGCGCCTGGTCGTGCAGGTCATCGAACTCCAGGGCATGGCACATCATGCCGTTGACCAGCGCGGCGTTAAGGGCCGGGACTCTGGTACCGTACGCCCACACTCCGCTCTCCGGCCTGCCTCCCCATTCGGCCACCAACTCGTGCAAAGGACCCACCCCCGGCTGGCTCCAGCCGGCAATGGCGTCGCCCAGGGTGTCCAGCAACACACTCTTGGCCGCCGCCACCGCCTCGGCGGGCAGGTCGTTGAAGGCCGTCTCCGCCGCGAGAGCCGCGAAATGAACAGCCAGCTCTTCATCCTTCGACACGGCGCGACCCGTCATGCCCCCGCCTCCCTACACCACGGAGCGAATGGCCTCAAGCTCAACGGCGCCATCGGCGTCGGGCAGGATCTGCTCAATGTGAGCGAACACGCGGACTCCATCTCACCCTCTCGTCTTGCGCAGGACCCACGCTACGTTGCTGGCGAAGTTTCGGACGGTTCTCAGCCCCTCACCGTCGTTCGCCACCTCCCCCGGCTCGCGTCCAAAAGCCATGTTCCAATATGTCGAGCCAGGGACTATCATCCCATGATAGAGGAAGAAGAACAGCAATTGCGCCAGGGCGAAGTTCTGGCCGGCCCTCCGGGCCACCACCATGGGCCCGCCCACCTTGCGCTCGAACGGCCTGCCCACCGCGTTGGCGAGATATCCGGCCCTGTGGAGAAGAGCCAGGACTTGCGGCGTCGGGCCACTGAAGTAGACCGGCGACCCAACGATGAAGCCGTCCGAGGCCACCATCTTGTCGAATAGGGGCGCGAAGTCGTCATCCTGAGTGCACTCACCCAGCGAGCGGCAGGCCAGGCACCCGTCGCACGGCTCGACCCGATAGTCGGCGAGACGGATCATCTCCGTCTCCAGCCCCTCCTCCTGAAGCACTCGAAGGGCCTCGGACACCAGGATCTCCGTGTTGCCTCCCTTCCTGGGGCTGCCCACGATGCCCAACATCTTCATTCCCATAACCTCCGAAGCTTGGGGAGCCGATACCCGTTATCCATCACTCGGCGTGCACCAACCGCACGTTGCTGATGAAGGGCGCCCGCAGCGCCAGCGATTCCTGGACCAGCATCAGCACGGCCTCGTCCGAGAGGACGCACTCCGGGCAGTCCTTGGACATCCCCTGCTTGTAGCGTAGCACCAGCGTATCGCCTCTCTGCTCCTCCACTGCCACGCTACCGCCGTCGGCCGCCAGGATCGAGTTCACCTGATCCACTACCGCTCTGATCATAGGATTCACGGGTGCCATGTTCGTCTTCCTTCCCTTAGATGTCTATCGCCACGGTGGAGACGTCGCTCCCTCCGTAGAGGAACTGGCTTCGGCCGGCATCGCCACCCGTCACGAAGACCTCGTAGCACTCCGGCCCCTCGGCCATGGAGATCATGGTGTCCGGCTGGTCCAGCAGCCACATCAGCTCCGGCCGGGTCGCCTTCAGGGCCTTCTCTATCGGCTTCACCGCTATGGTGTACAGCCTCTTGAAGGGTATCCGGCTCTTCTGGTGGAGATACTCCTGGATGTCGGCCTTGGTCCATCCGTGCTTGCGCATCAGGTCGGCGTGGGTAGGGGCCAGGATCAGCATGTGGATCTCTTTGTGGGTCTCCTGGGGCTTGTCCGGATCCGGGCGGCCGCCGTAGAACCAGCGACCCACGCTGATCACACCGATGTAGCTGCCCGTCAGGGTGATCAGGGTGTCCAGCATCTCCTCGGGTTTGGTGGCGGTGAAGTCGTAGACGTCCGGGCCCGGGTAGACGCAGGTGATGGAGAGGGTACTCACCTCTCTATCGAACCCCTGCTGCACGTTCCAGGGCTCCCAGGGGTTGCGGGCCACATTCTCGGCCAGGCAGAAGCTGTACTTGTTGGGGGTGCCCAGGGTGTCCATGTCCATGGAGCCCGGGTAGCACTGGCCGATGTTCATCAGCATCAGGCGTAGAGCCCTGCCGATAACGGTGTTGACGTGGGACGGAGATCCCGGGCCCATGACGCAGGTCCGATAGTTGAAGCCCAGCTTCTCGATGATGGGACCGCTGATGAGGACCAAGGGTGCGTTGGGGCCGGTGGACATGGCCTGCATCTTCCCGATGACGCCCAGCCCCTCGTAGGCTTTGGCCAGGGCGACCAGCACCGGCATATGCTCCGGATGGCAGCCGGCCATGACGCCGTTGATGGCGATCTTCTCGATGGAGGCGACACCTCGGCCGGGGTAGAGACCGTTGACCACCACGGCCTCCGGCGGCAGCTTGTAGCCGGCGATCATCCGCTCCACCGCCTTCGGCGTGGGCGGGATCAGCGGGAAGCCGTCACTCCACTCCCGTTCCACGAAGAGCCGGTTGAAGTTGGCCAGGCAGTCGCCGTAGTCGTCGCCGGTGATCACCTCCGTCTCCGACAGGCGCGGCCGAAACTCCCCCATGGGCGTAGGCTGTTTGGTGAGCCCATCGATCACCTGGTCTACCACGCCGGCCACCATCCTGGCCAGGCTCTCGGAGGTCTGGTTGGTGAGAACCTCCGGGAAGAGGGCCAACGGCACCTCCGGGCAGCCGAGCACGTCCGCCGTGGAGCGGGCGTCGTGGATGAAGTGTCTGGCAGTGAAGGTCACCGAAGGGATTCCGGCCTTCTCCATCAGGATCATGTCGCGGACAAGCCACGACGTGCAGGACCCTCAATCGGCATTGGTGCCGATGATGGCATCCACCTCCTTCGACATCCTGGCGATGTCCTCGGCGGTGGCTTGCCGGGATGGACTGCCCACGGATCCCAGGTAGCTCTTGAAGGTAATGCCGGTGAAGCGCTGGGAGAGCTCCCTCGCCACGTGGGCGAGGGCGATGTCCCCGCCGGGCTTCTGGTTCCAGTAGAGCCCGATGGTCTTTCCCTCCAGGGTGTCCAGCCGCTTTGCGGGCGGGACCCTATCCCGCACTATCTCCGCAACCGGGTTCAGGATCTCCAGGGATACCATTTCTTCACTCCTCCCTTGCGCGCGAGCCGCGCTGCCCGCGTCGTCTAACTTATCCACGACTGTCATCGGAAGCCGAGGCGAGCTGCCTCCTGCCAGCCATCCTGATCCGTGGCCTAAGCGCTCCGACACGGAGAGTGTGTAGTTTTGTGGGGACACCCCCGTGGACATGCCCTCTGGCATGTTCACGCCTGCCAGGCCGCGACGCCACGCTCGCTACCGTCGCGTGCCCTGGACCCGCTTTCTACGATACTCCTACGTCGGTGTGCTTAGTGGCTGTCAGGCGCCCGTCACGCCGAAGATCACGGACATCCGTTTACTCAACGGTATTGTGGCCTCCTTCGGCGTATCCGACGGGATGAGACATGGAGGCGCGAACCGCCCGGGTCATCGCGCCCAGCAAAGGCCCCACCAGCACCAGAATGGCCATGACCATCAGCACAGCCGACACCGGCCTGGTGAAGAACACGCTGAAATCGCCCCCCGACAGCATCAACGACTGGCGCAGCCCCGTCTCGGCCTTGCGCCCCAGCACCAGGGCAATGACCATGGGAGCCAGGGGAAAGCCTCCAACCCGGAACACCCAGCCCAGTATGCCAAAACCTATGGCCAGCCAGATATCGAAG
>Ga0315298_1007003_pt1 | contig 15062 bp, 16 predicted proteins | sample WHS_1_MG_FD_203077 | JGI IMG/M metagenome (GOLD analysis project Ga0315298, IMG submission 203077) | Extremophilic microbial mat communities from Washburn Hot Springs, YNP, Wyoming, USA - WHS_1_MG | ecosystem: Environmental > Aquatic > Thermal springs > Hot (42-90C) | place: USA: Wyoming... | reverse complement strand
GATCCCAGATTGACATCCATTATGAAAACGTCCAAAGAGAGATGCAAAAAATTTTTAAAATCATTGGCATTGCCGCTTAGCCGTATCGACAATCTTTTGTCGATATCGATTCCCTAAGGGCCTAAAAAACTTTTTCAGAGGGTTCAGTTGATACCTTGACAAGGATTATTGGATTAGGTTAATAAAAGCATAATTCCTATAGAAAAAGTATAATTTTCTAATATATGAAAATATCAACAAAAATTAGGTATGGGACAAGGGCCATGTTGGAATTGGCCTCTCACTATGGAGAAGGGCCTGTGGAATTAAGGGAGATTGCAGAGAAGGAAGATATTCCCCTAAAATATTTGGAGCAGGTCATCATTCCTATACGGACAGCAGGATATGTGAAATCGGTTCGAGGTTCAAAGGGAGGGTATATTTTAGCCAAACCCCCCTCTGAAATTTTTTTAAGCGATTTGATAGAAATTTTAGATGGACCTATCCATTTGGTAGAATGTATCAATAATCCAACTGCTTGTCGAAAAACTCCTCTTTGTGTGACCAGAGATATTTGGAAAGAGGTTTCAGAATCTATTGATCATATCCTTCGCTCCATTACCCTGGAGGATATGGTGAGACGGAAAAGGGAGAAGGAAGGGAAGAATTTCCCCATGTATCAGATTTAGAGTTATCCCATAGAGATTTCTCGCTCCATGGGAGGAAAAAATTAGTCCCATCGCGTTTTAAACATTCGCGATTATGGAGAGATAAAGGATGGCCAAGATTGCTCATTCTATTTCTGAATTAATAGGTAAAACACCCTTATTGAGGTTGAATCGGATCACAGAGGGTTGCAAGGCTGAGGTGATTGCAAAATTAGAATCCTTTAACCCCTGTGGAAGTGTCAAGGATCGTATTGGTCTATCCATGATCGAGGCCGCGGAGAGGGCGGGGTTGATCAAAAAAGATACGATTATCTTGGAGCCTACAAGCGGAAATACAGGGATTGCCTTGGCCTTCATTTGCGCAGCCAAAGGGTACCCCTTAGTCATCACCATGCCTGATACGATGTCCATTGAGCGGATTCATCTACTCAAACTGTTTGGTGCAGAGTTGGTTCTCACGCCGGGTCAGGAGGGAATGGCAGGAGCAGTAAGAAAGGCAGAGGAGATGGCCAGGAAGGACTCGCGGTATTTTATCCCGCAACAATTTCGTAATCCAGCCAATCCAGAAATCCATAAAAGAACAACTGCCCAAGAGATCTGGGAGGATACAGATGGAAGGGTTGACATAATAGTCGCAGGGGTAGGGACTGGAGGAACGATTACTGGTGTGGCAGAGGTGCTTAAGGAACAGAGGCCCGGTTTTAAAGCCATTGCCGTAGAACCCCAAAACTCCCCTGTTCTTTCTGGCGGTAGACCAGGGGTTCATAAGATCCAAGGGATTGGGGCAGGGTTTATCCCAGAAGTCCTCCGAATGGATTTGATCGATGAGGTGATTAGGGTATCCGATGAAGAGGCAGGGAAAATGACAAGGCGGTTGGCAAAAGAAGAAGGGATTCTTGCCGGGATTTCTTCAGGGGCTGCTGCGTGGGCGGCGATTGAAGTGGCCAGAAGGGAAGAGAATGAAGGCAAAATGATCATCGTGGTCTTACCCGATACAGGAGAACGCTATATTAGCACTTGGGTGTTTAACGAAAAAATAGGTTAAGGGTAGGTTATGGAAAATTCGTTCCCCCAAAGGGGATTCTAAGATTTCAAATATTTTGGGTTAGATTTCTGGGAGGTAAAAGATGACAAAGACCATTGAAGAGATCAATGAGAAGATTAAAAGAGGGAAAGCCGTTGTCCTGACAGCAGAGGAGATCATTGACTATGTAGGGGAAAAGGGAATAAAGAAGGCAACCCAGGAGGTAGATGTCGTGACCACAGGGACCTTTGGTCCCATGTGCTCCTCAGGAGCCTATTTTAATGTAGGTCATACGAAACCCCGAATCAAACTGGGCGGAGGCAAGGTTTATCTTAATGATGTTCCTGTTTATGCAGGATTTGCAGCGGTCGATTTTTTCTTAGGAGCCACTGCCATGCCAGATGACGATCCCCGGAATAAGATTTTTCCTGGGAAGTTTAGTTATGGAGGGGCATATGTAATTGAAGAACTGGTAGCAGGAAAAGATGTCAGGCTCACAGCAATCGCCTATGGAACAGACTGTTATCCTCGAAAAACCCTGGAGACCTATATCTCATTAAAAGACATGAATGAGGCTGTCCTTTTCAATATAAGAAATGCCTATCAGAATTACAACGTAGCGGTAAACCTTTCGGACAGAGTGATCTATACCTATATGGGAGTTCTTCAACCCAAAATGGGAAATGCTACCTATTGTAGTGCAGGACAGTTAAGTCCTTTGCTTAACGACCCTTATTATAAAACGATTGGAATGGGCACCCGAATCTTCTTGGGAGGAGGAATTGGATATGTTGTTGGGAATGGGACCCAACATAATCCAGGCGTGAAGAGGGGAGAAAATGGAGTGCCGAAGGCACCTGCAGGAACCCTCTCCGTGACAGGAGATCTTAAAACAATGAGTCCCAGATGGCTTAGAGGAACCTCTTATACGGGTTATGGGGTAACCCTCACCGTAGGGATTGGGGTTCCCATTCCCATATTCGATGAGGAGATCCTCCACTATACCACTGTTCGTGATGAAGAGATCTGGACTCAGGTGGTAGATTATAGCGAATCTTATCCCCAATTTAATCCTGGAAGCCTTGGAGAGGTAAACTATCGTCAACTTAAGAGTGGGAAGATTACGGTTCAGGGAAAAGAGGTTCCCACCTCGGGACTATCGAGTTATCTGAGGGCCAGAGAGATTGCCAATATTTTAAAGGAGTGGATCAAGTCAGGGAAGTTTCTTCTCACTCACCCTGTGCAAACCCTTCCTTCTGTGGATTCAGGGATTGTTTTTAAACCTTTAAAAGAGAGACCTATCAAAAAGAAATAGCCAAGAGCAACGGGCACAGGATGCATAGGGAGAAAGAGAAAACGCACTGCCCTAAGTCTTTGCCTTATTAAAAGGGGGTTTTTATGCAGAAGAAGAGAGTCGTACTGAGTTTCCCTCCCCATCTCATTGATCAACCCGTCACCTATCGATTGATCAAGGATTTTGATCTGATGGTCAATATCTTACGAGCCCGTATTACGCCGAAAGAACAGGGAAGGCTTGTTTTAGAGATCGTTGGGAAACGGACTGCCTTAGAGGCAGGAATCAATTATCTCAAAGAGGCAGGTCTGGAGATACAACCCCTGGCCCAGGATGTAAAATGGCATGAGGAGCGTTGTACCCATTGCACCGCATGCATTGCCCTCTGTCCTACGAAGGCTTTGGATGTGGATCGGACAAAGATGGAAGTCTCTTTTAAGCGGGATAAATGCATTGCCTGTGAGCTCTGTATTCCTGCCTGTCCATACCAGGCCATGGAGATCTTGTTTTAACCTGAATGGAGTGATTCAGTCTCATGGAGGAGAGCAGAGATGCTTCAAAGCCTTTTAGAATGCGATTTTTCTTAAGTGAGGGTAATATCTTTTAATTATTTCAAACAGGTGAAGGGTTAACCCAATCCTAATAGTCATTGAGCCATTTAGAGGATATCGCTCTAAAAGCCTTTTCAGCATCCCTGCTCTTCATAAGATATTGTTAGAATCTCTCAATTGAGATTTAATTATTTGGTTTTCACTCCTCGAGGGGTAGAGAGGATGAAGAAGAGGGTTGTGGTGGCCATGAGCGGAGGGGTCGATTCAAGTATGGCAGCCTACCTGCTAAAGGAAGAAGGATTTGAAGTGATTGGGGCAACGATGTGTTTGGGATGGATGGATCGACCCTCAAAAGGTCCTGCTCGATGTTGTAGCCTTGCGGATATGGAATCTGCAAGACGCGTAGCCCTCCAGATTGGGATTCCTTTTTATGTTTTTTATTTAAGAGAGGAATTTGAAAGGGAAGTCATTGACTATTTTTGCAGCGAATATCTCAAAGGTAAAACCCCTAACCCCTGTATCCGCTGCAATGAGAAGATAAAATTTGACTCTTTTTTAAGGAAGGCGATCGATCTTGGGGCTGACTTCATTGCTACAGGTCATTATGCAAGGATCGATTTCGATGAAGCCACAGGACGCTATCTTTTAAAAAAAGGTAAGGACCGAAGGAAAGACCAATCCTATGTCCTGTTCTCCTTAAACCAAAATCAATTAGGTCACACGTTACTCCCCTTAGGAGAACAGCGGAAGGAATGGGTAAGAAAGAGGGCATTCCAACTTGGGCTTCAGGTCCATGATAAGCCCGAAAGTCAAGAGATCTGCTTTATTCAGGACTCCACCTACCATTCTTTTTTATTAGAGAGATTAGGGAGCGTTATAGAACCCGGACCGATACTGGACAGATATGGAAACCAGTTGGGGACACATAAGGGGATCCCCTTTTATACCATCGGTCAACGTAGGGGGCTAAGAATAGCCAAGGGAAAACCCCTCTATGTCATCGGCATTGACCGAGAGAAGAATACAATCCTTGTTGGAGAGGAAGAAGAGGTTTATGGGGATACCTTTACTGCCCATTCTCTCAATTGGATCTTCCCAAAGGAGAGGATAGACCCTAAGACCTTGCAAGTAAAAATACGGTATAACCACCCTGGGGGGGAGGCCCTCCTTTCCCAGAAAGGAGAAGATGAGGTAGAGGTAAAGTTCCTTTCTCCTCAGAAGGCAATCACCCCAGGACAAGCGGCTGTTTTTTATGATGGGGAGATCGTTTTGGGGGGAGGATGGATTAAGGAAGTTTTATGTTAGAGGTTCAAGGGAATGGGTTCGGATTTAGAAAGTAAGATTTTGAGGTTAAAGGGGTTATTGCAATCCATGGGGAAGGTATTGGTGGCTTATTCAGGCGGGGTGGACAGTTCACTTCTCCTCAAAGTGTCTCAGCAAACCCTTGGAAAGAAAAATGTCCTTGCTGTCACAGCACTCTCTCCCCTCTACCCTGAAAGAGAATTAAGAGGAGCCAAGAAAGTCGCTGAAGAAATGGGGGTTCGACATCTGCTGGTTGAATCGAATGAATTGGAGATTCCTGAGTTTTCTAAAAACCCTCCTGATCGTTGCTACTATTGTAAACGAAAACTCTTTGAAGAATTACTCACCCTCGCCCAGAAGGAGGGAATTCCTTTTATTGTGGAAGGCTCTACCTTAGATGATGAGCAAGACCACCGGCCGGGAAGGATGGCAATTCTACAATTAGGAATCCGTAGTCCCCTGAAAGAAGCACAGTTCACAAAAAAAGAGGTCAGAGAATTATCCAAAAGACTGGGTCTGATCACCTGGGATAAGCCTTCCTTTGCATGTCTTGCCTCACGGTTTCCTTATGGAGAAAGAATTACAGAGGATGGGTTAAAGAGGGTTGGCGAGGCAGAGGATTTCCTCATTGGACTGGGGTTTAAACAGGTCCGTGTTCGACACTATGGAAACTTAGCAAGGATTGAACTCTATTCTGAAGAAATGCCGAGATTGATGGACGAAGCGCTTCGAGAACAGGTTGTGAACCGACTGAGAACCCTGGGTTATAAGTTTGTCACTTTAGACCTTCAGGGATATCGTACTGGGTCGATGAACGAGGTTTTGGAATGAAGGCAATTGCCCTGCTCTCAGGAGGACTGGATAGTATGCTTGCGGCCAAAGTAGTTTTGGAACAGGGAATTGAACTGGAAGCGGTCAATTTTCTGACGGTTTTCTGCACCTGCACCAATCGGGGGTCGACCTGTCTGGCTTCTCAAAAGGCTTCAGAGGCATTAGGGATTCCGTTAAAGGTATTTAATGTCTCAGAAGAATATCTCAATGTGGTGAGAAATCCAAAGCATGGGTATGGAAGCCATATGAATCCATGCATTGACTGTCGGATATTTATGCTGAAGAAGACAAAGGGTTATATGGAGGATTCAGGTGCCTCATTTATTGTTACGGGAGAGGTGTTGGGGCAGAGGCCAATGTCCCAGAGAAAGGAGGCCATGCGTCTTATAGAGAAAGAGGCTGGGGTGGAGGGCCTTATCTTAAGACCTCTTTCAGCAAAGTCCCTTCCAATCACCATTCCAGAGAAGGAGGGATGGATTAATCGGGAGAAACTTTTGGGTCTTCAGGGCCGCTCCAGAAGACCCCAGATGAGATTGGCAGAAGAATTGGGTATCCGAGACTATCCCTGCCCTGCAGGGGGATGCCTGCTGACCGATCCAGGGTTTGCTCGAAGGATCAAAGACCTGATGGAGCATCGATACGATTTTTCCCTTAACGACGTTCATCTCTTAAAATTTGGGAGACATTTTCGTTTAAACCCAAATGTCAAATTGATTGTTGGGAGAAATGAAGAAGAGAATCAGAAGGTCCAGACATTCTCGGTGGAAGAGGATATTCTGTTGAAGGTTTCTCGTTTCCCCGGACCTCTCTCTCTGCTCCGGGGTGAAGCGAACGAAGGAGAGATTGAGAAGGCTGCTGCTATCACGGCGCGTTATAGCAAGGCGAAGGATATGAAAAAAGTGGAAGTCCTTTATAGAAAGGCAAGAGAAGATGGAGAACGGTCTCTCTCTGTTTCGCCTTTGTCGGATAAAGAGATTGAAGCGCTGATGATCAGTTGATCCACCACCAAGAAAGATGGAGAGTTTTGTAAAAGATAGTGCCGGATTGAAAGTTAGGGATGGCATAAGGACTCGATGAGGAACAATGGATGATGAATGATGAACCATGAACTTTGAAAGATTTTTCGGAATCACAAAGGGGTTAGGGTGAGAAAGAAGATTCAAACCGTTGGAGAAAAGGTTCTCAGTGGACGGGCTCTAACGATGAAGGAGATCAAACCTCTCTTAGAGGTAGAAGGTCCAGACATCATGGAGCTGGCATCCATGGCCAACCGGATAAGAGTAACGTTTATGGGTAATCGTATGGATCTCTGTTCCCTGCTCAATGCCAAATCAGGGCGGTGTCCAGAGGATTGCGCATTCTGTGCCCAATCCGCTTTTTACAAAACGAATGCTCCTGTTTATTCACTTTTAAACAAAACTCGTATGGTAGAAGAGGCCCTGGAGGTGGAGAGAAGGGGGATAGAACGCTTCTGTCTCATCACAAGCGGACGAGAACCAAAAGAAAAGGAGTTTGAGGTCATATTGGAGGCCCTTAAAGGAATAAGGGGGAAAACAACCCTTGACCTTGATTGTTCTCTGGGAATATTGAGTAAGGAAAGGGCGAAAGAACTAAAGAGAGCAGGGGTGACCAGATATAACCATAATTTGGAAACTGCTGAGAGTTATTTCCCAAAAATCTGTTCCACTCACTCCTTTAGAGACAGAGTGAAGACCATAGAGGTCTTGAAAGGAGAGGGATTTTCTATCTGCTGTGGTGGAATCATTGGTCTGGGGGAATCACCCGAACAGCGATTGGAACTTGCCTTTTCGTTAAGAGACCTTGACATAGATTGCATTCCCCTCAATATTCTCAATCCAAGACCAGGAACACCCCTTGAACATTCTAAACCCATCCCTCCCCTGGAGATTATCAAGACCATCTCTTTATTTCGTATGGTTTTACCAAAAGGAGCGATCAAGATTGCGGGAGGGAGAGAGGTCAATCTGAGAGATTTGCAATCTCTAGCACTTCTTTCAGGTGCCAATGGTCTGATCGTTGGGAATTACCTGACAACCCCTGGCCGTGATCCAGAAGAGGATCTTAAAATGATAGAGGACATTGGTTTTCAAAGAGGGTAACGAGTAACCGTTAGTAAATCGCGTTGAACATTTTTATAAGAGAGGGGGTTGAAATGATAGATTCAATAATGGAATTATTTCGGGAGGACAATCGGGAGCGTTTTCATCGAATCTGGCAAAAGGCGAAAAAGGGAGAGATGGAGGGCTTAGATGAGGAGGAACAACGATTGGCAAAAGTGATGCTCGATCATTCTGAGGAGTTTTTTAATCAGTTTGAATTTGCGGATGTTTTGTCGGACCGCCAGTTTGATCCAGAAGAAGTCAACCCCTTCCTCCATGTCACCCTCCATGCCGTTATCGAAAAGCAATTAAAGGACCGTGATCCGATGGAAGCATTTCAATTTTATAATGCCATGCTCAGAAATAAGTGTACACGACATGATGCCATTCATCTTCTTTGCGGAATACTGATCAAATTTATATTTCCCATCTTGAAAGGAAAAGGTTCATTCTCTCTTGACGGTTACCGTTATCTTCTTAAAAAATATAAGTTTAGAAAACCAGAAAAGATTTTTGACCTCTTAGAGGGAGAGCCCGACCTCATTATCGATAAGGAGCCAGACCAAAAGAATTTAGAAATATTTGATGAGATCGATTCCGTCTTAAGCAATCAACATTTCACCTCGATCGATGAGGCCCAGGCATTCCTAGACGATTTGATGGCAAAGAAAAACTTAGAGCCGATCCCTGAGTTCCTGGGGCTATCACCAGATCAAATGTACCGTATGCTTTACAGGCCTTTTACCGAACATACGGATATCTTAACATTCAATAGAAATCTTTCTGACCAGGACTTTGAGGACATCCCTATCCTTAAGGAGACCAGATATTTTTTAAAACGTCTATCTGAACTTCAACCCCTTAAGGCAACGGCAAAAGGGAATCTTCCCCAGGCCTTTGCTCGTGAAATGCATGATAAATTTTCTGAAGAGCCCAGATCCTATATAGACCAATACCCCATACGATCTGAAGAAGAGGATCGTAAGCTTTTGGCACTACGGCAAATTCTGGATATGGCAGGCTGGATTAAAAAAAGAAATCAAAAATTCTCTCTAACCCAGAAGGGGGAGAGGGTGGTCAAAAGGGGACTCAAAATGGATGATTTTTACTACCTCTTTGAGATATATACGAAAAGATTTAACTGGGCCTACAGAGATTTATATCCCAACCTGGAGATTATTCAAGAATCCTTCTTATTTTCCTGTTATCTCCTTCATAAAAAGGCAAGAGCGTATATCCGTGCAGATAAACTCTCAAGTTATTTTATCCAGGCTTTCCCAACAGTTTTAGATGAGGCAAAAATCAATCCATTTTTTAAGCCTGAAGAGGATGTATCCAGAGCCTTTTGCCTCCGTTTCCTTGAACGGTTCTGTGAATATTTTGGATTAGTGGTTATTAAGAGGGAAGATAATTTTTTTGGTTACCCAAATTACTTTGTCCAGATTAGTCCATTTTTTGAAAAACTTTTTCATTGGAGGCCCAACCTAACTTAAAAGGATTGGCCCTAAATTTAGCAACTCCTTTCTTAAGGGCTTACATAAAAATTTGAAAATCTTCTTCTAATTCCGTGTTCTTAGGATGACACATTCCCTCTTTCCCAGGTAGGAGGGGATGAACCTTAAACCACTTTTGGTTCGTTTTTTTTGCGGGTGTAGATGGTCTTGTAGCGATGGGGATTGACTGAGATACAACTGGTGCATTCTTCTGAAGAGGTGTCGAGTGGTTCAAGGAGGACTTCGAAACCAAGTTCTTGGTACTGCTCCACCATTTCCGAAAGGCGGGGTTCATCGATGGTGAACCTCTTTTCCCAGCCTTCTTTCTTAAGAACTTCTTCCCGGGTCATCTTTTAACCCTTCTTCACTCTCACCCCTCCTTCTCCCTTGAAAGGGAGAGGGCGAAAAATGGAAAATGAACTTTTGTCGTCAACCCTCTTTTATGTTATATAAAATATAATTAAAGAGGATCGTTTTTGCAATGGTCTCTGTGGATGAAGCATTAGAAAAAATTCTCTCTTTTATTAAGCCACTTGGAGCAGAAAAGGTTTCAATCCTGGATGCCCTGGGAAGGGTGATTGCTGAAGACCTCTATGCCAGCAGGGATATTCCTCCCCTGGATAATTCTGCAATGGATGGCTACGCCGTTCGATGGGAGGATGTAAAGAATACTTCCAAAGATCTTCCTGTGAGGTTAGAGGTCATAGAGGATTTGCCTGCAGGGTTTATCTCAAAAAAGACACTCCAAAGAGGTCAAGCCATCCGAATCATGACGGGTGCCCCCATCCCCAATGGGGCTGACCATGTGATTCCTGTTGAGGATACAAAAAGGGAGAACCAATGGGTCTATGTTCTCCATGCAGTGTCTAAGGGAAAAAATATTCGCAAGGCTGGCGAAGATGTGAAAAAGGGAGACCTTATCCTCTCCAAGGGAGATCTCATCAGGCCCCCAGAGGTGGGAATGATTGCCTCCATTGGGCGGTCTTTTGTTTCAGTTTATCAGAGGCCCTTAGTCGCCATCCTCTGTACTGGAGAGGAATTAGTCGATGTAGATGGGCCTCTGGATGATTCGAAGATCGTCTCCAGTAATTCCTATACCCTCTCGGCTCAAGTTAAAGATTGTGGGGCAATCCCTATTCCCTTAGGAATCGCCAAGGATGAAAAAGGCGATATCGAGGAGAAATTGAGACAAGGGTTGCGAGCAGATGTCCTTATCTCTTCTGCTGGAGTCTCAGTGGGTGATTACGATTTTGTTAAAGAGGCCCTTAAGGATTTGGGCATGGAGATGGTCTTTTGGAGGGTAGCCATGAAGCCAGGAAGACCCATGACCTTTGGAAGGATTGGAGAAAAGCCCGTTTTTGGACTTCCCGGGAATCCTGTTTCTTCCATGGTTTCCTTTGAGCAATTTGTGAGACCCTCGCTTCTGAAGATGATGGGTCATAAACGGATATTTCGACCTGTGATCGAGGCAGTCCTTAAGGAGGATATTAAAGAGAAACGAGGAAGACGTCATTTTATTCGTGGTATGCTCACGTTTGAGAATGGCTCCTATTTCGTTACGACCACAGGCCCACAAGGCTCGGGGATATTGAAGTCCATGGTTAAGGCCAACGGTTTAATCGTCATCCCTGAAGATAGGGAGTGGGTAAAGGCAGGGGAAAAAGTGAACGTTCAATTATTAGATGATTCAGGGTTCGGAAGAGTAAGCAAGGAGTGAAGAGGGTATGATTCCTATCATCTCTATTGTGGGTAAATCAGATAGTGGGAAAACTACTTTGATTGAAAAATTGGTTCCTGAATTAACCAGAAGGGGTTATCGAATTGCGACCGTAAAGCATGATATACACGGATTCGAAGTAGACCAGGAAGGGAAAGATAGCTGGCGACATAAACAAGCAGGTGCCCATACCGTGGTCATTTCCTCACCCAACAAGGTCGCTTTGATACGGGATGTCGAGAGGGATTTAACCCTTGCCGAACTTCGAGAAAAACTGATCCAGGATGTAGATCTGATTCTTTCTGAAGGCTATAAGAAGGATGTTCAGCCAAAGATCGAGGTCTTCCGAAAGGATAAACATCAAGAACTCTTGTGTACAAAGGAAGATAACGTTGTTGCCATTGTTTCGGATAAGAAGTTTGATATTGGGGTGAGATGTTTCTTTTTAGATGACATTCGGGGATTGGCGGATTTTATTGAAGAAAAATTTCTCAAATCAAAGCCCCAAGAGGGTATCACCCTTAAGGTGAATGGCATAATAATTCCCTTAAAACCTTTCATAAGAGATTTCCTTTTAGGCTCAGTTAAAGGAATGGTAAAATCCTTAAAAGGGTGTGAGAGTCCCAAAAAGATTGAGATTCGGATTGAAGGCTAAAAAGAGAGTTAATCCATTATCCAGAAGGATTCATCACGAAGTGCCACGTTAATGAATTTACCGATAGTGAGGTTCAGGTTCCGAAAGGCATAATTGGGGATAGAGATTTCAAAGAGAATCCTTCCCTCTCTGGTTTGAAAATAGACCAATTGATATTTTCCTCTGTCGATAAGATCGATGATCTCACCTTCAAAGATATTCCTCTTCAGGGATTCCTTAATGGGTTTTCCTTCTCGAAGGATCATCACCTCTTCCGGTCGGATAAAGAGGTCGACCTCTTTGCCCACCTCCATCTGACTTAGAGTCTCTTCCATTGGGACTGAACACTGAAGGCCATTCACACTTAGAATCCATCGTTGATGAGATTGATCCATCTTCAAGACTTTCGAACGATATAAGTTTTTTAAACCCAAAAATTGAGCCACCTTTTTGGACTTTGGCCTCAGGAAGATATCATCTCTTTTCCCAACCTGTTCGATCCTTCCATCGATAAAAATAGAGATTCGATCTCCTAATAGGTAAGCGTCCTCAAAGTCGTGGGTGACACAGAGGATGGTGGGATGAAAGGATTGATGGAGGGTTTTTAATAGCTGTAAGATTTCTAACTTGATGGAGGGATCAAGGCCGGTTAAAGGTTCATCAAGAAGTAAGAGCTTGGGCTTTGGTGCAAGGGCCCTAAGGAGTGCGACCCTTTTCTTTTCTCCTCCACTTAGATTTGTAGGGAATCTACTTAAAAGATTCTCAATCCGAGTCACTTTAATTAAGGCCCCGATGTAATCCTCAAATTCTCGGAGAGGGAGTTTTTTAACCTTTATTCCATAGAGAATATTCTCTAATACATTGAGATGGGGAAAAAGGGCTAAATCTTGAGGAACATAAGAGATTTCTCTTTCCTCTGGAGAAAGCCGCTGGACCTCTTTCCCATTGATCCAGATCTTTCCCCCTTTTGGTCTATGAAGACCTATAATCGATTCCAGGATGAGTGTTTTTCCACTCCCCGTTGGTCCAAGAAGAAAGTGGAAATCCCCATCCTCAATTTCAATGTCAAGATTGAAAAGGCCAAATGATTTTAGAAGAATGGTGAGTCCTTCTATCTTAATCATAACGGTAGATCTTCCCAGTTAATCTGACGCCATACAGGGTAGCCACTCCAAGGAAGATGAGAATAAGGATAAGGATGATTGCTTTTTCAATATTGGCTGAAGCAAGTGAGGTAAAGATTGCAATGGGCATGGTCTCAGTCTTTCCTGGCATTGCTCCGGCAAGGGTTACGGTAGCCCCAAATTCACCTACAGCCTTTGCCCAAGAGAGGATGACCGAGGCGAGTAGACCCTTGAAGGATAATGGAAGGGTCACTCGATAAAAGGCTTGCCATGGGGAGGACCCAAGCGATCTTGCAACGGCCTCATATCTCGGTGAGATTTCGTCCAATGAGGCCTTCATTAACCGAGTTGCAAGACCTGCAATGCTTGCAAATTGGGCTAAGATCACTCCAGGAATTTCAAAAACAAAGTGAATCCCCTTAGCCTGAATCAATTCTCCGAGCGGAGTATTGAAAAAAACAAGGAACGAGGCGCCGAGGGCAATAGGAGATACAATCAGCGGAATCTCTAAAAACGTATCCATGAGTTGTTTTCCTGGAAATTCAAATCGGGACAAGGCATAGGCGGATGGAAGTCCAATCAGAATGGCAAAAAAAGTCGCTAAAGAAGCACCTATCAGGCTTAATCGAATCGAATAGAGGGTATAGGGATTGATTAAAGCATCTAAAAATCCTTTTCCTTTTACAAAATAGAATAGCGAAAGGATTAGACCAAAATAAAAGATAAAAATGCATAAGGCTGCGCCAATCATTGTATTTCGGAAATTCATTTTCTAATTGTCCTCCATTCATTTGGAAGAATCCACTCGCCACCAACTGGAGTATTAGTTCGGGTAAATTGACGAGCCTCCTGGATATCCATCAGGTAATGAAATTTTCGGAAAATGGATTTTCCTTGTGGAGAAAGAAGAAAATCAATAAATTGTTGGGCGAGGTTTCTATTCATTGTGAATGTTGATATTGCGATGGGAATGTATCCAATTCTGGGAATTTCTTCGGGTTTTAAATAGATCGTCTCAATTCTTTCTGGGTCCCAATATTGGAATACCCTCCATCCTATCACCGCATCTACGACCTTAAGCGAGATAGCATTTGCTGTCTTTTCACAACTCTCAGTATAGTTGACCAAATTTCTTTTAAATCTTTCTTTTTCATTTTGGTCAAAGTTTTTTTCTATTATTTCAGCAGCATAGGTTCCTACGCAAACAAATTCTGGATTAGCGATAGCCACCCGAATGTCCTTCCGCGTTAGGTCCTTGAGGGATAGAATCTTTTTGGGATTCCCCCTCTGCACATTGATTGAAGGGACAAGGTAGACAACCATTTTCTCTGTTTCAGGCAATATCACCCCCTCTTTTTTGGCACCTTCCATAAAATCGGAAGATCCTGGAAAGTAAAGGTCACCTTTTTTGGCCAATTTCATCTGTGAGAGAACAAAACCTGAACCGCCAAACGTCACCTCAACCGGTATGCCAAATCTATTCTGAAAGACCTTGATCACTTCCTCTGTAGCGGGTTTGCTTGCCGCTCCAGCAAAAATCAATATCCTTTTTGAAGAGGAATAACTATTAGGTGTAATAAAGAGGATTAGAAAGAGGGTTATCCAGATAGATTTTTTCATCACTTGCTCTCCTACAAAAATTCTAATTTACTTTTGGGAAGTCCTCCTATGACCCCTCTTATGGGGCAAAGAAATGATGAAAGAGGAGCCAAAATGTTTTTTAAAAATTCGGTTGAGCGACTCTTTTACCTCTTTCTGAAATTTTTCATAATGGGCCATCAGATCTTTGGACTCAGGGGTGAGCACAGAGCCACCCCCAGAGGCTCCCCCTATTTTTTTATCCAGAAGGGAAAATCCGAGTCTTCCCTCTAATATTTGGATCAAATGCCATGCCTTACTGTAGGACATATGCATTTGGCCTGCAGCCTTCCTTAAAGACCCTGTTTTTTCAACCTTTTTAAGAAGTTCAAGGGGACCATTTCCAAAGGCCTTTCCATTTTGATCCAGCCAGACCTTAAATTTGATTTTCATTTTATCGTTATCCTCAACCGAGGATAACGATAATTCAAATTTTGCCCTTTGTCAAGAAATCTAAATGAGATTTCTAAACAGTTTTGTTGTATGGGGAAGGATAGAGATATAAAAATCTAACCAAAAATATTTGAAATTTCCAAAATATATCCCCTCCCCCTTTCGATCTGATCTTAGCACACACTTGACACCGAGGGGGAAAGATGTTATAAGGGGTTCATGTATGTTTATGGACAATATTTTCCCAAATCTATTCTGGATCGAATTCAAGAGACTATCCAAAAAGAGCCATCT
>Ga0315298_1007002_pt1 | contig 15063 bp, 14 predicted proteins | sample WHS_1_MG_FD_203077 | JGI IMG/M metagenome (GOLD analysis project Ga0315298, IMG submission 203077) | Extremophilic microbial mat communities from Washburn Hot Springs, YNP, Wyoming, USA - WHS_1_MG | ecosystem: Environmental > Aquatic > Thermal springs > Hot (42-90C) | place: USA: Wyoming... | reverse complement strand
ATGCCGGACTCGGCGGAGACGTCGGTAAAAGTGCCGTCGCGGTTGTTGCGGTAGAGGATGTTGGCGGAGAAGGGCAGGCCGCGGGGGCCGCAGATGACCGGGATGCCGAGCCAGGAGCAGTTGGGATTGGCGCCGGGCTGGGGGGTGCGGGCGAGGTCGAGGTCCAGGTAGTTGGCCACGAAGAGGTCGAGGAAACCGTCGGCGTTGTAGTCGAAGAAGGCGGCGCCGCTGCCCCAGCGGACGCGGTCGCCGGCGACTCCGGCTTTTTGGGAGACGTCTTCGAAGGAGCCGTCGCCGCGGTTATGGAAGAGGGCGTTGTAGCCCCAGTAGGTGACGAAGATGTCTTCGAAGCCGTCGTTATCATAGTCGCCGACGGTGACGCTCTGGCCCCAGCCGGAGCGGGTGAGGCCGGCTTTGGCGGTGACGTCGGTGAAGGAGCCGTCGCGGTTGTTGTGGTAGAGGTGGTTGGTCAGGCCGCCGGTGGGGCCGTCGAAGCGGGAGCCGTTGACGAGGAAGAGGTCGGGCCAGCCGTCGTTATCGTAGTCGATGAAGGCGACGCCGGTGCCCATGGACTCGACGATGTACTTCTTCTTGTCGCCGCCATCGATGAGGGGGGCGGTGAGTCCGGCGGCGGCGGCCACATCGGTGAAGGAGACGGGGAAGACGCGGCCCGAGGGCTTGGGGCGGGGCATGGAGACGGCGCCGCGGCCGATCATGCCCTGACTCCAAATCAGGGGGCAAAGGGCCAGGGTCAGGGCCGCCGCCGACAGGCCGAGGAAGATCCGCCGGGGGAGGTTCATGGGGAATATTGTAGCTGGCGGGTGGAAAGGGGTCAGCGGTCAGCTATCAGCTATCAGCTATCAGCTATCAGCTTAAGGGTGATGGCTGATTGCTACAATTTAAGAGCCGTGAAGGACTTCCGCGACCTGAAGGTCTGGCAGAAGGCGCACCATTTGACGCTGGCCATCTACCGGCTCACCACCGTCTTCCCCCGCGAGGAGTTGTATGGATTGAGGGCCCAGCTCCGGCGCGCCTCCTGCTCGATCCCCGCCAATCTGGCTGAAGGATGCGGGCGCAACGGCGACCCCGAACTCGCCCGCTTCTGTTCCATCGCCATGGGGTCGGCCAGCGAGTTGGAATATCACCTGCTGCTGGCCAAAGACCTGAAGCTGATCAGCCTGAAGGACTACGAAGAAGCAGACCGCCAGACCACCGAGGTGAAGCGCATGTTAGCCGCCCTCCTGCAAACGCTGAAAGCTGATCGCTGATCGCTGATTGCTGATCGCTGAAAGCTGATCGCTGATGGCTGATTGCTACAATTCGGTGGTGGACGGCGGGCGGGCGGGCGGGCGGCTGGACCGCTATCTCCAGGCGATCTATCCGGAGCACAGCCGGGCGCGGCTCCAGGAGTGGATCCGCGAGGGGCGGGTGCGGGTGAACGGCGAGGTGGCGAAGGCTTCGTACCGGCTGCGGGCCGGCGACACGGTTGCGGTGGAACCGGCCGAGCTGAAGCCGCTGCGGGCCGTGCCGGAAGCGATTCCGCTGAAGATCCTCTATGAGGATGCGGACCTGGTAGCCATCGACAAGCCGGCGGGCATGGTGGTGCACGCGGGGGCGGGAGTACGCGAGGGGACCGTGGTGAACGCGCTGCTGCACCGCTTCGAGTCGCTGTCGCAATTAGGCGGCGAACTGCGGCCGGGCATCGTGCACCGGCTGGACCGCTATACCAGCGGGGTGCTGCTGGCCGCCAAGACGGACGCGGCGCACCGGCGGCTGGCCGAGGAGTTCGCCGCGCGGGAAGTGGAGAAGACCTACCTGGCGCTGGTGCATGGAGCGGTGAAGAGCGAGGCGGGGAGGATCGAGCGTCCGATCACGCGGGACCCGGCGCGGCGGGTGCGGATGACGGCGCGGCTGGGGCGCGGAAGGGCGGCCTGGAGCGAGTACCGGGTTCTGCGGCGGTTTCGCAACTTCACGTTGCTGGAGGTGAGGATCGGGACGGGGCGCACCCACCAGATCCGGGCGCATCTGGCGGCGCTGGGCCATCCGGTGGCGGGGGACCGGCTGTACGGCGCTCCGGCCGAAGTGGCGGGACAGGCGCCGCTCGGCCGCTATTTTCTGCACGCGCACCGGATCCGCTTCCGGCAGCCATCGACGGGCGAACCGGTGAGGGTGGAGTCGCCTTTGCCGGAGGAACTTCGGGCGTGGATGGAGGCGCTGCCGCTATAATAAGATTGATGAAACTGCTGCTCCCTTTGGCCGCGGGCGGGGTGATCTGCGCGCTGTGGGCGCAGCAGGCGCCGAAGCCGCCCGCCAACAATCATACCGAAGACGCGCAAACCCGCATTATTCTGGACGTCACCCGGGTGAACATGCTTTTCACGGTGACGGACAAGAAGGGGCGCTTCATCACCGACCTGACGCGGGATGACTTCCAGGTGATCGAGGGCAAGCGGCCCCAGCGGATTCAGGAATTCACGGCGGAGACGGATCTGCCGCTGCGCCTGGCCATCCTGATCGACACCAGCAACAGCATAAGGGACCGCTTCAAGTTCGAGCAGGAGGCGGCCATCGAGTTCATCAACAGCGTGGTGAAGCCGGGGCGGGACAAGGCGCTGGTGGTCAGTTTCGATACGGCGGCCGAACTGGTGGCGGACCTGACGGACGACACCGAGAAGCTGGCGCAAGCGATCCGGAACCTGCGGCCGGGAGGCGGCACGTCGCTGTATGACGCGATTTATTACGCGTCCCGGGACAAGCTGAGCCAGGACCAGCCGCGGCACAAGTTCCGCCGGGCGGTCGTGGTGGTGAGCGACGGCGAGGACAACCAGAGCCGGGTGAGCCGCGACCAGTCGCTCGAGATGGCGCAGAAGGCGGACGCGGTGATCTACGCGATTTCGACGAATATTTCGCGGATCGAGACCGACGGCGACAAGGTGCTGAAGTACCTGACATCGGAGACCGGCGGCCAGGCGTTTTTCCCCTTCAAGGTGGAAGACCTGGCGCAATCGTTTGAGAACATCGCCAACGAACTGCGGCACCAGTACAACATCTTTTACCGTCCGGAGCCCTTGAAGACCGACGGGCTGTTCCACCCGATTGAACTGAAAGTCAAAGGCCGCAAGGATGTTGTGGTGAGGGCGCGTAAAGGGTATTACGCGCCGCAGATGTGATTGGACGGCTGGCGCTGCTGGCCGCCGCCGCGGCGGGGCTGGGCGGCGGGGCGGAGCGGACGATCCTGGTGGTGGGCGCCCACTGCGGCGACGCCGAAATCTCAGCGGGCGCGATTCTGGCCAAACATAAGAGGCTGGGCGACCGCACCGCCATCCTGCACCTGACCCTGGGCGAGGGCGGCAACCCGAAGATGTCCCCGCAGGCTTACGGGGAGCAGAAAAGGCGGGAGGCGCTGGAGGCGGCCAAAGCGCTTGGCGCGGAGGTCTACTTCGGCCCGTACCGGGACGGCGAACTGCCCAACGACGAAGCGGCGCGGCGCTACGTGGCCGAAGTGATCCGGCAGGTGAAGCCCACCCATGTGATCACGCACTGGAAGAACAGCATTCACAGGGATCACAGCAACACCTGGGCGATTGTCAATGACGCCGTGCTGCTGGCCTCTCTGGAAGGAGTAAAGACGGATCATCCGCGGTGGCGGGGGGTGCGGGGCGTCTATTACGCGGAGAACTGGGAGGATCCGGAAGGCTTCCAGCCGTACATTTTTATCGACGTGAGCGAGGACCTGGCGGCATGGAAGGCGGCGGTAGAGAAGTACGAGTTCATCCGCGGCGGAATTTCGGCCTTCCCCTACCTGGACTATTACGAAGCGCTGGCGCGGGTGCGGGGAGCGGTGGCGGGATGCCGCTACGCCGTGGCCCTGGACGTGGACGGGTTCTCGAAGAAGCGGGTGCTGGAGTCGCTGCCGTAGAGAGGGGGCCTACAGATCGAGGAGGTGGCCCATTTTGTCGCGTTTGGTTCGCAGGTAGGCCTCGCGGGTTTCGAGCAACTCGGCCTCGCAGGGCACGCGCTCGACGACCTGGATGCCGGCTCGTTCGACGGCCGCCACCTTGTCGGGATTATTGGAGAGCAGGCGGATGCGGGAGAGGCCGAAATAGCGCAGAATCTGGGCGGGCAAGGCATAATTGCGGAGGTCGGCCTGGAACCCCAGGCGTTCGTTGGCTTCGACAGTGTCCGCGCCGTGATCCTGAAGCTCATAGGCCCGCAGTTTATTGAGGAGGCCGATGCCGCGCCCTTCCTGATGTTCGTAGATCACGATGCCGCGGCCCTCTTCGGAGATGCGGTTGAGGGACATTTCGAGCTGGGCGCGGCAGTCGCAGCGCAAGCTGTGGAACACGTCGCCGGTGAGGCACTGGGAGTGGATGCGCACCAGGGGGGCGGGACCGGGGGCGGCCAAATTCCCCATGACCAGGACGACGGCTTCGTCGCGACGGCGCTGGAAATGCCCGTCGAAGCCATAAATCCGGAATTCTCCGTACTCGGTGGGGAGATCGGCTTCGGCGACTTTTTCCAGCCGGCATGCGGTGGAGCTGTGCATAGACGACATCTGCGGCCCGCGAGCCGCGGGCGTTTCCGGCGCGTACTCTATCGAGGGCTTAACCTTACCATTATAATGGGTGGGCGGCGGAATTGCGAAAGCAGGGGGTGGTGACAGGGCCGGCAGGTCTTTGACGCGAGCATGCAAGAGGCTTATTTCATCATTCTGTTGGTGAAGCTGGGCGTGGTGGCGGCGCTGGCCAGCATCCTGGTGCGCGCCGACGCGGTGAAGCGCCTGCTGCTGCGGGAGCAGCGGACGCTGAACCAGCGGGTGATGCTCGCGCTGTGGTTTTCCGGGGTTTTCGCGGCGGGGGTGGCGGCGCGGGTGGTCACCCACGGCTACCAGGCCGCGGACCTGGGTCTGGAAGGCAGTCTGCTGGCGGGCATATTGGGGGGATACGTCACCGGGATGTTTTCGGGCATCCTGATTTCCGTGCCGGCGATGTTCAATCACGAATATCTGGCCATGCCGCTGTTCGCGGGCCTGGGTGTGATGGGCGGACTGGTGCGGGACTGCGCGCCGGATCCGGAAGACATCTGGCGGTTTTCGCCGCTGTTCGACCTGAAGATCTTCCGGCTGTTCAGCCGCAAGCCGGAGCGCAACCGGACGCTGTTCCACCTTTTCCTGTTCGCCTCGATTCTGTGGGCGGAGTTTTTGCGCCAGACAATCGGGTATTTTTTCAAGTCGAAGTACCTGTTCGCGATCTCGCCGCCTACGCCTCATCCCCTGAACCTGGTGGCGCTGTACGCCACCACGCTGTTTGCGGTGACGCTGCCGCTGAAGATCTGGAACAACACGCGCAACGAGAAGAAGCTGGAAGACCAGGCGCGCCTGCTGGTGGAGGCGCGGCTTCAGGCGCTATCGGCCCAGATCAATCCGCACTTTCTGTTCAATACGCTCAACTCGGTGGCGGCGTTGATTCGCACCGATCCGCACCAGGCGCGGCTGGTGGTGTTCAAGCTGTCCCGGATCCTGCGGCGCCTGCTGAGAAAGCACGAAAACTTCAATCCTCTGCGGGAGGAGCTGACCTTCATCGACGACTATCTGTCGATCGAGGTGGTGCGTTTCGGCGAGAAGCTGAAGTTCCAGAAAGAGGTGGACCCCAAGACGCTGGACATGGCGGTGCCCAGCATGCTGCTTCAGCCGTTGATTGAGAACTGCATCAAGCACGGGCTGAGCAGCAAGGTGGAAGGGGGCACGATCCGGCTGGCCAGCCGGGAGGAAAACGGGCGGCTGCGGCTGCTGGTGGAGGATGACGGGGTAGGCATTCCGGAGGAGAAACTGGCTACTCTGTTCGAGCGGGGCATCGGCATCAGCAGCGTCAACGAGCGGCTGAAGGTGTTGTTTGGAACGAATTACCGGATGTGGATCGACAGCAAGCCCGGGGCGGGGACCCGCATCGAAATCGAAGTGCCGGAGCTGGCCACCCAAATGGCGGCGGCTTCCTGAAAGTGATTTTCGCCGGAGGAATGAACTGAATTGACGGTGCTGGAACTCTCGAACAACGGCTGGCGAAGCAACGGGACGCCGGCGACGCTCACCGTGCGCACACGGCGGGTTTACGATCTATTGGCGGGCGTGTATCCGCTCTCGACCCTGTTGTTTCACTCGCTGGCGCACCGCTGCGCAGTGGAGGAAGCGGGGATCCGGGAGGGCATGCAGGTACTGGAAGTGGCCACCGGGTCGGGCGAGATGCTGCGGCGGCTGGTGCGGGCCAACCGCAGCGGGTCGACGGTAGGCATCGACCTATCGCCCAACATGGCCTCGCGGGCGCAGAGAAAGGCGCGCCGCGAGTTTCCGGCCTGCTCGGCATACTGCCAGGCGGTGGATGCCCGGCACATGCCATTCCGGGATGAAAGCTTCGATCTGATCATGTGCTGCTATCTGCTGGAACTGCTGGGCAGCGAAGACATTGTCCGCACGGTAAACGAATTCCACCGGGTGTTGCGGGCAGGCGGACGGCTGGTGCTGGTGCTGATCGGGCAGAACACGGCGGTGTTCAACCGGGCCTACAAGGTGGCGGGAGCGCTGGCGCCGGCATTCTGGGGGCGGCAGGTCGCGGACAATGTTCCCGGGGTGATCGAGGCAGGACGTTTCCGGATTGTGCGCGACCGGATGGTGAGGCAGGGCTTTTACCCGTCGCGGGTGCTGGTGGCGCACAAGTAGCGCGGACGGCCGGGCGGCCGCGTATACTTGAAGGTTTCTGAGCATCCACCTCATACGATCCGGAGACAGCATGGAGAAGACACTGGCGGGACGCATCGCGTTTGTGACGGGGTCGGGCCGGGGGCTCGGGCGGGCGATTGCCGAGCGGCTGGCGGAACTGGGCGCGGACGTGGCGATTCACGATCTTTCCGAAGAAGCCCCGGCCAAGTATGGCGAATCGCCCACCCTTTCGGCCGTGGCCGGGGAGTTGCGGCGGCACGGGGGGCGGGTGACGGCGGTGACGGGCGACATCGGGGAGCCCGGCCGGGCGGTCCAGATGGAGGCCGCCATCGGGTCGGAACTGGGACCGATTGACATCCTGGTGAACTGCGCGGGGGGCGACATCGGGGCCCAAGGCACGAAACCGGACCCGAACGACGCCTTGCACGTTTCCTACGAAGACATCCGGGCGCTGATCAACAACAACCTGATCGGCACGATGCTGGTAACGCAGGCGGTGGGCCGGGGCATGGTGGAGCGCAAGCGGGGCTCGATAGTGAACATTGCCTCGGTGGCCGCGCATTTCGGAACGTCGCCGGAGGTGACGTACTCGTCCATCAAGGCGGCGATCGTGCACTACACGCGCTGCCTGGCATTCGAGCTGCGGCCGCACGGCGTGCGGGTCAACGCGGTGAGCCCGGGGCCGACCAAGACGGCCCGGTTCGTGGCGACGCGCAAAGTAGACCCGGCGATGATGGACGAGCGCAATGCTCTGGTGCGCTACGCCAAGCCCGTGGAGATCGCGGACGCGGTGGCGTTCTTTGCCGGGGACGCCAGCCGGTTTGTCCACGGCCAGGTGTTGCGGGTAGACGGAGGCATGACGCTGTACGCGGGCTGAGATATGCGGCGGGCGATCGTTCTGGCTACCCTTCTTGCGTCCGCACTGGGAGGCGAGCCGGCGTACGAGTTCTGGCCGGGCGCATCGTACGACGCTCGTATTCCAACCATCCAGCAGGTGCTGGGTTATGCTCCGGGCGAGCGCATCACGACTCCGGCGGACATTGTCCGCTACCTGGAGGCGCTGGCGGCGGCGGCTCCCTCGCGGATCAAGGTTTTCGAATACGGCCGCAGTTGGGAGGGCCGCAAGCTGGTGTACGCGGTGGCGGGTTCGGAGGCGAACCTCAAGCGGCTGGCCGAGATCCGGGCCGGGATAAAGCGGCTGGCGGATCCGCGCAAGACGCCGGAAGGGGAGGCCGCCCGGATTGCCGCCGGATTGCCGGCCATTGTGTGGCTGGGCTACGGGGTGCACGGCAACGAGATCTCCTCGCCCGACGCGGCCCTGGTGGTTGCGTATCACCTGCTGGCGGCACGCAACGACAAGGTGGCCGACACGATTGCGGCGGGGGCCCTGGTGCTGATAGCTCCTCTTCAGAACCCGGACGGGCGGGAGCGCTTCATCCACAACTTCGAGCAGAGCCGGGGACCCGAGCCGGACCCGAGCCCTTACGCCGCCGAGCGGAACGAGCCATGGCCGGGCGGCCGCGGTAACCACTACCTGTTCGACCTCAACCGGGACTGGCTGGCCCTGACCCAGCCGGAGATCCGGGCCCAGGTGAAGGTGCTGCGGGAGTGGCTGCCGCAGGTGTGCGCGGACCTGCACGAGATGGGCACCGACTCGACCTACTATTTCGCGCCTCCGGCCGAGCCCTACAATCCGCACTTGACCCGAACGCAGCGGGAGAACCTGAACCTGATTGGCCGCAACCATGCGAAGTGGTTCGACCGTTACGGGTTCGACTACTTCACCCGGGAAGTCTTCGACGCCTTCTATCCGGGTTACGGCGACAGTTGGCCGGCCTATTACGGGGCTGTTGCGATGACCTACGAGCAGGCCTCGGCGCGCGGGCTGGCGGCCCTGCGGAGCGACGACACCGAGATGAAGTTCCGCGACACGGTGAGGCGGCATTTCGTAGCTTCACTGTCGACGGCGGAGGCGGCGGCGCTGAATCGCGAGAAACTCCTCAAGGACTTTTACCGCTTTCGCCAGACCGCCGTTGAAGAGGGCAAGACGGAGGAGGTGCGGGAGTACCTTCTGGCGCGGGGACGGGACCCGGCCGCGGCCGACAAGCTGGCCGGGATCCTGGTGGAGCACGGCGTCGAAGTGGAGCGGGCGACAGCGCCCTTCAAGGCGGGCGGCCGGGATTACCCGGCGGGCACGTACCGGGTGCGGCTGGCGCAGCCTTCGAAGCGGCTGGCGCGGGTGCTGCTGGACCCGAAGGTCGGGATGGATGAGGCGTTCGTGAAGGAGCAGGAGCGGCGGCGGCGGCGCAAGTTGCCGGGCGAGATTTATGACGTCACGGCGTGGTCGCTGCCGCTGCTGTTCAACGTGGAATGCGCCGGCCGGCCGGAAGTTTCCGGCGGCAGTTTCGAGGCGGCGGGATCGAACCGGACGCCGGCGGGGCGGATCACGCGGTCCAAAGCCGCGGTTGCCTATCTGGCGCCCTGGGGCACGGCGGCGGGCCGCCTGCTGGCCGCGGCGCACCGGGAGGGGCTCACCATCCACACGACCGACAGGGCCTTCGCGGTGAACGGCGGCAAGTTTCCCGCCGGGACGCTGATCTTCAAGGTGCACGACAATGCCGCGGGGCTGGCGGAGAGGCTGGAGAAACTGGCTGCCGCGACCGGCGCCGAGATTCATGCGACGGACACCAGTTGGGTGGACGAAGGCGTGAATTTCGGAAGCCGCTATGTGGTGCGCCTGAAGAGGCCGACCATCGGCATTGCGTGGGACACGCCGGTTTCTCCGCAGGCGGCGGGCGCGACGCGGTTTGTCATCGAGAGGCAGTTCGGCTACCCGGTCACGGCCGTCCGCACGGCCCAGTTGGCGGGCGCGGACCTGAGCCGCTTTCACGTGCTGATCCTTCCGGATGGCAGGGCGTCCGGATACGCCCAGGCTCTGGGGGAGGCCGGCGCGGCGCGCCTGAAGAGCTGGGTTTCGAATGGCGGAACGTTGATCGGGATTCAGGATGGGGTGGCCTTTCTGGCCGACCGGAAGGTGGATCTTCTGGCGGTGCAGCAGGAGGACGCGTTCCGCGACTCCGAGCCGGCCAAGAAGCCCGACAAGCCGGAGGCTGAACCTCGGGCTCCCGGCAAGCTGATCGCGAGCGAAGCCGAATACGCCAAGGCGATTCAGGCGGAGAAGGAACTGCCCGACGCGGTGGCCGGGGTGATTGTACGGGCCAAGGTGGATCCGGATCACTGGTTAGGGGCCGGCGTGCCGGAGACGGTGAATGCGCTGGTGGGAGGGCGCTCGATTTTCACGCCCATCAAGCTGGATAAAGGCGTGAATGTGGCGATCTTCGAAGCGCCGGACCGTCTGCTGGCGAGCGGGTATCTATGGGAGGAGAACCGCAGGCAGATGGCCTACAAGCCGCTGGTGATCGCGCAGCCGCTGGGACGGGGAATCGTGATCGGGTTTACGGCGGACCCCAACTTCAGGGGGCATCTGGACGGGCTGAACGTTCTGTTTCTGAACGCGGTGTTCCGCTCGGTGCGCAGGTAAGAGGAGAAAACATCGAAGGCGTTTGGCGTGGACGCAGTGAGGATTTCACGAATCTGGCGCGGATTCGGAACCCCCGGCGGCCAGAAATTGCTCTAACGCAGCCTGGAGTTCTGGTATCCCGCAGGAGGCGACATTCCAGACTTCATCGAGGTCCACGCCGATGTAATCGTGGATGAGAACGTCGCGCATGCCGCAGATCGCCTTCCAGTCAAGTTGAGCCAAGCGGCCCCGGGCCGCGGCCGATACTCGTTTGGCCGCCTCGCCGATTACCTCGAGGTTTCGGACGACTGCATCCTGCAACTCCTCAGAGGCCATGAAGGCTTCCTTGCCCGGTTGGATGAAGCGCGTGATGCGCTGGCAGCGCTCCAGCATGTGATGAAGATAGAGGCGGTCATCCTTCACAGCGGCGTAGCCTCCCGGAGGATCTTGTCGCGGGCATACCAGTGAAGCGAGTTTTCGGTGCCGAGGTGGACTTTCACTCCGAGTAGTTCCTCGAGATCCTGAACCAGCCGCGCATGGTCGAGGAGACTTCTGCCCGGCTCCCACTCGACCAGGAGATCGAGGTCGCTGTTCTCGTTGGCTTCACCGCGGGCCACGGATCCGAACACGCGCAGGTTGCGGGCGCCGCGGCGGCGGGCGAGCCGGAGGATCTCCTCCCTCCGTTCGTCGCGCAACGTGTCCAGGGTGACCATGCCTTCCTTGTGCGCTAATTTCGCGCGCGGGTGAGAGGGCTCAGCGCTTCTCCTGGCTGACCGCCGATTGCTCGCGGGCCAGGCGCATGCGGGCGCTTTCCAGCTTCCGGGTGACCTTGGCGACCTCAGCGGGATCCTGTTCGGCCTGGGAGCTGGTCTCCCATTCCTTGAGCGAATGCTGCCACTGGGCGATGGCTTCCTTCAGCTTGCCCTGCTTGAAGTAGACGTCGCCGAGGTGGTCGTGCACGGTCGGGTCCGTGCTGGTGCGTTCGAGGGCCTGGCGGAGATGGGTCTCGGCCTCCTCGAGCTTGTTCATGCGGTAGTACACCCAACCGAGGCTGTCGAGGTATGCGCCGTTTTGGGGGTCGAGATCGACGGCCTTGCGGATCAGCTTGTAGGCTTCCTCGAGGCGCACGTCACGGTCGGCCAGCATGTAGCCGAGATAGTTCATGGCGCTGGCGTTCTGCGGATTGAAGGCCAGGACCTTGCGGAACTCGGCTTCGGCCAGGTCGTACTGTTTCATCCGCTCGTACATGGCGCCGCGCATGAAGTAAATGGTCTCTTTGTCCTGGGGGGTCTCGCTCATTTTCTCGGCGGAGTCCAGGGCCTTGGCCATGTCGGCGTACTGCTTGCCCTTTTCGTAGATCTGGGCCATGGCCAGGTAAATCTCACGGTCTTTATCGCCGGTGAGCAGAGGTTTGAGTTCGGCGATGGCCTGGGGGATCTTGCCCATGTCGGCGAGCACATTGGCGCAAGCCGAGCGGACGAAGCGTTCCTGGGGGAATTTCTTCCGGGCGGCTTCGGCCTCAGCGAGAGCCTGGCTGAAGTTCTTCGCCATCCGGTAGGTGTCGATGACGTGAACGGCGGCGCGGGGCGCGGAGTCGGGATCGACCTCGGCCATCTGGCGGAAGGTGTCGATAGCGGCCTGGTTCTGCCCGGCCGAGCGCTGGAGGAAGCCGAGGCGCTCGAGCAGCATGGTGCGGCTGTACCGCTCGGAGCTCGAGTAGGACTTCTTGGAGGTGTCGCTGAGCATGGATTTCATGGCAGCGATGGCATCGTCGATCTTGCCTTCGGCCTCCAGAAGGTTGACTTCCACGTAGCGGACTTCCAGGTTCTGAGCGTCGAGCGACTTAGCTTTAGCCAGCGCGGCGCGGGCTTTGTCGAATTCCCGTTTCTGGCGGAAGATCTCGGCCATCCGCAACTGGGCCTGGGCGTCCCGAGGCTCGGCCTCAGCGATCTCGGTGTAAAGCTTCAAGGCCTCTTCGTTCTGGTCCGAGTAGAGCAGGTCCTGAGCCAGGGCGCGCTTCAACTCGAGGTTGTCGGGGCTGAACTGGAGGGCCCGCTTCAGGGTCTCGGCGGCGCTGGCGTAATCGCGCATTTGCTCGTAGGCGCTGGCGAGGGCGAGGAGGGTTCGGGAGCTGGGATTCCGCTGGTTGACGCGGCGGAGCATCTCGATGGCGTTTTTGGTGTCGCCGATATCGGAATAGACCAGGGCGAGTCCCATCATGGCCTCTTCGTTGTCCGGGTCCAGGCCGAGCGCGGCATTGTACGCTTTCTGCGAGTCGGCCGAGTTCCGGGCAACGCGGCTGAGGCGGCCCAGCATCAACCAGCTCTCGAGATCCTTGGCGTCCTTCGCGGTGATCTTCTGGTATTGCTCGATCGCCTGGCGGAGCATGCCCTCATTGATCTTGCCGGCCTGGGGATCGCCGATGAGGCGGGCATAGATGCGGCCCAGCATGCGGCGGGCGCTGAGGTTGTCCGGGTCCAGCTTGAGCAGATCCTCGGCTTCGGTGACGGCATCTTTGAGGCGGCCGGCCTGCACGTAGAGGTCGGTGATCTCCTCGACCAGGAAGCCGGCGGAGGGATCCAACTTCAGAGCCTGCTTGTAGTGGTCAATCGCCTTGGCGAAGTATTCGCCCCGGTTTCCATAGGCGCCGGCAAGTTCGGCATAGAGGTGCCCCATGGTGAAGTGGTAATAAGCCGAGGCGCGGCTGGAAGTGGCGGCGGGCGCCGGCTGCGCGGTTTGGCCGTTGGCTTGTTCCCAGGTGGTTGCGAGAACCAGACAAGCCGTAACAAGGAGCACTCTGGCTGGACGAGTCATGTGATCTTTCCGCCCGGGCGGGGAGATACGGACCCCCGCCGAGGTTACTCTTCATACAGTATAACCTAGTGGTTTGAGCGCACTCGGAGCACTCCGGCCGCTGGTGGCCATCGCCGGTCCGACGGGATCGGGGAAAAGTGAACTTTCGCTGCGCATCGCAGCGGAGTTCCAGGGCGAGGTGGTGAACTGCGATTCCTTGCAGCTTTACCGGTATCTCGACATCGGAACGGCGAAGCTGCCGGTGGAGGAACGCAGGGGAATTCCCCACCACATGCTGGACGTGCTGACGCCGGACCGGATCTGTAGCGCGGGCGAATACGCGCGGCTGGCCCGGCCGGTGTTGCATGAGATTGCGGCGCGGGGGCGGCTGCCGGTGGTGGCGGGCGGGACCGGCTTTTATTTGCGGGCGCTGCTGGACGGGCTGTTTCCGGGCCCGCCCCGGGACGATGCGCTGCGGGAAAGGCTGGCGGCGCGAGAGCGGAGGCGGCCGGGGCGGCTGCACCGGATTCTCGAGCGTCTGGACCGGGAGGCGGCGGGGCGGATTCACGCCAACGACATACCCAAGCTGATCCGCGCGCTGGAAGTGATTGTGCTGACGAGGCGCAATTTGTCCGAGAACTTTGCCCGGGGGCGCGATCCGCTGGCCGGGTTTCGCGTTCTGAAGCTGGGCTTGTCCCCGCCGCGCGAGGCTTTGTATGCACGGCTCGACAGACGGCTGGAGAGGATGTTTGCAGCCGGCCTGGCCGAGGAGGTGCGGCGGATCGCCGCCATGGGGTACCCGCTCGAGGCCAAGCCGTTCGAGTCACACGGCTACAAACAAGCCGTGCAGTTCATTCGCGGCGAGCTGACCCTGAAGGAGGCCCTGTTCTACGCGCAGCGCAACACGCGGCGCTATGCCAAACGGCAGCTCACGTGGTTTCGCCAGGAGCCCGGGATGGTGTGGCTGGCGGGCTTCGGCGAAGACGCCGCGGTGCAACGGGACGCTATCGCACAAGTCAGGAAATTTCTCGCGGCCTGACGGAACGTTTTTCGCGGCCGATCGTATTATCCTCTGAAGTTCAGCGATGAGCCGTTAGCCGGCAGACGGGAAGCGGGGTAACTGAAGCCGCGGGGCATCCGCAAGCGCCCTAAACCATGCATTGCATCGAGGGTTACACGTGTGCCCACGGCGAACGGCGAAGAAGGAGCGATTCGATGAAGAAGCTATTGGTCACGTTAGCGATTGCGCTTTTGGCGGTATCCATTGCGAGCGCGAAGACTTACAACATCACCCTGTTCCAGCCTTCGGTGGTGGGGGATACCGAACTGAAGCCGGGAGAGTACAAAGTGGAAGTGAATGCCGACAAGGTGCGCATCACCAACGGCCGCCAGACCGGCGAGGCCACGGTGAAGGTGGAGACCTCCGATCGCAAGTTCAGCAACACGACGGTGAAGTACTCGAACGGCGACGGGAAGTACCGGGTGCAGGAGATTCGCCTGGGCGGGACGAACACGCTGTTGGTGTTTCCAGTGAGCTGAGCAAGACCTCCTGAATGAGGGCTGGAGCCGTCTGCTACACTGAAACCTTCAGGGCATGCAGCGGCTCCTTTTCTATTTCTGGCTGCTGGCGGGGGCGGCAGCCGTTCGCGCCGACACCGTTCTCGTGCTGCCGTTTTTCAACCTCTCGAACAACCCGAATCTGACCTGGATAGGGGAGAGCATATCGGAAACGGTGCGGGAGGCGCTGGCCTCGGAGAAAATCCTGGTCTTGGACCGGGAGGATCGAGAGGAAGCATTCCGGCGTCTTGCGATGCGCTCGGGCGGATTGATGACGCATGCCTCGGTGATCAAGATCGGGCAGACGCTGGATGCGGGACGGATCGTCTACGGGCAGTTCGAACTGCGGCCGCCGGAAGGCGGGGCGCCCTCGCGCGGCTCGCTGCGGATCACGGCACGGATCCTCGACCTGAAGCGGCTGCGGCAGGGGCCGGAGTTTGTCGAGATCGGGGCGCTGGAGGACCTGGCGGCTCTGGAGCGG
>Ga0315298_1007000_pt1 | contig 15065 bp, 12 predicted proteins | sample WHS_1_MG_FD_203077 | JGI IMG/M metagenome (GOLD analysis project Ga0315298, IMG submission 203077) | Extremophilic microbial mat communities from Washburn Hot Springs, YNP, Wyoming, USA - WHS_1_MG | ecosystem: Environmental > Aquatic > Thermal springs > Hot (42-90C) | place: USA: Wyoming... | reverse complement strand
AACGGCGATCCGCTCCCGGTTGGGGGATACACACCTATACCGCCATCCCTCGCGGCGGTAGCCGTGCCTCTCCAGAAAGGCGTCCGAGTTGCGCCGCACCTCATCGAACTTGCGGCGAAAGCGCGGGTCGTTGAGGAACGGAACCATGCTCCAATCGGCGGAGGTGGGCAGCGAGCCATGACCGCGGATGACCTCACCCGGGAGGTCCCATGCGGAGAGTCTGCCCCAACCTGCCACATCCACGGTGCAATCGGAAAGCTCCCTGGTCCACTCCTCGGTCACGGGCTGAATGCCGGTCAGCTCGGCGGTGAAGCGCATGGTATCGATCGCGCGGCCCAGCGGAGAGCAGTAGATGCGGGTCAACCCCTCCCGCGCAAGCCGTTTGGCAAGCGCGCGTGCCTCCAGCCGTCCCGCTGGCGTAATGGTGTTGTTCGGGTAATCCGGATCGGCGTGCCTGATGATGTACAGTCGCATTACGAACTGAACGGACTTTGGTCTGCGTGGGCGAGCCACGTGGTGACCTCAAGCGCGTGGCGGACCTTCAGGTCCAGCAGCTCACTTGGGGCGGTTCGCTCGCCGGGTATCTCAAGGTTGAGGGCGCCGGGGTAGCAAACCTTACGAAGGGCTACCACAACCGGCGGCCAGTCGATCTTGCCGTAGCCGGGGCACCGGTGCTGGTCACCGGAGCCATCGTTGTCTGAGATGTGGGTACACCAGAGCAGCGACCCCAGCTTCTGTATGGCCGCAGGTAAGCTGATGCGCTGCACGTTGGCGTGAGACGTATCCAACGTCACACCCAGGGATGGATGCCCCACCTCGGCGACCAAATCCAGCAGTTCCTGGATGGAGGCGCAGTAAGCGCGTGAGCCCTCCAGCGACCTGCCGTCCATCATGTTCTCGATGGCGATGCGGAGGCCCAGGTCCGCGGCTTGGGAAGCCAAGAGGGAAAACGCCTGAACGTTGAGGGACAGAATGGACGCCAAGCCGTCGGACGTGGAGTAGCCCGCGCCAACTCCGGGATGCACCACAACGTCGCGAACGCCGAGCAAGGCGCAGGTGCGGAGGTTACGCTGAAGGCGCTGGAGGTCGCTGCGCCGCCTCTCCTCGTCTGGGTGAGCGACGTTAGCCGGAAGGTACGAGTGGGCTTGGGGCATACAGGCGCCGTGCTGGGCCAGCGTGTCGCGCAGCTCATCGATGAGGGCCTGCGGGTTGGGAGCGTCCTCGATCTCCTGGAGGTGCTCCGTCGAGAGCTCGAAGCAGCGCCACCCCGCGGCAAGGAGGCTCTTCAGCGCGTCCACAATGGGTCGATTGAGGTAGATAGCGGTCCAGATGGACGGCATCAGCGGCGGGTGGATTGGGTTGGTGGCGGACATGATGGTTGATGGCGCTCCAAGTAGGTGGCGATTGCGTGGCCGGCTCGTTATACGTATTTGCCAAGGCGTCGCCGATCACCTTCTCATTGGTCCGGTGCAGGCTTGCCCAACGCATGCCGGCAATAGCTTCCAAGCGCGAGGAGGCCTGGCCGGGAATGCGGCATCCCTCTGCCAGCGCAACCATCAGACGTGGCGGATGGTGAGCCGGAGAACGGCGCCATCCCGAAGCGCGCCATGGCTATCCGCAGGCTGTTGCGTATGGCGCGCCCCTTTGACAAGTATCGTAACGACTGGTACAATGGCGACAAGGATGCCAGAGGAGTATAGTAGGGCGATGGCTTGTGTGCAACGCCTGGCAGAAGGCGGCATATGGGAGATCCACCGGCTGGACCGCCGTAACCTCAGCGACAGCTTCAGTCACCGGCAACACGTCTTCATGATGGCGTCCGCAGCTTCGCCCGCCGCCAGCGTGTCTGGGGGCGGGCTTTTTCGTTAGTGTAGTCACCGGTCTGTGTGGGAAGGCCGACGGAACCAATGGATGGACAGGTTCTAGTTCTCAATAGTGATTACCAGCCGCTTAACGTGTGCAACATCCGCAGGGCCATTGGCTTGGTGCACCTTGGCAAGGCGGACGTGCTGCACGAGGACGGCCGGTGCGTGCATACCGCGCGGGAGACGTTCGTAACGCCCTCAGTGGTACGCCTCCGTCACCACGTCACGCGCCCAGCACCCGAACTCCGCCTGTCCAGAAGAAGCATCTTCGCCAGGGATGGCTACACCTGCCAATACTGCGGCGCCACCGGAGTTGACCTCACGGTGGACCACGTGGCGCCAAAACGGCTCGGCGGCCGAAGCACTTGGGAAAACCTCGTTTGCTCCTGCAAACGATGCAACACCCGCAAGGGCGACAAGACTCTTCAGCAGGCGGGTATGCGCCTCCGCAGGCAGCCCAGAAAGCCCAAGTACATCCCGTTCATCAGCTTGGCCAAATACCTAGACGGCAAGCGCAACGAGGTGTGGCGCATGTACCTGCCCACGCTCAAGGAGTTCTAGAGCGTTGAGACGGCGTCCACAGCACCAGTCTCTCACCTGCGCCAACGCTGGCGTGACGGCCCTGCTCTGCTCCGCCACGTGGGCGCTGGCCCTCGCCGCCGCGCTTCTGCTCGCCCCGCCCGGCCTCGCGTCAAGCCAGGTCGTCGTGCAGGGCGAGCGGTTGCGCATGGGCGACGACGCCCCACAGGCCAGGCTGAGGTACGGGGCGCTGATGGTTCCCGGCAGCGAGAGGATTGAAACCGCCAAAGGCAAGCATCGCACCTTCGTGCGGGTGGAGCGCGACCCAAAGCCCGGCGAGTACTCCATCACTCCCATGGGCATCATCACCTTCAATAGCAGGGACCGCCATGCCCGGCTGGTTGCATCCTACGCCTACTGCCCCAGAACCGTTGCCGTGCTAGCCCCAGAATCGGGCACGGCCCCCCCCAGCATCGGGAAAACCATCAGGCAGGAGGTCGAAAAGCTGTTCGCCTACTCCGGCTACCGCGTGGTGCCGTCTGAAGAGGTCGACCGGGAGGCCCAAGCGCGCCGGATATACGCCACCAGCGAGTTCACTCCTGAGCTGCTCCGCGACATCGGCGCCGCCTTGGCCGCGGACGAGATCGTGGTTCTGCGCGTTGAGGATTGGGAGACCAAAAGCGGCAAGAGCCTGATGGGTTTCCTGTGGACCGGACCGTTCGGCGGCTCCAGAAAGCGCGTGACGATAGCCATCGAAGCCCGCATGTACGGCATCCGGGAAGGCCGAATGCTGTGGGAAAGCCGCTCACGCGGCGAGCGACGCGGCTCCATCCTTGGCGGCGTCCGCGATGACCTCAAACGTGCCACCATCAGTGACGCCGTATCGGATCTGTTCGACAGCTACTTCGCCCCCTAGCATCGCTGCCGCCCCCAACTGCTCCGCATACGCCCCCCAATAGCAATAGCTTGCTTGTACAGGACCGCAGCCTCCCAACGCCGAATCGCCCCTATTGGCGGCCAGATGCCCCGGCCAGACGACAGGAGGTACCTTGGTGCGAACGCAGCTTCCGATATCCGTTAGGCCCGCTTGTATGGACGACATTCCATCCCTGGCGCGTATCGGCGCCCAGGCGTTTGGCGGCGAGACGTACCGCCCGGAACACTCCGTGGAGGAGATCCGCCAGCACTGGCAGGCGCAGTTCCCCCCGCACAACACACTGGTGGCGGAGAGGGACGGCGCGCTGATGGGCATGGCAACCGGTATCCCCCTGAGAACGTGGGTTGGCGGCCGCGAGCTGCCGTTGCTGGGCGTGGCTGGCGTGGCGGTGGGCTGGGAGTTCCGACGCCAGGGCGTGGCTCGAACCCTCATGCAAGCTCTGGTCCGCCGCGGCATCGACGAGGGATACGCGCTGATGGGCTTGTATCCGTTTCGCGCATCGTTCTACCAGACCCACGGCTTCGGAAGCGTGGAGCCTGAAGCCGCTTGGGATGTGCCCGCCACGTCGTTGCCAGACGCCAAGGGCGACGTCCGCGAGCTCCGCGACGAAGACCTCCCCCTCGTCCGCGCTGTCCACCAGCGCTCCGTGGAGCAAGGCAGCTTCGACGTCGTCCGCGAGGAGTGGCGATGGCCGCAGTTCTGGAGCGCCTCCGCCGAGCGCATGCGCATCGGCGCGTGGGAGGATGGCAACCTGGCAGGCTACCTCATCGCGCGAACCGGCCACTCCCGCCTTCACGTTACCGAGCTGGTGTGGACCTCAGTGCCCGCCCTACTCTCGCTCCTCGGCTTTGTGCGCACCTTACACGACCAGTACGAGCGGGTGGAGCTGCGACTGCCGGTGGACCTTTCCCTGCTTGCGGCGTTGCGGGAGCCGCACGTGGGCTTGGACCCGGGCGGCTTCTTAGCCACCTGGCGCGTGCAGACCACCGGCATGGCGCGCCTGGCCAACGTTCCGAAGGCGCTGCAGGGCCGCGGCTACCCAAGCGATGCATCCGCCAGCGCCAGGCTCGTGGTAGCCGAGCCCAATGGCGAGGAGACCGCCTGGAACTGGGAGCTTGAGAACGGCAGCTGCCATGTGTCGCCAGGCCGCGCACCAGGGCTGCCCGAGGTGAGGCTCAGCAGCATGACGCTGGCCCAGTGGTTCCTCTCCACCTTCAGCGCCACGCAGCTCTGGAGGGCGGGCGCGCTCAGGGTGGATAACGCGTCCGCTCTGCCAGCACTAGACCGTGCGATGGCGGGGCCAGCCCCCTTCTGCCGGGAGCGTTACTAGACGCCACCTGCCGGGGTGCAACCCGACATGCCGTTGCTTCGCATCGGAACGTCTGGGTGGCAGTACGGCCACTGGCGGGAGGTCTTCTACGCCAAGAGACTGCCTGCCACCCAATGGCTCGCCCACTACTTCACCCACTTCAACACGGTGGAGATCAACAGCTCGTTCTACCACACGCCCAAGGAGGAGGCGTTTGACCGCTGGCGGGAGGCGGCTCCGAAGGGCTTTCTGTACGCGGTGAAGGGCACCAGGTACGTAACGCATCTGCGTAAGCTGTCTGGCATCGCGGAGGCAGTGGCAGGCTTCGTGGCGAGGGCCGCCCGCCTAAGGGAGCACCTCGGTCCCATTTTGTGGCAGCTGCCGCCCGGCCTGCACTACCAGGCTCAGCGGCTCTCGGAGCTGCTCGCATCGCTGCCGGTGGGGTACCGCTACGCCCTCGAGGTTCGTCACCCAACCTGGGTGGCGGATGAGCCGCTCGGCATGCTGCGCAACGCAGGCGTGGCGATATGCATAGCCGATACCCCCGCCCGCAGATACCTGCCCGAGGGGCGCGGCGCCAAAGCCGCCTCGCCGGATGAGCGCCTCTACCCCTACACGGAGGCAGTGACGGCGGACCTGGTGTACGTACGCCTGCACGGCCACAAAGCGCTGTACGGCTCGGAGTACACGGAGGCGGAGCTGCAGGATTGGGCTGCCAAGGCGCGCGGGTGGTACAACGCGGGCCTAGACGTCTTCATCTACTTCGACAACGACGCTTTCGGCTACGCCGTCAGGAACGCTCTCAGGCTCAAAGAGATCCTGGGCGCGTAGATCCGCCGGCCGCGGCCCTCCGCCCAGCGCCTACCCCACCCGCACGCTCAGCTCCGCGAAGCCCTCCTCCCCGAAGATGTCCGTCGCAAGCACCCCTATCCGATAGGTGCCTGTGGCGGCGTACGTATGCCGCGCGACGGTCTCAAGCCCGCCCCCCCTGCGATGCCTGAACGAGCGCCAGCAGTTGCGGAACGGAACGCCGTCGTACTCCCAATCAACCGCCCAGTACTCCACGGCCTCCACCGGGTGGCGCAGCACCTTTGCCGCAACGCTGGACGGCAATCGGTTGAGGTGCTGGGTCGGCACACCCAGGATGCGGACGGCAACCGTGTGCCCATCCACCGTCACCTCCACGCTGGGCGATGGGCGTTGCGGGCCTGCATCCAGCGCCACCACATCGAACGGGCTGCGGAATGGCAGCTGAAGCAGCCGCTTCCTGGCAACCTGAACCGCACGACGCGCGGAGTCGCACGCCAACCAACGGCGACCGGTTCGCTCCGCAACCACGGCAGTGGTGCCAGACCCGCAGAACGGATCCGCCACGATGTCGCCGGGGTTGCTGGCGCACTGGATTACCCGCTCCAGCAGCGCCTCCGACTTCTCCGTCTCGTAGCCGGTGGAGTAGCTGTAGGCAGGGATATCCAGCCAGTTGGTGTCCGCCAACACTCGGTCGCGGGGCGGAATCCAGTAGGCTGGGCGACCGGAGCCGTTGCGCCTCACGAACTCAAGCGTGCGTCCGGTCTCCTCCCAGTACTGCGTCAGCGTCTTGGTGGCCGCGTGGTGCTCCAGGTAATGCTGGTAATTCGCGGCGGCGCGCAGGGCCCGCTCCTCGCGCCACTTCCATTGGCCTCGAGATATGGTGCAGCCCAAAAGGGGATAGCGCATGGTCGGCCGATCGGCGTTGTTCCACAGGCTCTGCCACGCTGCGCGGCGCTGAGCCGCCGAGGCGGGCTTGTAAGGGCCCGGGAAGCGCGCATCTGGGCTCTTGGAGTACCACAAGATCGTGTCGTGGAAAACGTTGAGCGAACGCAGCGATGCGAACTGCTTCTGAAGGCTCTTGGTTTGAGCCCGCCGCGTGATGATCTCGTTGCGGAAGCTCTCCGGACCAAACAGCTCGTCCAGCAACAGGCGCAGATGGCTGTTGGCGCGGTAGTCGCAGTGGACGAAGATGCTGCCGTCTTCCGAAAGAAGCTGGTGCATTATACCCAGGCGCTCGTACATGAACTGGAGGTAGCCGGACATGCCGTTGGGCAGATCGTCCTCGAATGCCAGCTCCTCCACCACGTCGGCCGCGCCGATGCGCGAGCGGAACGCGTAGCTGTGGCCAGTTGCGAAAGGCGGATCTAGGTAGATCAGGCGCACCTGCCCAGCGTACGTGTGGAGCAATGCGGCCATGGCGGCCATGTTATCGCCCAGGATCAGCTGGTTGCGCCACGGCTCGCGGTCGCCACCGAACCTCTCGACCGGCGTCAGCGGCGAGCTCGCGGCGGTGTTGCAACGCAGGCGCTTCCCAGGCCAAGCAAGGCAAACGCGCCCCTTGCGATCGCTACGAGGCGGCATGCTCCATCCTTCCATCAGCTTCCTGACGGCCCCCACGTACTGTTCGCCGCCGGTTCCGCAGTTCCGCTCCGTGGTAATCCGAGGGCCCGAGGCGAGGGCTACCCCCGCAGGGAGGATGCCGGGCAGCACGCGGCGAACGCCAGCCAAGGCGGCAACGAGAAGCTGCCATTAGGCTAAACGGGAGGCATAGGTAGCAGTGGGCGGCCAAGCTCCGCGCAACAAGCTGAACGACCTAACCGCGCGTGAGTGGATGCAGTTCACCAAGAGCTGGTTCGTGTGCAACCCGCCGCCGCGCTCCCGCCGGGCCATGCTACACCCCGCCAAGTTTCCGGAACCGATGGCGGAGGAGTTCATCCGCTTCTTCACAAAGGCGGGTGAGACCGTGCTTGACCCTTTCGCGGGCGTGGGCTCGGCGCTTGCGGCAGCGGCGAGATGCGGCCGTCGCGCGGTTGGCGTTGAGCTGTGCGAGCAATTCGTACAGCTTGCTCGCCCGCACGCCGGTCCGGGGCAAACCGTGCTCCGCGGCGACGCCCGCCAAGCCGTGCAGCTGTGCCGCAACGTCGGAATAGACAGCGTGCACTACATCATCACATCGCCGCCGTACTGGGATATGCTGGCAAAAAGCCGCGGCAACGTGCAGTCCGCCCACAAAGACAGGGCCAAAGCCGGGCTTCCAATCGTCTACTCTTCGGATCCAGCAGACCTGGCCACCATCGCAGACTACGACCAGTTTCTGGCGGAGTTGGCGGGCATCTTGGCGTCGCTGAAGGTGCTGTTGGCGCCCATGCGCTACCTAACCGTGGTGGTGCAGAACGTACGAGTGCCCACTGGCGAGGTCCGCCCAATGGCATGGGACCTGTGCAGGCTTCTCTCCGAACAGTACACGTTCAAGGGAGAGCGGCTGTGGCTGCAAGACAACAAGCGTCTGGGGATCTGGGGCTACCCGGCGGAGTTCGTGACCAACGTTCATCACCACTACTGCCTCACTTTGAGGAACGACAAGTTATGATTCCTATTCCCAGGAGGTTCCAGCCCCCCAAGCTCGAAAGTTATTGATAGGGTAGCGGCGCAGGACGACCACGCCCTTGGGGACGATCTGGTGCAACCAGCCGGCCAGGAATGCGCCCCCGCCGATCGCTGGCGGTTCCCCGCGCCAAGCGCCTGCCCGCATAGAGGCGCCCGCCGTAAGCGGCATAGCAGATGGCAAACGGGTACGCCGCCCAATGAGGTGTTTGCCGCCGCTCAGGGCGCCAGCGGCAAGAACGGCATGGCGCGCTGGCGTTGCTCTCCAGCAAGCCTGTGCCATGGCGTTGCCCTGCCCCAGGCTCAGCGCCGCACAGCGCGTTGGGGCCACCTGACATTGTTCGTGTTCCTAGCATCAGCACGTGGGGATTGTGACGTATCATGCAAGACAGAGATCTACTTAGCAGAAGAGGCTTCCTGAGGGATGCTGCTGCCATCGGCGCGCTGATGGCCGTGCTGGGCGCCGAGGAGATTCGGGCTGAACCGGCAGCTGCCCCCGAGGGCAACGCCGCAGCCGGACCGCCGGTCTCCATTGGCATTATCGGCGCCGGGGTGCAGGGCAGAGAGATCGGCACCACGCTGGCGCGCTTGCCGGGCGCCAACATCGTCGCCGTGTGTGACACGTACGATCCGTTCGTCAAGCGCGCGGCAGAGTGGGCCCCCAAAGCCACCGGCACGCAAGACTACAAGCAGGTGCTTGATAACAAGGATGTGCAAGCTGTGATAATCGCCACCCCAACGCACCTGCACAAGGAGATCGCTCTGGCCGCCATACAATCGGGCAAGCACGTGTACCTCGAGTCGCCCATGGCATCCACGATAGACGACGCCAAGGCCATAGCCACGGCCGGCAAGGCGTCGAAAGCCGTGTTCCAGGTGGGGCAGCAGCTCAGGGGCAGTGCGGTTCGCAAGCACGCCGTCAAGTTCGTGTGGGCGGGCGCCGCTGGGAAGATAACCGCCATCAACGCCCACTGGCACAAGCGCACTAGCTGGCGCCGCGCCGCTCCTACCCCAGAGCGCGAGAAAGAGATCAACTGGCGGTTGGACAAGACGGTGTCAACCGGCTTGATGGGAGAGATCGGCATCCATCAGGTGGACGTGGCCAGCTGGTACCTCAAGGCGCTTCCGCAGGCCGTTACCGGTTTCGGCAGCATCATGGCGTATTCAGACGGCCGCGACGTCCCCGACACCGTTCAGTGCGTCTTCGAGTACCCAGGCGGCGTGCGGCTGATGTACGATTGCCTTCTGGGCAACTCCAGCGACGGAGCAAGCGAGAGCTTCCTGGGCACCGCGAGCGCCATCGTCCTCCGAGACGAACGCGGCTGGATGTTCAAGGAGTCCGATGCCGCCTTGCTGGGATGGGAGGTGTACGCCAAGAAGGACAAGTGGGGCGACGACACTGGAGTCCTGCTCATCGCCGACGCCAGTAAGCTGCTGGCCTTGGGCAAAGAGCCTGGCAAGGACTACGTGGTTGACCCGCTAAAGACGCCGCTGTACTACGCGCTGGAGGAGTTCCTAACCTGCATCAGAGACAACTCCAAGAAGCCCACGTGCGGCGCCCTCGAGGGCTATCAGGCCGCGGTGGTTGCCCTCAAAGCCAACGAGGCCGTGAACTCGGGGTCCAAAATCAGTTACCAGAAGGAATGGTTCGACCTAGCGTAGGTCGCAGCATATGTTGAAGGAGTTCTGTGAATCATGTCTGAGAAGAAATCCGGGCAGGGCACAACGCGCCGCGAGTTCCTGAAAGTGGCCGGCCTCACTGCCGCCGGGCTCGCGCTGACAAGCGTTGCCAAGAGCAAGACCTATGCGGTTGCATCCGGCCGCGTCATCGGCGCCAACGACCGCATCCTCATCGGCCACATTGGGTGCGGCGGCCAAGCAATGGCCCATATACGCATCCTCAAGCAAAACGCCGAAGCCAACAACACCCAGTCCATCGCTGTGTGCGACGTGTACGACAACCGCACCAACGACGCGCGCACTTACCTCGGGCTGCCGGAATCCGCTGGCATGCGAGACTACCGCAAACTCCTCGAGAACAAAGACATCGATGCGGTGTGGATCGCTACGCCAGAGCACTGGCACTTCCAGCAGGCCATGGACGCGGCGGACGCTGGCAAGCACATCTACCTTGAGAAGCCCATGACCCGCCACCTTGACGAGGCGCTCAAGCTTCACGACAAGATCAAGGAGACCGGCGTGGTGCTGCAGGTGGGCTCGCAGGGCTGCACCGACGCCAAGTGGCATAAGGCCGGCGAGATCGTGAAAGCAGGGACGATCGGCAAAGTGGTTTGGTGCCAGGGCAGCTACTGCCGAAACAACCCAGACGGCGAGTGGAACTACACCATCGATCCGAAGGCCAACGAGTCGAACCTAGACTGGAGCATGTGGCTTGGCCCGGCCCCCAAGATCCCTTGGAGCCCCGAGCGCTACTTCCGGTGGCGCAAATACTGGGACTACTCTGCTGGCATCCTGAGCGACCTGTTCCCTCACAGGCTTCACCCGCTCATGATCGCTATTGGCGGCGGGGAGTATCCCACACGCGTGCTCTGCAGCGGCGGCCAGTTCCTGCAGCATGACCGCGAGGTTGCCGATACCACCCACGTGCTGGCGGACTTCCCCGGCGGCTACACGATGGTGGTGGCCGGCAGCACCATCAACGAGCTTGGACTGGACGACATCGTGCGGGGCAACAAGGCGAACCTGTTCCTGGGCGGTGGTGGCAAGGTTACTATCCGCCCCGAGCGCCCGTACGCGGACCAGATCGACGCGGCCGAGGAGGCGGTTACCGGTCCTGGCGAGGACATCGGCGAGCACCAGAAGAACTTCCTGGAGTGTGTGCGAGACCGCACCAAGACCCCCAACTGCGATGTTGAGCTCGCCACCAAGGTGCAGACCGTGGTGTCCCTAGCGGAGATGTCCTATCGCGAGAAGAAGGCGATGCTGTTCGATCCCGAGAAGCGGCAGATCGTCAACAGCTAGCCGCCACGTTTCCCGGCCGGTGCAGATGCCACAGCCCTCGGGGATATCCCGAGGGCTGTGGTGACTCCGGGTCGGAACGGCTCACCTCATGTGCATCAGGATGAGCCAAGCGCGCTGCTGGTAGTTGCCCTCACCCCGGCTTCGCCACCTTGTGTGATCGAACAGGTTGTTAGGCAAGCCTTGTAGTTCCCCTCACCCCGGCTTCGGCACCCCTTCTACGGTGGAAGAGGCGGTAATGGGCATCCCCTCACCCCTGCCCCTCTCCCACTTGCGGGGAGAGGGGTGGTGGGAGGAGCGTGTGAGGTCGTGGTTGGTTGTGTAAGCTCCTGAGACGCCGGAGGCTTCCCCTCTCCCCAAGCTTGCGCCGTGGGAGAGGGGAGCTGGGAGGAGCGTGTGAGGTGTGGTTGGTTGTGTAAGCTACTGAGACGCCGGAGGCTCCTCCTCTCCCCAAGCTTGCGCCGTGGGAGAGGGGGCCGCGGGGCGAGGGGAAGTGGCCACCAACCCCATCTCTACGCAGACGGTGGGCCGCCTTACTCCATCGGCTTGCTGGAGCGGTTGGCCGCGTTGAACCGGTTCATGGCCGCCTCAACGCCCTCAAGCAACCACGTAAGCGCCGCATCCGCCGCCCTGTTCACCATCTCCGTCACAACCGGCTGCTCGTCACGCTCAAACCGCGACAGCACATGGTCGATCACATCGCCCCCCTCCGGGCGGCCCACCCCCATCCGCACTCGCGGAAACCCCTCCGTGTGGAGGGAGGCGATGATAGACCTGAGGCCGTTGTGCCCGCCAGCGGATCCGGACGCTCGCACCCGTACCCGCCCAAGTGGAAGGTTCACGTCGTCGCAGAGCACCAACACATCGGCCGGAGCGATGCCGTACCGCTGTACGATGGCGGACATCGCCTCCCCGCTCAGGTTCATGAACGTTTGCGGCTTGGCCAATACCACCGCAGTCCCGTTGCACACCCCTTCGCCCAGCACTGACCTAAGCGATCGGCGGCTCAGCCTGATGCTAAGGCGGTTGGCCAGTTCGTCCAACGCCATGAACCCCACGTTGTGCCGCGTTGCCCTGTATGCCAAGCCCGGGTTTCCCAGGCCAACCACCGCCTTCATAGCCTCAGGCGTACTCCGCGAACAGCTGGCTAACCGAGCGGTCCTCGTGGATCCGGCGAATGGCGCTGGCCAGAAGCGGCGCTACGGATAGCACCGTCATGTTGGGCATTCGCCGTTCTGGCGGTATCCTGATGGTGTTGGTAACCACAAACGCCTCTATGGGCGCCTCGCGAAGCCGCAAGATGGCGTCGTTGGAGAGCACGGGATGAGTGCAGCAGGCGTACACCTGGCTGGCGCCCCGCTTCTTGAGGGCCTCCGCGCCCTGGGCGATGGAGCCGCCCGTGTCGATCATGTCGTCGATCATAATCGCCCGCTTGCCCGCCACGTCGCCGATGATCTCCATCACCTCCGCCTTGTTGGGCTCCGGCCTGCGCTTGGCGATGATGGCGATGGGCGCGTTCAGCAGCTCGGCGAACTTGCGAGCCCTTGCTACGCCGCCAACGTCCGGAGACACCACCACCAGGTCGGAGTCGGCCATGCCGATATCAAGCAGATGGCGCGCGATGATGGGGCCGCCGTACAGGTGGTCCACAGGCAGATCGAAGAACGCCTGTATCTGGTCGGCATGCAGGTCCATGGTAAGGACCCGGTTCGCGCCGGCCACTTGCAGGAGGTCGGCCACCAGCTTGGCGGTTACCGGCTCTCTGGGCTTCACCTTCTTGTCCTGCCGGGCGTAGCCGTAGTATGGCATCACCACGGTGGCACGCACGGCGGATGCCCTCTTGAGCGCGTCAAGAATGACCAGCAGCTCCATGAGGTTCTCATTTACGGGAGCCGACGTGGGCTGAACCACGAAGGCGTCTGAGCCCCGGATGCTCTCGTCGATCTTCACCCGGACCTCGCCGTCTGAGAATCGCCCAACGGTCATTTTGCAGAGCGGCACGCCAAGCTCCTTGCTTATCTCAGCGGCGAGCTCGGGGTTGGCGTTGCCCGCCAGGAGCTTGAGCCTGTGCATCTGGGATTACCCCTCCTTCTCGAATCCCGGGCCAACGGCGCTAGGCATTCGGCCCCACGATAGCGCCATCCAGCTGCCGAAACGGCCCAACCACGGCCCCGCTCTCCACGCGAGAGCCGTTCAGAACGCACGCGTACGGACCAACCGAAGCGCCCTCGCCGATGGTGCTATCCGCAACGCGGCTGAGCTCAACGGAGGCCCCTGCGCCGACGGTTGAGTTGCTGATCACTGTGCACGGCCCTATGGTGCACTCCTCCCCCACGGTGGTGGCACCAAGCAGATGCGTGCCGGGCCGGAGCACGGCGTCGGCACCGACGGAGACGTCCGCGTCCACGTAGGTGCTGGACGGATCCGTCACCGTCACCCCTGCCAGCATGAGGCCGCGCAAGATGCGAGAGCGCATCAGAGCCTCCACCTTTGCCAACTCCGCCCGGTGGTTGATGCCGAGCACCGCGGTCGGGTCCGATGAGGGAACCGCGTGCACGCGGCCGCCGCTTTTGCCCAGCAGCTCGATCACATCGGTGAGGTAATACTCGCCCTGCGCGTTGTTCGGCTTCACGTGGCGAAGTGCGCGAAGGGCCTCCTCCGCGGCAAAGCAGTAGATCGAGCTGTTGATCTCCCGGATGGCAAGGGCGTCGGCATCGGCATCCTTGGCCTCCACGATTCTGGTCACCGAACCATCCGGAGCGCGAACAACGCGGCCGTAATGGCTTGGGTCGTCCAATATGGCGGTGAGAAGCGTGGCGTGGCTGTTCTGCTCGCGGTGAAACTGCATCAGAGTGGCGAGCTCGGTATGGCTGATGAGCGGCGTATCAGCGGGGAGGACCAGCAGCAGGCCGGCATCCGGAGGCAGAATGGGGGCGGCGCACATCAGGGCATGGCCGGTTCCGAGCTGTTGGCGCTGCTCGGCGTACGCCACGGTGGGCCCCAATGCATCCACAACGGACTGTCCTTGGTGTCCCACCACCACAACCACGTCGGAGACGCCGGCCCGGCGGCAGGCGGCCACCACGTGCCACGCCATCGGTTTGCCGCATATGGGATGCACGGCCTTCGGAAGCCGCGATTTCATCCTGGTGCTCTTGCCAGCTGCCAGGATCACGGCAACGGCCCGACCGGCCTGGGGTGGTAGCTCGCTCATGAACTGAGGGCTGGAACGGGTCAAGACGGTGCGGCGGCACGCTTCGCCAAGCGCGGAGCAGCTGTGCCACATGCCGCTGTGTGGCCTCGCCGCGCTGGGGGATGCGCCTCGGAAACTGGAAAGGGCTGGCTCCGGGGCAGGGATTCGAACCCCGATAGGCGGCTCCAAAGGCCGCAGTCCTGCCATTGGACGACCCCGGACCGACACCCGCGGCGCCCGTGCTTTGGATTCCGGGCGCCAAACTGCTTGCCGCCACGCGTGCAGCGGCACAGCACCTTCATTATACTGGGGGGCCAATCCGCTGTCAACGCGAGCATTCGGCTGTAAGAGCCTACAGACGTGAAGGGGCCCGGCGGTGAGTTGGCCGTTCTTCTGCAACTGCAACCGGCAGACCAGAGCGGCTGCATTCGCCCAAGACGTTGTGGAAAAGGCTGAAGATGGGGGCTACTACTCCGCGGCCTTCAGTCACGGGCCAAGAGTGGAAGCAACCCGAAGACCATTTCCCCTCACCTCCCAGCCCCCTCTCCCACGGCGCAAGCTTGGGGAGAGGAGGAGCCTCCGGCGTCTCAGTAGCTTACACAACCAACTACACCTCACAGGCTCCTCCCAGCTCCCCTCTCCCCGCAAGTGGGAGAGGGGCAGGGGTGAGGGGATGCCCATTACCGCCTCTTCCACCGTACAAGGGGTGCCGAAGCCGGGGTGAGGGGAACTACAAGGCTTGCCTAACAACCTGTTCGATCACACAAGGTGGCGAAGCCAGGGTGAGGGCAACTACCAGCAGCGCGCTTGGCTCATCCTGATGCACATGAGGTGAGCCGTTCCGACCCG
>Ga0315298_1006999_pt1 | contig 15067 bp, 11 predicted proteins | sample WHS_1_MG_FD_203077 | JGI IMG/M metagenome (GOLD analysis project Ga0315298, IMG submission 203077) | Extremophilic microbial mat communities from Washburn Hot Springs, YNP, Wyoming, USA - WHS_1_MG | ecosystem: Environmental > Aquatic > Thermal springs > Hot (42-90C) | place: USA: Wyoming... | reverse complement strand
TATTCCTCACGGCGAATTACAATCTCTTCAATTTCGTCATAGCATCTTGTGTATAATTCAGGAGTATTATCTAGTGGGATCTCAATCAACCGCTCTTTTCGCCACTGCATTTTTACTTCATTTGCCACAATACGGATCAACCAGATTCTCAGATTGCTATTCTCCCTTAATGAACACATATGTTCCCACGCTTTGACCAAAGCACATTGGACCGCGTCCTCAGCTTGGAAACGGTCGTGTGTCATCGTGTAAGCAGTCCCAAAAAGAACGCTTCTGTATCGTTCGACAATTTCACGAAATGCAGACCTATCACCTTCCTGGCACCGGCGAATAAGGATATTCTCCTTGTCTTTCTCATTAATTAAATGGAGGTAGCTGTCTTCAGTTGCCCATTCATTTAATTTCATAGTAGGTCATTCATATATTTTCTAATTTAAAGATGCAGGAAATTCAATAAGCGTTCCATAAAATAAAAAATTTTTTTACAAAAATTTTTAAATATTCATTTGTTAAGTAAAATCTCATTTTGAAGAATAAACAAAATAATATATAGTTCTTTTTTCCACAATAATCTACTGTAGAAATTCTCAAGCACCGTCCTTACCCTTGTTTTTCTGATTATTCCAGCCTGAGCCAAACACTTTAATACATACCTGTATAGTAAGCCTGACCTGATCAAGAAACAAAGAAAAAACCTGCTTTTTAATTTCACCTTATTATCGCTGTATTTTAATTACTATCAAAATGTATAACCAATATTATACATAGCAATATATATTTTCAGTTGACTTAAGAGAAATTCGTGGTAGAATGTATTACATCGGTATATATTTTGACATTTTTGGTTCAGAATATAATATTCTAGTCTTTTACTTTTTATATGGCTAAATAACCTCTTTATAAAATATACTTCGCGGAAGGAGAATTAGATGAACGCACAGTGCACCTCTAAAATATAGTCAGGAGGTGCATCGAAATGAAGAGATACGTTGGAGTGGATTATCACAAGGGGTATTCTTACATGACAGTAATGGATGAGACTGGCAAGATTTGCGGATAGGGGTAGATTCCCAAACCGCCGGAACCTTACCGCACGTTTTCAGAGACCTTTAGCTATGGTCCAGACAAGTGGGAGCTAATATCAGGGTCTCTTAAATAAAATAAAAAGGCGCTAGTAAAATAACTTATTCCGGGGGATTGAAAAACCGGTCTTTTGCGGTTTATCCCCCGGAATTTTTTCCTTTAATACCTCGCCGTTGTCCGATACTTTACAGACGATAACCAACCAACTCTTTAAGAGAACAACATAATCTTCTTAATGCTATACTATTCTAACCAATAATATACATTACACACGTATGCTTAATTGACTGAGAAAAAATATGTGCTAGAATAATGTTATGCTCTTTCTTAAAATGATACAAAAGGATTATATTGTGAAAATATTTTAACCCCTATAATTTCAGTTTTCAAAGAACATGCTTGGTTTGATTTGATTACATGGAAAAGAAAGGAGAAAAGATGAGGAAAATTTTATTTTACATTATCATCTGCTGCGTGGTATTAATTACAGTATTTACAGGTTGTAAGACTACTACACAGACTACCACTCAAACAATAACTACCCCTCTATCAACTAGCTCACCCGGAACCGCTTCTACCGCCCCTGCCACCACAACTCAGACACACTGGTGGGATAAACTAGGAACCCCAGAGTACGGCGGGGAGATCACTAAAGCAATTAGTGAGACTCAAACCACGTTTGACCCATATCCTTTTATGGGATCTGACCATAACTATCAATATGAACCGATGTTCTATCCGGACTGGACTGTAGACCGTGCCATCTGGTCCATGCAGGGCATGTTCGTACCGTCGAAATACTTTGCTGGCCATCTTGCAGAGAGCTGGGAGATAACTACTCCAACAACTGTTACATTACATCTACGGAAAGGTATCACCTGGCAGAACAAGCCACCAGTAAACGGGCGCGAATTCACCGCTGAAGACGTAGTCTTTCATTATGACCGTTTACTAGGTACCGGTCATGGTTATACAGAAGGATCTCCAATGGCTAGTATGCTACTGGGTAACTGGGAAAAAGTGACAATGGTTGATAAGTACACAGTAGTATATTATTTTAAATCCCCTTGCAGCGGTGTAGCTTTCTTCTCCATGTCAGATCAGGCAGCTGTGAACTGGTTTGAAGCTCCGGAATGGGTGGCTATGGCCGGTCCTGCCCCTGTGACCAATACATCGGGCACACCTTTAGCTGATTGGAAAAATGCTGTAGGAACTGGCCCGTGGATATTAAACGATTTCGTCGCCAACACTTCAGTAACTTACATTAAAAATCCTGACTACTGGTGCAACGATCCACGTTACCCCAATAATCGGACACCGTACGCAGATACATTGAAATTAGTAGTTATAAGTGATTCAGCAACCCGGCTAGCTGCTCTCCGCACTGGGAAAATAGATATCCTGGGCGGAGCAGGAACTGGAGGAATCGACATAGGATGGCAAAAAGCCCAAACCCTTAAGAACACAAATTTACAGAGTATGCAAATGACCCCGGGAGATGCCTACGGAGTAGTATTTCGCAACGATTCTGCCCCGTTCACTGATATTCGTGTACGAAAAGCTCTTAATATGGCGATAGATCGCAATACAATTGCAAAAAACCTTTATGGTGGCACAGTTGAAGGAAAACCCACCGGTCTGGTCACACAGGCTTATAAAGGATGGTGTTATTCATATGAAGACTGGCCACAGCAACTTAAGGATGAATATGCATATAATCCCCAAAAAGCTAAAGAGCTTCTGGCTGAAGCCGGCTATCCAAATGGTTTTAAAACAAACGTTGTTACTATGGGTAGTTTCAATGAACTTCTTGAAATTTATAAAGCCTATTTCAAGGAAATTAACGTTGATATGGAAATTCGAGTCATGGACACCACCACATTCTCAAGCTTTGTCAGAGAAAGCAAACACGACCAGATGGCTGAAAGCAATGCAGGTAATAACTGGCCTCCTACAAGACTCATCGAACAGTTTTATTCTAAAGGTATGGATTATGGGACCAATCGAGTCAATGATCCAGTTTATGATGCTATCAGGGATAAGTTCTGGAGTGCATCAACCGAGGAAGAAGCCCGAATAGCGCTTGTTGAAGCCGATAAGCGTTCTATAGAACAGCACTGGGGTGTTTTCACGGTACATGATCCGGGATATGTGTTCTGGCAACGTTATTTGAAAGGATATAGTGGCGAAATACTGTTCTGGTCACAGCAGGTCCTATGGTCAAGAATATGGGTCGATAATACCCTGAAGAAATCAATGGGTCGTTAATCACCATGTTAATCTCTTAAGAAAAAACTCAACAAATAAAAAGTGAGGGATAGTCATCCCTCACTTTTTATTTCGATCTACAGCTTTAATTATTAAGGAGATAAAAATGAAGAACATCAAAACCCATCTTGCCGTTATTGGGGGAGGTCCTGCGGGCATATCTGCAGCGATAACGGCGGCTGAGTGTGGCCTAAAGGTATGCTTATTTGAAAAATCCAACCATACAGGTGGGGCCAGCAACGGAGGTATGGGGCCGTTCGCGGTAGAAAGTCGCCTGCAAATTCAAAAAAAACATAAATTTTCCAAAGAAGACGCCTTCAATTTCTTCATGGAATTTACACACTGGCATGTTGATGCCAGACTGGTGAGGGCTTATATTGAAAAATCAGCAGAGACTATCGACTGGCTAGAGCAACGGGGAATTAGATTTGTTGATCTCGTTGCTTACTTCCCGGGTGCCCAGTTTACCTGGCACATGAAAGATATGAAAACCCCACCTATTATGACCACATTAACCGAACTTGCTATCAAACTTGGTGTTGATATTTATCTGGAAACTCCAGTTAAAAAAATAATTCGAGGGGCAAACGGTATCAACGGAATAATAGCTACAGATAAATCCGGAGAAGAAATACAGGTAACAGCAAAAGCCGTTGTTGTAGCTACCGGCGGCTTTGGGGACAATCCGGAAATGATAAAGAAATATACCGGTTTAGAGTGGGGCAAAGACCTGTTTTCCATGAGGGTACCAGGACTGACCGGCGACGGTATACGCATGGCCTGGGAAGTCGGAGCTGCTCCAACACCAATGTATATGGATGTTTACGCATGCTTACCGCCTCCTTATAATGGACCGGGTGGTACAACGACCGAATTAGCTCCTTTCAGACACATTCTTTTAATGGTTAACCAACACGGGACCCGGTTCTGCAATGAAGAAGTCTGCCGTAACGTGGGAATGGCCGCCCATGCCGTGCATCGCCAGAAGAACGGGTGTGCAATTAAGATCATTGATGAAAATACCAGAAGACAACTTGAGACCTATGAAAAAGAAATGACACCAAAGGAATTCATGACTGATATCCCAGCAGACTTTGCTGGTACAATAATAAAAGCACGGTCAGAAGGATACACTCATTTATTCATGACACAAACACTCGAAGAGCTTGCGACTCAAGCCGACATTGATCCTGCTAATTTAATTAGAACAATAGATGAATACAACAGGGCATGTGAGACAGGTCGGGATACTCTTTTCTTTACCCATCCTGAATATCTTAGACCTATAAAACAACCGCCCTTCTACGGCGCCCGATTTTTCTGCGGTGGATACGGAAGCCTCGGAGGTATCAAAATTAACTACAAAACAGAAGTACTGGATGAAAATGACCAAGTTATCCCGGGACTTTACGCCGCCGGCACAGATGCAAATTCGATTTATGGCGATACTTATCCGTTTGCGCTCTCCGGAAACACTTCTGGTTTTGCTTACAACACTGGTCGTATCGCCGGCGAAAATGCGGTGGCATATATCAAGCAATCATTCCAATAAATATTCCCAGAAACAACGGTATTTTCCATAAAATATATGCATAACTTTCGTTAAAAGTGGTTTGACAGAAAAGGGTATAAATGGTATCATATTTGGAAACTCGTATTGCTTTATAATAAATATTTTTTCATCGATTCAAGATTAGCCACATAAATACAAAGGAGTCCTTTATGCCTTATACAATTGATGCAACCTGTGTATGTTGTCATAATTGCCGGATGGAATGTCCTGCATCCGCAATAAACTACGTTAAAGCAAAATATGAAATAGACACAGAAAAATGTATCGAGTGCGGGCACTGTGCCGAAGTGTGCCATATCAGCGCCATCAGGGATACTTCTGCGCCGGTAGTAAAACCCCAGCCGCATGAACCGAGAAGATTGTCCTGCGACCTGGTAGTTGTAGGTGCCGGTGGTTCTGGTTTGATAGCCGCTGTAAAGGCCGCACAGATATCACGGAAAAAAGTTATCGTACTGGAAAAAGCTAAAAAACCGGGAGGTAACACAAATCTAGCCCACGGTTTTATGGTATTTTACTCAAAATGGCAACAGCAAGCTGGAGAACCAGATAACCGCGATGATTATATCCGGCGGGCCATGGAAAGGGTCTCCTGGCGTCTCAATCCGAGAATATTACACAATGCCATTTACGCCACCGGCCCGTTCTTCGACTGGCTAGCTGAAATGGGTGATGTCGAAGAAAGCTTTGAACTCACAGAACGGTTCGGTATGAAGATGGTCAATTACAAGCAAAGAAAATATGCGAATCTGTTATGCCGCGACCCATCCATCGGTCCAGGATGGGCAGGGACATTTGTAATACGTAAAATGCTGGAACAATGTGAAAAACTGGGCATTCAGGTACTGACGGAACATGCGGCAAAAAAATTATTTACAGACCAGAATGGCAGAATTACAGGTGTTCTGGCAGAAGACCCGGGCGGAGAGACTCAGATTGATTGTAAGGCCTGTATTGTCGCCACTGGTGGGTTCGGAAGAAGTGATGAAAAACTGAAAAAATACTTTCCACAGTTTTTTGAAGGGGGTACGTATATTCACCGCTTCTCAGTACCCACCAATACCGGCGATGGTATGGACCTTGGCGCAGCAATAGGTGCTGCCATACCAGAAGAACATCTCTGCGTAAATATGTTCGGTCCTGCTCACCATCCCTTTGGATACTGTATATATCGTATTATGCAACAGCCAGAAGTAGTTTATATCAATATGAACGGGAAAAGATGGATCGATGAGACCGCAGGGCTTATAGGTAGCCGTTACATCTTTGCAAAACAACCGCAAACGATATGCTGGGCTATTGTTGATGAACCATTGTTAGAAAGACTTGGACAAAGACTGATAGAAAATCCCCCGGACGGGAACGATCTCTGGATTCTTAAGGACTATCGTAAAGAAATTGAAGAGGAGCTTAAGCTGGACACTCCGGCCAAACGTGACAACACACTGGAAGGTCTATCTCGACAGATTGGAGTTTTCCCCCAGACTTTTGTCGAAGAGATAGAAAGATATAATGAATTCTGTGCCCGGGGTCGAGATGAGGACTTTTTTAAACATCCGAAATACCTTGTTCCCATCACAAAGCCGCCATTTTACGCATTTTACGGAAAGCGTTTTTCCGAAGGAGCTTTTGGAGGTCTTAAGGTAAACGAACATACTCAAGTACTGGACAAACATGGGAAAGTAATACCGGGGTTGTATGCCACCGGTGATGCGGCTAGCGCCCTACTTTTAAGAGACCAATTAGGAGTTATATCTGAACTTACCTGGGCAGTAGCCAGTGGATATATAGCCGGTTGTCACGTGGGAGAGGCTTTAAAAGACTAGACCGGACCGTATTGTGCAAAGTACAGGGGAAATAATCTATTATTAAATAAAAAAAGGAGGGCTTATCAATGGCGGCAAAGACTATTGAAGATCGGTTGCAACGTGTCGAGGACTTTCTGGAAATTCAAAACATCATGGGTAGGTATGCGTATTACATCATGGCCGGTATGACACGGGAATTCGGCGAAAAATATTTCTCCGAACGTCCTGATACCAGGACCTACTTGGGCGAGCAGGGCTATATGGAAGGCCCTAAAGCCTTTTTAAAAGTTGAAGCTCAACGTCCGGCAATGAGTGAAGAAGAAAAGGAAAAATCCCGCATCGGTAGAATGGCCATGCACTGTCCTATCTGCCCTGTAATCGAAGTGGCGGGGGATGGAAAAACCGCCAAAGGAGTTTGGATTGGTCTTGGATTACTCGCGATGAAAAATCGAGAAACAGGAGAGCCCACCGGCGCCTGGGAATGGGACAAGTACGGGGTGGACTTTATAAAAGAAAACGGACAGTGGAAAATCTGGCACCACCATATTTATCGCTTGTTGCATGGATGGAATGTGGATGAAAAATGGGCAGAACAATTTAAAAAGCCGGAACCAAACATGGGAATGAAAATGGACGGACCGCCAGTAGATGATAACCCCTATCGGCCTGATACCATCCAGCGCATGGTGCCTAAGCCACCAGAACCTTATGAGACCTGGGAAGATACATTCTCATACTAGAAACAATTTGCCTTCACTAACAAATTTACTGAGATAGTTTTTTACTCTGAATACGCATAACTATCCTGGGCCGGAAAGCCCAGTCCCAAGATAGTTATAGTGTTATTTTCTTATTTTGAAAAAAGCTTGGGAAAAAATTATTATTGTCCAGAGAAACACGACCTTTCTTTGAAATAATGCACGTTCACAGGATAGCAAGTGTGATTGAGATATTGCTAAAGAGAGTTTACGATGCTACAGGAAACCGGTAATACTGTTCAGTGTAAATACTGTGGGTCAACCAGTGTTTTCAGATGCGGCTCTTACAACACAGTGCAACGTTATCTGTGCCGATCCTGTCGTCGTAAATTTAAACCAGATCAAAATGCATTCTACATGAGAGTACCTCCTGAATATGTCGCCAGAGTAATGGAAATGTACTACAGAGGTTTTAAAATAACTGAGATTAAGACAGCTTTAAAAAACGATTTTGGTTTCAATCCTTCACGAGCTGTCTTATACAGATGGATTTACAATTTTTCTGACAGAGCCTTTTCTTATTTTAAAAACTATGTCCCGCTTACTGGGGATGTATGGCTGATTGGAGAGGAAATAAAGAAAATAGCTGACGCCCGCTACAAAACATATGACATTATAGATTTGAAGACCCGTTTTCTGCTGGCTACACAGATATCCCGTAATAGGTCTTTAGTTACCGTAAAAAGCCTTTATGAGGATGCAGTACAAAAAGCACAAAAAAGCCCCAATATGGTAACTGTTTTTATGGTCTATTCATTCTTCGACAAAGTAAAAAAATTGTTTAAATGTCAAACGGAACACGTTTCTATGCTGCCCAAGGAGCTGGAATATAACCTTGAGTTGATTGAGTTCATAGTGGGATTTTATGACGATAGGAGTCGTCTTCTGAACCGGGTAAAGAAAGAGAACATATTTAAGAAAATGCTGGATGGATGGAATATTCACTATAATTACCTGACACCACAATTACGGCTTCACGGGCAAACACCTGCAGAAGCAGCAGGTATACAATACCCCATGAAGAGCTGGGGAAATATCATTGTACATCCTGGTGAAAGAGACCCGGATAATTTCAACAATTTTAAAACGGTATAGGTTAGGAGGAAGGAAAATTATGTATCCTAAGCACTAATGCACAACTAAGGCATTGTCGGTGAAAAACTTGAGTTTCCGAAATGTTTCATAAAACTGTTTCTCGTGCTGGTACTATCTAGAAAAACCACGGTAAAAGAACATGAGATTTCACTTCGATCAAACAAGCCAATAAAAAAATATAAATTACACAAGGAGGAAACAATGAAAAAAGAGCTAACGCTAGAAGAAAAAATTCAACGCGCCCTAGACTACCAGGAGATCCAGAATGTAGCCAGCCTGCATGAGTACTACCACGCAGCCCTCATGCATAAAGAAGAGTATGAGAATATCTGGTCCAGAAAACGGGATGATATATCCTGGACAAACAACAACCAGAGGTTTTTCGGACGAAAAGCCTTCTACAAATTCTATGTTGAAAATCTGGGAAAAGAAAAAGCCAACTGGCTGGAGGTTTTACATAAATTCCGCCCTGACGTAGAAGTTAAGCCAGAAAACTACGGGGCCGGTATCCTGTGGTGCCACACTCTGACCACGCCCGTAATCCAGATCGCCGGAGATGGCCAGACGGCGAAGGGTGTATGGATGTCATGGGGACATGTTACTAATCCTACGCCGGACGGTCTTAAGGCAACCTGGGCTTATGAAAAATACGGTATTGATTTTATCAAAGAAGATGGAGAGTGGAAAATCTGGCACCTGCACACATTCGTGGACTTCTATAGCCCGGTGGACGGCAGTTGGACCAATCCGGCTACAAACATGGCAGCAAACAGAGAAAGGTCTACCCTACCCAAAGAAGACTGGTACGAAACGGGAGAATATTATGTTGGCTACAGCCCCACCACTGTACCCAGGCTGGAGCCCAGGCCACCAGTACCCTACTATACCTTCAGTGAAACTTTCAGCTACTAAGACTTCAGCAATTTGTTGCTAAAAGTGAAAAAACTTAATTCACAACAAACCAGAACAGGCAGGCATATCACCTGCCTGTTCCCATCAATCTTAAATTCATTATCGCAGATTATTTTGCTTTCTTTGAGGGTAAAATAACGGTAGCACCACCTTCCTGCCAGATATAACCATCTATCGTCTCTATCCACCAGGCAAGATCGACCATGAATTTATCGTCGCGTACATATTTGTCATATACATAGGACTTCACGATAGCCAGATCACCAGTCAACCCGTGTGCCGTAAGATGTCTGTTCTTCATCTTGGGTACTTTTTCTAAGAAACGTTCGGCCGCCGGATTAACCGGTACGATTTTACCATAGCAGGCGTGCAGTTCGGGTGGCATGATCCCCCAGCGAATATTAAAAATCCAGCCACGGTCACCCATCCAGTTGTAAATGTGACGTATGGCATACTCACGTCCCATATAGTTAATTAAAACCGACCGCGTTTCAGTTTTCTTATGAATATCCTGGGTATTAATAGCTCCTTCCTCCTGGGGAGCGCGGCGTGGAGGCGGTGCAACACTACTGGGTATCGGAGGCACGTAATCCTCCCTTCTCGGCAAGCGGTAAATGCCGTCTTTTTCACCTCTTATCATCGTCTTAAATATCTTCGGGTCCATTATTTCCTTCTTCATAGTCCGACTACCGCCCAGTCCCATTCCCCAGGGAGGAATAGGTGTAACAGACTCCTCAACTGGACCATCCACCGTCCATGTAGGTTCATCACCTATCCTGACATCCTCCCAGTATAAAGGCTCTTCCCCTCGACGTTTTTCATTTGCCCACAGGCTCTTGATATATTCCCAATCATCATCCGTATAATAGTGTGCAGGACGCCGCATCCAGTCCGGAGCTTCCCAAACATCAGCAAATGTAGGATTTTTAGGAGCTTTACCTTCTTTATAGATTTTAACATTCTCAGTCACACGAAAGATTACGTCAGTAACCTTTTCGCCCCGCTGATTATAAATACTACCTTCAGATTGAATCGCGATTGAACGGTAGATAGAACCTTCCGGAGGAGTCAAATCAACAACATGCCTGGCATTCGTAACAAGAAATAGCCTGTCTCCAGGGTAGACTGGCCTGTAGTTGAAGAAACTGTGATTCAATCCGTTCACCAGTAGGGTATCCCTTGCTTGAGGAGGATATGGCACCATAAACGTATCATCATGTCCCCCAAACGTTGGATAAGCTAGAATATCTTTATAGCCCAATTTCCTTGCGTACGCTGTATCGTTTAAAAGGGGGTTCTCCGGATCGTATTTTGAATTGTTATACCGAATAATTTCTTCGGTGGCTTCAATGACCGGACCGATACCCGGTGTATCTTTGGGTAACTTGCCATTGATAAGCGCCTCTACGTCTACCGGTCCTCGTTCCTCAAGAGCCCGGTTAGCAGCCAGATACTTTTCTACCAGAGGTCTTTCTCTTTCTGTATAAACGCCGGGATATAAAGTAATGAAATCACCCATTTTTATCTCTCCTTGTATATTTATTTTTTAATTTCTTTTAAAGTACAACTCATGTGACTTTCGATATCCGATCCCGTATGCTTTTTACCCATTGCGGATAATTCCATTTTCTGGAATTCAAAACCATAAATAACATCCGGATATTAAAAAATCCTATCACTAATCGTTCACTAAATCAACACTGTTGCTGGAAGCTTTTAGACTGCACCTCGGATATATTTTAACACTTATCGTGAATTGAATTTCTCAAATATACCAGCGTATAATAAAACGAGTGAAAGAATACTATTTACCTCTAATAGTAGCAATAATAGCGGGATGGATAATTTTCCGCCTGGTTATTTGGCGGAAAACTAACTTAGCTTATAAATGTCCCCATTGCGGACAGGTCTTTCAGGCATCGGGTATCCGCGGATATTTGGGAATTAACCTTGCTACCCAAAAATATCTCAGGTGCCCTGTATGCGGGAAATGGGGATGGGCATCAGTTGTAAGAAAATAGTTCTTACTAATAACCCTCTTCACGAGAGGACTGCTACAGGGTCTGTCAGCAACCTGGTTCACCCGGATGCCCGCAACAACGCTGTCTTCTTACAATCTTTATCAGGTTATTGCGAAAAACGAGAAATAACTTTTTGTAAAAAGGCATGGGTGCGGACATGTTGGTAAAAAACGATTTCAGCATAGTCGCACCACCCCCTTTTTATGCCCTAGACATAAGTTTCCGCTACAGGCAAATAAAACTTCTTTTAATTTATATTCCGGCTATTGTTCCGCAAATTTACGGCTGACAAATTCCCAGTTGACCAGCTTCCAGAAAGCCGTAACATAGTTTGCCCGGGCATTACGGTAATCGATGTAATAGGCATGTTCCCAGACATCACAGGTAAGTAGAGGCTTACGTCCTTCCCTTAGAGGATTCGCTGCATTACTGGTAGCCTCAATAGTAAGCACACCATCAGGACTTTTCACCAGCCATGCCCATCCTGAGCCAAAAAGTGTCACGGCAGCAGTGGTGAATTTCTCTCTAAATTGGGCAAAGGAACCAAAATCCCTCTTAATAGCGTCAGCCAGGTCTCCTGTCGGTTCCCCACCACCATCAGGTGAAAGACAATTCCAGTAAAAAGTATGGTTCCAGACCTGAGCTCCATTGTTGAAAATTCCACCAGTTGCTTTTTTTATTATCTCTTCCAGAGAAGCATTCTCAAATTCTGTTCCCGGTATCAACTTGTTTAGGTTATCCACATACGTCTTGTGATGTTTACCATAATGGTATTCCAGAGTCTCTTCAGAAATGTGCGGAACCAGAGCATCTTTTGCATAGGGTAACTCAGGTAGTTTGTGTTCCATCGTTTACCTCCTTGTAACATTTTTCAAAACAAGCCGGTACCCTGGATATATATAAAATTGAAACACTAACTGATTAAGGCTAATCCCTTTTCAGTTAATAAATAACTATTGCCATCCTGTGTCACGGCACCAGCCTGCAAAAGGTCGCGGAGTCCGCTTCTTACCCTGAAAAGGGGCAATCCCGTTTCTTTTGCTATGTCTTCAGGTGTGCGTGAGCCGTTTTTAAGCGCCCGCACCATTTTCAGACCGGACTCACTCAATGTACCATCGGCACTAATGCACGACATCTTGTTTTCCCTTTATTTTAATTATATCTGCTTTTTACAGAGGTACCAATCAATGCATTCGTAATTTTGCTTCATTCTCTCTTCGGCCTCTTCCTGAGTTTTCGGCGCCGGTACAATGACCTTATCTCCCGGTTTCCAGTTGGCTGGAGTTGCCACCTTGTAGGCATCCGTCGTCTGAAGACAATCTACTATCCTGAGAATTTCCCGTATATTTCTGCCCGTGGAAAGCGGATAGTAGAGAATGGTACGTATAATCTGGTCAGGATCTATAATGAATACGCAACGCACTGTTTCAGTCTTACTCTGTCCGGGATGAATCATTCCATACGCTATAGCCACTTCCTTGTTCAGATCGGCAATAATCGGGAACGGTATCTTAATACCCGTCTTTTCCTGAATATTCCTTGCCCAGGCGATGTGAGAACTAAGACTATCCACACTTAAACCTAGTAACTCTACCCCCCGTTTTTTAAATTCAGGAAAAAATTCTGCGAAGGCTATAAATTCAGTAGTACAGACCGGTGTGAAATCTGCCGGATGAGAGAAAAGGACAAGCCAAGTTCCTTTAAAATCTTCCAGTTTAAGCGTGCCGTGAGTGGTAACAGCCTCAAAACTTGGTGCTGGATCACCAATTCTGGGCATACCGGTGTTTTTTTCTTGAACTGCATCCATTGTAAACCCTCCTTTTTAAATTGTTTTATCGCAAATTATTTGTAAAGCTAGATAAGCCAGGTTCATCCTCTCTTCTGGCAGGCAGAACAGATACCCGTAAATTCAAGATAATGTCCGGTTATCTCAAAACCAGTTTTTCTTGCTATTCTCTCTTCTAGAGAATGATCCACCGTTTCGCCTATATCAAATATTCTCCCGCACTTCTCACACCGGAAGTGATAGTGATTATCACTGGTACCATCAAACCGATCCGGGCTACCGGCCACCTCCAGCCTTGTAATGTAGCCTGCCTCTGAGAGCTGACGTAAATTACGGTACACGGTCCCCAGACTTATGCCGGGAATTTCTTTCTTAACCTCCTCGTATATCTGATCAGCTGTAGGATGTGATTTAGACCTCTTAACTGCCTTTAATATTGCCTCTCTCTGAAGTGATTTTCTCATCAAAATAAATTTCCTTATCAATAATAATTACTGTTATTATAATAACACATTTTAATCATTTAAACATATCTACCGCAATTTAAAATAAAAGTTTATAAAAATTTTTAGTCTTAAGAGAAGATTTTTCAATTAATTCCGGACAGTGGATATTTTTATAGAAGCGAATTAAAATAGAAGCAGGCAGGGAAGAGGCATGCTGGGGCAGGATTGGAATTCAGAGCAGGATGTTAAAAACCTTATTTTAAGTGAACCGGCACAGATTCTAAACAATATTGAAGACGAGGTACTGTTTATTGACAGTAACTACAGGTTGAGATTTGTTAACGATCGTGTTTTGAAGAGACTTTTTTCAGGGAAGAAAGATGACATATTAGGCAAATTATGTTACAGCGTATTACATGAGAGATCTGAACCGTGTAATAGCCCATTATGGGAGTGTCCCCTGAATAAGGTACTGAATTTTGGAGAAAATGTAAACCTGATACATCCCTTGAAGATTGATTCTGCTGTGCGGTATGTAAAGATTTCTTTTTCCCCGCTTAAGGTTTACGGTACAGATTCCACAGTTTTACTTGAAATAAGGCGGGATGTTACCGCCGAACGAGAACTTGAGACACAGATAATGAGACGTCGCGACCAGCTTGTAACCCTCAATCATATTTCAAGCGCAGTAAGTGTTTTGCACAATCTTGATGGAGTATTACGCATTGCTTTAGAGGACATTCTCGGGCTCATCAGGGGAGCCGTGGGAGGAATCCTCATACTAGATGAAAAGACCCAAACCCTTAGCTACCGGGTACACTCTGGTCTATCACCTCAGTATGTAGAAAATAGATTCGTTCGTGTTGGGGAGGGTATAACAGGAATTGTTGCTAGCACAGGGAAACCCATGGTACTAGATGACATTTCCAAGGACGAACAAACTGCCTTCCCGGATCTGACAATGGCGGAAGGTATAAAAAGCTGTATCAGCGTCCCATTAAAAGCAAGGGATAAAGTGGTAGGGGTGTTGAATATCTTTAGTCGTACAGCTGGTAAATACGGAGCCGATGAGGTGTCTCTGGTAACTTCCATCGGAGATTATCTTGGTACAGCAATAGAGCAGACAAAGTTATACGAAAGACTTGAGAGAATTGTGACACGATACAAGACTCTTCTCCAGTTTGCTTTAAATGCCCAAGAACAGGAAAAAAAGAGAATAGCACGTGAACTTCATGATGAGACATCACAATCCCTAACAAGCCTGACACTGAGTCTCCAAGCAATAATCGGAATGGCAGAATTAAAGGGTTATAATGACCC
>Ga0315298_1006995_pt1 | contig 15075 bp, 11 predicted proteins | sample WHS_1_MG_FD_203077 | JGI IMG/M metagenome (GOLD analysis project Ga0315298, IMG submission 203077) | Extremophilic microbial mat communities from Washburn Hot Springs, YNP, Wyoming, USA - WHS_1_MG | ecosystem: Environmental > Aquatic > Thermal springs > Hot (42-90C) | place: USA: Wyoming... | reverse complement strand
GAGATGGGACTTGCACCCACTGGGAAAGCGCAGCGAGCAATGAACTTCCCCACCCCGGAATCCGAGGCCAGTCCGTTCATCACGTCACGACGCACCATGAGCCGACTATACCTCGCTAGCCGAGGCATGAAAAGCGGTGTACGGACCGGTTACGGTGAGGCGTAACGCGGGATTCGGCAAGGACTCAGAGGAAGTTCGTGCCGGTGATGCCGCCGTACACGCCGAGCCCTGCGGTGAGCAGCGCGATTGCTACGACCACCCAGGCGTATGCGCCCTTGAGCCGGTGTTCCGGCGGCAGCGCACGGAAGGCGAGCGCCACCAGGAACCCCAGCACCAGCGGCAGCATGAGCGCATTCATGACTTCCACGCCGATATTGAGCTCGACCAGGTTCGGGGCCAGATCGACCAGCACCGCCCCGCCGATCACCGCTGCCGCGTAGATGCCGTAGAACCACGGCGCCTCGAGCGGATGGTGCTCGAGCGAGTGCCGGTATCCGGTGACCTCGCCGAAGCCCCAAGCGCTCGCCAGCGAGGCCACGATGGCCGCCACCAGCGCCGCGCCGATCGTGCCGAGTCCGAATACGACCCGGCCGACATCGACACCGAGGAATGGCACCAGCAGCTTGGTGATGTCCCCGATCGAGTTCAGGCTGGCGTGCGAGTGCAGCGTGCCGATCGTCGCGGCCGCGGCGATCAGGATCGCGGCCATGACCGCCTGGGTGATGACCGAGCCGATCGCCGTATCCAGGCGGGCGTGGCGGTAATGGTGCGGCTGGAGCTTTTTGTCCGCGACGGCGGACTGCTGGTAGAAGATCATCCACGGCATGATGACCGCGCCGATGTTGGCCGCCACCAGGTACAGGTACTGATCATTGCCGAGCGGCATGTGCAGCAGGCCGCTCACGATCGCACCGCCGTGCGGGTGCGCCCGCCAGGCAATGAAGAAGAACGCGAACTCGAACAGTCCGAGTCCGATCGCCACCCGCTCGACGCGGCGGTAGCTGCCGGTGAGCACGATGGTCAGCAGCGCCCCGACCGTGAGCGCAAGACTGAGTGCGCGCGGGACACCGAACAGCTCTCCGACGGCCGCTACGCCTGAGAACTCCGTCACCAGGGCACCGACCGTCGCCACCCCGAGCCCGCAGACCGACAGCCATGCCCAGCCGGTGCCGAAGGTCTTGCGGATCAGCTCGCCGTGGCCCTGGCCGGTAAAAATGCCGAGGCGCACAGTGAGCTCCTGGACCACGAACAGCACGGGGATCAGCAGCAGCTGCAGCAGCAGCAGCCGGTATCCCCACTGCACGCCGCTCTGCGCAGCGGTGATGATGCTGCCCACGTCGGTATCGGCCAGCATGACCACGAGTCCAGGCCCCATGACCGCCAGAAACATCTTCCAGCCGGGCAACACCGCTCGGGTGGGAGGAACGGCGAGATTACGAGCGGTCGATTCCATCGAGCTTCACCTGAGCCACGTCCGCGCCGCGGAACGGCCTGTGCCGTACCCCGACAGACACCGGCGTGGCCGCATTACGGCTGAGTTGAGGCGATACAAATAAGACTGATTCGCATTTGCATACACAATAGCAGTGCCCCCGTAGCAAGGCAATGACGGACATCCGCAATGGAATTCAGGGCCGAGACACGGCCCGTGCCGCCCAGGCTCCCGATACGCACACCGGCGAACCCGGTAGACTCGCAGACCGGAGAGCAACGGGGGCGATGCGACCACGACGCCGGCACGGCAGAAACACCCTGCCGCTCGGTGCGGTAAGACGCCGCGCGGTGCAGCGCCCCGGTCCGGTTCAGCGCATCCCGGCAACCCACGGAGTCGCGCCGATGCATTTTCTGATTCTGGCTCTGCGCACGCCGGATTTCGATCCGGAGGTCCTGCCATCGCATCGCGCTTACCTCGACGCCCTGCGCGTGCGTGGGCTGCTCGCCGCACACGGACCCTTCCTCGATCAGTCTGGCGGCGCCTACGTCATCCGCGCCGATTCGCTGCCGGAGGCCGAAGCGGTGGCCGCTGCGGACCCGCTGAGCAGCTCCGGTGCGTCTGAGATGGCCGTATGGGCCTGGGATGCCACCTGGATCGACGGCGCGGCGGTGGAAGCGGCAGATGAGACCGAAGCCCCCTGAGCGGGCCCTCGGGAGGCACGAGGAAGCTGACCGATGTTCATCGTGCGTGGACTGATCGACCGGATCCTGCTCGTCTGCGCGGTCGTCGCGGGCGGACTGGTGCCTGGGTTCCTCGCTCAGTATCGCCAGCGCCTCGGCGGGCGGCTGGAGCAGGCGCGCCTCGACCTCGCCCCGTGGCAGAAGATCGCCGATGAGTTCTTCGGCGGTCATCTGCACCAGCTGATCGCGTATCACCTGGCAAGCCCGGTCGCGCCCATCCATGCCGAGGGCGCTGTGATCGAACAGCTCGTCCACTCGGTGCAGCAGCTGCAGAACGAGAGGGCCGCACTGCATGGGAGCCTGTACCATCAGGTATGGTATCTGGCGCTGCACCCGGATCCGGGCCTGCTGCGCGCGACGGCATCGGCCTGGGTGCCGACGTTCGGCCTCTCCGGCCACGCACTGCTCTTTGCCGTCATATTCGCCGGCTGTGCCTGGCTGATCTTCCAGGCGTTGTGGTCCCTGACCAGCGCGGGCGGTCGACGTATCGCGCGTCATTGGCGCGGCGTGCCAACGGCGCACCCGAACCCCTGAAGCCCGCCCCCAAAGGCACAGGGCCGGCGCAAGCTGTCGCTCGCGCCGGCCCTGCACTGTGCTCAGCCGTCCGGATCAGCCCGCCGGACTTTCCGACTCCTCGCTGACGCTGCTGTCATCCGTCTCCGGGATGCCGCCGCCCACTTCCATGAAGCTGCGCCGTTCCGTTCCCTCGTTCTTACGCCGCCGCGAGGCATGTGTCGCGAAGCCCGTCCCGGCCGGAATGAGTCGGCCGACGATGACGTTCTCCTTCAAGCCGCGCAGATCGTCCTCCAGGCCACGCACCGCCGCCTCGGTCAGCACGCGAGTGGTTTCCTGGAACGACGCGGCGGAGATGAACGACTCCGTCGCCAGCGACGCCTTGGTGATGCCGAGCAGCACCGGCTGCAGCGCCGCCAGCTCCTTGCCATCCTGTTCCGCCCGATCGTTGATGTCGAGGGCACGGGACCGGTCGAGCTGCTCGCCACGCAGCAGCGAGGTATCGCCCGCGGACTGCACCTCGGTCTTGCGCAGCATCTGGCGGATGATCACCTCGATGTGCTTGTCGTTGATCTTCACGCCCTGGAGGCGATAGACGTCCTGAATCTCGCGCACCAGGTAGTTCGCCAGCGCCTCGACGCCCTGCAGGCGCAGAATGTCGTGCGGGTTCGGCTCGCCGTCGGCGATGACCTCGCCGCGCTCGACCGTTTCACCTTCGAACACGTTGAGCTGGCGCCACTTCGGAATCAGTTCCTCGTACTTGTCGCCGTCGTCGCTGGTGATGATCAGCCGACGCTTGCCCTTGGTCTCCTTGCCGAAGCTGACGGTGCCGGACTTCTCGGCGAGAATCGCCTGGTCCTTCGGCTTGCGAGCCTCGAACAGGTCGGCAACGCGGGGCAGACCACCGGTGATGTCACGAGTCTTGGAGGACTCCTGCGGGATGCGGGCGATGACGTCACCGACCGACACCCGCGCACCATTTTCGAGCGCCACGAGCGCGCCGGCCGGCAGCGAATACACGGCCGGGATCTCGGTGTTGGCGAAGGTGACTTCCTTGCCCTTGGCATCGACCAGCTTGATCGTGGCGCGCAGATCCTTGCCGCCGCGCTGCTTGGTATCGAGCACCACGGTACTGGAGAGGCCCGTGACTTCGTCGACCTGCGTCGTCACCGTCAGGCCGTCGACGAAGTCCTGGAACCGCACGAAACCGGCGACTTCCGTCACCACCGGGTGGGTATGCGGATCCCAGGTCGCGACCACCTGCCCGGCAGCGACTTCGTGACCTTCCTTGACGGTAATCGTCGCACCGTAGGGAATCTTGTAGCGCTCGCGCTCGCGGCCGAAATCATCGACCACGCCAATCTCCCCGGAGCGCGAGGCGGCCACGAGATGGCCCTTCTCATGCTGCACGGTCTTCAAGCGGTGGAAGCGGATAGTGCCCTTGTTGCGCACCTCGACACTGCTGGCGGCCGCCGCTCGCGATGCCGCGCCGCCGATGTGGAACGTACGCATGGTGAGCTGCGTACCCGGCTCACCGATCGACTGCGCCGCGATCACACCGACCGCCTCACCGATGCTGATCAAGTGGCCGCGGGCCAGATCGCGCCCGTAGCACTGTGCGCACACGCCGTAGCGGGTCTTGCAGGTGATGGGCGAACGAACCTTGATCTGGTCGACGCCTTCCTGCTCCAGGTGCCGCACCAGATGCTCATCGAGCAGTGTGCCGCGCTCGATGAGCACGTCTTCGGAACCCGGCTTGAGCACGTCGTCGGCCAGCACGCGCCCCAGCACGCGCTCTCCGAGGGCCTCGACGACGTCGCCGCCTTCGACCAGCGGGGTCATGGTCAGACCATGGGGCGTGCCGCAATCGACCTCGGTGACCACCAAGTCCTGCGCCACGTCGACCAGACGGCGGGTGAGGTATCCGGAGTTCGCGGTCTTCAGCGCCGTATCGGCCAGACCCTTACGGGCGCCGTGCGTAGAGATGAAGTACTGCAGAACGTTCAGACCCTCACGGAAGTTCGCCGTGATCGGGGTTTCGATGATCGATCCGTCCGGCTTCGCCATCAGGCCGCGCATGCCGGCGAGCTGACGAATCTGCGCCGCGGAACCGCGGGCGCCGGAGTCGGCCATCATGAAGATCGAATTGAAGGACTTCTGGCGAACCGTGGCGCCCTTGGCGTCGCGGACTTCGTCGCTGCCCAGCTTTTCCATCATCGCCTTGGCGACCTGGTCATTGGCGCGCGACCAGATGTCCACGACCTTGTTGTAGCGCTCGCCGTTGGTTACGAGACCCGAGGCGTACTGGTCCTGGATCTCCTTCACCTCGCGGTCGGCGTTCGCGATGATCCGCGGCTTCTGTTCCGGGATCACGATGTCGTCGATGCCGAACGATACGGCCGCACGGGTCGCGTAATGGAAGCCGGTGTACATCAGCCGGTCGGCGAAGATCACGGTCTCCTTCAGCCCCAGCGTGCGATAGCTCGCGTTGATGGTGGCGGAAATCGCCTTCTTCGTCATGTCCTGGTTGATCAGGTCGAAGGACATGCCTCTCGGCAGCACCTCAAGCAGCAGTGCACGACCCACGGTGGTGGCCACCACGCGGATCCGATCCTGGCCGTCGACATGCTCCTTGATGCGCACGCGCACCTTGGCCTGCAGATCCACCGAGCGGCTCTCGTAGGCGCGGTGCACTTCATGCACGTCGGAGAACAGCATGCCTTCGCCGCGCGCGCCGATGCGCTCACGCGTCATGTAGTACAGCCCGAGCACGACGTCCTGCGACGGCACGATGATCGGATCACCGTTGGCCGGGGAGAGGATGTTGTTCGAGGCCATCATCAGGGCCCGCGCCTCGAGCTGCGCTTCGAGCGACAGCGGCACGTGCACGGCCATCTGGTCACCGTCGAAGTCGGCGTTGAACGCGGTGCACACCAACGGGTGCAGCTGGATGGCCTTGCCCTCGACCAGCTGCGGCTCGAACGCCTGGATGCCGAGGCGGTGCAGCGTCGGGGCGCGGTTCAACAGCACGGGATGCTCGCGGATGACCTCCTCGAGGATGTCCCACACCTCCGGTCCTTCGCGCTCCACCAGCCGCTTGGCGGCCTTGATGGTCGAGGCTTCGCCGCGCAGCTGCAGTTTCTGGAAGATGAACGGCTTGAACAGCTCGAGCGCCATCTTCTTCGGCAGACCGCACTGGTGCAAGCGCAGCTGCGGGCCGACCACGATGACCGAACGGCCCGAGTAATCGACGCGCTTGCCGAGCAGATTCTGGCGGAAGCGGCCCTGCTTGCCCTTGATCATGTCGGCCAGCGACTTCAACGGCCGCTTGTTCGTGCCGGTGATGGCGCGACCGCGTCGGCCGTTGTCGAGCAGCGCGTCCACCGCCTCCTGCAGCATGCGCTTCTCGTTGCGCACGATGATGTCGGGCGCATTGAGTTCGAGCAGACGGCGCAGTCGGTTGTTGCGGTTGATGACGCGGCGGTACAGGTCGTTCAGATCCGACGTCGCAAACCGGCCGCCGTCGAGCGGCACCAGCGGGCGCAGATCCGGCGGCAGCACCGGCAGCACGGTCATCACCATCCACTCCGGCTTGTTGCCGGACTCGATGAACGACTCGACGAGCTTCAGTCGCTTCGAGAGGCGCTTGAGCTTGGTCTCCGAGGAGGTCGACTGCATCTCCTCGCGCACCTTGGTGAGCTCGGAGGCCAGATCGATGCTGCGCAGCAGCTCATAGACCGCCTCGGCGCCCATGCGGGCGTCGAATTCGTCGCCGTGCTCCTCGATCGCCTCCAGATACATCTCGTCGGTCAGCAGCTGTCCGCGCTGCAGGGGCGTCATGCCCGGATCGATCACCACGAAGGCCTCGAAATACAGGACGCGCTCGATCTCGCGCAGCGTCATGTCGAGCATCAGGCCGATGCGCGACGGCAGCGACTTCAGGAACCAGATGTGCGCGGTCGGGCTGGCCAGCTCGATGTGGCCCATACGCTCGCGGCGCACCTTGGCCTGCGTGACTTCGACGCCGCACTTCTCGCAGACGACGCCGCGGTGCTTCAGGCGCTTGTACTTGCCGCACAAACACTCGTAGTCCTTGACCGGCCCGAAGATCTTGGCGCAGAACAGGCCGTCACGCTCCGGCTTGAACGTGCGGTAGTTGATGGTCTCGGGCTTCTTGACTTCCCCGTACGACCAGGCGCGGATCATCTCCGGGGAGGCCAATCCGATTTTGATCGAATCGAACTGCTCAACCGGAGCATTGGTCTTGAAAAACTTCAAAAGGTCTTTCATCGCATGTTCTCCTCACGGCGCGCCGTGATCAGTCCTGCTCCAGCTCCATGTTGATGCCGAGCGAGCGGATTTCCTTGACGAGCACATTGAAGGATTCGGGCATGCCCGCGTCCATCTGGTGATTGCCGTCCACGATGTTCTTGTACATCTTGGTACGACCATTCACGTCGTCGGATTTGACCGTCAGCATCTCCTGTAGCGTGTACGAAGCGCCGTAGGCCTCGAGCGCCCAGACCTCCATCTCACCGAAGCGCTGGCCGCCGAATTGGGCCTTGCCACCGAGCGGCTGCTGCGTGACGAGACTGTATGGTCCGGTCGAGCGGGCGTGCATCTTGTCGTCGACCAGGTGGTTCAGCTTCAGCATGTACATGTAGCCGACCGTCACCGCACGCTCGAAGCGCTCACCGGTGCGTCCGTCGTACAGGTGCATCTGACCGCTGGTCGGCAGATCCGCCAGCTCGAGCATGCGCTTGATCTCAGCCTCGCTCGCCCCGTCGAACACCGGCGTTGCCATCGGCACGCCGTGCGAGAGGTTGCCCGCGAGCCGCTGCAGGTCCTCGCTGCCGAGGCTGTCGATGTCCTCGGGCTGCCCGCCGGTCTTGTTGTAGACCTCCTTCAGGAAGCCGCGCAGATCGGCTTCCGCGGCCTGGCGTTCGAGCATGCGGCCGATCTTCAGGCCCAGCCCCTTGGCGGCCCAGCCGAGGTGCGTCTCGAGCACCTGACCGACGTTCATACGCGAGGGCACGCCAAGCGGGTTCAGCACGATGTCGACCGGGGTACCGTCCTCGAGGTACGGCATGTCCTCGACCGGCACGATGGTGGAAATCACACCCTTGTTGCCGTGACGGCCGGCCATCTTGTCGCCCGGCTGCACGCGGCGCTTCACCGCGAGGTACACCTTGACCATCTTGAGCACGCCCGGGGCGAGATCATCACCCTGCGTGATCTTGGCCTTCTTGTCCTCGAGGCGCTTCTCGAACGCCTTGCGCTGCGTCTGCAGCCGCTCGGCAGCCTGCTCGAGCTGCGAGTTCGCCTCTTCGTCCTGCAGGCGGATCTCGAACCAGTTCTCGCGCGGCAGGTCATCGAGGTACTCGGCGCTCACGGCAGTGCCTGCCTTCAGGCGCTTCGGCCCGCCGGCGGCATTCTGGCCGATCAGCATGACGCGCACGCGCTGGTAGAGGTCGTCCTCGAGGATGCGCTGCTGATCAGCCAGGTCCTTGCGGACCCGCTCGATTTCCGCCTTCTCGATCGAAAGAGCCCGGGAGTCCTTCTCCACGCCATCGCGCGTGAACACGCGAACGTCGATCACGGTGCCGTCCATGCCCGGCGGCACGCGCAGACCGGTGTCCTTCACGTCCGAAGCCTTCTCGCCGAAGATCGCGCGCAGCAGCTTCTCCTCCGGCGTCAGCTGGGTCTCGCCCTTCGGCGTGACTTTACCAACCAGGATATCTCCGGCTTTCACCTCCGCGCCGATGTAGGCGATGCCCGCCTCATCGAGCTTGGCGAGCGCCGCATCGCCGACATTCGGGATGTCGGCGGTGATTTCCTCCGGTCCGAGCTTGGTATCGCGAGCGACGCAGGTCAGCTCCTCGATGTGGATCGTCGTGAAGCGATCCTCCTGCACCACGCGCTCGGAGATGAGGATCGAGTCCTCGAAGTTGTAGCCGTTCCACGGCATGAACGCGACCAGCAGGTTCTGCCCGAGCGCGAGCTCCCCGAGGTGCGTCGAGGGCCCGTCGGCCAGCACGTCGCCACGCGCGATCACGTCACCGCCATTGACCAGCGGGCGCTGGTTGATGCAGGTGTTCTGGTTCGAGCGCGTGTACTTGGTCAGGTTGTAGATGTCGACGCCCGGCTCGCCCGCAGTCGTCTCCTCGTCATTGACCCGCACCACGATGCGCGAGGCGTCCACCGAATCGACCACACCGCCGCGCTTGGCGACCACGGTCACGCCGGAGTCGATCGCGACCGCACGCTCCATGCCGGTGCCGACGAACGGCATCTCGGCACGCAGCGTCGGCACCGCCTGGCGCTGCATGTTCGAGCCCATCAGTGCGCGGTTCGCGTCATCGTGCTCGAGGAACGGAATGAGCGAGGCAGCCACCGAAACGGTCTGCTTCGGACTCACGTCCATGTAGTTGATCCGCTCGCGCGGCATGAGCGTGAATTCGTTCTGGAAGCGGCACGAGACCAGCTCGTCGATGAGCTCCCCGTGCGTACCCAGGCCCGCGTTGGCCTGGGCGATGGCGTAGTTGCCCTCTTCGATTGCCGAGAGGTAATCGATCTGGTCGGTCACCCGGCCGTTCTCGACGCGCCGGTACGGAGTCTCGAGGAACCCGTACCGATTGGTGCGCGCGTAAACGGCGAGCGAGTTGATCAGACCGATGTTCGGACCCTCAGGGGTTTCGATCGGGCAGACGCGCCCGTAATGCGTCGGGTGCACGTCGCGCACCTCGAAGCCGGCGCGTTCGCGGGTCAGACCGCCCGGGCCGAGCGCCGAGACGCGCCGCTTGTGCGTCACCTCGGAGAGCGGATTGTTCTGGTCCATGAACTGCGAGAGCTGCGAGGAGCCGAAGAACTCCTTCACGGCCGCCGCCACCGGCTTGGCGTTAATCAGCTCCTGCGGCATGAGCGGCTCGGTCTCCGCAACCGTCAGGCGCTCCTTGACGGCGCGCTCGACGCGCACGAGACCGACGCGGAACGCGTTCTCCGCCATTTCGCCGACGCTTCGGACGCGCCGGTTACCCAGGTGGTCGATGTCATCGACCTGGCCATTGCCGTTGCGGATGTCGATCAGGACCTTCAGCACGTCGATGATGTCAGACGTCTCGCCTTGCTCTTCGATCAGATGCTTGGCGGTCTCATCGGTGCGCGCGCTGAAATACTTGTTGTCGTACAGAATGCCGGGGCCAACGATCGCCTCGCGGCCGACCCGGCGGTTGAACTTCATCCGGCCGACCGCGGACAGATCGTACCGCTCGGCGTTGAAGAACAGGTTGGTGAACAGATTCTCCGCGGCGTCGCGGGTCGGCGGCTCACCGGGGCGCATCATCCGGTAGATTTCCACCAGCGCCTCGAAACGCGACTTGGTCGGATCGATGCGCAGGGTGTCAGAGATGTACGGGCCGCGGTCCAGGTCATTCACATAGAGCGTGTGCACCGAACCGATGCCGGCTTCGATGAGCTTCTCGACCGACGCCGCGGTGAGCACCTCGTTGGCCTTGGCAATGATCTCGCCGGTCTCGGTGTTCACCGCGTCGTGCGAGAGAATCTTGCCGTACAGATATTCGCGCGGCACGCGCAGACGGGTGACCTTGGCGTCCTCGAGCTGACGCACGTGCCGGGCGGTGATGCGCCGGCCTTCCTCGACGATGACCTTGTCGCCGATGCGGATCTCGAACGTGGCGGTCTCACCGCGCAGACGCTGCGGCACGAGCTGCAGCGCCACTTCGTCGGCGCTCAGATCGAAAGCGTTGGTGTCGAAGAACGTCGCGAGGATCTCCTCGTCGCTCATGCCGAGCGCACGCAGGATGATCGTGACCGGCAGCTTGCGCCGGCGGTCGATGCGCGCGAACAGGCAGTCCTTCGGGTCGAATTCGAAGTCGAGCCAGGAACCGCGGTAGGGAATGATACGCGCGGAAAACAGCAGCTTGCCCGAGGAGTGGGTCTTGCCGCGGTCGTGATCGAAGAACACGCCCGGGGAGCGGTGCAGCTGGGAGACGATGACGCGTTCGGTTCCGTTGATGATGAACGTGCCGTTGTCGGTCATCAGCGGCAGTTCGCCGAGATATACCTCCTGCTCACGCACGTCCTTGACGGGCTTCTTCGCGCCAGGGGCTTCCTTGTCGAGTACGATCAGGCGCACTTTGACGCGCAGCGGCGCGGCGTACGTGAGTCCGCGCAGCTGACACTCCTTGACGTCGAACACCGGCTCGCCGAGCCGATAGCTGACGTATTCGAGAGAAGCGTTTCCGGAATAGCTCGTGATCGGGAACACGCTCTTGAACGCAGCGTGCAGACCCACGGGGTCGCGCGCGTCCTCGGCGCGTTCGGCTTGCAGGAACGTGCGGTAGGAGTCGAGCTGAATGGCCAGCAGATATGGCGTGTCCAGAATGCCCGGCTGCTTGCCGAAGTTCTTGCGGATGCGCTTCTTCTCGGTAAAGGAATAAGCCATCTCGGGTTCACCTCAGGAAAAAATTGCGTTCGTCCATCAAGCAGCCTTCCGTGGACCTCCTGTCGTACGCCCATCCTGGGCGTCGTTTCGGGCGGCTCCGGTGGCGCCGCGTCGGCGCCGATCGGTGCGGCCCTGCGGGGCGTGCGCGCCCCAAGGGTCCGGCCCGGGGCCGCCAGTGCGGCCCCGGGCCTTCGCCTTATTTGATTTCCACCTTCGCGCCAGCTTCCTCGAGCTTCTTCTTGAAGCTCTCGGAGTCGGCCTTGGACACCGCTTCCTTGACGGTCGAGGGCACGGCCTCGACCAGGTCCTTCGCTTCCTTCAGGCCGAGGCCGGTGATCTCGCGGATCACCTTGATGACCGTGACCTTCTTGTCAGCCGGGTATTCCTTCAGGATGACGGTGAACTCGGTCTTCTCTTCGGCCGGAGCGGCGGCAGCAGCCGCCGGCGCCGCCGCCATGGCCACCGGGGCCGCAGCGGTCACACCAAACTTCTCTTCCATGGCGGAGATGAGTTCGACCACCTCCATCAGGGACATCTTGGAAATCGCATCGAGAATTTCGTCTTTGTTGACAGCCATGTTGATTCTCCGCAGATTCGAATTGGAAAAAATGACGCAGCGTTATGCAGCCTGTTTCTGGTCGCGGACTGCGGCCAGCGTACGGGCAAGCTTCGCCGGCGGCTCCGCCAGCGTCGCGACGAACTTCTGAATCGGCGCTTTGATCACGCCGAGCAGCATCGAGAGCGCTTGCTCGCGGGTGGGCAGACTGGCAACCCGGTCGAGATCCTCAGCCGGCAGCACCTGCCCGCCGAGCGCAACCAGAGTCGCCGAGAGCTTCTCGTTCGTCTTCGCGAAGTCCTTCACCAGGCGCGCAGCGGCGCCCGGATCGTCCTTCGAGAATGCGAGCACGAGCGGTCCCTTGAGCTTCGGTCCTACCGGCTCAAAGGTCGTGCCGACGAACGCCCGGCGGGCCAGCGTGTTTTTCACGACACGCAGATACACGCCTTGGGCACGCGCCTTGGCACGCAGCTCCGTCATCTGTCCGACCGTCAGGCCACGGTATTCGGCAGCCACGACGGACTGCGCGACGGCAGCCACCTCGGCCACCTCGGCTACCAGCGCCTTCTTGTCATCCAGGTTAAGTGCCATTCCTTCTCTCCTGTTGGGTGAGAAGATCACGGTTTACGAATGAAGCGGCCGGCGTTCCGGCTCGCTTCCCCATCGTCTCCGCCACGGCGAAGCCTTGCGGCTGCACTGCGGCGGCGGTGACCCCTCACGCCTCGAGGACGAACCTCGGTGCGATCAGCGGTTCACCATCTGCGCAGGCGCTCATTAAGAGGGTCTTCCCCTCGCCTGCGGTCTTCGATGATGGCCGGTCCCGCCAGCGGACCGGCCCGCATCAAACTCGTCTCAAACGTTCAACGTGGCGTGATCGACCATCACGCCCGGCCCCATGGTCGAGGAGATCGTCACGCGCTTCAGATATTGACCCTTGGCCGCGGCGGGCTTGGCCCTGTGCAGGTCGGCAATCAGGGCCGCGAGGTTGTCCCTCAGGGCGCTGACCTCGAAGCTCGCCTTGCCGATCGTGCAGTGCACGATGCCGGCCTTGTCGACGCGGTAGGTCACCTGGCCGGCCTTGGCGTTCTTCACCGCCGTGGCAACGTCCGGGGTCACGGTGCCGACTTTCGGGTTCGGCATCAGGCCGCGCGGGCCGAGGATCTGACCGAGCTGGCCGACGACGCGCATCGCGTCGGGGCTGGCAATCACGCGATCGAAATTGATCTGGCCGGCCTTGACCTGCGCGGCCAGGTCCTCCAGACCGACCACGTCGGCGCCGGCAGCCTTGGCGATCTCCTGATTCTTCCCGGAGGTGAACACCGCGACGCGCACGGTCTTGCCCGTGCCGTGCGGCATCACGGTCGAGCCGCGCACCTGCTGGTCGGACTTGCTCGCATCGATGCCCAGATTGACCGCGGCATCAATGGTCTCATCGAACTTGGCCTTGGCCAGTTCCTTGACCAGCTGGAACGCCTCGTCAGCCGGATAGTACTTGCCCGGGGCGATCTTGCCCTGCCAATTCTTCAAACGCTTGCTCAGTGCCATGATCAGCCCTCCACGTCCACGCCCATGCTGCGCGCGCTACCGGCGATGGTGCGCACGGCGGCCTCGAGATCGGCCGCGGTCAGGTCAGGCTGCTTGGTCTTGGCAATCTCCTCGAGCTGCTTGCGGTTGATCTTGCCGACCTTGGCGGTGTTCGGCGTGCCGCTGCCTTTCTCGATGCCGATGGCCTTGCGGATCAGCACCGAGGCCGGCGGCGTCTTCATGATGAACGTGAAGCTGCGGTCGGCGTACACGGTGATCACCACCGGGATCGGCAGACCCTTCTCCAGCTTCTGGGTCTGCGCATTGAACTGCTTGCAGAACTCCATGATGTTCACGCCCTGCTGGCCGAGTGCCGGCCCGATGGGCGGTGAGGGATTTGCAGAGCCCGCGGGCACCTGCAGCTTCACGTAGCCTTGGACTTTCTTCGCCATCGATCTCTCCCGGGTTCAAACGCCGATCAGGCTCCCCGTCGTGGATTCCGTGGGCTCGCGCCCTGCTGCTGCGGCCATGCGGGCCGCCTCGCCCGGCCGTTACGGCCGGCTCTGCCGGGACCGCGCAGCGGGCGCGGAACCGATCACTCCTGCGGCGCCGCCGCTCGCCAGGGGCGAGGGGCCGCACCGGAAATCTACGGCCGTCCTAGGCTTTCTCGACCTGCGAGAAGTCGAGTTCCACGGGCGTCGAGCGCCCGAGAATCTGCACCGCCACCTGCAGGCGGCTCTTTTCGTAGTTGACGCTCTCGACGACACCGTTGAAATCGTTGAACGGCCCGTCGGTGACGCGCACCACTTCGCCAGGCTCGAAGAGCACCTTCGGGCGAGGCTTCTCCGCGCCTTCCTCCACACGCCGCAGGATCTGCATCGCCTCGCGGTCGGTGATCGGCGCAGGCTTCTCCGGCGTCCCGCCGATGAACCCGAGCACCTTGGGCACCTCGCGCACCAAGTGCCAGGTGTCCTCGTCCATCTCCATGTGCACCAGGACGTAACCCGGGTAGAACTTGCGCTCGCTGCGGCGCTTGTGGCCGTCGCGCATCTCGACCACTTCCTCGGTCGGCACCAGGACCTCGCCGAACTTGTGTTCGAGCCCGGCGCGCTTGACCCGCTCCTGAAGCGACTCCGCGACGCGATGCTCGAAGTTCGAGTAAGCGTGCACCACGTACCATCTCAGCGCCACGGATCAGCCCCCTTGTCCGGTCAATGCACGGGTCGCCCAGGCGAGCACGAGATCCAGGCCCCAGAAGAACAGGCCCGAGATCGCCACGAACGCAAACACCACGACCGTGGTCATGGTGGTCTCGTTGCGGGTCGGCCAGACGATCTTGCGCAGCTCCGTGCGTGCGCTGATGGCGAACGCGCGGAACTCGCCGCCGTAGCGCGAGAACGCCACGACCAGCACTCCGACGGCAATGCCGCCGACCACGTACAGCCAACGCAGCCAGCTCGGCTGGGTGCCAAGGAAGTAGTAGGCGGCGATGCCCGCGGCGACCGCGAGCACGCCCGCCCACAACTTCACTTTGTCGGCTGTGCCGATTGCGTCGATTTTGTTTTCGTCTGTCATGTCATCGGCTGGCAGGCCAGGAGGGAATCGAACCCCCAACCTGCGGTTTTGGAGACCGCTGCTCTGCCAATTGAGCTACTGGCCTGTGTGACTGAAACCTTACTTCAGGATCTTTGCGACGACGCCGGCACCGACGGTGCGGCCGCCTTCGCGAATCGCGAAGCGCAGGCCATCCTCCATCGCAATCGGCGCAATCAGGTCGACCGTCATCTTGATGTTGTCGCCCGGCATGACCATCTCCACGCCCTCCGGCAACTCAATCGTGCCC
>Ga0315298_1006994_pt1 | contig 15075 bp, 14 predicted proteins | sample WHS_1_MG_FD_203077 | JGI IMG/M metagenome (GOLD analysis project Ga0315298, IMG submission 203077) | Extremophilic microbial mat communities from Washburn Hot Springs, YNP, Wyoming, USA - WHS_1_MG | ecosystem: Environmental > Aquatic > Thermal springs > Hot (42-90C) | place: USA: Wyoming... | reverse complement strand
ATCGTTCGAAGTTGCGGCAACCAGCAGGGAGAGCTTATGCCCGTTGAAGCTCGGCACTTCGCGCCACCGGCATTCGAACCCTTCGAAATTCGCTTCCGCAAGGCCGTCTTCTTCCCGCACCATGATCGCCCCCGCACCGGACGACTTGACCCTGCGCTCTGCCTCCCGCCAGCCGCGCCCCGAGAAAGTCGCCTGGGTGACATCGGGGGACAAGCGGACCTTGGCGAGACTTGCCGGAAATCCCTGCCCGGCCAGATCGCCGACCTTCACCATGCCGATGCGCAAGCCCAACTCGAAATTCTCCCGCGACAGTTTTTGCGATCCGCGCAAGGCCACTGTTGCGCGATCGACCAGATGGCCGGGAATGGCGAAAGTGGCGCCGTCTCCGCCGAACACGAAAGGAAGGTCGATGCCCGGATCGACATTCACCATGGATGCGATGCAGGCCACCCCCACGGTGTTGACCTTCTTGTAATTTCCCGCCTCGATTGCCCGTGTGGATCCGACCACATCTGCAATCACGATCCACCAGTCTTCCGGCAAAGCAACATGCGCCCCGGTTTGCATGGCATCGGAAAAGCTGTCCAATGCCGGCAGGTCACGGTAAAAGCAACGGTTGTCGCTCAATGCCGCCGAGCCCGCTCCATCCTGACGCCGAGGCGCTTCACGCCATTCATGGCGTCGATCTTGGCGACCGAAAGCCTCACCCAGGGCGAGCCGAATTCGGAGAGGACGATTTGCGCGAGATGCTCCGCGAGCGACTCGAGCAGCGCGAAGGAATGGGAAGCAAGCACTTCCCTGACCCGGCCGACGACCTTGCCGTAGTCGATGGTGTCGGCTATGTCGTCGCTCGTCAATTCTTCCCTTCCCGGAAGGCCGATTTCGAAATCGATTTCGAGAGGCTGGGGAATCTTTCTCTCCCATTCGTAGATGCCTATCAGGGTTTCCGCCCGGAGGGCCTTTATGAAGATGACGTCCATTTTCGGTTCAATGCAGGTAGAATTGCGGTTCGACATTTTAGAATATTTGGCATGCCCAAGATAGCGATAATTCTCTTCTCCTACCTCGCAGGATCGGTATCGTTCGCGGTGCTGTCGAGCTGGCTGTTCAGGCTTCCCGACCCGAGAACCTACGGATCGGGCAACCCCGGCGCAACCAACGTATTGAGGACCGGGAAGAAGGCCGCTGCAGCCTTCACCCTTTTCGGCGACGGGATCAAGGGCGCATTCGCCGTCCTGCTCGCCCAGCATTATTTCCAGGCCCCTGCCGTGATTGCCGCAGCTGCGCTTTCGGTTTTCCTCGGGCATCTGTTTCCGGTCTTCCTGAAATTCGGAGGCGGCAAGGGGGTCGCCACCGCCCTCGGCATCTCGTTCGCGCTGGATTTCCGGCTGGGAGCGGCTGTCGCGGGAACATGGCTGATCGTATTCCTGATCTCCCGGATCTCGTCGCTCTCGGCGCTCGCCTCGGCCATTCTTGCCCCGCTCTACGCCCTGTTTTTCCTGGGGGCAAACATCCTGACGCTCGCCGTGCTCACCCTGAGCCTGCTGCTCGTCTGGCGCCACAAGTCCAACATCGTGAAGCTGGTGAACGGGGAAGAAGGCGCCTTCAGGAGCCGAAAAGATCCCACCTCGCCCTGACGGAAAATCCGCTTTCCGGGGCCGCTCCCATGAGATAGCGCATCGCCCCGGCAAAGGCGATCATGGCGCCGTTGTCGGTGCAGAATTCGAGATCCGGGTAATAGACTTCGATGCCCTCCGCCCCGGCGGCAAGCCTTCTCCTCAGCTCGCTGTTGGCGCTCACGCCTCCCGCGACAACCAGCCTGGACAAACCGCAACGCCTCACGGCATCCAGCGACTTCTTCACCAGAACCTCGACTATCGCATCCTGAAAGGCCCGCGCGATGTCCGCGCGCGTCCGGTCGTCGCCTTCCTGGCTTCTGACGAGGGTGAGCGCCGCAGTCTTGAGGCCGCTGAAGCTGAAGTCGAGATCGGCGCTCCCCAGCATCGGGCGGGGCAGCCGGAAGCGGGCAGGATCCCCCCGCTCCGCGAGCCTCGAAAGCGCCGCGCCTCCCGGATAGCCGAGCCCGAGAAGCTTCGCCGTCTTGTCGAAAGCCTCCCCCGCTGCGTCGTCCAGCGTGTCGCCCAGGAGAACGTAGTTTCCCATGGCTTCCACCCTGATCAGCTGGGTATGCCCCCCCGAGACGAGCAATGCGACGAAGGGGAAATCGGGAGCGGGTTTTGCGAGCAGGGGGGAAAGCAGATGGCCTTCGAGGTGGTGCACCCCGATCACGGGCTTCTTCAGGGCAAACCCCAGGGATGCGCCGACGGATGCGCCGACCAGCAGCGCGCCTGCGAGCCCCGGCCCCTTCGTGTAGGCGATGCCGTCGATGTCGGCAAGCGACTTTGCGGATTTGCCGAGCACATCCCTGACGAGCGGAATCACGCGCCGAATGTGGTCGCGCGAGGCAAGTTCGGGGACCACCCCGCCGTATTCGCCGTGCATCGCGATCTGGGTATGGAGCGCGTGGGCGAGCAGGCCGCGGTCGGTGTCGTAGAGCGCAACGCCGGTTTCGTCGCAGGAAGTTTCGATTCCGAGTACAAGCATGGGGGCAGTTTAGCCTTAAAGAAATTCGCATGCAAAGATACCATCTTTCTGGTATGATGCGAGGTTTTCAATTTCAGAATTAAGGAATGAGCCGATGCCGAGCGTAAGGGTCAAGGAAAACGAGCCGTTTGAAGTCGCGATGCGCCGCTTCAAGCGCACCATCGAAAAAACCGGTCTTCTGACCGAACTTCGCGCACGCGAATTCTATGAAAAGCCGACTGCAGAGCGCAAGCGCAAGATGGCTGCCGCAGTGAAGCGCCACTACAAGAGACTGCGCAACCAGGTTCTCCCCCCCAAGCTGTATTGATGGCACTCAAGGAAAGGATCACCGAGGACATGAAGGCTGCGATGCGCAGCCGGGATGCCGCCCGCCTTTCCGCCATAAGGCTGCTTCTCGCAGCGATCAAACAGAAGGAAGTGGACGAGCGCCGCGAGCTCGATGACGCCGACGTGGTCTCGGCCATCGAAAAGATGATCAAGCAGCGGCGCGATTCGATTTCGCAGTACGAAGCGGCTTCCAGAACGGATCTCGCGAATGCGGAAAAGTTCGAGCTTTCGGTATTGCAGGCCTACATGCCGCAGCAGATGGATGCCGCAGAAATCGCCGGCGAGGTAGAGTCCGCAGTTGCCGAGTCGGGCGCATCCGGTCCCGCTGACATGGGCAAGGTGATGGCGCTGCTCAAGGCCAAACTCGCGGGGCGCGCCGACATGGGCGCAGTATCAAGCGCCGTCAAGGCCAGGCTCTCCAGATAGCCCTCCCCTGCGGGCAATGATTCCGCAATCCTTCATCCAGGACCTGCTCAACCGGATCGACATCGTCGATGTCGTGGGCCGCCATGTCCCGCTGAAGAAAGCCGGCGCCAACTACCAGGCCTGCTGCCCCTTCCATGACGAAAAAACCCCTTCCTTCACGGTGAGCCCGACCAAGCAGTTCTACCACTGCTTCGGCTGCGGCGCGCACGGCAACGCGATCGGATTCGTCATGGCCTACGGCGGACTGAATTACGTCGAAGCCATCAGGGATCTCGCCGGGAGTCTCGGTCTTGCAGTTCCCGAAGAAGCCGGGAACCATCCCGGGAAAACCGCTCCCGATCTTTCCGGGATCATGCAGCAGGCGACGAAATACTATCGGGAAGAACTCAGGAAATCCGCAGCGGCGATAGATTACCTCAAGAAGCGCGGGCTCTCGGGCGAAATCGCCGCGCATTTCGGGATAGGCTACGCGCCTTCCGACTGGCGAAATCTCGCGAAGATTTTCCCCGATTACGATTCGGAGCAGCTTGTCGAGGCGGGGCTCGTCATTTCAGGCGAAGGCAAGCGCTACGACCGCTTCAGGGACAGGATCATGTTCCCGATACTCGACGCCAGGGGAAGGATCATCGGCTTCGGGGGCAGGGTTCTCGGGGCGGGCGAACCCAAATATCTGAATTCCCCCGAGACTCCGCTTTTCGAGAAGGGCCGCGAGCTTTACGGCCTCTTTCAGGCACGGCGGGCGATCCAGGACGCATCGAAAGTCCTGGTGGTGGAAGGCTACATGGACGTGGTTGCGCTCGCCCAGAACGGCATCCATTACGCCGTCGCCACCCTGGGAACCGCAACCACGCCGGTCCATGTACAAAAGCTGATGCGCCAGTCTGACCATGTGTTTTTCTGCTTCGACGGAGACAATGCCGGCAGGCGCGCGGCATGGCGCGCGCTGGAGAACAGCCTCTCCCAGCTTGCCGACGGAAAGGACATTTCCTTCCTCTTCCTCCCCCAGGGAGAAGATCCGGACAGCTTCGTCAGAAGCCGCGGCAGGGAAGCATTCGAAGCCCTGCTCGAAGAAGCGCTGCCGCTTTCCACCTTCCTGGTCAACGAGCTTTCCGCGAAGGCGAATCTCAACAGCGAGGAGGGGCGTGCGCGCTTTCTCCACGAGGCAAGGCCGCTCATTTCGGAAGTGAAGGCGCCCAATCTCGGACTGATGCTGAGAAAACGCATCGCCCAGATCGCCAGAATCGAGCTTGCGGAACTCGAATCTCTTTTCCAGGTCCAACCGTCCAGAAGGTCAGAAAAAATCCCCCCCAGAAAAAACGTTGGCAAGAAACCCGATGTGGTCAGGAAGCTGCTCGAAATGCTCATGCATTCTCCCGCGCTTGCTACACTTGTGGATAGGGGAGAGATCCCCCCCCTGGAAAGCGTCGCCGGAACCGGGAGCGGCGAAGCCGCCGCCCTGGCCGGGCTTCTGGACTTCCTCGCGGAAGAAGGCGCGGTCGGCACCGCGGCGATCATGGAGCATTTCAGGGGAAGCGCGATGGATGCGCTCCTCGATGAAATCAGGCCGGGACTTTTCCGCCTGGAAGAAGCCGGCCTGAACGAGGAAGAGCTGGAGCGGGAATTCATCGACGCCTGGAAGCAGTACCAGGAGCGGCTCTGCAGGGCCAGAATGGACAGGCTGCTCGACGCGGCGAATTCTTCCGGATGGACGGAAGCCGTGAAGGCGGAATATCTGAGCCTGCAGCAGCGGTTAAATTTGTTTCAGAAAAGCGAAACCGGGGGAGAATTTAGGGTATAATGCGCAGTTTTACTACGCATTCTTGACAGGGTATGGTGATGGCCAAAGACAGCGAGCAGAGCCTGACCGGGCAAACCGATGTGCAACCGAGCGACCTCGAGGAGCGGCGCATCCGCCTGAAGAATCTCATCGTCCTCGGCAAGGAGCGCGGCTACCTGACCTACGCCGAAATCAACGACCATCTGCCGGATGACATGCTGGACGCCGAGCAGATCGAGGGCGTGATCGGCATGATCAACGACATGGGCATTTCCGTCTACGACGAAGCGCCGGATGCCGAAACGCTGCTGATGTCGGACGCCGCCGTGGTGACCGACGAGGATGTGGTCGAGGAAGCCGAAGCTGCCCTTTCCACCGTGGATTCCGAATTCGGCAGGACCACCGACCCCGTCAGGATGTACATGCGCGAGATGGGCTCGGTCGAACTGCTGACCCGCGAAGGTGAGATCGAGATCGCGAAAAGGATCGAGGAAGGCCTGAAATACATGATCCAGGCGATTTCCGCCTGCCCGACCACGATCGCCGAAATGCTGGAGATGGTCGATGCGATCGAGCGCGAAGAAATGCGCATCGACGAACTCGTCGACGGTGTCATCGATGCGAACGCCGCGGAGGAAGAGCTTCCGATGGAGGCCGAAGCCGCAATGGATTCCGACCTCGACATGGAAGAGGACGACGAGGAAGACGCCGGCGGCATCGCCAGCGCCAGCCTGCTGAAGCTGAAGGAAGACGCCATGGTTCATTTCGCAGTGATCCGCGAAGCCTTCGAAAAGATGCAGCAGAAGCGGGCGGAAGGACAGCAGGATGCGGAATATGCCGAGCTGCAGGAAAAAATCTCCAAGGAACTGCTTTCCATCCGCTTTTCCGCCAAGAAGGTCGAGGCTTTCTGCGACAGCCTGCGCATGCTGGTCGACGAAGTGAGGAGTTACGAGCGCGAAATCATGACGCTTTGCGTGAACAAGGCGGGGATGCCGCGCACCCATTTCATCAAGGTTTTCGTCGGCAACGAAGTGAACGCGGACTGGGTCACCGGCGAAATCAGGGGCGGCCACACCTACAGCGAAGCGCTTTCCAGATTCCAGCATGCCGTCATCGAGCAGCAGCAGAAAATCCTGTCGGTGCAGCACCTGGCCGGAATGCCCATCAAGGACCTGAAGGAAATCAACCGGCAGATGTCCACCGGGGAAGCGCGGGCGAGGCGCGCCAAACGCGAGATGACCGAAGCCAACCTGCGCCTGGTGATCTCGATCGCGAAGAAATACACCAACCGCGGACTGCAGTTCCTCGACCTGATCCAGGAGGGCAACATCGGCCTGATGAAGGCGGTGGACAAATTCGAATACAGGCGCGGCTACAAATTCTCGACCTATGCCACCTGGTGGATCCGGCAGGCGATCACGCGCTCCATCGCCGATCAGGCCAGAACCATCCGGATTCCGGTGCACATGATCGAGACCATCAACAAGATGAACCGCATTTCCCGCCAGATACTGCAGGAAACCGGGCAGGAGCCCGATCCAGCGGTACTCGCCGAGAAGATGGAAATGCCCGAAGACAAGATCAGGAAGATCCTCAAGATCTCCAAGGAGCCTATCTCGATGGAAACGCCGATCGGCGACGACGACGATTCGCACCTCGGGGATTTCATCGAAGACGCCGCCACCATGGCGCCCGTGGAGGCTGCGGTCTATGCGAGCCTGAGGGGCGTCACCAAGGACATCCTCGACACGCTCACCCCACGGGAAGCGAAAGTATTGAGAATGCGCTTCGGCATCGAAATGAACACCGACCACACGCTGGAAGAAGTCGGCAAGCAGTTCGACGTCACGCGCGAGCGCATCCGCCAGATTGAGGCGAAGGCGCTGAGGAAACTCAGGCACCCCTCCCGCTCCGAGCGGCTGAGGAGCTTCCTCGACAATGAAGCCTGATGCAAGGGAATGATGAAATAACAATAAAGCTTCGGGTCTGTAGCTCAGCTGGTTAGAGCAGGGGACTCATAATCCCTTGGTCCACGGTTCAAGTCCGTGCGGACCCACCATAAAAACAATGGCTTAGAGATAAAAACTCTGGGCCATTTGTCTTTGTGGGGCACTGATGGCAACGTAGCACCAACTACTAACAACTACTAATTTGTTGTTAAATTAGTAGTTGTTGGGTGGTGATTGCTAGTTAGTTAATGCTAGTGGTTGAGCGAGATTTCGTTAGTGGCAACGTAGCACCAACTACCATAAACTACTAATTACTAGGTGGATTAGTAGTTGTCGTGCATAATGCTGTTTAAAGTTGCAATCTACTATTTTATTCGGAATTAGTAATGAAACTTCCGCATCCTGCACCAAGTTTAACCGAAATACTCGCTAAGTTTGATCAGAATGAACTGGTTCGCGCCCTGTCGCAAACCTCGGCGTTTGATGAGCGGTATTTGCACTGGGACCAGATTAGGCGCCACGAGCCTCCAGAGAGAATGACTGCCGAATTTTGGTGGGCAGTTATTAAGCTGACTCGTCAAGGCGTCCTGCGCTCGCTTCCAATCAAAGATAAGGACGGCAATCCTTTTTTACTGGGAATGCCTGAGGCTGTCTTGATTGATTTGCATCACACAGATCAGGATGCTAGTGGAAAGATCATTTCGACCTCAAGCCTTGCAAGCAAGGAACAACAAACGCAATACTTGATCAATTCCCTGATCGAGGAAGCAATTACATCCAGCCAGCTTGAAGGCGCAGCTACAACACGCAAGGTTGCCGAGGCGATGCTCAGAGATGGACGCAAACCGAAAGATCACAGCGAGCAGATGATTTTCAACAATTATCGGGCAATGAGTGTGATTCGAGAGATGAAAGGTGCCCCCATATCCCCTGAGAGCATACTAGGGTTGCACCGGATTTTGACGGAGGATACGCTTGATAATCCTGCAGATGCGGGGCGTTTGAGGCAGACCGATGATGTGCGAGTAGTCGACAATCGCGATGGCACTATCTTGCATCAGCCACCTTCATACACGGACTTGCCGGAGCGGCTGAAATTATTATGCGATTTTGCAAATGCGGACGAGAGCTCAACCCCATTTGTTCATCCGGTGGTGCGAGCAATCCTTCTGCATTTCATGATTGGCTACGATCACCCGTTTGTGGATGGGAATGGTCGGACTGCACGGGCGCTTTTTTATTGGTCTATGGCCAGAAGCGGGTACTGGCTGATGGAGTACATTTCAATTTCTCATTTCTTGAAACGAGCGCCAAGTCAGTACGTGAAGGCCTACCTGTATACGGAGTCGGACAGTAACGATACAACTTATTTTGTTATACACCAGCTAGGCATCATCAGAAATGCGATTCGGCTTCTTCACGAATATATTGCACGAGTATCCGAACAGCACCGTAATACCGAAAGAATTCTTACGGCTTCTCCAAGATTGCGTGAAAGACTGAATCACAGACAGGTAGCGCTGCTTACGCATGCGCTGAAACATCCGGGGGAGGCATATACTATAAGCGGCCACCAGCGTACTCACGGAATTGTGTACCAAACGGCGAGAGCGGATTTGTTGGAGCTTTGTGGATTGGGGTTACTCAGTAAAGCGCGCTCAGGAAAGGCTTTTGTTTTTATAGCGCCAATGGATTTGCAGGGGCGGGTCGAGGGGCTTGTGAAAGCCGGGTAACAGGGCGACATTGTCGTGCCAGCAGCGGGTACAAGCTATAGCGAATAGTGCCTTGGCAAAACCATCCAGTTTGTTGGGTAGTAGGTAAAAGACATAATATGCGAAGCTTATAGGAAATGGGAATGGAGAAAGTTTTAGAACTGTTAACCACTAGCCTGAAAAATGGCAATTTGCTGGGGGCGGTAGTAATAATTGCCGTTGCTTTTGTATTTAACTACAAGAACATAATTATATTTATAGATGAGCGTAAGAAAGCAAAAATAGCAAAACTAAATGAGGCTTTGAAATGCCCGTATATTGAAGAGGTTACTAAAACATATCTCCAAAATCAGCTGGCTGCTGAGCAATTTAAGATTACAACGGGGGTTTTTCTTGAGAAAGAATTCCGGGAAGCTCTAATAAAGGCTCACAGTGACGCACAAGGAGAAGTGGCGTTTACTCATTTTAAGCGTGCGCTTCGGTATATAACTTTTAAGGACGCAGGCCTGGAAATAAAATTATCGCTATACGACCATCTTTCCTTTGGGTTTAATTGGTTCGTGGGGACATCAATAATCATAATTTCCTGCTTGTATATGATTTTGCCCAGTCAAATTAAAGGGATAACTGTAATGCAGGCATTGTCCATAATTGGAGTTAGCTTAGTTTATATTATGGCTGGGATGTTTATGTTGTATCAGACGTTTTCTTACACGTCTGCGAAAAGAGTCTCCAAATTTCTACCCCCCCCACGGGGCAGTAAAAAAGCATGATGATAGTTTTTCCACGTCACGTGTTCCGTGGCATATTTCGCGAACGGCCCGCTAGCGAGCCCCCGCCGCCCGGCCATTGCGGCGCGGCTCGACGACGACAGTGCAGGTCATCCCCGCCACGAGCGGCTGATTGCCCTGAACGGCATCCAGCCTGATCCGCACCGGAACGCGCTGGGCGAGCCGCACCCAGTTGAAGCTCGGATTGACGTTCGCAAGAAGATGCGGATCGCTCGGATTGTCCCGGTCGGAGATGCCGTGCGCAATGCTCTCGACATGGCCGGAAACGACCTGCCCCGACCCGAGCAGCCTGATTCGGGCAGGGTCGCCGATCTTCATCAGCGCGACCTTGTTCTCCTCGAAATAGCCGTAGACCCAGAACGAATGCTGATCGATCACCGCCAGTTCGGCGGTGCCGGCATGGGCATAATCGCCCGGCCTGACGAGAAGATTGGATACCCATCCGTCGACGGGAGAGCGAACCTGGGTGCGATCGAGATTCAGCTTTGCCTGGTCACGCATGGCTTGCGCTTCGAGGTACCTGGCCTTCGCCCCGGCTGCCGCGAGCCGCGCATCCTGCCGCTCTTCCCTGGACACGACGCTGTCGTCGACCCTGGCTCTGCGCCCTGCCTCGTCCAGTTTCATGTCGAGTTCCGCTTTTCTTTCATCGGCCAGGGCTTGAGCCGCGTCGAGCGCATTGCGGTAATGCTCCGGATCGATCGCAAACAGCAAGTCGCCCTTGCGGACATGCTGGTTGTCGTGCACGGCGACCTGCACGACCAGACCGGCAACGTCGGGCGCAATCTCGACCACGTCGGCCCGAACGCGCCCATCCCTGGTCCAGGGCGAATCCATGTAGCGAACCCAGAGCATCCGGCCGAGCGAGAGCGCAGCGATGACCAATGTCATCGTGATTGCCAGCCTGGAGAGTTTTGCTCGATTCGTTTTCATTGCACATCCTTTCAATAAATGACCAGTCCCATCCCGGAGAACAGGCTGACGAACAGGGCGAATCTGAAGAGCGACGGGTACCAGACCCTGCGGTACAGGCCGGAGATTGCGAAAATCCTGTCCAGGGCCAGCATGATGATTCCTGCGGCCAGGAAAGCCGGAACCAGGGCCGGAAAGGTCGCGCCGAGAAACTCGACTTCCCTTGGCATGATCATGCCGCCGCCTTCCCGGAAAGAAACGAATCCTGATCCAGGATGGCGGCTTTCAGAAAATGCAGATGAAGACGCGCCTTCCTGCCTGCCGCATCGCTCGCCACGGCACAACCGAGAAACGCCGCATCCAGCGCCCGGATTGCCGCAAGACGCCGATTTTCCGAGGGCGACTCGAAAAACAGGGCGACAGATTCGAGCGCCTCCCGAACCTGGCGCTGCGATTTCCGATCGCTCCCCTGCTCGACCAGCTCCCGCAAAGCGATCACGGCATGGCCTATTTCCAGAGCATGGAGCAGCCATTCGACCACGATCCGGTCCTCTTCATCCGCGATTCGCCTGATGCTTCCCGAGCGGTAAACGAGATCGCGGGCGCCTAATTCGAGCTTCTCCCGCCTGAGCGGCATCGGCTCCCGGCATGCGCCGATCACCAGCATTTTGAGGCGTTGAACGGTCCTGCGCCTCGTCCAGCGGCTCCCGCCCAGGTCGATCAAGGCGTACAGGATGCCCGAGAGCGTTATGGCGAAGATGTCAGCGATGACATCGTTCATGAATGCCGCAGGGTCCGCGCTGTAGGCTGAGCCGAACCCGAGATGCATCAGGAAGACGATGAAGAAGCCTGCGCCGATTACCGCTCCTTCCGGCCTTGTCGTCAGCCATGCCGCCATGGCGATTCCGGGAGCGACTGCGAGGGCAAGCATGACAAAACCCTGTGCATGATTGAGCAGATGGAAGTTCGTCCAGTAGGCGAACGCCGCACCGATCAGCGCGCCCATCAGGAACTGGCGGATGGTGCGCGTCGGCGCAGGCGAAGTGGCGAACAGGGTGCTGGAAACCACGCCCAATGTCACCGCTTCGATGCCGGAACCCCATTCGCCATAGATCCAGATCGACGCCATGACGGCGAGCATGAGCGCGCCGCGCATTCCCGCAAGCGCGACAGCGAGCGGATCGAAATGCACGCCCAGCGCAGGCGCCTCCGCATCGTTGCGCTTCCTGGAGAGCGCAGCATAGGTTCTGGCATAGGCGATGAGATCATCCAAGAGACGCCCAAGGAGATCCGCGCCCACGTCGAAATCGATCCTTTCAGGGTCTGCGGCACCTCTCGCCGCCGCGAGCTCATCGTCGAGGCCGGCACGCAATGCCGAAAGTCTCGCCGCAGCCTCGGCCGCCTCCCTTTCGTCAGCGGCCGGAAGCCCTTTTGGCGCCAGCATCTCTCCGATCTTACCGTGAATCCCGGAAAGCGCATCGGCAGTGGCATTCAGCCCCGATCTTCTCTGCCGCCGCAACAGACTCCCGAGAGTATGGAAGGCGGTCGTCGCTTCCATGAATTCGGCATTCATTCTCCCCAGCCTCAGGCGGTAGGAGCGGGAATCGTCGCTTTCCAGGACGGACGATGCGCGGAACGCTTCCAGACTGAAGATGTCGCCCATCAGCCTCATCAGGGCCGAACGGTATCCGGCATCGTCTGGCGATGACGATGCCACCATGATGCTGAAATCGGAAAAGCGGCGTCTTGCCGAGTCGAGCATCACGCTCCCGATCCGCTTCGGGAAAACCAGTTCGCTGACCAGTGTCGCGCAAAGCAGGCCGATCATGATTTCGGAAACCCTGCCCGCTGCGATGTCGAATGCCCTGTCCGGCTGCAAAGCGGCTGGCAGGCCGACGATGCAAAGCGTGTAGCCGGCCAGAACGAAGGCATAGGATTGATGGTTGCGCAAGATCACCGACCCCGCCGTGCAGATCCCTATCCAGATCGCCATGCTGGCCAGAAACGGCACCCGCTCCTGGGCAAAAAGTCCGACCAGAAGAAGCGAAGCCAATACGCCTGCAACGGTGCCGATCAGGCGATAGTAGCTCTTGGCGAGGACCATCCCCGAATGGCTCTGCATGACGATGGCTACGGTGACCATGGCGGTCCTCGGCTGCCCCAGATCGAGCAGCATGGAGATCCACATTGCGCAGAGGCAGGCGATCAGCACCTTGGCCAGATATCCGAAGCGGGGGGCATCCGACTTCCACCAGTCGCGCCAGGCGGCGCGAAAATCCGTGAATGCCTGCGCACCGCTCATTTCGCCCCTCCGCCCAGCGCAAGCATGAGCCTTGCGTAGGATTCGAGTTTCTCGTCGCGGATCATTGCGAGCGCCTCCTCCCGCTCCAGGGCGATTTTTTCGGATTCGAGGACGCGCCGGTAATTGGCAAGTCCGGCACGAAAGGACTGCATCGAAAGCGCGCTGGCGCGCCTGGCAAGGCCCAGGGACTGCTCCGCCTTGGACAGCCTGCCGGTTTCAGTCCTGTAGGATACCAGCTGGTCGGAGACCTCCTTGAGGGCACGGACAACCATTTCGTTGTACTGGTCCACTGCGATACCGTAGGAGGCGTTCGCCGCAGACAGACCCGCCCGGCGCTGCCCGCCGTCGAACAGGGGAAGCGAGAGCGCGGGCCCGGCTCCTGCCAGGAAGGCGGCACTGCTCAGCAGCTGACTGAATCCAAGCGCTTCGAAGCCGGCCACGGCTGCCAGGTTGATGTCAGGATAGAAGGCGGCCTTTGCCGAACGGATTCTGCTGCCGGCCGCTTCCACTCTCCAGCGCGATGCGCGCACATCCGGCCTTCTGCCTATCAGGTTGGCAGGCAGCCTGTCCGGCAGCCCGACCGGCATGTCTAGAGACATGCCAGGCCGAGTGATGCCGTCCGCCGCTCCCGGGCCTTCTCCGGCAAGGGCAGCGAGACCGCTTTTCAGGAAAGCGATCCTGGCATCGACGGCTTCGATCTTTGCCAGCGCAAGAGGAAGCGGGGATTGCGCCTCGCTGAGCGCCATTTCCGTCCCCATGCCGGCTTCCAGGCGCTTGCGCTCGATCTCCGCGCCCTGCTTCAGCTCAAGATACTGCTTCTCGGCAATATCGCGCAGGTGATATTCCATGGCGAGCCGGATATAGCTTCGCACGACGGCATTCTCGAGTTCGATGCGCACTTCCTGCTCCTCCGCCGATTGCGCGCGAGCTTCGCCGATCGAGGCTTGCCATGCGCTTCTGAGGCGCCCCCACAGATCGAGATCGTAGGAAAGGGACGCAACCGCGGCGTTGTTCCATTCGGTATGCCCGCCCCATGGCGGGGGTATGAACTGCAGGGCAGTGAAGCGATCCCGGCTCGAAGAAGCGCCGAAATCACCCTGCGCAAGCAACGCAGAATGGCGTTCATTCGCCATCGATTCGGCGAGCACGATCCGCTCCTTTGCCGTCTTCAGAACCGGATTGCCCGATATGGCGCGCGAAACGAGTGAATCGAGTTGCGCGTCGCGATAGCTTTTCCACCAGGCTTCGTCAGGCCAGGCTGTCCGGCTTGCGGCGAGCACCGCCTTGCCCGGGGCAAGCGCGTTTTCCGAAATCATTTTCCCGTCCGGGGCAATCCCTGAAAAGTTCGCGCACCCGGAAAGGAGCGACCACGCCGCCAGCATTGCGATCCGGTTTATAGTACGGTAGCTAATCATTTGGGCAAAAAAATTCACTTCATCACATCCAGGTTGTCCGCCAGAACCCTGAGGCTGGCGATCAGCTCTGCGCGCCGGCTCTCAGGAAGCGATGACATGAGGGCGCTCACCTTTCGGTTGTAATCGGGAATGGCTTGGTCGAGCTTCCGCTCGCCCGCCTCGGTGAGGCGGATCAGGAATTTTCTTCTGTCGACAGGATCGGGAAGCCTGACGACCCATTTTTCCCGCTCCAGGCCGTCGATGAACCCGGTCATGGTCGCCTTGGTGACGCCGGCCTTTTCCGCGAGGTCGCTTGGGGACGAAGTCAGGTCCTCCTGCCGCAACAGGAGGACGAGCACCCACCACCTGCCCTGAAGCAGACCGTGCTGAGCCAGCATCCTGTCAAGCGCGATAGAGATATCCGAGCCCGCGCGGAGCAGATTCACGAAATCCGAAATCGCCTGGACGTCGGTTCCCGGATAGCGCGCGAGGAATTTCTCGAGGCTTTTCGAAGTCGGCAATTCTTTGAGCAGAAGCATATTCGCCACCATCTAATACGGTTCAATATATTACGGCACCTTACTACATGCCGAGCCGAAAAGCAAGCGAAATCCGCCGATCGCTGAACGGCACTGACGCTTCCCTTTGCCGACCACAGGCATCCTTCCGCAAGGCCGACATTGCCGGCTTCAATACTCGAAATGCAGCCGCATTCCATAAATGTTCACGGGGCCGCGATCCTGGTTGTAGGCAGGGTTGACCACATACTGATAGTCGAAAGTGACGAAGAAATTGCGGGTTGCCTGAAGCGAATAATAGGTTTCCACGATCTTTTCCAGGCCATAATTGAGCGCCCCGTCGCCGATCAGGATGCCCATTCCGCC
>Ga0315298_1006992_pt1 | contig 15077 bp, 10 predicted proteins | sample WHS_1_MG_FD_203077 | JGI IMG/M metagenome (GOLD analysis project Ga0315298, IMG submission 203077) | Extremophilic microbial mat communities from Washburn Hot Springs, YNP, Wyoming, USA - WHS_1_MG | ecosystem: Environmental > Aquatic > Thermal springs > Hot (42-90C) | place: USA: Wyoming... | reverse complement strand
TCTTTTCGGGAGCCAGTCGCCCCACATACAGCAAGAGTCGGCCCTCCGGCCCCAGGCCCAAGCTTTCCCGCAGCGCATCGTCCCGCCATTGGGGATGAAAACGCACGGTATCCACGCCTCTACCCCAACGGCGTACTTGCTGAAATCCTTGGGCCTGCAGACGATCCAAGGTGCTCTGGCTGGGCACCAGCGTGAGTTTGCCCGCATTATGAAAGGCGCGAAGATAAATTCTCGCCCCGTGGCCCAGCAGGGATAACCCGTAATGTGCGGCGTACTGATCAAAATTGGTATGGAAGCTGGTTACCGCGGGAATGTGCAGACGCCGTGCGGCGATGAGGGCGGCGAGGCCCAAAGGACCTTCCGTAGCAATATGGACGATCTCGCTGCCCCAATCCCGCAAGCAGCGCTGCAGGATGATAGGGGTGGCACACCCGATGCGCACCTGGCGGTAAAAAAAGAGGGGCAGCGCGGGCATGAGGCCCGGACTCGGGGATTCCCCCGCCTGCCGTGGACGGATGAGGGTGACCTCATGACCTCGGGCCTGCAAGGCCTCGACGGCGCGCCCCAGGGTAATGGCCACCCCATTGATCTCGGGCGGGTAGGTCTCCGTAACCAGGGTGATCCGCATCGCGGTTTCCGTCATGCGCCGCTGGTCTCGGGCGAGAACCGGACAGCCGTGATCGGCGTGCATACCAGCATCTCCATCAGAGCTGCTCCCGCCATTCCATGCGCTACGGCCATATTCAGTACCTGCCCATACCAGCGCAAGGCGTGCCCTCCAAGCTACTGTGAGAAAGGTTTCTTACCCACGGACGGGTGCTGTTGAGCGTCACCACCCTACTGGCCAGCGGCAAGCCCTTCCCGGTCTATGTCCTGTTCGGCGGCGAACCAACAGGCTTCCGTCTGGTCGGCCGGAAATCCTTGCTGTTCCGCCAGAAAATAGGCGGCCTCGGCGATCCGGCGATGCCGAAGCTCGGGGTCACTCACCATCGGTGCGACTACGGAAGCAGGCGTTTCGGGGAGCGGAACGGGACTGAACGGGGCTTGTTCATGGCTATCCGGTGTTTCGTGCATGGAGGTCATGGCATTCTCCTGAATATCCGTAGATGGGCGACAGCAAAGTGTCATCGTGAATCATACCGAGCGAATGTGACAGTTTCGTGAACGTCTGCGGAATACCTGACCTGCGCTCGGTCTGATGTCGACCTAGTGCATCTCTTCCCAGGTTTGCGGCTATACTACCGGGGCAAAAATCCTCAACCTCGACCTGACCAGGGGGTCTCATGCCGTCGCACACTCCGCCGAAGAATGCTGAGGAGCCGCTCGGTGTCTCCTGCCGCGCCATTTTTATTTCCGATGTTCATTTGGGCACTCGAGGCTGCCAGGCGGAGGCGTTGCTCTCCTTTCTGCGTCATTATCACTGCGAATACCTGTATCTGGTGGGAGACATACTCGACCTCTGGCAACTCAAGCGCCGCTGGTACTGGCCGCCCACGCACAATACGGTGGTACAAAAGATCCTTCGTCTCGCCCGGCATGGGGTGCAGGTGCGCTATGTACGGGGCAACCATGACCCGGTTTTTGAAATGCTTTCCGATCTCGTCCCCGTAGAGGGGGAGCGTATCCTGCTGGGAGATATCCAGATCGTGGACAGATGCGTTCACGAGACAGTCGACGGCCGCCGCCTATGGGTGATCCATGGGGATCAATTCGATGTGACGATGCGGTACGCCCCCTGGCTTACCCGGCTCGGGGATCACGGCTATACGCTGCTCCTTTTCATCAATCGCCGGTATCAATGGGCAGTACGCCGCATCGGTCTGCATAGCCGCTGGTCCCTGAGCGCGACCATCAAACGCCGCGTCAAACAGGCGGTGCAGTTCATTGGCGACTATGAACAGGTCTTGGCGCAGGCATGCCGCCGGGAGGGCTACGAAGGGGTCATCTGCGGCCATATTCATCATGCGGAGATCAAGGAAATCGAGGGCATCCTGTATCACAACGACGGCGACTGGGTGGAGAGTTGCACGGCGCTCGTGGAACACGCAACGGGGCGCCTGGAACTGGTGCATTGGGATGGGGAATCCCAGGTCCCCCGGCATTGAGGTACCCATATGTCTCGGAACCAGCCGGAGCACATCGGCCACAGTTAGGTAATCACGTGACACGACGTACTTCGCCAACTCACGGTGAGGCTGTCGAGCTCATCGAGGCTGGAGGCGAACGCCGCCATCCCGTGATATCTGAAAAATCCGGTGCTGAGCGACGATGACCTTGTCCGACCCGCCACGTCAATAACGCGACTTTCACGAACCGCCTACACCTGTCACCGGCCGATTGGAGATAGGCTGCACCAGCCAGACTGGCAAAATCCCAGAGTAAGACCAGAAGATAGACAAAGGCTGGGACGAAAAATAAAGTCCATAAATATCATTTTATTACGCCATGTCGTTGGTGGCGGACCGTTGACCATGTGCCAACTGGCCTCCCGAGATTATGAGCACTGGTGCCGATTACTGCAGAAATTCTCAAAGAACGCCGATCTGCCGGCACGCCTCGAGAAAAGGCTGTCTAAGGAAATTGCAGTCGGCGTACGGTCGGCTTTGCGCCTGCTGGGCGCGCATGTTCAAGATGTCGTCGGGTTGTTTATCGTAAGCCTGGCATTCATCGAGCACCTGGGTCAGCCAGTACTTGCCGTCATTTTCTCCGCAGAGTTTGGCTTTGTAGCGCTCGTCAATGCCGTACACGTCCTTCCAGGTGTCGATTTCCTGACTAATGTCAGCAGGGCCGAATTGCAGCATGATGTCCGCCGGCGTCAGATTGTCGATATCTGAGTGCCGCAAGGTCACCTGGATATCAATGGCTTGGCCCGCAGCAGCGTACGGGTAGAAGACTTTGCGCCGCCCGGCATCGTTGCGCGCGGGATCCTTGCTTAACTTGTAAGTACTGTTGCATTCATGGCAGGCCGGGGCCAGATTGCGAAAGTTGATCGAGTTGAATGGGTACAGCGCCTTGGGCAAGTAATGGTCGTAGGCCTCCCGTTTGCTGTGATGCGTGCCTCTGATATCGCCGATGCCGCAAAACGGGCATTTTCCTTCCTTATTGGTGGACACAAAGGTTTGATAGTGATCGTCAATGTCACCGATCTTGGCGCGCAGTGCAGCGAGGTCCAGCAGCGACTGTGAGTACAAGCCCTTGAAAAAGACGGCAAGTTGCTCGGCAAGGTCTTTGTGGGGAACAGCGATGTCGGCGTACCGGACGAGGTGTGTAGCCGGATCATTGGCGCACACTTTTTCTAGATCGTTATTGCCCTGATACCACTGCTGAAACTGGTTGATCTGGGAGGGGGACAGTGCCGAAAACAGACCGTAGATTCGTTCCACATGGCCATAAAAGAAATCGGCACCTTGCGCGTCGGAGTAATAGAACGCTTCCATCACTTCGCGCAACTCTGCGTTGGCGTCGAACAGGTGCAGGCCAAAGGGGACCCTTGCCGGGGCCTTGCACCACACCTCGTAAAAGATGAAGTCGATGAACGCCTGCATCTTTTCCATTTTGTGTGGCACATAGGTGTACGGAAACAGCATCAGTCCTGCGCCTCCCCAGTGCCTGACTGATCGCTGCCAAGGATGGTATTGATCAGCAGCACTTTTTCCACCGAGTCGCCGAGTTGCTGGTGAATCGCCGTGATCAACGCTTCCTTGTCTTCGGAGCCCTGTTCAAAGCGGGCTCGGAACTTCTCCAACTCGATCTGCGCATGGCCACCGATGGTTTCGCGCTTGCCGAAGGTGTTCATGGTGATCTTGTTGATCGAGGCGCCCAGCGTGTTGTAATCCGGGCGGCTGATGCTGACCGCGCCGCTTGTTTTGTCCTTGGCAAACACCAGCACCTTGTCCGGTTTGCTGTCCGAGATCAGAAAAGGCGAGTGGGTGGTGATCAGCATTTCCTGCCCCACACCCCCTGCATCGGGCAGACACTGGCGCAGGCGGGTGATGAAGTTGGCGCGCCAGTCCGGGTTGAAGTGGGTTTCCGGCTCGTCGAGCAGGAACAAGCTGTTGGTGTCTCGAAACAGCAGGCACAAGCCGAGGCTGTGCAGCAATTGGTGCTCACCGTCTGACAACTCTTTCAACATCATCGACTGCTCAACACCCTGCTTGCTGAAGCGCACAAACTCGAAACGCATGATGCGTTCATCGGAAGCCAGCGTCGGCACCGTTTCGCTGACGTAGTGGCTGGTGGATTGATACAGATCGGCCTTGAGCGCATCGCTCACGGAATATAGATTGAGTGTCAACAACACCTGGAACGCCTGGAATAGCGCCAACGGCGATCCATCGAAGTTCTCGCGGAACGCCTGCCGGGTGTCGTCATTCACCCAGTAGTCGAGCACCAGCGTATCCGTGGCCTCATCCAGGTAATGCAAGCTCGCGCAGCGCTTGAGGGCGCTCACCACCAGAGAGGATTTCTCGTCGCCTTCCAGCAGATGCATCAGGTTCAGGCGGTAACGGGTGCTGCCTGCGTCGTCCGTTTCTGCGCGCAAGGCGGGGTTGCTCTTGACGATGTCATCAAGCGATTGGCGCTGATTCTGGTCCTCGCTGGCGAAGGCGGCCAATTGCTCGGGCGCAAGCAGAACGCTGCGCCGGATGATGATGCGGAATTCCCGCAACGCCTCAATGCCCACATCCTCGCGGAAGGGCTGGAGCGTGGCCTCGTCCTGAAACAGCAGATTGCACAGCAATATGGCTTGGCTGAAACCATTGTCGAGGTAAGCCATCCGCGTTTCCGGGTGGCCGGGGTACGGCAGTTGCTGGGTCAGCGCATTCCAGTATTCGTCGAACTGCACGAAACGCAGCTTGAAGAAGGGCAAACTGAGGATTTCGTTCTCGCCCGACGAATAACCCAGCACATACTGGGGCGTCAAGAGAGCAAGAGGATTAACACTTGGATCTCGGTATATATCTGTATTGAAATCGGTCCAGCCCTCCTCCCAATAAAATGCGAACCGTTCACCCGTTTTCTTTCTCAGGCACACTTTGGCCCAGTCGGGGCTGCCCGGTTGCACATAGTCTGCGGGGAGCTGAATCAGGTAATCCAGCTCAAACGCCACCGGCGAAAACTCCTGATCGGCGTTCTGCAACTCCTCGGGTAGAAAACTGCGGCGCCCCCGCAGAATTTCTATCTGAAAGAAGATTGCCGCAAGCGCTTCGAGCAGGTTGGACTTGCCGCTGCCATTGGGGCCGGCGCACACGAAGGGAGCAAAGCCTTCGGGCTGGGCCAGTTCGTCCTGCACGCTCCATTCAGTGCGGAAGTGATGCTCAAAACCACAGGGCAGGCTACGAAAGCCCGCCGGGTCGGTGATCTTGAGGCGCAACAGTTTCATGCCTGCACGGCCTTGAGCTGGATGCGGTTGCCTGCGTCATCAAACGCCTGCGACAGCGTGCCTGCGGCCAGCGCCTCGAACACCCAGGCCTTGATGTGCTCGTAGTCGTTGGCACCCAATTCAAAATCATTATCCGGGTGCAGCTCCGCCAGCCGGGTTTGCGCCGCCGCCATGAAGTGCTGCACCGAAAACGGGGTGCTGCCCAGTTGGCCGCAGTGGGCCTCCAGCCACTGCGAGATCATACCCTCGCGCGCCTCAGCGCTCTCCAACGCAGCCAGCAAGTTGTCGGTGTCGGGCAAGTTGATGGCCAGGCCCTGTTCGGCGGGGGTGTGTAAGGGTTCTGCTGCCACGGTTTTCTCTTCCTCAGTTTGTATGCCTGGCATGGGCACGCGCGACAGATCCAGCTCGCCCTTGAATGCCTGCTGGCTCAGTGCGCCGTAGAGGGCTTCGAGATCGGTGAGGCTCTGCTGGTAGCGGGATTTGATGCCGTCGATTTTTTCGACGACGGCAGAGAAATTTTTCTGAATGCGAACCGGCGGGCATGGCACATCAATCGTCATGAACTTCTTCATAGAAATATTCAGCATCGAATCATGTCCGCCACTTGCCAGACTTCTTACCACATCTCTATATCGCTCATTTTTCAGCAAGTAATTGAAAAACTGCGCGTTAATCAATTCTGTATTGAGCGTCAGAACCCATAACTTATCTGGTAGGAATAGCTGGTTGTAATCATGAGGAACAATGCAACATGCAGCCACCAGCTCGACTGTGTTTGCGCGACTAAACAGGAAATCCCCACGCTTAACAAACCGAACTGCCTTCGTTATCTGTGCTGGATTAACAACTTTAAACTCAGTCGGATCAAACGTGCCCTTCGTTACTGCGCTAATTTTTAGCACTCCGACTTCGTCAGGGCTCGCGAAGGCCCTGTCTTCACCCCCGTAGCTCGTACCTGAAGAAATATCAAAAACTGCTTTTTCGCAGGGATGAATATCCCACCCCTTCTCATTCCGCACCGGGTCGCCAAACATCTCCAGAAAGACGCTCTTGAGCAGGTCGTCGCACTGTTGCAGGTGTTGTTTGCGCTGGGCGATCAGCCCTTCCACTTTGCCGAGCAAGTAGGCAATGCGGCGTTGGTCATCAATTTCTTCCGGATACGGGATTGTGATATCTGAGAGGTATGCCTTGGAAATGTGCTTTAAGCCAGCCCCTTTAAATCCGCTTTCGAGAACCTGCATGTTGCCCTTGAAATACTGAAACGCATAACCTGCATCGATTTCCGCTTCCGGCTTAGGCTTGATAGTGATGCAGTCCGTCGAGGTGGAAAAATGACTGGTCGTGAAATGCACGCTGGCCTTTCCGCCTGTGCCGAATACTAGGCAGCCGGGGGCATGCTGATACGCATTCAGATATTTGGTCTGGTTTTCGCTCGATGTGTAGAAGGGATACATACCCTCCACAAGACCATCACCGGCCTGAACCTTGGACTTCGGAAGGTAGTCGAAAAGATCCTTGAGTTTGGCCTGCTTCATCCCACCATCCCCTTCAACTCCAGCAACTCGCGCACGATGCCGCTCTGCACCTTGGCGAGTTCCGCTTCGTCCACATCACCCACCTCCGCCTGAATCAGTCGCTCCAGAATCACGCACGGCGCGTCGTAGTGAACCTCCTCGAACACATCGGTTTTGTAGCGAGAGAGCGAAAGGTCGTAGCTCTCGGCCTCGATCTCAGCGCGCGACACCATGAAGCATTTCGCCGTGCGGTCGGTGTCGGTGGCGGGGTTGCGGGCGTGGTACTTGGCGATGATGTCCTGCAGGTCGCCAAAACCTTCCTGCTTCGTGCGCTTGTCGTCCAGCGAATAGCCATCGGCGGACATCTCGTAGAACCAGACGTGATCAGTGGCGGGCTGCGTGACTTTGTCCTTTGGCCCCCAGACCTTGGTGAACAGCAGGATGGCGGTGCTGACTCCAGCATAAGGCTTGAACACGCCGCTGGGCAGGGTGATGACGGCCTTAAGGTCGCAACGTTCCAACAGCAGCTGGCGCAGCGTCTTGAACGCACCGCCGGAGCCGAACAGCACGCCCTGCGGCACGATCACGCAGGCGGTGCCGCCTTTTTTGAGCAGGCGGTAGATGTTCTCGACGAACAGCAGTTCGGTCTTGGTGGTGCCCAGTCGCAGGTTTTCGTTGATGTCGCTCTTGTCGATGCTGCCGGTGAAGGGCGGGTTGGCCATCACGATGTCGTATTCGGACTCCTCAAGGTAGCTCTTGCTGAGGGTGTCCTTGTAGTCGATGTGCGGCTCGTCGATGCCGTGCATCATCAGATTCATCAGCCCCAGGCGCACCATGGTGGCGTCGATATCGTAGCCCCAGAGTGAGCTGGATAGAATAGCCTGGGCTTTTTTGGTCAGGGAGGCAGCGACTGAGGTGCGCACGAAGCCGTCCTCGTCTGGCGTGAGATTCGTTGTACCAGCTTTGATGGCCAGTTGCGTGACGATGTACTGGTAAGCACCGAGCAGGAAGCCGCCGGAACCGCAAGCAGGGTCGGCGATCTTGTGGCCCATTTGCGGCTGCACCAGATCGGCCATCAGCTTGATGATGTGGCGCGGGGTGCGGAACTGGCCGTTCTTGCCGGCGGTGGCGATCTCGGACAGCAGCATTTCATAGACATCGCCCTGGATGTCCTGAAAGGCCTGGCCTTTTTCCTGTGAGTCCTTCTCCATGATCTCGAAGATGTCGTCGATGGTTTTCACCGCTTCCACCAGCAGGGCCGGCTTGGGGATGATGAACACGGCATTACGCATGTGGTGTGTGAAGTTGGACTCCGCCCCGTTCAGGTCTTTGAGGAAGGGGAACACCTTGCCCTGCACAAGCTGCAGCATCTCTTCGGCCGGCTTGCGCTTGAATTCGCTCCAGCGCAGGTTGCGCTTGTCAATGGCGAATTTTTCGGGCTCCGGCTGGCTGCGGTTTTCGGGCGGAATCCATCTGCCTTCGAACTTGGAGGCGTAGGGCTCTCCGGTCCACTCGGCATCGGCCTGTCTTTTCTGGTCCAGCTCGTCAAGCCGCTTCATGAACAGCAGGTAGGTGATCTGCTCGATGGCGGTGAGCGGATTGCTGATGCCGCCGCTCCAGAATTTGTCCCAGAGCTGGCCGATCTTGCTTTTGAGTTCAGGGTTGTTCTGCAGCATGGTTATTTTTCCTCCAACTGCTTGACGTTTCTATCGGCAAGCAGGAGTTTCATCTGGTGAATGGCGGTCTGACCGGATTGACTTTTAATTGTGGCGAATTCGCCATAATTAAACGCAAGGTTATGCACCTGTTCCCAAATTCCGAGGAACTCGACGGTGTTCCGGTTCCGCAGCCAGTCCGAGATAAAGAAATCTCCGTCCTTGGCACGGAGCATGCCGGTCAGGGAAATGAAATCAAGGTCGCCATCCGAATAGACCGTTATCTCTGTGCCTTTTACCGATATTTTAGAGTTCTGCTTCATGGCCTCTCCATTCAACCGTCTCGAAGTCGACACGGATATAATCTGCGACCATCTGCGGTTTCGTTTTGGTGCCAATTCATCAAGCCGCCAACTGTTCCGTAAGCTGTAAGATTTCGTTGATTTCGGCCGGGCTAAAGACGCCACGAATCCCCTGTGGGTGGATGACCGTGAACGGCGCGTTGATGAGGTCTTTCTTCTCGACCTTCTCGCGCTCGATGATGAAGCCTTTGAGCAGGTTCAGGAACTCCAGTTGACGGCTGGAAAGGTGCGTGTGCTGCCCGATGAACTGGTCGAAGGCTTCGCTGACCGTTTCGGGGAAGCTCTTCAGGGTCTTGATGCCGAGGATGTGGAGGATGAACTGGATGAAGCAGGCCTTGCGGTTCTTGTAGACCTGGCGCAGCAGATCTTCGGTGATGTGGGGGTGTTCAGCATGGAGCAGTTCAGCCAGTTCAAGGGCCTCGTCAGCCGAGACATCCTGACCATTCTTGAGCTTTTGCAGGATGGGACTGTGCGCGGTCAGTTCCGCGATCATGGTTTCGACCATCTCGCGGTAGCGGCTGATGCTGACCGCTTCGTGCTGGGGGCCGAACTCGACCATTTCTTTGCGGTGGATTTCATCTTTCAGGTCGAGGTGCGTTGGTCCGGGGCCGGTCTGCTGCTCACGGAATTTCATCAACGGACCAAGGCGCATGTTCAGCTCGTCAAGGGCATCTTCCATCTCGCCAGTATCCGTTTTACCCCAGTAGTGGTTGCTCTGGGCGGCGCGGATCAGGGTTTCTTCCTGCTTCACGAAACTGACCGTAAGCGGCAGTTCGCTGATCTGTTCGACGATGCCTTCCTTGAGAGTTTCGGCTTGTTCCATGTCTTGATTCAGAACGGCCAGCGAATATTCCAGCAGGTCACGCTCGAAACGCATGGCCTTGAAGTCGGTCTCGGACATGGTACGGAACAGCGGCTTGATTTCGGCGCGCAGGAACTCCAACCGTTCGTGGCTGAGGCTGATCCAGAAGTTGTCATCGTCCAGCCGCGCCAGCGCGGCGGCGGCTTCCTGGATCACCACCGATTCTTTCGGTAGTGCGGCAATCTGCTGGCGGAGCTTGGCAATTTCCCGCGCAGCGACTTCGGCATGGCCGCTGTCATTGGCCTTTTCGATCTTGTCCAGTCGCAGGCCCACCAGCCGCACCGGCAACGGCAACTGTGGCTTGAGTTCCTTGCCCTTGGGGTTGAGCTTGAAGTATTCGAAGTTGTCCCAGCAGTCGAGGATCAGGAACACGTCTTTTTCCAAGCACCAGGGCTTGGGTTTGCTGGCTTCCAGCAAACGCGTGCCGCGTCCGACCATCTGCCAGAACTTGGTATAGGAATAGACTGGCTTGGCGAACACGAGGTTGACGATCTCGCGCACGTCGATGCCGGTGTCGAGCATGTCCACGCTGATGGCGACGCGCGGCAGGTCGTTGTTGGTGAATTGATCGAGCAGGCCGCCCTTGCCGTAGACGCGTGGATCGTCGGACACCAGCACCTTGGCCAGCTCGCCGTGGTATTGCGGGTAGAGCTTGTCGAAGATTTCTTCCATGCGCCTGGCGTGGGCCTTTGTGGCGCAGAAGAAAATGGTCTTGCCCGGCAGCACGCCGTTGGCGTCCTTGATGGCTTCTTCCATGAATTCGCGGACGATCAGGGTGTTGGTGCCCTTGTTGATCACCTGCTTTTCGAGCTGGGTGCCCTCAAAGTTGATCTCCTCGATTTCTTTACCCTGCAGGATCAGCTTTTTCTGGTCTTCCAGCGAAATGGTGCGCTTGCTGATGCCTTCCATCTGAAACTTGGTCTGAATTTTCATGACCTGGAAATTGCAGAGGTAAGGCGGCACGTTGTTCACGGCTTCTTCATAGGTGTAGGCAAAGGTCGGCAGGCCATCTTCACAGTGGAAAAGCCGGAAGGTGTTGTGATCGATGATGTCGGTCGGTGTGGCCGTCAAACCCAGGGTGATGGTTTTGAAATAGTCGAGCACCTCGCCGAAGGTGTTGTAGATGGAGCGGTGGCTTTCATCGACGACGATGAAATCGAAGAAGTGCGAGGACAGGCTCTGCGCCTCGTCCCGAATGATGTTGAGCATCGTCGGGTAGGTGGCAACGTAGATGCGGCGATCTGTGGCAATCAGCTTTTCACCCACATTCGGCCAGCGCGGCTCGTTGGGCATGTGCTCCTTGAAGGCCGCCAGCGCCTGCTCGCGCAGTGCAATGCGGTCGACCAGAAACAGCACCTTTTCGACATGACCTGCGCGCATCAGTGCATCGACCATGGCAATGCAGGTGCGGGTCTTACCGGTGCCGGTGGCCATCACCAGCAGGAAATCGCGCTTTTTCTGTTCGATGCCTTCGAGTACCGAGCGAATGGCGCGGATCTGGTAATCACGGCCGGCAATCGAGGTGTTGATGAGCTCCTGCGTCAGTGGCTTGCGATTACGACGGATGTAGGCGAAGCGTTCCAGATCGTCGCGAGTGGGAAAGCCGACGACCTTGCGCGGCGGGGCATTCTCCAGATCCCAGAAATAGGTTTCGTGGCCATTGGTGTAGAAGCAGAACGGCAACTCACCGCCCAACTGCCTCTGGATGTTGTAGCAGTACTGCTTGGCTTGCTCGCGGCCGATGGCGGCATCGCGGCTGGTTTTTTTGGCTTCGATCACTGCCAGTAGCTTGCGGTCTTTGCCCAGCAGGACATAGTCGCTAAATTGGTGGCCCTCATAGGGGGTACGTGCTTCGGCAACACCTTCGGGCAAGGCGGTGAGGATGTCGAATTCCTCGACGACCTGCGTGGGGTCTTTGACATTCCAGCCAGCTTGTGAGAGTTGTTGGTCAATGATCTCTGACCGGGTTTGCGCCTCGGATTTGGTCATGAGTTACCGCCCTCCCAATACCGAGCAACACCGATTGCGGTAACCCAAGGTTCAGTACTCATGGCATTGACGTTCAAGGATATCTCAAAGTCGTTTTAAATCGTTATCAGTCTACCAGACGGCCGTATTGGCGACCACCTTGAGATACCCGCGATTGCTTGGTCGAGCTTGATCGGCCACGATCCGGACGCGATCCGTTGGGGCCATATGGGTAACCTCAGGCAGGTGGGTCAGGCGCTAGCGGGGGCATAGACCAAGGTGCTGACCGCCAGTGCATCGAAGGCCTTGCTGCGCTCAGCGTCGATCCAGGTTCAGTTCCAAACGCGCAATTGAACCCGCGTCCGTTACTGTCAGCGCAGGGCGTACCAGACCCCTCGGCCACTGCCGCGCTGGTTCATCGTGCCGCGCTCGACCAACGCACGGAAATGCTGCTTCAGCGTGTTGCGACTAGCCCCAGTCAGCTTGATGGCCTCGCCGATGGTGACGCGGCCGTGCTCCCGGGCGAACTCGACGATCTGTAGCTGCAGTTCCGGCATGGCCGCCAGCACGATCTTCTCGCGCTCGACCTTCTTCTCCAGGCACCGAACCTGTTCAGCCAGCGAGCGCAGGAAGAAAACCAGCCACGGCTGCCAGTTCGGCGACTCCGTGCGGATCGTGCCCTGCGTCTGCCGCAGCGCCAAGTAATAGGCTTCCTTGCTCTGTTCGACCACGCTCTCCAGCGAGCTGTACGGCACGTAAGCGTACCCGGTCTGTAGGAGCAGGAGCGTAGTCAGCACCCGGGAGAGCCGTCCGTTGCCGTCCTGAAAGGGATGGATCTCCAGGAACACGACGACGCACAGGGCGATGATCAACAGGGGATGTAGCCGGGCCGTTTCGCGCTCCTGGTTCACCCAGGCCACCAACTCCGTCATGAGGCGGGGCGTATCGAAGGGCGAGGCTGTCTGGAACACGATACCGATCCGCGCGCCGGTTTCGTCGAAGGCGGCGACACTGTTCGAGTTGGTCTTGTAGTTGCCGCGATGCCAGGCGTCCTTCTCGCTGTGGCGCAGCAGGATTTGGTGCAACTGCTTGATGTGGTTCTCGGTGAAGGGGATGCCCTGCCAGGACGAAAATACCAAGTCCATCAGCTCGGCATAACCAGCTACCTCCTGCTCGTCGCGGGTGGCGAAGGACTTGATTTCCAGGTTCGACAGCAACTGCTCCACTTCCCGGTCGGACAGCCTGCTGCCTTCGATGCGGGTGGAGGAGCCGATGCTCTCGATGGTGGCCACCCGGCGCAGGGCCGACAGTCGATCGGGCGCGAGCGTGCCCAGGGCGCGCCAGGCGCCCTTGAACTCGTCGATCCTGGCGATGAGGCTGAGGATTTCGGGGGTAATCTGGAGGGTGTCGGTTTTCAGCATGAACCACACTTTACACCAAAAACACACCCATTTACACCCATTTTCTGAGGTGCATCCATTTAGACGCCCAATTACACCCATTCACACCGCTCAATCCAAAACTCCGGGCTCACGCAGCAATTTTTTCAGACGCGGCTTGCTTTGCACCGGACGGTCCAGCGCTTCCTGGAACACCTGCCACTGCGTCTCGTCCAGCACGAATTGACGGCGATCTGCCAGCGTCTGCGCGGCCGCCGTCACGCCTGCGTCGAGCAGAAACTCGCTGACGTTCTTATGGCAGGCGCGTGCGGCTTCTTGCAGCAATTGCTTGACCGGCGTGCTGGCACGAACGTCAATGCGTTCGGTCTTGGAATGATTCAGGGTGCTCACGGTGCCCCTCCGGACTGATCTTGGATGCCCTTACTGTAGTCGTCCGGACACTGTCCCGACAAGGTGTTTCTCCCCTTGGTCCTCATCCAGGCACATACATCCGTGTTGCAATCTGTCGGTAGCGATCGATAACTACCGACAAAACGCAACGACGGCGTTTCCTTTGCCACCCGATGCTGCGATCCAACCGCTTGATTCGTAAGCTCGTAAGCCATTGATCTGTATGGTGATGAGTTGCGGTCTTTGCGGTCTTCGGGCCAGTTCCAGGGAGCGAGGTCGGAGCGAGAAATAGCCAGGAGAGAGTGGAATGCGGCGCGAAACGGGCTGACGGGCTGACGGGCTGGCCGCTGAATATCGCGTATCTCCGGCCACCGTGACACCTGGACCCGAAAACCGCCGACCATATCGCCCCGTGCCGCGTCATGCCGGATCTTCGGATGCAGGGGTTTTTCTTTGGGTGGGGGTGATACCTACCGAGAACCAAGGGTAAGACGAAAAGTAAGACGCGGCCAAGAGTAAAAAAATAAAGCCCCTAAATATCAGGGGCTTACTTACCGTGATTGGTGGAGGCGGCGGGAATTGAACCCGCGTCCGCAGTACCTAGACCACCGGATCTACATGCGTAGTTTGTCTTTTGGCTTTAACCGCACCGCCCTCCGACAGACAGGATGACGACATGGCGATTCTGCTTTAATTTAGCACGCACCCCACAGACTAGAATGCGCACGATTCCGTGTTTCATGACCCTCCGCGCGCCTTTCAGCTCCGGATCCACAGACAAATCCGGGCAGAGGGCTCACTGCTTAAGCAGCGAGAGCGTAATTGCTGTCGTTGGCAATTATGAATCTGCGACCAGTTTTAAGAGCGAACCGCAGCTCTGCATGCACCGAAGGCTTCGCGACCTGCGTCGAAGCCGGTCGCCCCCTATTCACTTCGTTGGACAAGAATACGACCTAAAAGTTGCGCAAGCCAAATCTCTCGTCCGCCCCCGATACTACAGGAGAACCATCCGCCTGACTATGCTACAAACTGTGCTAATGCAGCGGTTTGCCCGCAGCAAACAGCAGCGCGATATCCGTATCCGCAAAACGATAGACCTCATGGCAGTATTCACAGGTGACGATGACCGCACCTTCTGTGGCCAACGTTTCTTCCGCTTCCGCCTGCCCCAACGACACCAGCATCCGCTCCACCCGCTTACGGGAACAGGAACAGGAAAAGGTCAAAGGCTGCTCCGTATGCAAACGCACCGATTCCTCCGGGAAAATCTCCGGAAGAAACTGCTCAGGCTGCGCCTTCAGCAGAGACTGGTCCGATCCGATGGCGATAAACTGGGTAGCCACCCGCCAATCCTCGACACGGAGTACACCTGGTAGCCGTTGCAGGAAATAACCTCCGGCCTGCTGCGCCGCCACGTCCACCGCCAATCGGAAATAGGCGGGCGACTGCACCGACTCTGTAAAATAGGCGTTCAGGGATGCCGTCAGTGTTTCCCGTAATGCCACCAAACCCTGATAGCGATCCCGATCCATTCCCATGTCCACAG
>Ga0315298_1006990_pt1 | contig 15079 bp, 13 predicted proteins | sample WHS_1_MG_FD_203077 | JGI IMG/M metagenome (GOLD analysis project Ga0315298, IMG submission 203077) | Extremophilic microbial mat communities from Washburn Hot Springs, YNP, Wyoming, USA - WHS_1_MG | ecosystem: Environmental > Aquatic > Thermal springs > Hot (42-90C) | place: USA: Wyoming... | reverse complement strand
CGAAATGGCGCGCGCACGGCACGTGAATTGTACGAAGCCGCAGGGCGCGTTTTCCATTGCGAGCGGAATCAGCCGCAGGCGCATGGGCAAGGACCGCCTGAGCCCAAACCCCCTGCCAAGTGCAGAATCAAGCTTTACTTGCTCTTACGACTACGTCTCTTTTTCGGGCTCTCCGCCGTATCCGTCACCCGCTCGAAGTCGATCTTGCGCTCATCCAGATTGACGTTCGCCACCCTGACGGTGATGTCATCGCCCAACTGGAAAGTCTCCCGGGTGCGCTCGCCAAGGAGGCGGTAGTGCTGGGCGTCAAAGTGGAAATAATCCTCGCCCAGGGTGGATATATGCACCAGCCCTTCCACATAGACCTCGCGCAGCGCCACGAACAGACCAAAGCCGGTCACACCGGTAATGATGCCCGTATAGACCTCGCCAACCTTGTCCAGCATGAACTCGCATTTGAGCCAGTTCACCGCCTCCCGGCTGGCCTCGTCCGCCCGCCTTTCCGTCATGGAACAATGCTGGCCCAGATCCTGTAAGGCCTTTTTGGGTATCCACCGGGATTGCTCCGTACCCCCCTCCTCCAGCAAGGTCTGGATGCCGCGATGGACCAGGAGGTCCGGATAGCGGCGGATAGGCGAGGTAAAGTGGGTATAAGCCGGAAATGCCAGACCAAAATGCATCCCCGTATCCACCGTATAATAGGCTTGGGAAAGGCTGCGCAGGACCACCGTCTGGATCAGGCTGGCATCGCTGCGCTCCCGGGTCTGCTCCAGGATCTGGGCGAGATCCGCGCTGCGCGGGCGCTCGGGCAGACGCACCGGCACCCCCAGTTCGCTCAGGAAGCGGCGCAGATCTTCCAATTTGTCCACGGAGGGCTCCGGATGCACCCGGTAGAGCATGGGCATCTCATGGATGCGGAAAAACTGCGCCGCGCAGACATTGGCCGCCAGCATGCACTCTTCAATGATGCGGTGCGCCACATTGCGGGTCAGGGCCGCAATTCGCTCGATGCGCCCCTCCTCGTTGTAGATGATTTTGGTTTCCTGGGTATCGAATTCAATGGTACCCCGCCGCTCCCGCGCACGGGATAGGCTTCCATACAGGGCCCGCAAGGCCTCTATGTGCGGCACCATCTCCCGATCCTGCTCGCGCAATTGGGCATCGCCATCGAGAATGGCGGCCACTTCATCATAGGTGAAGCGCCGCCGCGAGCGCATGACTCCCCGTGCAAAGCGGAAGCGGAGCACCTCGCCATCCCTGCCCACGTCCATCTCGCAGACCATGCATAGGCGGTCCACATGGGGGTTGAGGGAACACAGGCCATTGGAGAGCACCTCCGGCAGCATCGGTATCACCCGCCGGGGAAAATAGACGGAATTCCCCCGTGCCTGGGCCTCCAGATCCAGCGCGCTCCCGGGGCGCACATAGGTCGCCACATCGGCAATGGCCACCGTCAGCCGGAAGCCCTCGGAACTTTCCTCGGCATAGACGGCATCGTCAAAGTCCTTGGCATCGGCACCATCGATGGTGACCAGCGGCAGATGGCGAAAATCCCGACGGCCTTCTTTCATGGCCGCGGGAACCTCCGCGGAAAATTTCGCGCTTTCCGCCAGCACGGCCTCGGGCCATTGATGGGGCAAGCCGTAGTTGCGTACCGCGATCTCCACCTCCATGCCCGGCGCCATATGTTCGCCCAGGACCTCCACCACCCTTCCCTGGGGCACATTGCGCCCTTCGGGGTAGTGGGTGATCTCCAGGATCACGATTTGCCCGTGGACCGCCCCGCCGCAGCCGCCTTCCACCACGGCAAATTCCTGGGCGATGCGCCGATCTTCGGGGATGACATGGTGCACCCCCTCCTCGCTGTAGAGGCGTCCCACCACCTGTTTCACCGCCCGTTCCAGGACTCGCACCACGGCACCTTCGGTGCGGCCGCGGCGATCCTCGCCAATGGCCCGCCCGAGAATGATGTCCCCATGGAGGACCTTGCGCATTTCCCGCGGCGAGAGGAAGAGATCCTTGCCGCGCTCGTCGGGAATGAGAAAGCCGAAGCCGTCGGGATGGGCGCTGACCGTCCCGCGGATGAGTTCCATGGCTGCGACGATGCCATAGGCCCCGCGCCGATTACGGACAATCTGCCCGTCCCGCTCCATGGCGCGCAAGCGGCGGCGAAGCGCCTCCAGGTCATCTTCCACAACATTGAGATCGCCGGCGATGCTCTCCAGGGTCACCGGTTTTCCGGCCTCCGCGAGGTAGCTCAGGATGTATTCGCGGCTGACGATGGGGCGTTCGTATTTTTCTTTTTCCCGGCCGTACATCGGATCGCGTTCGCTGAGCGACGCGTCCTTGGGGTTCTGTGTTTCCGGCATTGACAAATGCTCCTCAATTGATGAAAATCCGTTTCACGCCGAGGTGGCGGAATTGGTAGACGCGCTAGGTTCAGGTCCTAGTGGGCGAAAGCTTGTGCTGGTTCGAGTCCAGTCCTCGGTACCAAAAAGTAAAGGGTAGGCGTAACGCCTGCCCTTTTTTATGGGCGCTGCCGGAATGCGCGGTACAAGTCGCACACACTGCGCAACCCTCCATGATCAAAGCAATTCAGCGCGCAAAATGGTGTCTTCGCGGTCCGGACCCGTGGAAATAATGGCCAGGGGACGCCCCACCAGTGCGGCGACGCGCTCTAGATAATGGCGGGCATTGACCGGGAGATCCTCCCAACGCCGTGCGCCTGCGGTGGATTCCTTCCAGCCGGGCAGCGTTTCATAAATCGGTTCGCAGGCGGCCAGGGCCTCCGCCCCGCAGGGCAGATCTTCCCGGGCCACGCCATTGACACGATAGCCCACGGCCACCTGGATCTCGCTCAGGCCATCCAGCACATCAAGCTTGGTGATGCACAACCCAGACACCCCGTTGACCCGGCAGGCGGCGCGCAGGGCCACCACATCAAACCAGCCGCAGCGCCGTGCCCTGCCGGTGGTGGAGCCGATTTCCGCTCCCCGTTCGGCAAGATAAATGCCGGTCTCGTCAAAAAGCTCCGTCGGAAAAGGCCCGGAACCGACCCGGGTCGTATATGCCTTGGTGATCCCCAATACATAGCCCAACGCCTCAGGCCCGACACCGCTGCCCACGGCCGCCGCCGCCGCCACGGTGTTGGAGGAAGTGACGAAGGGATAGGTACCGTGATCGACGTCCAGCAAGGTGCCCTGGGCGCCCTCGAAGAGGATGCGGGCACCGCGCTCCTGGAGATGGGCCAGACGCAGGGAGACATCCGTGACCATGGGCGCCAGGCGTTCCGCCAGGCTCAGATAGCGTTCCAGGATGGCATGGAAATCTTCGGGTTCCTGACGGAAGTAATGCTGCAGGACGAAGTTGTGATAATCCAGCGCCTCGCCCAGCTTGGCGGCAAAGCGCTCTCGATGGAAAAGATCCGCTACGCGCAAGGCCCGGCGGGCCACCTTGTCTTCATAGGCCGGGCCGATGCCGCGGCCGGTGGTGCCAATCTTGCCTGCCCCCTTGGCCAGTTCCCGGGCCAGATCGAGGCTCTTGTGATAGGGCAGGATCAGCGGACAGGCGGCGGAGATGAAGAGGCGCTGGGCAGCGTCGGGGACCACCTCCCGCAGGGTATCCAGTTCTTCAAAAAGCGCCAGGGGATCCAGCACCACGCCATTGCCGATATAGCACTCCACGCCGGCATGGAGAATGCCCGAAGGAATGAGGTGCAGGACCGTCTTGCGTGATCCGATCACCAGTGTATGCCCGGCATTATGGCCGCCCTGAAAGCGCACCACCGCCTGGCAAAGCTCCGTCAGCCAGTCGACAATCTTGCCCTTGCCTTCATCACCCCATTGGGTGCCCACGATTACGAGATTCTTTGCCATAACACGGACTACTCCGCATCCTCCTCGATGGTGATGTCTGGGCCGGTCAACGGCCGTACATGCCAGTTCCCGCCGCTTTTCTCTAACACGGATCCATATCCTTCCTCGACCAGATACGGATCGGCCGCTGCCAACTCTGCGCTAAAATCCTGAATGACCCGTTGCCCCTGCTGGCGCAAGGCCGCGATGGCCTGCCAAAGATCGGCCCCCTGCCCTCCTGGTGCCCAGATCGTCCGCGTTCCACCCCCCTCCCGCACGGACGGGAGAATGGGCTTGAGATCAAGGCTGAAGCCCGTCGCCGGACGACTCCCGCCAAAGGCCAGTCCGATACCGTCATACCGCCCTCCGCTCGCCAGCGCTGCACCCTGCTGCGGCCCATAGGCGGAAAAGAGGAGCCCGGTGTGATACTGGTGGCCATGCACCTCGGCCAGGTCGCATTGCAACTGCAATTGGGGATAACGTTGTTGCAACTGGGTCCAGATGAAGAGCAACTGGTCCAGGGCAGCGCGAACGGCGCCATGGTGTCCCAATTGCCCTTGGCTCCGTTCCAGCACCTCCAGCCCCCCATGGGCACGCAGAAGGATGTCGAAGTCATCCATCAGCTCCGTACCGCAACCCTTGCTGTCCAGCCAGAGCCGGATGTCCGGCCACGCTTTCCGCTCCAGCAGCCGCAGCAGTTCTGCCCGCAAGTCCTGGTGAAAGCCGGCGGCGTCGGCCAAGGCATGGGCGATCCCTACATGCCCCAAATCCAAGAGAAAATCGCCCACCCGACAGTGCAACAGGCTTTCCACCATCAGGGAAAGCACCTCAAGATCCGCTTCGGGCCCGGCGACCCCAAAGAGTTCAGCCCCGACCTGAAAGGGCGCCCGACTGCCGCCCAGGTGGTCAGGGCGCGCCCGCAACACGGTGCCGGCATAACAGAGGCGCCGGGTCTCGCCATCAGCCGAGATTTGCGCATCGATGCGCGCCATCTGCGGCGTCATGTCGGAGCGCAAGCCCACCAGCCGTCCGCTGGCCTGATCCACCAGCTTCCAGGTCTGCAGATCCAGGTCGGCGGCACTGCCGGTTAGCAGGCTTTCCAGGTGTTCCACCAGGGGTGGGATGACCTGACGGTACCCCCATCCGGCATAGAGATCCAGCAGGCCGCGGCGACAGGTTTCCAACATCTCGGCACGCTCCGGCAGCGTATCCTCGAAGCCGCTGGGCAACAGCCAGGCGGGGTAGGCGGAAGGGGCCTGGGCCTTCATTTCCCCGCCGCCCCCAAGGTATGCCGGAAATATTTGAAGAACGGCGAGTCGGGGTTGAGCACCAGGACATCTTTTCCGCCCAGACTCTGCCGATAGGCCTCCAGACTACGATAGAAGGAAAAGAAGGCCGGATTTTTGCCGTAGGCCTGGCCGTAGATATTGCCCGCTTCCGCGTCACCCTGACCTTTCAACTCCTCCACCTGACGATAGGCATCGGCCAGGATCTGGGTCTTCTCCTTGTCCGCCTGGGCACGAATCTCCGCTGCCGCTTCGGCGCCGCGGGAGCGATATTCATTGGCTTCCTGGGTACGTTCCGCCTCCATCCGCTTGTACACGGCCTGGAGGACTTCCGGCGGCAGGCCTACCTGCAGGATGCGCACGTCCACCAGTTGGATGCCCAAGGCCTGGAGGCGCTGATTGGCGCTGGCGAGGACGGGGTCGATCATTTGCTTGCGATTGCCGGTAATGACCGCCTCCAGCGGCATCTTGCCCACCTCCCCGCGCAGGAAGGAGCGGACAATATCCCCGATGCGGGCCTGGGCAGTGGCGGCGTTACGCACGCTGGTATAAAAAACCAAAGGCTTGGTGATCCGCCATTCGGCATAAAAATCCACCAGGACCGGCTTCTTCTCCACGGTCAGATAAGACTCTGGCTGGGTGCTATAGCTGGCCAGGCGCTTATCCAGGAAGATCACGTCCTGAACCAGGGGCCACTTGAAATACAAACCGGGTTGTTCCACCACGCGCACGGGCTTGCCAAACTCCAGCACCACCGCGCTCTGGGTCATGCGGACGGTATAAAAACTGGCGGACACGAGGAGCAGTATGCCCAGGAGAACCAGCATGCCTACGCTCCAGCCGGCATTTTTCATGATGCACCCCCAGGCAATACCACGGGCGCGACGGCGCTCTGCGCCGGGGCGATGGGCAGGGGTTTTGCGGAAACGGTGGGCGCCGCGGCGCCGGCGGTACTGCTGGCTTCGTGCATCTGATTGCCGGCCATCGGCATATAAATCACGGGCTGCCCCTTGCCTTCAATAATGACCTTTTGCGTATGGCTGAGGATGTCCTGCATGGTCTGCAGGTACATGCGTTCACTCACGACCTTTGGATTCTTTTCATAAGCGCCCAGTATATCGAGGAAACGGGCGCTATCCCCCTTGGCGCGATCGACCACCTGCTGCTTGTAGGCTTCGGCGCCCGTCACCATGGCCGACGCCTCACCCCGGGCGCGGGGGACGATATTATTGGCATAGGCCTGCGCCTCGTTGCGCGCCCGCTCCAGGTCCTCCCGCGCGGCCGTCACATCCAGGAAGGCCGGCTGCACCGCCTTGGGGGGGCCCACCTCCAGCAACTGCACGGCATCCACCGTGATGCCCGCATGGTAACGGTTGAGCAGGTCCTGCATGATGGTCATGGCCTGCTGCTCCACAGGCCCGCGCCCGGCGGTGAGGAGGCCGTCGATCTTGCTCCGCCCCACCACTTCGCGCATGGCCGATTCGGCCACGTAACGCACCAGTTGTTCCGGACTGGTGGTGGCGAAGAGATACTGGCTCGGGTTGCTGATCCGGTATTGCACGGCAAAACGGACATCGACCACATTTTCGTCCGCCGTCAGCATCATGCCCGGGTTGAGGGCGTCACCACTGCCCGTATAGCCCAGGACCAGGCGCAGACTCTGGGTGACCTTGGGCGTGTAGACCTCCTCGATGGGATAGGGAAGATGATAATGCAGCCCCGGTTCGACAATATTGACTTCCTTGCCAAAGCGCAGCACCACGCCCTGCTCGTCGGGCCCTACGACGTAGATGCCCGAGGCAAGCCAGGTCAGGGCCACGACCCCGGCCACGATCATCGGCAATTTGTTCATCCATTCCCGCGACGCCCCGGGACCGCCCTTCCCTCCCAGCGCGCCGCCGAGACGGCGCAGTTCCGCGGTGATTTTTTTGATGTCGAAGGGTGGCTTTTGTTGATTGGGGCGCCGCCCCCAGGGATTATCATTCTTGTTCCCGCCCGGATCACTCCACGGCATGCCGCTCTCCTTCCTCAGTCCTGAACACGCATTGTAGGGGGCGTCTCTATGGCATGACAACCACTCAGGCGCCCGGCATGGCGGGCGCACAGCCGATGCCACGCCAGTTCATCCATATCCACCAGAAGATGGGAAGCACCCGCATCCGTGAAGGTTTCCTCCAGGACGGTCCCGACCCGTTGCAAGCGCGCCCGCAGGGCACCCTCTTCGGGACCCAGGATAACTTCGGCGCGAACGCGCTTGCCCGCCAGTTGCTGGGCGATGACCGCCAGCAAAGCCGGCAAGCCCTCTCCCGTTAGCGCGCTGACACGAACCGCCGCCACTTCTCCCGAGGCCTGATATTCGATACCCGCCGCAGCGCCGGCGATATCCATCTTGTTGCGGACCAAAAGCCGCGGAATGGCCGCCGCTCCGATCTCTTCCAGCACCCCCTCCACTGCCGCAGCCTGTTGCTCCCAGCACGGATCGCTGGCATCCACGACATGGAGCAGCAATTGTGCCTGGTTGACCTCTTCCAAAGTGGCCCGGAAGGCGGCAATGAGCTCATGGGGGAGTTCGCGCAGGAAACCGACGGTATCCGCCAGGAGCACGGTGCCACGGCCAGGCAGGGCCAAGCGGCGAATGGCCGGATCCAGGGTGGCAAAAAGCTGATCGGCCGTATAGCTTGAGCCGTGACTGAGGGCATTGAACAAGGAGGACTTGCCGGCATTGGTATAACCCACCAGGGCCACGGTGGGCAGCGGTGCGCGCAGGCGGGCGCGGCGCTGGGTATCGCGGTTGCCCGCCACCTTGACCAGTCGGGAACGCAACATGCGAATCCGATCGCCGATGAGTCTTCGGTCGGTTTCCAATTGGGTTTCGCCGGGTCCGCGCAGGCCGATACCACCCCGTTGGCGTTCCAGATGGGTCCACCCCCGCACCAGCCTGGTACGCAGATGGGAGAGCTGTGCCAGCTCAACCTGCAGTTTGCCTTCGTGGGTGCGTGCCCGGCGGGCGAAAATATCCAGGATCAAACCCACCCGATCGACTACCCGGCATCCCAGAGCCCGTTCCAGGTTGCGCTCCTGAACGGGACTCAGGATCCGATCAAAAAGCACCAGTTCCACCCCCGAACCGGCCACGGCGGCCGCAAACTCCGCCACCTTCCCGCTACCGATGAAGGTGGCGGGGTCGCGTCGATCGCGGCGCACCGTAAACATGGCCTCCACGACGGCGCCACTGCCTTCCGCCAGATGACGGAATTCCTCGCCTTCATCCCCATCCGCCTCCCCACGTAGGAGTATGTGGACCAGAATGACCTTCTCCCGTCCCCGCTGCTCCGGGACGGCCGGTTCGGTAATCAGGATTCCGCCTCCACCTCGGTGCTTTCTTCGGGGCCACGATCCGGCAAGGGCAGGCGTACATCCTTGCCCGGTACCACCGTGGAGATCGCATGCTTGTAGATCATCTGGCTGACATTGTTGCGCAGCAACACGACGAACTGATCGAAAGATTCAATGAACCCCTGCAGCTTGATGCCATTCACCAAATAAATGGCGACAGGGACATGCTCCTTGCGGAGAAGGTTGAGAAATGGATCCTGAAGGATCTGTCCCTTTTGTTGTCCGGCCATTTTTATCTCCTTAGCTCAATTTATGGCGCTTCTTGGCGTAGCACTTCCGGACTTAGACTAGCTCAACGGGAGGGAAAACACCATGACCCGTCAAAGCTGTCCGCAGAGCCCCGCGAGACTTGGGCGGCAGGATCTCTCGCACCTTCCCCCAGGCCCTCTCCGCGGCTGCCGCACCGCCTTTCTCAATGGCCCCATGGCCGGAAATGCGGGTATCCGGCCATCGCCAGCCAGTCGCCCACGGCAACGCAGAGACTGTTTGCCGCCGTCTCCTCGCTGGGGTCGAGGGCGAGATCGCGGCTTTCCTGACGCAACCAGGTTTCTTGGCGCTTGGCCAATTGCCTGGTGGCCGCCGCCGCTGCGGCGAGGGCCTCGGGTAAGGGGCACAGCCCTTCCAGATAGGGCATGAGCTGGCGATAACCCACGGCCCGCATGGCGGGGAGTTCTGGCGCATAGCGTTGCGCCTGCAAATGGCGCAGCTCGTCCAGCAAGCCCGCTGCGAGCATGGCCTCTAGGCGTTGCTCGATGCGCTGGTGCAGCCACCGGCGCGGTCCTTGCAGAATGATCTTGCGCAGGGTTCCGGGGAACTCCCCCTGCCACTGGCGTTGACCGGCCAGGGGCTTGCCGGTGTGATGGATCAGTTCAAGCGCCCGCTGGATCCGTTGGCGGTCGTGGCTGGCTATCTGCGCGGCGGTAACCGGATCCAGGGCCGCCAGGCGTTGATGCAAGGCCGGCCAGCCGAGGGCGCTACCCTCCTCCCTCAGACACTGGCGGAACAGGGGATCCGCCGCCGGCAGCGCCCCGATCCCCCGCTCCAGGGCGCGAAAATAGAGGCCACTCCCCCCTACCAGCAAGGGGATCCGGCCGCGCTGCCGCGCCGCGGCGATCTCGGCCAGGGCATCCTGCCGAAAGCTGCCCGCCGAATACGGCTGATCGGGCTCCCGAATATCCACCAGGGCATGGGGATAGCGGGCGCGCAGCGCCGGATCCGGTTTGGCCGTGCCAATGTCGAAATGGCGGTACACCAGCACCGAGTCGACGCTGATGATGTCCACCGGAAAGGCATCGGCGAGGAGCAGGGCCAGGGCGGTCTTGCCGCTGGCGGTAGGACCCATGAGGGCGATGGCGGGGATCATCGGCCGCGCAAAAAGAGCCGATCCAGCTCGCCAAGGCTCAGCTCGATGACCGTCGGCCGGCCGTGGTTGCACTGGCCGGCACGGGGCGTTGCTTCCAGTTGGCGCAGCAACGCATTCATCTCACCCAAGGAAAGCTTGCGGTTCACCTTGATGGCCGCACGACAGGCGAGACTGGCCAGCACTTCGTCCTCATCCCCCCTTGCCCATGCCCCCTCTTCCGTCAACAGCCGGGCAATGGTCTGCCCATAAGACTCGGCATTCATCCCCAGGGGGGCGGCGTGAACCGCAAGGGTGCCCGGGCCAGCCACGGAGATCTCCAGCCCCGCTTTGCGCAGCATCATTTCGGCATGCTCGAAGTGGGCCATCTGCGCAGGGCTCACATGCACATATTCAGGAATGATGAATTCTTGTATATCATTTTGTTGTCTTGATTTCTTCAACTTCTCGTAGAGGATGCGCTCATGGGCGGCGTGCTGATCGACCAGCACGATGCCCGCTGCATTTTGCGCGAGGATGAAGCGCTCGTGGATCTGCGCGAGGGCGTAACCCAGGGGCTGGTCGGCCAGCACATCATCAGGCAGTGAAGGCGCCATTGGGCCCAGGCTTTTGGCCGGGGCCACCAATCGCTCCCAATAATCCCCCTGCCCTTCCTCCACCGCCGACGCCCGCAATGACAGGGGGAGATTGGCGGGGCTTGGTGGTGCCGGCTGGCTGGATGGCGGCGGCGTGGTGGAGATGACCGTACCGGGACGCTGTTCGGCGATCACCCGCTGCAGGCTGTGGAACAGGAAGTCGTGGACCAGGCGGGCGTCGCGAAAACGCACCTCGGCCTTGGCCGGGTGGACATTGACGTCCACCAGTTCCGGGGCCAGATTCAGGTACAGTACAAAGAGCGGATGGCGTTCCTTGTACAGGACATCGGCATAGGCGGCCCGCACCGCGTGGGTGATGACCGGATCCCGCACCGGCCTTTGATTGACAAAGAAATACTGCTCGTCGCCGCGGGCCCGGTTATGGGTGGGCAGGCCCAGCCAGCCGCTCAGGCGCAAGCCCTGATCTTCCAGCTCGAAATAGACCGCATGGCGCAGGAATTCCTCCCCCAGCACACCGCCCACGCGCTCCGCACGCCCCTGGGCATCCGTTGCGGCCGGGAACTGCAGCAGCGCCCGCGGGCCCTGGTACAGTTGAAAGGCGACGGGGAAATGGGCCAGGGCCGCCTGCCGCAGGACCTTTTGATTGCGGGCCAGTTCTGCCGGCGCAGCACGGAGGAATTTGCGCCGTGCCGGGACATTGAAAAAGAGCTCCGTGATCCGCACCGTGGTACCCGGGGCCCGGGCCGCCGCTTCGTGGATGACGGCTGTACCGCCGGCCACTTGTAGGCGGGCGGCCTGATTGCAGCCCGTGGCCCGGGACAGGATGTCCAGGCGCGCCACCGAGGCGATGGCGGGCAGGGCCTCGCCGCGAAAGCCCAGGGTGGCGATGGCGTGGAGGTCCTGGACGCTGTGCAGTTTGCTGGTGGCGTGGCGCTCCAGGGCCAGGGGCAGGTCATCGGGAAGGATGCCCACCCCGTCATCCTCCACCTGCAGCAGATCCAGGCCGCCCCCCTCCAGACGCACGGTAATTCGCCGCGCACCCGCGTCTAGGCTGTTCTCCAGGAGCTCCTTGAGAATGGACGCAGGCCTTTCCACCACCTCACCGGCGGCGATCTGATTGGCTAGGGTGGCCGCCAGGCGGTGAATCCGAGGAGGCGCCTCAGCCGTCGTCATGATTTTCTCCTGCGGGCGGAAGCGGAAGCCAGCTCGCCCCCCTGGCGGTGGCCAGGAGCACCTCCAGGCGATGCTGCCCGGGGCTGGCGATGGAGAGGCGCAAACGCAGGTCGGGCTCCGGCAGGAAGCCGCTGCCGCGCTCCGGCCACTCGATGAGCCAGAGGGTCGCTTCATCCAGATAATCGCGGATACCGAGAAACTCCAACTCCTCCCCATCACTCAAGCGATACAGATCCAGATGCAATGCCGGGCCGCTGGCCGTGGCATAGCTTTCGATCAGGGTATAGCTAGGGCTCTTGACCCGACCGGGAACGCCAAAACCCTGGAGCACCCCTTGCGCCAGGGTCGTTTTCCCCACCCCCAGATCGCCTTCCAGATAAATCACGGCGGGGATCGCGAGGATCTCTCCCAAGCCCTTGCCCCATGCATGACAGGCTTCCGGATTCGGGAAGGACCAGCCCATGGCCTCAGGGATTGAGGAGATTGCGCAGGACATCCGAGCGGGTGATGATGCCGACCACGCGCTTTTCGCCGTCCACCACCGGCACCGCATGGATATCCTTGCGCAGGAGCTTTTCGGCCACGGTATCCGCATCTTCATCGGGCGCCGCCGTAACGACCTGGGTGCTGGCCAGTTGCGCGGCAGTGACCGCCGTCACCTTGCGCAATTCCTCCTTGTATTCATGCATTCCGCCAAGGGGAATAAGGGCATCCAGGATGGTGACGAGGGTGGGCAGGTGCACGCGGCGATGGGCGTCGATGAGGTCGCGTTCGCCGATCATGCCCACCAGGCGACCGTCCTTGTCCAGCACGGGCAAACTATGATGGCCCGACTCCAGCAGGACGCTGCCCACCTTCTCGACGGGGTCATCGGCCTGAACGGCCACGAATGCAGTGGTCATCAACTCTCTGGCGCTTTTCATGGATGGCTCCCTTGGGACATGGCGGTATGAAGGACCGTCAGAATAGTGTCTATTTCCGCCTCTGTCACCGACAGAGGCGGAACGATGATGATGGCGTCGCCCAGGGGGCGCGTATAGACCCCCATTTCCCGGGCCCGCCGGCATACCTGGTATTCCACCCGCTCGCCATAGGAATAAGGCTGACTGGTGGCGGGATTCCGCAACTCAATGGCGGCCATCAGGCCGAACTGCCGCACCGCCCCCGCCCAGGGCCGATCCCGGAAGGCGGTCAGGCCGTCCCGCAGCCGTGCAACCTTGGCGGGGAGCCGGGCCAGCACCTCCCCCTCACGGAAAATGGCCAGATTTTCCAGGGCGACGGCGCAGGCCAAGGGATTACCCGTGTAGGTATGGCCATGATAAAATTGCCGCGCTTCCCCAAAGGGGGCGAGGAAGGACCGGTAGACCGCCGCGGTCGCCAGGGTGGCGGCCAAGGGCAGGTAGCCGCCGGACAAGCCCTTGCCCAAGGCCATGAGGTCCGGCTCCACGTCTTCCCACTCGCAGGCAAAGAGTTTGCCGCTACGCCCAAAGCCGGTGGCCACCTCGTCGACGATGAGCAGGCAGTCGAAGCGCCGGCAGAGGCCCTGGGCACCCGCCAGGACACCGCGGGGGAAGGGCAGCAGGCCCGCCGCGCCCTGTATGCCGGCCTCCAGGATCAAGGCCGCGATTTCATGGCCACGCGCGGCCAGCAGGGACTCCAGCTCCGCTAGCCAGGCGGCCGCCGCGGCGCTGCTGTCGCCGCTGGGGGCGGCAAAGCGTTCCCGCGCCAGGCCGTAGGGGCTGGGCAGGCGCAGGGTGGGAAAGAGCAGATGGCCGTAGACCTCGTGAAAGAGGGGAATCCCCCCCACGGAAACGGCCCCCACCGTATCGCCATGATAGGCATTTTCCAGGGTGACGAAGGTCCGCTTTTCGGGCCGGCCCACATTGCGCCAATAATGGGCCGCCATCTTGACCGCGATTTCCACGGCCTCGGCGCCATCCTCGGAGAAAAAACAATGTTCCAGACCGCTAGGAGTGATCTCCACCAGGGCCTTGGCCAGGAGGATGGCAGGCGGATTGGAGGCGCCCAGGGTGGTGCTGTGGGCGACCTTGCCCAGTTGCGCGGCCAAGGCCGCATCGAGGCGCGGATGGCGATGACCGTGGATGTTGCACCACAGGCTGGCGATGGCATCCAGACAGCGGCGGCCATCCAGGTCATAGACATAGTTGCCCTCGGCGTGGTCGATGATCCAGGGATCATCATCGCCAAAACACTGCATCTGGGTGAAGGGATGCCAGAAGTAGCGGCGATCCCATTCCTGCAACTGCTGCCGTTCATCCATGGCGGGGCAACTCCTGCAGGACGTCGGGAAGGGCACGCAGGATGTCCCCGGCCAGCATGCTTTCTTCCCCGAGCCGTGCCGTGGCGAGATCCCCGGCACGGGCATGGAGACAGACCCCGAGTTGGGCCGCTTCCCAGGGCGCCATGCCAATGGCCAGGAGCCCGGCCAGCAGGCCGGTCAGCACATCGCCGCTGCCCCCCGTGGCCATGCCCGGGTTGCCGAGATCACAACGCCGCCGCCGAGCCGCATCGCCGACCAGGGTTCCCTGCCCCTTGAGCACCCAGATGCCCCCATAGCGGCCCAGCAATTGCTCCAGGGCCCTCTCCCGGTCCGCCTGCACGGCGGCGGCGGAAATGCCCAGCAAACGCCCGGCCTCGCCGGGATGGGGAGTGAAGATGCGTGGGGCATCGCTGCGCAGCAGCGTCGGACCCAGGCGGGCGAGGATGTTGAGGGCATCGGCATCCCAGACCTGAGGTTGAGGCATGCTCCCGATCTCCTGGAGGAGATTGTGGGGCGCCAAGCCCTGGCCCAGACCCGGGCCCACCGCAAGTATCGCCGTCGCGGAGAGACAATCGGCAAAGCTGGCGGGCCAGTCGCGCCAGGTGGCCTCGGGCAACTGCGTCGCCAAGTAGATGGCGGCGCCAGGATGGCCGATGGCCGTCACCAGCCCGGCACCGGCGCGGTAGGCGGCACTGCAGGCCAAGGCCAGGGCTCCCCCCATCCCCGGCCCGCCTCCGAGCACGAAGACGTGACCAAAGTCGCCCTTGTGCGCTTCCCGCGCCCGGAGGGGTGGGCCGCGCAGGCTATCCCAGTGGAGGAGCATCGCAGGCATCATCATCCCGCCCGCTGGATATCTTCTTCAGGATAAGCGCTGACATGGTGCAGGCTGAGATCCGCTCCGGCGAATTCCGCTTCGGGATCGAGACGGATACCGATGAGGCGCTTCAGGGCGCCGTAGACCAGCCATCCCCCCAAGCTGGCCAAGGCAACGCCCATCACGGTCCCCAGCAGTTGCGACCAGATGCTGACGCCGCCAGCGCCGCCCAGAAAACGATGGCCGAAAATGCCCACGGCGATGCCGCCCCAGACCCCGCAGACCCCATGCAGGGGCCATACACCCAGGACATCGTCAA
>Ga0315298_1006989_pt1 | contig 15079 bp, 9 predicted proteins | sample WHS_1_MG_FD_203077 | JGI IMG/M metagenome (GOLD analysis project Ga0315298, IMG submission 203077) | Extremophilic microbial mat communities from Washburn Hot Springs, YNP, Wyoming, USA - WHS_1_MG | ecosystem: Environmental > Aquatic > Thermal springs > Hot (42-90C) | place: USA: Wyoming... | reverse complement strand
GCCAAAGGCACCGTGCCCACCACGTCGGGCACGGCGGCCCAGGCCGATCCCGCCAAAGTCCTGGCCGACCAACTGGAGGCCGCGGAGCGCGCCAACGGCACCCTGCGCAACCTGGCGATTGTAACGCTGGGCGTGGGCCTGGGCATCGGCGGCGCGCTGGGCGTGGCCCTCATCCTGCTCATCGGCTACATCACGCAGAAGAGGGGCAAGCCATGGACGATCTAGAGAAAGCCCGAATCTCCCGCCGCGACTTTCTGAAGAGTCTGGGGTTGGGCGCGGCTGCGGCTGCGGCGGCGTCCTTGCTGCCCGAGACCACCGCGCTGGCCGCCGAAGCGCCCGCAGGCCCCACCTGGGGCATGCTGATTGACCTCACCCGCTGCACCGGCTGTAACTCGTGCGCGCTGGCGTGCAAGGAAGCCAACGGCCTGCCGCAGATACCGGGGAAGGTGCCCACCGCCCTGGAAGCCGACACCTACACCTTCGTGGAGGCGTTCCAGGTGGCCAACCTGCGCGGGGAGATCGTTACCCGTTATGTCAAGCGACAGTGCATGCACTGCCTGGAAGCCGCGTGCGTGTCGGCCTGTCCTGCCGCCGCCATGCACAGCAGCGGCGAAGGCCCCGTCATCTACCGCGCCAGCCGCTGCCTGGGATGCCGCTACTGCGAGGTCGCCTGCCCGTTCGCCATCCCGCGCTTCAACTGGGACAACAGCATCACGCCCACCATCAACAAGTGCTGGATGTGCTACGAGCGGCTCAAGGAGGGCGAGGAGCCTGCCTGCGTGGCGGCCTGCCCCACGGGCGCTATCCGCTTCGGCAGGCGCGACGACCTGCTGGCCCAGGCCCATGCCCGCATCGCCTCGCACCCCGACCGCTATGTGGATCACGTCTTCGGAGAATCCGAGGTCGGTGGCACCTCGGTGCTCTACCTCTCCGACGTGCCCTTTGATCGGCTCGGCTTTCCGGCGAATCTGCCGTTGGTTGCGCCGCCCAAGCAGACCGAGAAGATTCTGCACAAACTCCCCTACGTGATCTTCGGCATGGCCGCGTTCATGACCGGCACGGCGCTCTACACCCATCGGAAGCCCGCGGTTGCCGTGCCCGTGGAAGCCGACGCCGCGACCGATGCCCCGGACAAGGAGGAGTAGCCCATGGGCGAAATCGTTGCCTACCCCGCGTTCTGGATCGTGGCCGCGTTGAGCATCGGCATTCCGGTGGCGTTCCTCGTCGGCGCGCGGTTCCTGGCCCTGCGCCTGGCAGGGCGTTCCCAGGGCGCAGCCACCGCCGCTGCCGAGCGCATCGTCATCACAGTGCCCCGCGTGCGCTCGCCCTGGAAGGTGCTGCGCGACCTGGCGCTCATCGGCGTCATGGCCACCGGCACCGCCATCATCCTGGTGCGGTTCATGTTCGGCCTCGGCGCCGTAACCAACCTCAGCGACCGTTTCGCGCTGGGGTTCTGGATCGGGTTTGACGTGATGAGCGGCGTGGCGCTGGCGGCGGGCGGGTTCGTCATGGCCGCCACGGTGCACATCTTCCGCATCCGCCGCTTTGAGCCACTGGTGCGCCCGGCCATCCTCACGGCCTTCCTGGGCTACCTGCTGGTCATCGCCGCGCTGCTGGTGGATTTGGGCCGGCCCTACAACGTCTGGCGGCCTCTGGTGCACTGGCAGTACCACTCGGTACTCTGGGAAGTGGGCATCTGCGTCGCCACGTACACCGTCGTCCTGTTCGTGGAGTTCCTGCCCGTCATCCTGGAGCGCGTCAACCAGATTGAAGCCGTTACCCGACGCTTGCCCACCGTGCCCCTCTATCGCTGGCTCAAGAAAGTGTCCATCGTGTTCATCATCCTGGGCGTGGTGCTGTCCACGCTCCACCAGTCGTCGCTCGGCTCCCTGTGGGTCATCGTCCCGCAGAAACTCCACCCGCTGTGGTACTCGTTGTACCTGCCGGTCTTCTTCTGGCTGTCGGCGGTGGCGGTCGGGTTCGCCATGACCATCGTGGAGTCCAACCTGAGTTCCCGCGCCTTCAAGCGAGGGCTGGGGCAGCACCTGCTGGCCGAACTGGGGCAGATTGCTTCGGTCGTCCTGGCGGTGTACCTGGCGGCGCGGTTTGTGGACATCACGGCGCGCGGCGCGTGGCCCCGCGCCTTTGAGCCGACGCTGCAGGCCGCGACGTTCTGGGCGGAGATGGCGTTGGGCGTGATCGCCCCCATGATCCTGTTCGCCGTGCCATCGCTGCGCCGCAACCCGAAGGTGCTGTACGGCGCGGCGTGGCTCGTGGTTCTGTTCGGCGTGGCGCTCAACCGCCTCAACGTTTCGTGGCTGGGCCTGCTGTCCTACACCGGCAACATCTACAGCCCCTCGTGGATGGAACTGGTCGTAACCGTTACCCTCTTGGGGTTCGGCGTGCTGGCCTTCTACCTGGCGGCGAAATACCTGCCCGTCTTCCCCGAAGAGGGCGCGCACGAGACGCACTAGGTTGCCACCTTCCCCTCCTGCGGGCGGACGGCCCCCACGAAAGGCTGTCCGCCCGTTTCCCGTGGATTTTACACTTTCACCACAAGCCTCTAATCTGCCTTTCATGTAGCCGCGCCTTATTCATGATATAATAATAGCAGTTTGCGCTGCGGTGTTGCCGCAGGGAGCAACCCCGCGCCAGATTGAGATGGAGGGCGGCATGCAGAAGAGAACCATCTGGATCATCCTGGTCATTGTGTTGGTGGCTGCGGCCATCTTCGGATTCAGCCGCTGGAACGCATCCCGTAAGGCCAGCAGCGCCGCGCCGCAGACATCCACGGTGCAACGCGGAGACCTGCAGGCCATCGTGGGCACTTCCGGCACGGTGCGCGCGGCCCAGTCCATGGACCTCACCTTCGGCATCGCCGGCACGGTGGTGGAAATTCTGGTGGCCGAGGGCGACAAGGTTACGGCAGGGCAACCGCTGGCCCGCCTGGACACGACGACGCTGGAGGCGCAGGTCGCCAGCGCCGAACTGTCGCTGCGCCTCGCCGAGAAGAACCTGGCGGACCTGAAGTCCCCGCCCACGAAGACGCAAATCGCCCAGGCCGAAGCGGCCCTCGCCAGCGCCAAGGCCGCTTACGAGGCCGCCAAGGCCAAGCCGGTGGAATGGCAGATCGCCCAGGCCGAGGCCGCCCTGGAGAAGGCCCGCAAGACGCTCCAGGAAGCCCAGGCGGCCTACGACGCCGTCTCGTGGCGCCCCAATATCGCCATGCTCCCCCAGGCCGCCCAACTCCAGCAGGCCACCGAAGCCTACCAGACCGCGCTGGACAACTACCGCATTGCCATGGCCAGCGTGAGCGACGCGCCCATCAAGAGCGCCTACGCGCAGATGCTCCAGGCACAGGACGCCTATGACAAGTTGATGGCGGGACCCACCGAGGAGGAACTCCTCAGCGCCGAGGCCCAGGTAACCCAGGCGAAACTGGCGCTGGACACCGCGCGCAAGAATCTGGACAGCGCCACACTCAAAGCCCCCTTTGACGGCACCATTACCGCCATCAACATCATCACGGGCCAGACGGTGGCAGCGAACACCGTCGCCATGTCCATTGCCGACCTGGATCATCTCCAGATTCAGGCCAACCTGCCCGAAGTGGACGCCGTGCAGGTCAAGGTGGGCCAGCGCGCACAAATCACCCTGGACGCCATCTCCACGCAGACCATAAGCGGCCAGGTTACCAAAATCGCCCTCATCGGCACCGTTACCCAGGGGGTGGTGAACTATCCGGTAACCATCAACCTTGACCCCACCGACCTGCCGGTGAAGCCCGGGATGACCGCCAGCATCAACATCATCGTGGACGAGCGCAAGAACGTGCTCATGGTGCCCAACCGCGCCATCCGTTCCCTGGGCCGCAATCAGGGCTACTACGTGGAGGTCATGGTGGAGGGGCAGATCATCCAGTTGCCGGTTACCATCGGACTCAGCAACGGCACCATGACCGAAGTTACGGGAACGGGCCTGCGAGAAGGGGATACGGTGGTAGTGTCCACCACCACAACCACCAGCGGCCGTATCCCGGGCGTGGGCGGCATCGTCGGCGGCCCCATGGGGCCTTTTTAGGTGATCGCATCATCGCGCCGCTTCTGGCGGCCCGACGGGAGAAAGCCCTATGGCGCTGATTGAGATTGAGAATGTTACCAAAGTGTACCGCATGGGCGAAGTCCAGGTGCACGCCCTGCGCGGGGTATCGCTCGCGATAGAGAAAGGCGAGATGGTCGCCATCATGGGGCCATCCGGCTCCGGCAAGTCCACGCTGATGAACATCCTGGGCTGCCTGGACAAGCCCACGTCGGGCGTGTACCGCCTGGAAGGGGTGGATGTGGGGAGCCTGGACGACGACGCCCTGGCGCGCATCCGCAATCAGAAGATCGGGTTCGTCTTCCAGACGTTCAACCTGTTGCGGCGCACGTCGGCCCTGGCCAACGTGGAACTGCCGATGATCTATTCGGGCAACGGCAATCGGCGGCAGCGCGCGCTGAACCTTCTGGCATCGGTGGGGTTGAGCGAGCGCGCTCATCATCTGCCCACGCAACTGTCGGGGGGCGAGCAGCAGCGCGTGGCCATCGCCCGCGCCCTGGTCAACAACCCATCCATCATCCTGGCCGACGAGCCGACGGGGAACCTGGACAGCAAGGCGGGCGCCGAAATCATGGCCATCTTCCACCGCCTGCACCGCGAGCAGGGCCAGACGGTGATCCTGGTTACCCACGACCCGCTCATCGCCGCCCAGGCCCAGCGCATCATCCGCCTGCGCGATGGCCTCATCGTGGACGGCGACGGCACCCAGGAGGAAGCCGCATGAACGCACACCCCAGATTGGCGGAGAAAGGTTCATCCCGTAGAATGTATCCGGACGTGCGTCGGCCCGATCTCTAGCAGGGAGTGCACTCGCTATGCGGCAGGATTTCACCACCTCGTCGGATACGCCCAAAAGATGGGCCCGTTGGGAATGGGCTGCGCTGGCAGCCATTACCCTTGTTGCTGCCTTCCTTCGGACGTACCTGCTGCGTATCTTCCCACCCGGCGTCCATTTTGACGAGGCGGTTTACGGCCTGCAGGCCGAAGAAATCTACCGGGGTAGTTTTCCCATCTTCTTCAAGTCGTACACAGGGCGCGAGCCATTCTATATGTATCTGGTGGCCCTCGTCTATCTGTTCACCGGGCCCAACACGTTCGGATTGCGGCTCGCCTCTGCGCTCATTGGGACGTTGACCGTGCCCATAACCTACCTGGCATTCCGCCAGATGTTCGGCCGTTGGGTGGCACTTGTCGGCGCCTTCATCACGGCCACCGCCTATTGGCACTTCAACGTAACGCGCACCGGCTTCTGCTGGACGTTGATGCCGCTTGTGGAGACTATGGCGATCTACTTCCTATGGCGCGGCTACCACGAAGGCAAGAAGTGGTTGTTCATCCTGGGCGGCATCGCTACAGGAAGCACGCTCTACATATACCTGGCGGCGCGCTTCTTCCCGCTCACGATGCTCCTGATCCTGCTGTACCTGTTCATCGTGGATCGGCAGCGCTTCCGGGCGCAATGGAAGGGCATCACCCTGGCCGTGGCATCCGCGGCGCTCACTTTCGCGCCCCTGGGCATCTACTACCTGAGGAACTCTCACGACTTCTGGGAGCGCGCGAATCAAGTCGGCGTCTGGGCGAAGGCGGGTGAGCGTAGCCCGTTGTCCATCATCGCTGAGAACATCTACCACATGGGCATCACCTACCTGCCGCACCTCAACATGAGTACCCGTTACAGCCTGCAAGGCAAGCCGGTCTTTGACATTCTGATCGGGCCATTCTTCCTGCTAGGTGTGGCCGTGGCGCTGTGGCGGTGGAGACAGCAACCATACGGGATACTGTTGTTGTGGTGGCTGGGCATGAGCCTCCCGCCGATTCTGACGGCCGAGCCCATGCCCGTGGGCCAGCGCATGTTTGGCGTGATTCCCGCCATCTACGGACTCGCAGCAGTAGGCATGTTAGCCCTGCTAGGGTGGCTGAAAGCGCACATCCAGTGGTGGAAAGCGGCCGCGCTATGCGCGGGGGTGATCCTGGCCGCCGAGGGCATTTGGAACGGCATCCACTACTTCACCATCTGGGCACCGAGCCGCACCGTGTACTACGGGTTCCACAGCGATTACGTCCAGATTGCGCACCTGGCCAAAGCGGAAATGACCGCCGGGCACACCGTAATCATCGCGTCCGAGCACTACAAACATCCTTCCTCAGTCTTCACCGAGCCTGTTACCGTCAATGCAAAATGGCTGGTTGGCAAGAAACTGGCGGTCTTGCCCGCATGGGATGGGCGCGAAATTGACTACTTCGTGCCGGTGGCCCATGCCAACCCCATCACGCCTGCGTTGCAGGTCATTGAGAGAGTCGCATGCTCCAAGAAGGAATTCCGAAACAGGGTCGGAGACGTGGGTGTGGTGCTGTACCGCATCTGCAGGCCGCCAGCCGCAGAACATCCCGACTCCCCGGTCGCCACGCTGGGCGATGAAGTCAGACTCTGGGGTCTGCAGGTGCCGCGCAAGGCGACTCGTGGAGAGCCCCTGCGGGTGGGCATAGAGTGGGAGGTGCTGAAACCGGCCAGTGGCGCGCGGAATTTCGCCGTTCATCTCGTGGATGCGCAGGACCTGCTCTGGGCGCAGACGGATGAGATTGGTTACCTGCCAAGCGAGTGGCAGCCCGGCGACCACGTGTGGCAGTGGCTAGACGTGCCGCTGGACCTCTGGCTGGCGCCTGGCACGTACATGGCCCGCCTGATTCTGTCCGGCGACAAGGCCATACCGCTCCCCGTGCGGGACGCGCAGGGAGCAATGAGAGGTGTGTACGTGGACGCAGGGGAGGTTGCCATCGCCGTCGGCCAGCGTTGGCTACAGCCGATCCAAGCCTCTGCGCCATCACTGGGCGCTGTGCGTGTGCCCAGATGGACGCTGGCAGACGCGGAGAGGCGCCCTGGTGAGACGGTTCTCGTGGAAGTGGATTGGCAAGCTGTCCAACCCACCACCTCGCGCACGTCGGCGCGTCTCTGGCTGGCTGACTCGGCGGGGGATGTACCTGCGTCCTGGGAGTATCCGTTGGCCGTGGACTATCCAGCCGCGGGCTGGGCAGTCGGCGAAGTGGTTCGCCAACGCTATTTGCTTCGCCTTCCCGCCGACATCGCTGAAGGCGTGTACACGTTGAGGATGACCTTGCCTGGGCAGGCCAATGCGGTCTCCCTTGGGTCGGTTCGCATCGCCGGCGTTACACGGATGATGACCCCGCCGCCCATGAGCCATCCTTTGGCCCAGCCGTTCCGCCTGGGGAACCAGATTGAGTTGTTGGGCTACGACCTGGACAAGGAGGTGTTGTCTGCCGGCGAGCCGGCTTCGTTGACCCTCTACTGGCGCGCGCTGACCATAATCCATGCCGAATACAAGGTTTTCGTTCATCTTATTGACGCCGATGGGAAGATCGTGTCGCAGAGCGATGCTGCCCCCGCCAACTGGACACGCCCAACTACGGGCTGGATTGCGGGAGAGGTAGTGGCCGACACGCACACCCTCCAGGTACCAGCGGGGAGCGCGCCCGGCAACTACCGTATCGCCGTAGGCATGTACAAGCCACACACCTTGGAGCGCCTGGACGCGCGGACGGTTTCAGGCGAACGTCTGCCCGATGACCAAGCCGTTGTCGGGCAAATCACCATTGTGGATTAGTCCCATGACGAGGAGTTTCAGATGAACCCTTGCCACTTGAAGTCGCACAGCGCCCCGCTGGTACACAGCGACGGCACACAGGAGGAAGCCGCATGAACGTGCAAGAGAGCCTTCGCACGGCCATCACCAGCCTGTCGGCCAACAAACTGCGGTCGTTCCTGACCATGCTGGGCATCATCATCGGCGTGGCCGCCGTCATCGCCATGCTCTCCATTGGGCGCGGCGCCCAGGCAGCCATCACCAGCCAGATTACCAGCATGGGCACCAACCTGCTCTTCGTGCGCCCCGGCGCCGCCAGCCAGGGGGGCGTCCGCATGGCGCAGGGATCGGCGGCGACGCTGACCTACGAGGACGCGCTGGCCCTGGCCGACCCCGTGCGCGCCCCCTCGGTGGCCGCCGTTGCGCCCGAGGCGTCGGCCTTCGGCCAGGTGGTGTACCTGTCTAACAACATCAACACCCAGATCACAGGCGTTACGCCCGAGTACGAGCAGGTGCGCAACATGCCGGTGGAGAGCGGCTCCTTCATCACGGCGCAGCATGTCGCCGCGCGCAGCCCGGTTGCCGTCATCGGCGCCAACGTCGCCGCCGAACTGTTCAACGGCGAAGACCCGCTGGATAAGACCATTCGCATCAACGGGCAGAACTTCCGCGTCATCGGCGTCCTGAAAGCCAAAGGCGGCACCGGCTTCGGCGTGGTGGACGACCGAATCCTGGTGCCCCTCACGACGCTGCAAAGCCGTTTGGCGTCCAGCGGGCGATTCCGTGGCGGCAACACCATCCAGACCATCAATGTGCAGGTGGTCAGCGAGAAGGTAACCGACCAGGCGGTTGAGGAGATCAGCGCCATCCTGCGCGAGCGCCACAACATCCTCTACCAGGATGATTTCACCATCACGAGCCAGAAGGATACCATTGAGGCCGCGAACCAGATCACGGGCATCCTGACGGTGTTCCTGGGCGGCATCGCGGCCATCTCGCTGCTGGTCGGCGGCATCGGCATCATGAACATCATGCTGGTTTCCGTTACCGAACGCACCCGCGAGATCGGCATCCGCAAGGCCGTCGGCGCCCGCAAGCGCGACATCCTGGCGCAATTCCTGACCGAGGCCACCCTGTTGAGCGTGGCCGGCGGCCTGGGTGGCATCCTCGTTGGGTACGGCATCTCGCGGTTCATCACGGGCATCAACCTGGGCAACACGCAGATCAGCGCCGTCGTGGGCCTGGACTCGGTGCTCCTGGCGACGCTCTTCTCGGTGGCGGTGGGGCTGTTCTTCGGGATTTTCCCGGCCCAGCGCGCCGCCGAGTTGAACCCCATTGAGGCGTTGAGGTACGAGTAGCCGATGGCCGATGGCCTTTAGCCAATAGCCCCTAGCCTTTAGCCATTCGCCACCGGCTATCGCAGCATGTGCGAACGCTGGACACCGGCCGGTTGGGGTCAATGGCTATAGGCTATGGGCCAAAGGCTATGGGCTAAAGGCTATCGGCCCGATTGCGAGGAGGACACATGAAGAAGAACATCCTGTGGATCGTATTGGCCGTGGTCTTGATCGTGGGCGCGGGCGTGGGCGGCTACTTCTTCGGCGTGGAGCAGGGCAAAGCCCAGGCGGCCAGCGTCCGCGAGCGGTTCATCGCCGAGCGGTTCGGCGCGACGGGGCCGGCCGCCCAGGGCACGCCCGGCGCCATGTTCCAGGGCGGGGCCGGTCGCACCGGCGTCCCCGGGCGGGGCGCAACCGGCACCATCAAGGCCATCAACGGCAACACCCTCGTCGTGAGCACCGCCCAGCAGGAACTCAAGGTGCAGGTTACCGCCGACACCCGCATCACCCTGACCACCCAGGGTAGCCTCTCGGACCTCAAGGTGGGCGACCGCATCATCGTCGGCGGCCAGACCCAGGGCGACACGATGACCGCCACGCAGATTCAGATCATCCCCGAGACGCCCTGACGGAAAGCGCGAGGAGCGGCGCTCCGAACACGGCGCCGCTCCTCCTGCTGCCCCAACCACGCGCCCCGCGGACTATGGCTCAATCAGCCCCTTGCGGATGGCGTATTTCGTCAACTCAATGCGGTTGTGCAGGTTGAGTTTCTCCATGATGTTGGAGCGATGGCGCTCCACCGTCTTGGTGCTGATGTGGAGTTCCAGGGCGATCTCCTGCGTCGTGTACCCTTCGGCGATGAGGGTGAGCACCTCGCGCTCTCGCTCCGTCAGGCCGTCGTAGGTCTCCTGCTCGCCCCCTTCGCGCACGCGCCGCATGTAGTCTTCCACCAGCGAGCGCGCCACCGTGGGATACAGGTACACCCCGCCGCTCTGCACCGCGCGGACGGCTTCGGCCAGGGCCATGGGCGCGGCCTTCTTGGGCACATAGCCCGACGCGCCCGCGCTCAATATCTCAAAGAAGTACTGCTCGTTGTCGTACATGCTCAGCACCAGGATGTTGCACTCCGGGTGCTTCTTCTTGATCTGCCGCGTGGCCTCAAACCCATCCATGTCGGGCATCACGATGTCCATCACCACCACGTCGGGCTTCAGTTCGTCGGCCAGACGCACCGCCTCGCGTCCGTCGCCAGCCTCGCCCACGATCTGGAGTTCCGGGTCGGTCTCCAGCAACATGCGCACGCCCGCGCGGACAATGGCGTGATCATCCACCAAAAGAATGCGTATCGGGCTCATGGCCCACCTCCTGCGCGAAGGGCACTTCCACCAGGATGCGCGTGCCTGCGCCCGGGCGCGAGTCAATGAGCATCGTCCCGCCCAGCCCCTCGGCGCGCTCCTTCATCCCGAGAAGCCCCCAAGCCGGTCGCGGCGACAGCGGATCCATCGCCGCCTCCGGATCAAACCCCGCGCCATCATCCTGAACCTCAAGGATCACCCGCCCGTACTCGCTCCGCAACGAGATGTGAACGCGCTTGGCATTGGCATGGCGGATGATGTTTTTGACCGATTCCTGCGCGATTCGGAACAGTTCCACTTCCAGATGAGGGGGAAGGCGCGTCTTTCCCAGCGCAAGGTTCAAATCCACTGGCGGCAGGCGGTCCTTGTTGGATTCCACCAGCCAGCGCAGCGCCGCCACCAGCCCCAGGTCGTCCAACAGCGTCGGCCGCAGGTCCGCGATGAGCCGGTCAATCTCGTCCATGGCCTGCAACCCCACGCGGAGCAAATCCTTGAGCCGCTGCTCGGCCAGGCGCGGATCCGACACGACGACGGTTTCCAGCGCGCTCATGCCCGTAACCAGCGCGGTCAGCGCCTGGCCCATCTCATCGTGCAACTCGCGTGCGATGCGCCGCCGCTCCTCCTCCTGCGCCGCGACGACCCGCTCCAGCAACCGACGGAGCATCTGCTCGCGGCGCTGCACCTCGCGGTACAGCCAGGCCTTCTCCATCCCGACCGCCACCTGATTGGCCAGCGCCTGCGCCTGTTGCAGTTCCCGATCCGTGAACCGCCCTGCCTCGTGCGGGTTGGACAGGCTCATGACCCCAAGCACCCAGTTCTCGGAGCGCAACGGCACACAGATCAGGCTGGGGAGTTCCTCGCCCCCCGTTGTAACGCCCCGCCCCGACCGCATGACGCTATCGGCCATTTCCAGCGCCCGCAGGCAGGGCGTATCTATGCCCGTGCACGCCTTGACCGCCAGTTTGCCGGTGGATGGATTCAGCACCAGGATGCACCCGCACTCCACGCCGTCAAACAGCGCCACAATCCGCTCAATCGCTTCCTTTGCGAGCGCGTCCATGTCCAGGTGAGACGCCACCACGCGCGTGGTCTCCAGCAGGGCCGACAGTTCCCTCGCCAGGCGCGACAACTGGACGCTGTGCTCTTCGGCCTCCCGACGCCGCGCTTCTTCGGCGCGCAGCGCCACCAATTGCGCGTCCCGCAGTGCCTGGCGTTCGGCCTGTTCAACCACCCCCAGCGCGTGGACGATGCCGTATGCCTCCGCGGCGAGCGCCGCCGCCCGCAGGTACTGAACCGGAAGGCCCAGCACACCCACGAACCACACCTCGTTGACCACCGAGGCGGGCCAGAGCACGCTGCGCGGGCCTGTAATGCCGTCCAAGACGGCAAACCAGATGGCCGCCCAGGCGGCAATGAGCATGTACTTCCCGAACGCGGCACCCAGTTTGGGGGCCATCTCTCGCCGCTGCAACCAGAACGCATAGGCCGCCAGCGCGCCCGCGGGCAACCCCAGCGTGTAGCGCGCCCACACATCGGCAGCCCGCGTCCAGGTCCCCGTGTCCGCCAGGGCCAGGCGCATGACGACTGCCCCCACCAGCCACAACGCCGTCAGCCCGGGCAGAATCCACCGCCGCTTGTCGCGCTGCGGCTCCACCTGTCGCCACACCACCAGCCCGTAGGCCGCAAGCAACAAGCACGCGCCCGCGAGCAGCGCCAGTTGCGGCACGCCCGTGCTCTCGGCCGCCGGCGCCCCGGGCGATAGTCGGTCAAGCGCCGCTACATCCAGCCACTTCTTCAGCGCGCGCAGGAATGCCGCCGCCGCCAACAGCGCCAGGGGCCGGCCATAAGGGTAATCCTGCGCGCGGCCCATCTGCAACACCACAGCCAGGCCCAGCGCGAAAAACGCCAACCCCGAGACGAAATAGGCCAGGCTCATACTCGGAAGCCCCGATTCTGCCATCCGTTCCACTCCCATGCCTCATCGCCGATCGTGCATCACCGCACAAATGCAGTATAGCGCGCTTTCGGTCCAAGCGCAACAGCCCCGCCGGCTCGCTGCATTTCGGTTCGGGGGCAACGCCAAGACCCCAAGGGTCCCCGAGGCCCGTTGTCCGCAGACATGTAGGGCGGCTTTCCACAGCCGCCGAAGCCGGGGGCAGGTATGGAAACCTGCCCTACGCTCGCTAACCGCTATCCACGAATAACACGAATCCACGCGAATAGAGAACAGACCCCAAGGGTCTCGGAGACCCTTGGGGTCTATGTGCCGCGCCGTGCCATGCTCGCAGACACGTAGGGCGGCTTTCCACAGCCGCCGAAGCCGGGGGCACGCCCAGGTGCGACGCACTTCCGGAAGTGCGTCGCACCTTGGTCGCCAACACACGACACAGCCGAATCCTGCCGCCCCGCTTGCTTTCCACAGCCGCCGGATACTTCCCCTCGCCCCGCCTTGCGGCGAGAGGGCCAGGGTGAGGGGGTCCCGCCCCGCTTGCTTTTGACACAGACCCATGCCTGTGGTAAAATATGGACAACCGAATACGCCAACCAAAGGCTGTGATGGAAACGAGTAGTCGGGCGGAGACGCCCAGCGAGTCCGGGGCCGGTGGGAGCCGGATGCGCGAACCCCGACGAAAATCCTTCCGGAGCCGCCAACCGAACGGAGGCAACTCCCAGTAGACTTGGCCGGGGCGCGCCCGTTACAGCGGCGGGGGTATGAACACGTACCCACAGAGTGGACAGGCTCGCCTGTCAAGCAGGGTGGTACCGCGGGAGATCGCTCTCGTCCCTATGGGGCGGGAGTTTTTTGTTGCAGCGGTTCGCATACTGCGGTCCGCCGTCGGCACGCCAAGGCAATCCCGTGTCCGCCGACCGCTGACCGCTGCTCGCTAGAGGCTATCGGCCAACGGCTAAAGGCTTTCTCGGAGGGGTCGCATGTTTCGTGAGGTTTCGCCACAGGTTAACTTCCCGAAGATGGAAGAGGGCATCCTGGAGTTCTGGCGGGCGCACAACGTCTTCGCCAAGAGCCTGGAACTGCGCAAGGACGCCCGGCGTTGGGTCTTCTACGAAGGCCCGCCCACGGCCAACGGCCGTCCGCACGCCGGGCACGTCCTGCCGCGCGTCCTCAAGGACCTCTTCCCGCGCTACCGCACCATGAAGGGATACTACGTCCTGCGCAAGGGCGGATGGGACACCCAGGGCCTTCCCGTTGAACTGGAAGTGGAGAAGGAACTCAGGATCAACAGCAAGGCCGAGATTGAAGCCTATGGCGTGGAGGCGTTCAACGAGAAGTGCCGCGAGAGCGTGTGGCGCTACGTGAAAGAGTGGGAGCAACTGACGGAGCGCATCGCGTTCTGGATTGACCTGGAGAACGCCTACATCACCTACAAGACCGAGTATGTAGAATCGCTCTGGTGGATTCTCAAGCAACTCTGGGACAAGGGGCTCATCTACCAGGGGTACAAGGTCGTGCCCTACTGCGCTCGCTGCGGCACGTCCCTCTCCAGCCACGAGGTCTCCCAGGGCTACCGCGACGTGCAGGACCCGTCGGTATTCGTCAAGTTCCCCCTGCGCGATGAGCCGGGGACGTATTTCCTGGTGTGGACGACGACGCCGTGGACGCTCCCCGGGAACGTGGCGTTGGCGGTGCACCCCCACGTGGAGTACGTCCTGGTGCAGCAGGGCGACGACAAACTCATCCTCGCCAAGGCGCTGCTGGAATACGCCCTGCGCGGCGAGTATCAGGTCCTGCGTTCGGTGAAGGCGAAGGAACTCATCGGCAAGCACTACCGCCCCCTCTACACCTTCCTGCCCGTGGACAAGGACTACGCCTACGTGGTGGGCGCGGACTTCGTGAACACCGAGGAGGGCACAGGCATCGTCCACATCGCGCCGGCCTTCGGGGCCGACGACCTGGACGTGGGCAAGGAGTACAACCTGCCCGTGCTCATGACGGTGGACCTGCGCGGGCGCTTCGTGAACGAGGTAACGCCCTGGCGCGGCATGTTCGTCAAGGACGCCGACCCGCTCATCACCAACGACCTGAAGACCCGCGGCCTGCTGTACCGCGCGGCCAAGTACGAGCACTCGTATCCCTTCTGCTGGCGCTGCCACCAGCCCCTGCTCTACTACGCCAAGACCACCTGGTACATTGAGACCACCAAGGTCCGCGACCAGATGCTGGCGACCAACGAGCAGATCAACTGGTACCCCGAGCACATCAAGCACGGGCGCTTCGGCAACTGGCTGGAGACCAATGTGGACTGGGCGCTGGGCCGCGAGCGCTACTGGGGCACGCCCCTGCCCATCTGGGAATGCCAGGACTGCGGCCACCGCATCTGCGTGGGCAGTCTGGCCGAGTTGGGGCAGATGGCCGGGCGCGACCTGTCGGACCTGGACCCGCACCGCCCGTTCGTGGACGCCGTCGTCCTCAAGTGCCCCGAATGCGGCGGGCAAATGCGCCGCATCCCCGAGGTCGCCGACGCCTGGTTTGACTCCGGCTCCATGCCCGTCGCCCAATGGCACTACCCGTTTGAGAACCAGGACATCTTCAAGGAGCAGTTCCCAGCCGACTTCATCTGCGAGGCCATTGACCAGACCCGCGGCTGGTTCTACACGCTCCACGCCGTGGCCACCATGCTGTTCAACAGCCCGGCGTTCAAGAACTGCCTGGTTACCGAGTTCGGCACCGACG
>Ga0315298_1006987_pt1 | contig 15080 bp, 14 predicted proteins | sample WHS_1_MG_FD_203077 | JGI IMG/M metagenome (GOLD analysis project Ga0315298, IMG submission 203077) | Extremophilic microbial mat communities from Washburn Hot Springs, YNP, Wyoming, USA - WHS_1_MG | ecosystem: Environmental > Aquatic > Thermal springs > Hot (42-90C) | place: USA: Wyoming... | reverse complement strand
CGTAAACGAGAAGCAGCTAAAGTCCCTTCTACAAAAGGCGTACCTAAGCTTTTACCTAAGACCAAAGATTGTTTGGGATTGGCTGAAAAATAAGCAGTTCATTTTTATAAAATCTGCCTTAAAAACGGTGGTGAACTATTTAGAGGGAATATCTTTCATGTAATTTGATGGAGGGTGCATTGGTTGAGGGTTGGTTTTTTCGTTTAGGAGTATCCGCCGAAGCTTGTGGGTGGTTTAGGCACTTACGCGGAATATATAACGCAGGAGTTCGTGAAGCTGGACCACGACGTTTCGGTTTTCACCTAAACCCTGGCGACTTAAACACTAGGGAGATTTCAGGGGAGTTGAGGTTCACAGACCTCTATTGCGGATCAAGCAACGTTTTCCCCATGTTTGTGGCTGAAGACTTGAAGAGGTGGGCTAAACAATGTAAGAGGAACACTACTCATGTTCGTGGCTCAGGAAAAGTGAAAGGAATCGTGGTTCTTCCTTTTATCTAGATTTACTTTACAAAAAGTCGACAAGAAAGCCTACGGTTTTAACCGTGGGATGAATTGTCGATAAGCTTAAATGTAGCGACAAGTTATGTAGGCTTGTGAAAGCCTATCAACGTTCAAGGAACAAGCTCTTTCTAATCCAGTACCACTTGGTCTGGTGTCCAAAGAGGCGTAAGCCTGTCCTGGTGGGAGAGGTTAAGGAGAGGCTTGAGCAGATAATCCGTCAGGTTGCGGATGAGTTAGGGGTTAAGGTCCTTGAACTTGCCATAAACCCAGACCACGTCCACCTGTTCGTATCAGCCTACCCGACAATGCCCGTACACAAGATTGTGAGGAGAATTAAGGGTAGAAGCTCAAACATCCTTAGAAAGGAGTTCCCAGAACTGCTTAGGCTACCGTCCCTATGGACGCACAGCTACTATGTTTCGACGATAGGCGCCGTCTCTAAAGAGACCATTGAAAAATACATTGAAGCCCAGAAGGGCGTCTGAAATGGAGAGAGCCAACACGTTCATAGTTGAAGGCTGTCCCGCCTTATGGGAGCTCGCGGACAACTGCGCTAGGCTATATAATGAGGTGAACTTTGAAAGGAGGCAGGCGTACATACGCTACAAGCGTTTCGAGTGGTATCCTAAGCACCTCTATGAAAAATACGCTCCGCTGATTGGCTCGGCAACAGCCCAGCAAATCATAAACAAGAATAATGAGGCTTGGAGGAGCTTCCTAGCGCTAAAGAGGCTTGAGGCAGAGGGGAGGCTTCCAAAGCACATAACAAGGGTTTCAATGCCCAGATACTGGAAGAAAAACGGCAAAAGAGAGCTGAGGATAATTGTAAGAAACGACTGCTATAGGATTGGCGATGAACACCTACACTTGCCTAAAGGGCTCAGGCTCAAGTATAAGGGTGAGCTGAGGTGGATTGGCAAGCAAGGAAGGCTAGAGATAGTCTACGACGAGGTGGATGAAGTGTGGAGGGGCTTTATGACAGTTAAAGTCGAGGAGCCTCCACCCAAAGGAGGCAATAAGCTCCTCTACATAGACTTGGGCGTTGTTAACCTCGCCACAATATGGTTCGAAGGCTTAAAACAGCCCATAGCCTTCTCAGGCAAAAGAATCCTATCCGACTGGTGGTACTGGACAAGAAAGATAGCCAAAGAGCAGAGCAGATTGGCTAGAGTCAACAGGGCGAAAACGTCGAGGAAGCTCAGAAGACTGTACAGAATGCGCCAGAGAAGGTTCAGACATGCCGTGAACGCCATGATAAAAACCATAGTTGAAGATGCCTATCAGCTCGGCATTTCAAAAATAGTTCTCGGAAGATTGAAGAATATAAGAACAAAAAGCCACAACAACAATAAAGCAAATGGTATGATAAACAACTTCTGGAACTTCAACTACATAGTCAGGAGGTTCAAGGAGAAAGCCGAAGAATACGGCATAGAAGTGGAGGAGAAAAGCGAGTACAAGACATCAAGCAAATGCCCACTCTGCCGTTCTGAGGACATAATGACAAGAGGAAGGCTCTTCAAATGCCTCTGTTGTGGATTAGAGGCGAATAGGGACGCTGCAGGGGTCCTAAATATAGGCCACCTCCATGGAGGTGGCGTTAACGGGGTGGCGGCGCACCCCTTGCTTCTGAGGTGGAATGGAATGAGGTGGGAGCCTAGAAGGGCGATGAACAACCAACCGATGAACGCCTTAGAAGCAAGAATCTCCCGGCTTTAGCCGTGGAGAGTGTCAAGGTCACTCCAGGTGCCCTCCGAGGTCTTCTTTAACAATAATCTTATAAGGCATAAGGTAATACACGAAAAGGTTCCGCTTGCGTGAGGGTTGGGATGTCGAAGACCCGTTATGAGAGAAGTGAAGCGATGGGGCGGGAACCTGTTTCGAAACTGCTGTTTCGTTTTTCGGTTCCGGCCATAATTGCTATGGAGGCAGCTGCTGGTTATGAGTTGTTTGACGCTGTTTGGTGTGGTCGTCTTTGCGCTGAGGCGCTTGCAGCGTTAACGGTTGCTGGTCCAGTAATGGCGATATACAGGGCAGTCGGTTCTGGTATAGGTGTTGGAGGCGCCTCTTTAATTTCAAGGTGTCTTGGAGCTGGAAGGAAGGATGAAGCTGACATTGCAGCGTGTAACAGCATATCCCTCTTCTTCATAGTCAGCTGTTTAATGTCCATTGTCTGTTTAATGTGTTTGGAGGTTTTGCTTCGGCTTTTCGGCGCCAGCGACCAAGTTTTGCCCTATGCTTACAGTTACATGTTTATTGAGACTTGCTCCATGCCTGTTGACTTTTTCTTGGTGGTTGCTGCAGAGCTTGTTAGGGCGCAGGGAAGCCCGGCTACTGCCAGCGCAGGGTTGATTGTCGCAAGCGTGGCGGATCTAATTTGGAGCCCTATCCTGGTATTCGGTGCTGGGCCGTTCCCAGCGTTAGGCATTGCTGGCGCTGCACTTGGAACATTAATCGGTCGAGCTGTCGGGGTTGCCATTCTTGTTGTATACCTAAGCTTAAGGTCGATATACCAGTTTAAACCAGGCTATTTTCTGCCAAGGTATAAGGTGATTGCCAATATCTATAGTGTAGGCGCATCTAACACCTTAAGGTCCAGCGCTGTCTCCATTTCCCAGATACTGGCGTGCAGGGCAGCAGCATCCTTCGGCACGATTCCGCTCGCTGTGCTCGGTGTCCTCTTCAGGGTTAACATGATAGTCTTCGGGTTCTGCATTGGCGTCAGCCAAGGCGCATTGCCCCTAATAGGATACAACTTTGGCTCTCAAAAATTTGAACGCATCCGCAAAATAGTGGTTACGGCTGGGCTGGTTAGTTTTGTTTGGGGAGCCCTATGGTGTACAGTCGCCACCCTTTTCCCAACACAAATCCTGTCTTTTTTCAGCTCAGATCCCGATTTCCTAAACGGAGGAGCACAGGCTCTCCGCATATTTGCACTGACCTGCCTCACAGTGCCAGAAATAATCCTAAGCTCGTTTTTCCAGGGAATAGGCAAAGCCATTCCATCTCTAGTTGTATCATCCTCCCGCCAACTAATCTTTCTAGTGCCATGCCTGCTAATCATGCCAAGCATTTTTGGTTCAACAGGGTTATGGGCAGCCTATCCTGTCGCTGGCGCCATGTCAGTCGTGTTAAGTCTGACTTGGACGGTCATCACGCTCCAACGTTTTGAAATGCCTTTTCGATAGCGAAAAACATAAAAATACGACTACACAAAGCTTTAAGACTCATATCTATTTTTGAATTTTCGGGTGCAACCTATAGGGAACTTGATTCCCTGTGGTATTTGTCGATCGCCAAATCGCCTTTCATGACTTTGTAGAAGAGTTTTATGAGTTTTTCCTTCTTGTTTTCGTCAATTTGGGAGATTTTCTCCTTGTATTTTTCTTTCGCCCACCATAATGGAAAATCTTTATACCTGTCGGGGTTGAAGGCTTCTATTTCCTTCACCATTTCTTCTAATGTGGCTTCGCTTGCCTTTTTTTGGGTGGTGCGTTCTCTTCTTCCTTCCCATATGATTGGGGAGAAGAAGGTGTGGTATATTACTGTGAATGGGGGGGTCTTTCACTCTTATCCTCGTAACGCGGTTCTCTTCTGTTTTGAGGCATGATTCCAGCTTTTTCTCCGTGAACATCTCCAACATTTGGAGGTTTTCCACAATGCATGATTCTAGCTGTTCCTTTAATGGAGGGATTAGTGCAGGGTTCCCTTTAAGCCGTTGAAATGTTTCTTTTCCTAGAATTTTTGAGAGACCCTTAATCCTTGCTTCCATCTCCATGCCATTCAATCCTGATTCGCTGGGTGAAAGTAGAGCTTGAACTTCCCTCAAGCCCTTTTTCCTGTAAATTTTTTCCAGTTTGACTAGGGTGTCGAGGGATAGCAGCTGTAAAGCGAAGGAGTCGAACTCGTTTAATAGGGCTGTGTCAAGTTGGCTGAAGAGGCAGATTTTGCTCCACCAGTCGTTGACTTTAACTCGCGCGGCGTAGTTAAGCCCATTCTTCTTTAGCAGGGAGAGGATTTGCCTAAAGCCTAAAAATGAAAGAGCTTTTATCTGATCCTTGTATTTTTCTTTCACGCTCATGTAATCCGTGTATGCCTTCGCCTTGTCTAGGCTAAGCTGGTAGAGGATTTCAAGGGTATCGGTATCCGTATACTCTTCAAGCCCGTTTAGCAAATCCTCGTAAGCTTGGGCTAGGGCTTCCCCTCCCTGAGGCATGTACTTCAACGCCTTCCCAACCAAACCCCAAACCAGCGCCTGAAGCCAATTCTTGAGGAACCACACCCTCCTTTCCTCATCCCACCTTACCGTGTAAGAGTTTGATTTTGAATTCCAATCTACAAAGAAAATGTTAGGATATTCAAGCACATCCAACTCGTCAAAGAATGAGGGGAAACTCTTCACCTCTTCGTATTCAGGCATAATCCTTTCAACATCACGGAAGATTCTGAAGAACATAGCCGCTAAAGCCTCATTCTCTCGCCTAGGCTTATCCTTATCTAGGCTGAAAACAACCCTCTCAAGTTCATTAACAACCTTCGTTAGACGCTCATACATCCCACAACCTTCACCTGTGGCTTTCAACTGCTCTTGAAAGCAGTTTCTTAATTAGCTTGTCTCTGGTTTCCCATAACTTTTTCTCTTTCCAAACTCTTCTATATTTATTTGAATGGGGACTAGAACGTAACACTGTGTGGCATTTTGGGCATAGGAATAGTGGTTTAGCGTTTAGGCGTATGTCTACGTCTTCGAACTTTATCCAGCCGTGCTTGGAACAATACATGGCTGCGAAGTATGGGCTTTCCATTTTTCTGTCTGTTTTAGCATTTTGAATGATGGATCCAACCTCAAGCACTACACGTGTTGACTTAACTTTAGCGGTTCTTTCTATGCACCGGACAATTGCCTTCAGTTCATCCATTGTTTCTGCGCCGACTTTTACAATTATGTCGCGCACTCCGTAGACTGTGAAGGCTTCTTCAACCCCTTCAACCTCCTTCAACTTTTCCACCAGCTCTGCTTGTGAGCCTACTTCCGCGCTCACCAAAACGAAGGCTCTCGGCACTAAACATCCCACATACTGCTTACTTTATGAAAGTTTCTTATTTATTTTTGTAGTAAGAAAAATATATAGGATTCCTCTAGCTTTTGCAAGAGGGTTAATACTTATGAAGGAAATTAGTGTACTTCATAAGGTTCAGCGGACGCCAGCTGGAACGTTCTTTGTTTGTTTGCCTAGGGCTTGGGCTGAACAGCACGGTTTAAAGAAAGGCGTGGCGGTTGCGATTACTGAGGCAAGTGATGGCAAGTTAATCATCGATCCAGGGTGCGCGGCAGAATCTTCGCCACGTGTAGCCGCTTTGAAACCCGGCCCCAATTTGGGCCGCGAAATCTTAGGCTGTTACCTCCGTGGGTTTGACGTTATTCGTGTCGAGGCAAAAGAGCGTGTTGACTTTGAAGTTAGGAACATTGTTAGGAGGACTGTGGAGCAGTTGATTGGATTAGAAATTGTGGAGGATGATTGCTTACGGATTGTTTTAAATTGTTTGTTGGAGCCTTCTGGTTTGCATCCTGAAAAGATTCTCCGCAGAAACTACACAATAGTGGCGGATATGCACAGAGATGCTGTGAACTCAATTATTGATGGTGATGTGGAGTTGGCAAAAAATGTTATCGCCCGAGACGTTGAAAGCAACAAGCTTTACTTCCTCCTAGTTCGCGTTTTAAGAACCATAATTCAAAATTCAAGCTTAAGAGAGAAGCTTGGCGTAAGCCCAATTGAATGTTTAGACTACCAATTAGTTGCAAGCTTAGTTGAAGCCATCGGCGACGCATGTGTGCGAATGGCGCTTAAAACTGTGGAATTGGAAGATGCCAAAATTTCCGAAGAGCTGAAAAAACTTTTAGTTGAACTTCACACACTATGCTTCTTGGCTCATGAAAACGCCATCAAAGCCTTTCTAAACCATGACATAACTTTAGCTCAAGAAGTGCACAACACACGAGAAAAAATTGAAAAAACCCTCGCCAACATCGAAAAAGCCACACAAGCTCAAAAACGCCTCGAATTGTCCCACAAATCTTTAGCTGCAACCTCCTTCATCCACCAAATTTACGAACACAGCGTAGACATATCCAACCTAGTGTGAAATATAGTACTCCGATATGTCACTAATCATAAATAACTTCATTTTATCTATTTTACAGCGTGAAAGAAGAAAACTATAAAGTTACCTTCTCATAGGCACAAACGCAAAATTTTAATAAAAAACAAACAAACACTGCTAATTACAAGAGGTTTGCGGATGCCTTTATGGAGGATAAAGAGGATACAGTGCAAGCGCTAATACTAGAACAAAAGCTACTGGTCAAGAATTACAAGCTCAACCTTGACAAAGAGCTTTGTGTAAGTTGTCAAATCTGCAGTTTAGCCTGCCCGAAAGAGGCAATTAAACTTGAAAAGCAGCTTAAAACTCATGAAGGGAAGGCTAAAAAAGCCAAAATAGACATAGATTTGGTAAAGTGCAATTTCTGCGGAATATGCGACGTATTATGCCCCTACGGCGCAATAAAAGTGACAGTAAACGGGAACCACGTCTTGTCCGTCGTTGAAAAGGAAAGTTTTCCACAGCTAATCCGCGACATCCAAGTTGACTCGCGCAAATGTCCCATAGACTGTGTGGAATGCGAGAATGCGTGCCCCCTGAACCTCATCAAGGTAACGCATTTAACCTCTAATGGGAAAGTTGTGGAAGACTTAAACTCGTTAACTACGCTTGAACGGGAATGGCTTAAGGTTAAGGTTGACATTGAAAAGGAACGGTGCCCCTGCTGTCGGATATGCGAATTCAAGTGTCCAAAGGGCGTTATTCACGTGCGCAAGACCTTTTATGGAAAGATACACGTAAACCAGGAAAAATGCCCAGAAGACTGTAAAGACTGTTTAGAAATCTGTCCAATAACAGGAGCACTTTACTTAGGAACTGATAATAAAGTTCACGTAAACGAACTGTTTTGCGTCTATTGCGGAGCATGCAAGGTTGTCTGCCCAGTTAACGAAGCCCTAGAGCTTAAAAGAACTAAAATATTGCATACGCCCATCCGCTCCGGAGCTTGGAACAAGGCTCTAGAAAGGTTGGCTTCCCCTCTTGAAATAACTAAAGAGTTGAAGGCCAAAGGTTCCCGTAAAGCTATGGAATCTGTTGAAAAAAGATTGAAGTATAAAGGGGTAGTGGCGTAAAATGGAGCAGAAGGACTCCCAAAAACAGAACAAGCCTGAAAAGTTGCGCATAGGCGTCTTCATATGTCACTGCGGCACAAATATTGCTGGAAGCATTGATGTGGAGAGAGTTGTAAAATGTGCTTCCACATTTCCGAACGTCGTTGTCGCCAGGGACTACACATATCTCTGCTCAGATGCTGGACAGGCACTAATTAAAGAAGACATTGCGAAATTCAAACTTAACAGAGTTATTGTTGCAGCTTGTTCTCCAACTCTTCACGAGTTAACTTTTCGTAAATGCGTTGAAGATGCAGGGTTAAATAAATATTTGGTTACGGTGGCAAACATAAGGGAGCAATGTTCATGGGTGCATGCGCATCAGCCTGAAGATGCCACTAAAAAAGCCGTAGACCTAACAAGAATGGCTGTGGCACGTGCATCTTTGCTCGAACCATTAGAAGTCATAAGGGTTCCGATTCGAAAAAGCTGTTTGGTGATAGGTGGTGGTGTCGCTGGCATTCAAGCATCACTTGATCTTGCTGAAGAGGGGTTTGACGTTTACCTTGTTGAGAAAAATCCAAGCATTGGCGGCCACATGGCTCAGTTTGATAAGACTTTTCCAACCATGGATTGTTCCATGTGCATATTATCTCCAAAGATGGCTGCTGTTGCCCACAACCCTAAAATCCACATATTGGCGAACTCAGAGGTTAGAGAGGTTTCTGGTTATGTTGGAAATTTTAAAGTTAAAATTACGGTGAAACCGCGATATGTGAAAGATGAACTGTGCAATGGCTGTGGAGAGTGCACAAAATCCTGCCCCATTGAAGTTCCAAACGAGTTCGACGAGAAATTAGGGCCTAGAAAAGCCATTTACATACCATTCCCTCAAGCCGTACCTCAGGTCTATACAGTTGACATCGATCAGTGCATTGAATGCTACAAGTGCGTTGAAGTCTGTGGACCCAGAGCCATAGATTTTTCGCAGAAGCCAAAAGAGGTGGAGGTGGAAGTTGGTACAATAATTGTGGCAACTGGCTTCGACCCGTTCGACCCGTCGGGTTTAGAAGAATACGGTTATGGAGTCTATGACAATGTAATTACTGGACTGGAATTTGAGCGTATTCTCAGCCCTACAGGACCTACCGGAGGCAAAATAATAAGGCCGTCTGACAGGAAGACCCCAAAACGCATCGCATTCATACAATGCGTTGGGTCTAGAGATGAAAAGACAAACCCATACTGCTCCCGAGTTTGCTGCATGTATGCTACAAAACAAGCTTTACTTATTAAGGAGAAGATACCTGACGCTAACATTTTAGTTTTTTATATAGATCTTAGAGCATTTGGAAAAGGGTTTGAAGAGTTTTATAAGAGAGCCCAAATGGAAGGAGTGCGCTACATCAGAGGTAAAGTTGCGGAAGTCTTTGAAGATCCAAAGTCTAAAAATCTAATTCTCCATGCTGAAGACACTTTACTGGGGGTTTCGGTTGAAAGCGAGGTCGATTTGCTTGTTTTATCAGTTGGGCTAACTCCAAACAGTGGAACAAAAGAGCTCTGTAGAACCCTTAACCTTTCAAGAGGCCCTGATGGCTTTTTAAAGGAGGCTCACCCCAAACTTCGACCCATGGACACGCTGGTTGACGGCATATTTCTTGCCGGGGTTGCTCAAGGACCAAAAGACATCCCAGACTCTGTTGCTCAAGCTAGCGGCGCCGCTCAGAAAGCAAGTATTCTTATGTCAGTTGGAGAAGCTGAGATTGAAGCCACAACCGCAGAGATCAATAGAAATCTATGTGGACGATGTCTAATCTGCATAAGCATGTGCCCATTTAACGCGTTAGTCTATAACGAAGGGACGGTTGAGGTCCTTGAGGCTCTATGTAAGGGATGTGGCGCATGTGCCGCGGCATGTCCAACCAAAGCTATAAAGATGAAAAACTTCACTGATAAGCAGATATTCGCGGAACTCAGAGAAGCTTTAGTTAGCTTGCAAAGTGGAGTATGATAAATGTTGGAAAGCATGACAGCTTTTAAGGATCTAAGCTTCAATATATGTATGCAGTGTGGCAAGTGTAGCGGTTCATGCCCCCTTTCCTCAAAATCCCGACTAAATCCGAGGAAACTTATGCTTGAAGTAGCTTACTTAATGTCTCCCTTAACCACTTATCCTCCGTTAAACACTCATGAAAGGAATGAAGTTTGGGATTGCACAACATGCTCCACCTGCTCATATCGTTGCCCCAGAGAAGCTAAACCAATGGATGTAATCATAGGCCTACGTGCTTTCCTCCTTGAACAGGGAATGGTTCCACGGACATTAGCAGACGTTCTAGAAGCAGTTTACAAATATGGAAATCCATGGGGACTAAGCCCAGGTAAGAGGGCGGATTGGGCGCGAGACTTAAAGGTCAAGTATGCTCCAAAAGAAAAGAAAAACGATTTACTCTATTTCGTTGGATGCGCCGCATCCTACGACACCCGCGCACAAGAAATAGCTAGAGCAATAGTAAGGAATCTAAACGCGTTAGACATCGATTTTTCAATACTTGGAAATGAGGAAAAATGCTGCGGGAATGAAATATACTCTCTTGGAGAGAAAGGACTCTTTGAAGAGTTAAGGGAGCACAACTTAAGGCTTTTCGACCAATATCGTGTGCAGCAAATTGTTGTCACATCACCACACTGCTATCATGCCTTTAAAAACAGATACGGAAAAGGGCTCCAAGTCAAACATTATACGCAATACTTCGCAGAGTTACTTGACCATCAAAAACTTAAGTTTTCGAGAAAAATTGAAAAAGCAGTGACCTACCATGATCCCTGCTTTCTAGGTAAACACAACAACATTTACAACGAACCGCGAAAAATAATCGAAAGCATTCCAGGCGTGAGTTTCATCGAAATGAACATGTCAAGAAAGCGAAGCGTTTGTTGCGAGGGAGGAGGAGGAAGAATGTGGCATGATGTTCCCGGAGGACGCCTCGCAGAAAAGCGCGTAAAGGAAGCCATTGACATAGGAGCCGAGATAGTGGCGGTAGCTTGCCCCTTCTGCCTCTTAACATTCGACGACGCCATCAAAACAACAGGTAACGAAGGAAGAATTCAAGTTAAAGATATTATGGAATTAATTGCTGAAGCGCTTTAGCAATTAGTAATGGAAGAAGATTAAGCTTTGGTGTCTATTCATGTTATGTGCGTCTTTATTGTTTGGGCGTACATTTCGACGTATGTTTCCACCTTCTAACCAGCATTGTGAGATTTGCTTAGAGAAGATTGCATGACCATCAGAAAAGGTTATCTATCACTTTAAGAAGCCCGCCACTTCTTATAATAGGCTACTAGCCGGTTCATTTAGTTATGCTTTTGCGCTTTTTAACTCCTTAATCTTTTGAGTTAGGGCTGGAACAATTTTGAACAGGTCGTCCACCACTCCGTAATCGGCTGCTTTGAATATTGGCGCATTTGGATCCTTATTAATAGCTATTATTAAGTCTGAATTCTTCATCCCTACAATATGCTGGAAGGCCCCGCTTATTCCAACTGCAATATAGAGTTTTGGCTTAACCGTTTTTCCTGAAGATCCAACCTGCCTATTGCTTTGAAGCCAACCCTTATCTACAATTGGCCTTGAACAAGCAAGAACCCCTCCGAGGGCTTCGGCGAGTTCCTCCCCAATCAGAATGTTGTTTTGATCCTTTATTCCCCTTCCAATCGCACAGACAATATCAGCGGCTGTTATATCAACTCCTCCAGGAGGAGGCAAAACATAATCTACAAACCTCTTTTCATTCATTTCCTCAGATAATGGGGATGGGATTTCATCTATTTCTCCGGTTAATTGCGTCTTCTCGGCTTGAAAGGCCGCCTGGCGAACCGTTATGATGTAGCTCCAAGCCTTTTGAAGGGATGCCTTGACGTTAACCTTCCCCCCATATATTTGGCGGGTTACTGTAAACGTCTCGTTTTCAAATTCTACGTCTATACAGTCCGTGGCTAACGGTATGTTTAGTGAAACTGCAAGACTTGGCGCTAATTCAATGCCGTAGGAAGTATGGCCAATTAACGTTAAAAGGGGTTTTCTCTCCTTTATTAGATAAGATAAAACTTTCTGGTATATATCTGAATTGAAATGTTCCAGTTTTTTATCTTTTATTGCTAAAACCCTTTTCGCATATTCAGCCAGTATTTTTGAGTGCCCCTCAACGTTTTCACCTAAAACGACAGCTGTTAATTCCGAATCTGTCTTTTGAGCTAGCTCCCTGCCCTTAGTTAACATTTCAAGGGTTATATCCCTTAATTCTCCACGTCTACGCTCGGCCAAAACGAATATTTCCCTCATCTAAATCAGCCCTCTAGCCTTGATAATTTCAACAAGTTTTGATGCAACCTCTTCAGGGCTTCCCTTAATATATTCAGCCTGCTTCTCAGCTGGCGGCATGTATAATTCCTCTGTTTTTATCCATGAACCCGCTACACCCACCTCATTTTCGCTCAAACCTATATCGGCCAGTTTTAAAACCTTTATTTCCTTCTGCGCAGCCTTCCTGATTCCCATTACCGAAACGTAGCGTGGCTCATTAATCCCCGTCTGAACTGAAATGACAGCTGGAAGTTTAACTTCAACTATTTCACCTAACCCCCCTTCCAATTCACGGTTAACCCTTACAAATCCATTTTTAAATTCGATTTTTTTAGCTAAAGTTACATGCGGAATACCAAGAAGTTCTGCAAGTGCTGGTCCGACAATTGCGTATCCATCATCGCTTGCCTGAACTCCAGTTAGTACTAAGTCATGTGGTAAATTCCTAATAACCCTTGACAAAACCTTTGCTATTACGTATCCATCTGAACCTTCAAGTTTTGAATCAGTAATTCTTATAGCTCGATCAGCCCCTCGCGCCAAGCATTTTCTTAATGTCGCATCTACATCTTCCGAACCAACCGTTATAACAGTAACTGTTCCCCCAAGCTTTTCCTTTATGTATACAGCCTCTTCCACAGCGTACTCATCCCATTCATTTATATCAAAGACCAATCCTGTTTTTTCTATATCCTTCCCGCTACCGTTGATTCTTACCTCAGCTTCTGCCATTTCAGGAACACGCTTAACGCAGACTATTATATCCATAAGCTCCCGCAATAAACTTAATTTTCTTAATCCTCTTATAACTTTTTACTGAAAATGTCTATGAGAAGTAACCTATATAGGCGCCATCACGGCAATGACTGCTCCCTGAAGCTTAGTTATCGCCCCGCTTATTCATAGTCTTCATCCACCTTTCATTTAACATAAAAGGCTTACTATTACTATGAGTTTTTAGCTGGAGAACAGAATGTCACGCGTCGCATAGCAGAGTTTCCTAGGTCAGCAGCTAAAACTTATCTAGAAAACGCCTTTCAAAAGTGGGTGCCAAAGTTGTATAAAATAAAGCTTATTAATTACCTTTAAATTGTAACATTTTGATTTCGATGTTTACGGGTTTCGATTTAACTGAAGAACAAAAACTAATTCAAAATGCTATCCGTGAATTCGTTGAAAAGGAATTTACACCGGAAAAATCAAGGGAATATGAGGAGAAGGGAGAATTTCCATGGGAGCTCTACAGAAAAACGTGTCAGCAAGGGTTTGCAAGTTTGCATTTTCCAGAGGAATATGGTGGGCAGGGCTATGGGCTATTAGAACACTTCATATATACATTTGAAATTACTAAGGCTGACCCACCACTTGGGGATACGATTGTTGGTGCACACTTCGGTGTTGAGATGCTTATTGATTTTGGCACTCATGAACAAAAAGAAAAATGGTTACCATTATTAGCCAAGGGTGAGATTACGATGGCCTCTATGTTTACGGAGCCAGCTGGTGGAAGTGACTTAGCGCGTATGCTAGATACAAGGGCAACAAAAGTTGGTGGTAAAGAATGGAAAATAAATGGAATAAAAACGTTCGTAACGAACGGCGAAACTTTTAGTGTAGCAAATATCCTAGTGCAGACAGACCCTAACGTAAAGCCTCCGCACAGAGGACAGACCATTTTCACGATTGAAAGAACTTCCGCTATCGAAACAAGCCTAATTCATGGCAAGATGGGGTGGCATTCATCACCTACAAGTGAGGTTACATTCACAGATGTCATGGCAACGGATGAAGATATTCTAGGTGGACCCGCGAACCTTAATAGGGGGTTCTATTTGACGCTCAGTTGGTTACCCATAACTAGAGTTAAAATAGGATGTTTCGGTATAGCTGCCGCCGAAGCCGCTCTTAAAAAGGCTGTACGATACGCTAAAGAAAGGGAGGCTTTTGGGAGAAAAATCGGTGGCTTCCAAGGACTTGCACATAGAATAGTTGATATCGCAACTAAGGTAGAGTTGGGGAAATCGCTACTTTTCAGAGCTATAAAAGTTTTGGAGAAAGCAAGGACAAACAGGTCATATGCAGAAGAAGCCGCAAAATTAGCAAGCATGATAAAGTATTACGGATCCGCATTATCCGTTGAAGCTTGCGATTTAGCCATCGACGTGTTTGGTGGATATGGTTACATAGCAGAGTATGATGTTGAAAGATGGTTTAGATGGGCAAAAAAACTTGATATTGTTGAAGGAACAAAGGAAATACAAAAAAATACTATAGCAAGATGCTTGCTTGGAAGAGATTTAACAAAGTACTTTTAATGTGCACTTATGATAAGCGCAACTTACTACAAAAGTCTTTTGATAATTTCATCCAAACGGTCATCAACCTAAAAAGGTTGTTAGGAGAGTTATAAGACTTGTTCTCCAACTTCAAAATTTTTAGGTGAACACGCAAAAATGCGCGGTTAGCCACCTATGTGAACTTCTATTCCATGTTGCTCAAAGATCTTTTTTATGCTCTCTACATATTCGGAGTTAGGCGGCTTTGAGGTACATTTATACTCTTTTCCAAGCTGTTTGTATTTCACGGTTCCATATTCATGGTATGGCAGAATATCAACTCGAATCAAGTGTTTCAAATTAGATAGAAACTCAGCGCGTGCCCTAATGTCTTGTTCTGAGTCATTGTACCCTGGCACTATTATCGCTCTTACTATTACATCGGGTCCATTCTCCAGCGCGTCGAGCTTTTTGAGGTTCGCCAGGATCAGTTCGTTTGAAATAGTTGTGTTCCTTAAGTGTTCCTTCAAATCTATACCTTTTACATCATATAGCAGTAAGTCTGCTTCCTTGAGACATGTGAATGCTTTTTCGGTTGTCGTATATCCACAAGTATCTAGTGCTATGTGTATACGGTTTTCCTTACATTTCTTTATCATAGAATATGTGAAGTCTGGTTGAAATGTGGGCTCTCCTCCGCCTAAGGTAACCCCACCTC
>Ga0315298_1006984_pt1 | contig 15084 bp, 12 predicted proteins | sample WHS_1_MG_FD_203077 | JGI IMG/M metagenome (GOLD analysis project Ga0315298, IMG submission 203077) | Extremophilic microbial mat communities from Washburn Hot Springs, YNP, Wyoming, USA - WHS_1_MG | ecosystem: Environmental > Aquatic > Thermal springs > Hot (42-90C) | place: USA: Wyoming... | reverse complement strand
ACCAAACCTAAATTGAACGATTTTTATTATTCTAAAAAGTTTAGCATTTTTTAAAAAAATTACAAGTTTTTGTGATTTATTAATCAATTTTTTCACTTTTGTTTCGCATAAAGTATCTAATAAAAAAATGCAACAATTGTACCAGGTACACTTTTCGCATATTTTAATTTTTCCCTTTTCTTCCATATCTTCCATTTTTATCTCCTCCTAATATCCAAAAAATAATCTATCTGCCTCTTCACCTGTCAAACCCATATAAGAGTATTGAACAATTGTTGGACCTTCAATATTTTTTATTATTCCATCATCATAATTTTTTCTTTTAAATAGTTTTGGGGTTTGTTTTCTTTCTCTATTCTTTAAATCCATTCTCTCACTAACTCTATAGATGTAACTTATTGGAGGGATTTCGCCTTTTTTCTCTCTGATCACCTTGAGGAGAATTGCTTCAAACTGCTTTGGGGTTGCATAATATAGAATACCTTTTCCATATTTTATGTCACTCTCTCTTAATCTTCCTCCATATTTAAGGTATATTTTTAAAATCTCTTTTTGATATTTATAGATATCGAGGATTTCTAAATCTTGAAATCCTAAAAATTTATTTATAAATTTTTGATCTTTATTTTTTTCTTTTTCTTTTAAAAGATTATAAGAGAACTTTTCTTTTTCTTTTTTAAATTGGTGAACATTAAAGAGTGAACATTCTGAAGGATTATTGGAGGAGAGGGAGTTTTTCTGTGGTGAACGATTATTATTTGGTGGGGTAAGGGATAGTGAATGATTATTATTTGGTGGGGCAAGGGATGGTAAACATTTTGAAGGGTTACTCTCTAATTTTAAGTTTTCTTTTGGTGAACATTTATCTTTTCTCTCTGAAATTACCTTATTATCCCGTGAACATTCATTAAGATTAAGAGAGGGACTTTGCTTCTCACTCTTAATCTTTTTTGAGATAGTAATGTTTGAAGAAGGTGTATCTTTTATATTATAAGGAGTGTCCTCTCTATTATTTAAATGTTCACCCTCAAAATCAATGATTAATAGGTTAACTTTTCCTTTTACTCCATATTTTGTGAGATGTTTTAAGTTCTCTTTCTCCTCTACCTTATAGATATTTTTTACAACAAGGGATGGTGAACAATTATATTTTCTTGAGAGTTCTCTTACTTTTATATCCTCACCAGCATAAGCAAGATTTTTTACCTCTTCTCTTATTAAAGAACTTATACTCATTTTTTATCCTCCACCTTTATTCTTGATAAGAAATCTTTAATCTCATCAACTAAAACCTCCTGCCAGTCATCACCAGATTTGGTTTTAATCAGTGAGATCTCTTCACCTACTAAATCTTTTAATAGTTCCTTAAACATTGTTTACCTCCTTTCTCAAAATTTTTTACTTATATTGCTATATTTATTATAGCAAATAATATTTATATGTCAAGCATATGCATAGAAAAGAGATTAAAAATATAGATGTAATAAATATTTTTAATGATATTTAATCTTTACTCTTGACAAAAGATTGTGATTTTATATAATATATACAAATTGCTATAAGGAGGTGATATGACAAGCGGAGAAAGAATAAAGAAATTTAGAGAAAGGCTTGGGTTATCTCAATCAGAATTTGCAAGAAGATTGAAATATCCTCCAGCATATGTCTATCAGATAGAAAAGGGAATAAGAAATCCAGGTTTATCTGTTTTAAAGAGAATATCAGAGACATTTAATATTTCTATTTCAGAATTAATTGGTGAAAAGGATAAATTCATAATTACAGAAGATGATGAATCATTTTTAAGAAGATTGATTTCAAGTTTAACACCAGAAGAGAAAGAGAAAGTATTAAAATCAATCTATATGCTGAAAAAGATTCCTTTAAGAGAGATTCCAATACTTGGATATGTTTTAGCAGGTGAACCTCTTGAAATTCAAGATATTTTAGAACCAATTGATACAATAACAATTCCTGAGAATGAATCAAAAGGAGTTTCATTTGGTTTATTTGTAAGAGGAGATTCAATGAAAGATTTAGGAATTGAAGATGGAGATATTATTCTTGTAAATGCAAACTCACCAGTTGAGAGTGGTTCACTTGTAATAGCGATGATTGATAACAAAGTAACATTCAAGAGATTAAAAAAGGAGAATGGAAAAATCTTACTTGTACCAGCAAATGATAACTATGAACCAATTGAACTTACTCCAAATATGGATATAAAATTATACAAAGTCATAATGGCAATAAAGAGGAAAAAGTTTTAAAATAAATGAGAAGTCAATTAACCTAAAGTTATTTGTAATCCTATAATTTTCTATTATTTTAAAAATAGAATAAAAAACCGAGCCTGTCATCTATGAATTAGTTATATGAAATGGCAATAAAGAAGATAATATAATCATGAAGAAAGAGAAGGCTGTATTCTCTAAAAGAAAAAATATTAAAGAGATGGAATCAATTCGTAATATAATCAGGCTTTTAATACTTGAGACAATAATACCACTATATATCCTATTTATGTCGCTTATATATGGTGAAGGTATAAAAGTCTGGATGTTAATTGGCCTATTAAGTATTGCTATCATTACTACTTCTACTGCCATTTTACTATGGAAATTTAGAAATAAAAATCAAGTTGTTTTGGTTGCTAAAATATTATCTATAATTATTCTTTTTCCAGAGGCAATATTGGTTAAAGTGACACTTTCATTGATAGCACTTGCAGTTTACTATTTGGGTATAATTTTCGTAATTATTTGCGTAATTTTTGGTCTAACCATTTGGACAATTAATAGCATAAAAGAGTTGAGAGAAAAAATGACTAATAGGTGACTAAATAATGTTTAAAATATTCTTGCCACTTCATATAACAGTAGATAAAAGAGAATTCAAAGGTCTTTCCAAAATATCTTTAGCAATTTCCATATCCAAAAACATTATATTAAATTTTTAATTCTTTTAGGAATTTAGAAAATCTTTGGATTAAAAATTTTTTAAAAAAAAGAAAGAAAGCGTTAATTTATAAAAGAATATCTAACTGACTTGAAGAGAATTAGAGAATATCTATTTTATTCAAATTTAAAGATAGTTTATAAAAAATATTAAACTTTTCCATATAAATTTGTATAAAATTATACAAAACTATGATGACAATAAAATTGAGAATTTTTAAAAATAAGTTGAAAAATGATTTAAGTAATAAAAACAAGAAACAAATTTTGTTAAATATAAATATTCTTATTTTAATAAATATAAATTCTAATGCGTGTGTTTATACAAATAGAACACATGCCAATATTATAAAAGGAGGTTGAGGATGTTATTCTCAAAAAAATTTGATGAGATAAATATAGAGGATATTGATAAACTTGTTGAATTAAAAACACCAGAATCAATTATTTTAGATTATAAGAGAGAAATTCAGGGAGATGAGAAAAGTAAAAAAGAAATTTCTAAAGATGTAACTGCAATGGCTAATTCACAAGGTGGCTTTATAATTATTGGCATTGAAGAACAAAATGGATTTCCTATTAAACCATATTATGGAACATCAAGGATTATTAATAACCAAAAAGTTGAAGAATGGTTAGAGCAAGTTATCAGAAGTAATATACAACCACCAATATTATTTAAAATAAAAATAATTCCTTTAAATAATAATGATAAATGTTTAATTATTATTTATATGCCTTTAAGTTATAGAGCGCCTCATATGGTAATTTATAATAATGATAATAGATATTATATTAGACATAATACACAAGTTTTACCAGGTGAAGATAATGAAATAAGAGAATTATTTGAAAGGAGCAAAAGAATGGAATCAAAAATTAGAAAGTTCCTTAAAATTAAAAAATATCTAAATAAGGAAAGTGATGATTTTTGTAATAATGAGATTACAGAAAATTTAATAAATTTTAGAAAACCAAACGAAAAGGCAGAATCAGTTGCTGTATTTTTATCAATTCCAGAATATTTGGATGAAAAAGTTGATTTTACTAAATCTGATATAAAAGAATGGTTAAAAATTAGTAATAATTATTATCCACCATCTAATGAACTATTTGACAAAAGATATACATTCGAGGGTCTATTATATTATGACAATTCAAGAACAGATAGAGTAGATAAATATATAAGATATTTGCATCTATATAAAAACGGTATTGTTGAATATGGATTTTCTAATTTTTATAGAAAAGATAAACTTGAATTTCCAGGAAGAAAATTTATTAATTTTATTATGATAATAGGTTTATTTTGGCAATTCCTTTTCTTTATAAAAGATTTTTATAGTATAACCAATATTAATTATCTAACAAAAATACTCTTTAATATCAGTAATACAAAAGATAGTAATTTATTAAGATTTGGTGAAGGTTGGCTACAACCTTTATCAGATGGGTCATATAATTTATATGATAAAGAAAAATGTTTATCAAAAAACATTCAAATAATTGAAGAAATTAATATTGATGAAATGACTGAAGATTATATAAAAATTATAGTTTTTAATTTTGCAAAACAAATTGGTAATGCTTATGGACAAGAAACACCAAGATGTTTTAATAAAGGCACTATTGAATTACCTAAATATTGGTATTATTAAAAAATTTTTAAAATAAAAAAAGAATTATTTTATTTTTGATCATCTGTTTTATTAATATCAAAAGGAATAAGTGTATTAATATTTAAAAGAAGAACATTATCTTTATCTTTATTTGCATCATTTAATTTCAGATCTTTTTTAATTAAATCATCAATCAATTTTAATAATTGCTCTAAATCTAATTCTTTCCATTTTATAATATAATCATAAACACCAAGTAAAGTATTATATTCTTTTATATAACTCATATTATTATCTAAAAATTCTCCTAAATAATCTTTAATATTTTTAATATCAAGAGTTTGTAATAATGTATAACTTTCAGGTATAATAATTTTATTATTATCATTTTTATTATTTTCTGCTTTATAGATTAAAAAACTTTGTCGTTCTTCTACTTCTATTTTTTCATTATTTTTAATATTATCCATAATATTTAAAATTTCTTTAATTTTTGGATAATGATCTTCATTATTTTTTTCATTAACTTTTACAATACCAATTTTTAATGTTATATCATTCCAAGAATTTGAAAGATAGATCTCAAAACAATAATTTTTTTCTCTCAACTTATTATTAATATTGATAATAAAATCTTTAATATCTTTTTCAGGATTCTTAAGTTTAATCAAAGAAATTAAATAATATTTATAATCTTCAATATTATCTTTTTCAGCACCTGAATCTTTCTTGCCATTATTTTTCTCAATTTCTACTTTCTCATTTATAAATCTTCTAAATCTGTATAAACCAGTTGTTACTTTTTCTTCTTTATTTTTTTCTTTAACTAACCAATATGGAGGCCAATTTATTTTTCTTCTTGTTGAGGTATCATTCAAAATTATTAGAAAATCACATTCTCCAAAAGATATATAAGATTTTACTTTAAATTTTTTATCAATTATCGCTTTACCATCAATTTTCCACTTTTCTTTAAGTTTTTCAAATTTTTCTCGTAATGATTTTAACATAATTGTGTCTTCATTGATTTTAATATATAGAGGATTATTTTTATTTTTAACTGATTCACTTAACTTTTTCCAATTCATCTCAATTAATAACCATTCGTTTGGTTTTCTTAATTTATATTCATTATTATTTTTAAATAAAAATTCTCTTTCTTTAAGCCCAAAAACTCTTGCTATTCTTAAATATGGTACTCTTAATTTTTTTAATTTATTCTCGTCTTTAATATTATAAATATTATTTAAAAATATATCCCATAAATATTCAGGAAAAACAATATTATAATTATCTTGGATGTTATAATTAAAATATTCATTTATTCCAATATTTTCAATATTTAAATCATCATCTTTAAAATCTTGAGATTTAAAAACTTTATTTATTATATCTTTTATGTTTGAATCATCTTCAAGATATTTCCATTTAAATAATCTCTTTATTTCATCCTCGCTTTTTATGAATTCATCTATGATACCTTTACTAATAAATTTTACTAAATCATCGTATAATTGTATATTTAAATTAATACTAAAACAAGTTATTTCGTCGGTTTCTCCATATGTTGCTGTATTTTTTAAACTGTTTAAATATTGTTCGGAGAATTTTAAAAATTCAAACCAATATCTTCCTTTATAATTATTAAAATTTTCTTCCACTTTTAAAAGTTTCTTTAAAATTTCATTTAAAGTTTTTAATCTAACATAAGGATTTACATTCTCTAATTTTACACGAATCATAAATGGTTTCTCTGATATTACATTTGAAAATAATGCAAAATAATATGATGGACCTGAAATAAGCAAACTTAAAAAATCTACTATTATTTCTTGAACAAATATTTCACTAAAAGTGTATGCTTGATTTTCAGACATAAAATTAAAACTATATGTTGATAAAATTCTTTCAACTCTTTTTTTAATATTTTTTATTTTTTTACTAAAATTTGTATTTTTTTGTTCAAAATTTATTATATATTCATAAACAGAATGAGAAAATTCATGTGCTAAAAAATTTAAATACTTTGGCATTCTCAAAATCCAAAAAGGCAAAATTACAGAATTTGGTAATGATGAATATTTTAATATATCTTCTTCATTAATTTTTAAAACTCTTATAAGTAATTTATTAAAATAATTTGAATTTTCATATTTTGTTGCTGAAGAATGATCTAAATAATATATAACTTTTTCTTTTGAGTTTTTCATTAATTTTTTAATATTATCTATTATTTCGCTATTTTCTCCTTCAATTATTTCAAATAAATTTTCTATAGAATCAAAATATGCATTACCTATATTATTCAATAATTTTTTCTCACTAACATCCATTTTTCTTGTATATCTCAAAACATTACTCATTCTTGAGGGTAATGATTCTATTAGTTCAGATAATGTAGTTATTGAGTTTCTTAATTCTTCCATAAGAATATCTAAAGATTTAACAATTCTATCTCTATTATTATTAAATTCTAATATAAATAAATCATTGATATCCTTTTCTATCTCCAATTTTTGATACCAATGTTGAATATTATTGTATAAATTTTCTTCTATTTTTTCATAATTTTTTATTTTCTCATTTATTCTTGCAAAAAAATCATTATTTTCCAAATTTTTATTATTTTCTAAATGTTCTGTAAAATTTGATGCTAAAAAAATCGCCTCCCTAAAATCCTGCAAATATATATAAAATTGTTCTTCAGTATCTTTTAGCAATGCATATAAAAATTTTTTAACATTTTGAGAATTTGACAATTTAACTACCTCCTTTAAAGAAATCTTTTAATATTTTAATAGGATTTGACAAAGATAAATGTTCTGATACAAAATCTTCAATTAAAGTATCAATTGTTTTATCTGAAAATAAATTATTCTTTTTTATGCTATTTTTTATATATTTTTCATAAGCAATACAGAGTCCAACAAAATTTTTACAAATTATATATCTATAATCAATTACTAAAAAAAATTCCATATTATATACTTTTCCAGATGCATAAGGTTGAAATATTGATGGTGATTCAGAAACTAATGATAAAAAAATAGATTTTAAATTCTCTCTATATGATTGTTCTTGTTTACCAATTTTTATCAATATAATAATTAATGCAAGAGTTACAGTTATTATTGCTAAGAAACTTCCAAAATAAGAACTATCTTCAGGATTAAAAACTTTTTTCATTACATTATAAAAATCATATTTACTAAAAATTGAATTAAATAAATACGAGAAGAATTTATAAAAATTGTTTAAAAAAGATGGAAAATAACTGATTATAATTTTAATTACAGAAACAGGGATTATTAAAAAGAGAAATATTGAAATTAGAAATTTAAAAAAGAGAAATGGAAATATGAAATAAAAAATTATAGTCGTTAAGATGGAAGATATAATAAATGAGATAAAAGAAGAAAAGTGAAATATAAAAGAAATAATAAAAAATATTAAAAAGGCTAAAGCAAGAAAACCAAAAATATATTTTATATTAAAATTATTATTTAAACGATCGTTATTAAATTTATTTATAATTTTTTTATTATGTTTTATTGCAGTTTCTTTCATAAAATAATATTGTATAGAATATTTTATTATATAAGGAATAGATTCTTTAATAATTTCAAATAGTTTTTTCTTATCCTTTTCATCTTTATCATCAATAGGTGAGGGTGAATAATAAATAATTTGTGCAGATAAGTTTTTATCAAAATTTAAATAATTATATTCCTTTAATAATTTGTTTAATAAATTATCTTTATCATTAGAAATAATCAAAAATTTTGTTAAAAGATTTTTGTTATAATTAATATTTATACTATTTAAATCAGATTCATCAATATTATCTTTATTAATAAAATAATCAATCTTAATTCTTAATAAATTTTTATGATTATTAAATTTATTTTTATAGCAAACACTAAATTCTTGTGCTATTTTATTGTTTTCATAGTATTCATTTTCATTTATTAAAGATAACCTTAAATCAATATTATCATCATTTATAATAATGTTGTCATCTTCATAATTTTTAAAGTCTGTACAATTTCTCCCTTCTTGTGAAACATCAAAAAATCTACAGATTATTATAAATTTTATTAGATTCATAAGATATTTTTATATTTGAATTCCCTTTTTATAATTTATTATAATTTAGTAATAAAAGACCAAAAATTATTTTAAAATATCCCCCCTTATTTTAAATATTCCTCAATCGGTATAAATTCTACATCATTATCTGAAATAGAATTAAATTGAGGTATAGGAGGAGCAATTCTTATTCCAATTTGTGTTGGTATACTTCTTGCCCTTCTATTTTCACTCTCTAATATATCTAATCTATCATCAATATCTTGAACCTTTCTCTCTATTATCTGCATTCTTGTTCTCATTTCATTTGTTAATAAATCCACACTGGATTCAAGATTGTCCATTCTAACATTAATATTAGTTCTTAAATTATCTAATTTCTCATCCATTTTCTTCATTAATTCTTCTAAATTATCATTTAAATTCTCACGCATAAGCGTAAACCTCCTTTTTAAACCTTTTAAATCTAAAACCTCCTTTCATTTATCCTGGATTAAATAATCATAATATAATAAAAAATAAAATTTGTCAAGTGGTAAATATATTATTTTGTAATTTATATTATATAAATATTTGGTAATAGAGAGTTTTAATATAAAATCTATTATTAATTTATTATTTTTACTAATTTTAAAATTTTTTTTCCTTACTAGACAATTCAAATACATAAATTTTCCTTATTAGTAATTTATTATTTAATTATAATGCTTTTTAAATTTTTGTCAAGATATTTAATCAACTTTAGTCAAACTATTTTATTATTAAAATATTTCCTTCTTAAATTATTTTATCTACTTTTATTTTTTTAATTTCAATTAAATTTTCTCTCTTATAAATACATTCGCCCAATTCATGTTTATTTAAATCTTGGATTTTATTATTTTTTATTAATTCCTTTACTGACTGATCATATATTATAAATTCTGTATTAACATCAATAATCATAGATTCGGGTAAATTAATTTCATATTCTTCAGATTCATTCCTTTTTTTAATGTTTAACCATTCATGTTCGTCAGGAAATATTAATTTTTTGTATATATTATATGGACCATAAATATATGTTTCATAATTTCTCAAACACCAATCATCAGTCATACCAGAAATATAATCTGCTATAATTAATGCTGTTTTTTTCTTATTATTTATATCTAATCCTCTTGATCTTTTTGTATCATCAGGTAATTTATCAGGATGCTTCATAAAAAAATTAAATAGTTTTAATATTATGCTTTTAGCCTCGTTATTATATCTTTTTATAGTATCACTATTCCAAAGATAATTTTCTATTTTAGATTTAAGTTCTTTTTCTAATTTTTCAATCTCAACTGAAAAATTAATTTGGTTTGTTTTATTAAAATTATCAATAACATCAATAACCATTCTATTAATTCTATCTGCTTGCGTTGCTCCTAATTTTAATAGAAGTTCTTTACCTAAAAAAGAATTTGATAAAAGACCACTTCTTATCCCATCCTCCCAATCATGATTTAACCACGCTATATCATCTGCTAATCTAACAATTTTTTCTTCCAATGTTTGTTTAAACCTTATTTTTTTAATATTACCTTCTTTATCAAAAACCTCAACATTTTCTACACTATTACTATATTTACCAGAGTGTCTTAAAATTCCAAATTTCACTGCATTAGTTAAATTTAAACCTCCATCAGGAAATTTGTAATATTTTTCAAGATAATTAAGAATTCTATATGATTGTACATTATGTTTAAAAAATAAGCCATACTTTTTCAATTCTTCATTTAATGCCTCTTCTCCAATATGTCCAAAAGGAGTATGGCCTAAATCATGACCCAATGATATAGCCTCAGTTAAATCTTCATTTGCTCCAATTGCTCTTGCAATGCTTCTTGCTATTTGCATAACTTCTAAAGTATGAGTTAACCTTGTTCTAATATGTTCTGAATCTGGTTTAACAAATACTTGAGTCTTATGCATTAATCTTCTAAAGGCTTTTGAATGAATAATTCTATCTCTATCTCTTTGAAAAGGTGTTCTATATGGATTTGGATAATCGTCAAATTCTCTTGAAGTTGCTTCTTCATCATAACTCTTAGTTGCCAAAGAATTTAAGTTGGCTTCCCTTTTTTCAATAATATTTTTAAATTCTTCATTTATTATTTCTTTCATAATTTAATATTATAAAAATTTTTTATATTTAAAAAAATTATTTATTGAAGTAATTTTCGATTATGTTTATTTCGTGGTCAGTGAGATTGTATAATTTGTAGACAAGTGAGTCGATTGATTTATCTGTTTCTAATATTATTTTATTATATTCAGTTATTAAATTTCGAGCAATTTCTTTTTTGAGTTCTAAAGATGAATTGTCTGACCAGGATGGATGATTTTGAAGTTCTTTCAATGCTTCAATCATTTCTAGTGTTCCTAATTTTATCTCATCTTCAATAAAGAGTTCTAAAATTTGTTTTTTATTTGTATAATGAATCATTTTATCAACAAATTCTGTAAGTTTATTTTTATCATTTTCGATTGGTTTTGGAATAGGAAGTTGCTCAAGAAATATCTTTTTATATCTATATCCTTCTAACCCCAAACCACCTCCAGCATAAAATTGTTTAAAGAAAAAAGTTACTGCTTTAGAATTTAAAAGACCTAATAAATATTTTAAATCCTCACCAGTCATTAAAAAGGTTGTTGCTTCAAAATAATATTTTTCTTTATCATATGCAAAACTTGGTTCTCTTACTATTTCTTGCCAGACAATTTTTTCTTTTTCAAATTCAGGGTAATAAGCTATATTATCTTGTGTTTCAAACCATTTATTATTTGTTTTTTTTCTATGTCCTTTTTTACCATCCTGTAATAATCTATCACCAAAATTTTCAAAATAATTTTTTAAAGTAGAATATTCATCAATATTTATTTTTTTTGTAGGAAATGTTCCTATTATCCACAAACCAGCCCATCTATAACCATATCTAAAAATATCTCTTCCTCTTAAAACCTTCTTGATAATTTCTTCTGTTCTTTTTCTCTCTTCATCATTTTTGCAATCTGATAAAATTCTATTTCTTGTTTCAGTATCAATTATAAATGCTTCATTAAAGCCTGTTAATATTCCACGATAAATTTTTACATTCCAGTTTTTTAGAGGAATACCTATATTTTCAATTTTTTTCTTTATATCTAAAATGTCCTCTTTTTCTATTGTAAAAACACTTTCAGTGAAATTTTTTTGTTTTATTGAAAATTTATTTTGATTAAAGTAATTTTCAAGGTCTCCTGAGAAATCATCTTTGATTTTTAATGTGAAAACATCATTTTCTAAATTCATTTTATCTTTTTCAAATATTGTTATATTTGTATCAACTGTTGCTGTTTCAAAAACTTTATATCCACCAAAATCAATTAACTCTATTAAATTTGTTTTGTTTAAAAATAGATTTCTCAATTTTTCACCATATTTTGCTCTCATCCATTTATTGCTTGTTATGAATCCCAATTTTCCACCATATTTTAATATTTTATATCCTCTTTCATAAAAATAGGTATAGATATCACTTGATGCATCATAAATTTCATAATCAAGATTCTGTAAAATATTTTTAATATCTTTTATTTTTTCCTGTCTTATATATGGTGGATTTCCAATAACTATATCAAAACCACCATTTTCTTTAATTTTTCCCTGTTCATAAAAAATTTCTGGGAATTCAAGTTTCCAATGGAAAAATTTTTCTTCTTTAGAAATCTTTAAAGATTCATCAATTAATAGTTTTTCATCTTCATCCAATGGAATTTTATACTGAATAATTTCAAGTGGCTCTCCCTTTCTTCCATCTATCAATTTTAATGGTGTTTTATCTTTATCATTTATATATAAATCTAATAAATATAAATCAAGAATTTTCTTATATGGTTCAAGATTTTTAATAACATCTTCATAAATCTTATTACTCTCTTCTATTTCAGAAATATCTAAATCATCAATTATCTCTAATTTTTTTAATTCATCTATCGCTCTAATGAAGCCAGAAAATGGAGAACCAAATAGCCATAACTCTTTATTTAAAATTTTTTGATAAAAATCTTCAAGATTTGTACCTATCAGCGAGTTACCACATTTTAGATGATGGTCAAGAAATGATAATGGTGCACCTATCATAAAAGTGTGTAACCACAAAGAAACTTTTGCAAGTTCAACTGCAAGTGGATTAAGGTCAACTCCATAGATTGATCTTTTTAAAACTATTCTTTTTATAATATCTTTATCATTTAAATAATTTTCTTTTATAAGATAACCTTCTTTGATAGATTTTTCCAATATTCTTTTTCTTATTTCCTCAATTTTTCCAACTATTGGTACTATATATTTTTCTTTGCCAAAAATTTCTTTATTGTTATATTTATCTATCAATTCAAGAATTTTATCTGATAAAAAGTCAACTGCACCAACAAGAAAATGACCACTTCCCATTGCTGGATCAACAATTTTAATATTTAAAATTGAATCTATGATATCATATTTTTTAAGTAACTCATTTCTTAAAAAATTTATCTTCTCATTTTTTAAATTTAGATTAAACAATTCCTTAATTATTTCTTCTTTACTTAATTTTTCAATCCTTTCAATATGATTTTCAAATTCATTAACTTTTTCATTGATGACTGGTTCCAATGTATGCTTTACAATATATTGAACAATATAATCAGGTGTATAATAAGAGCCAGTTGCTTTTCTTTCACTTCTATCGTTTGTTATATAAATATCTCCCTTTTTTATGTCAAAATTTTCATTATCTTTTGCTATTTCATAAATCTCTCTTCCTTTTTCTTTTTTAATTTTTAAATTTTCTTCTGCAATTTTTAATTTAAACTCAAGAAGTCCTTCATAAATTGTTCCAAGTTGTCTTACTGAAAGTTCTCTATAATTAATTCTTGGTTTATTTATCTCCTCATAATTTCTGCTGAGTTTATCAATAGAAGGAATTAAATATTTGTCTGAAATAGAATATTTTTCAAGAAATTCATGAATATTGTTATCAAATAATTTTCCATTATATGAAGGTATTTTTAAACTTCTATCACCTAAATTTATTATTTTAAAAAGATTTTTTAATCTATCATAGTGTGTTGTTGCTACTTCACTTAAAACTTCATTATTATCTATTTTTTCTTTTATTTCATTTCTAATTTTACTTATTGAATACTCATGATAGTTATCATCATAAACTGGTAAAAGAGACCTATCTTCAGCATAGAAAAGAAATAGTAATCTATATAATAAAATTAAAACATTGTTATAAATTTCATTTAACAAATCTTCATTGATATTATTAAAATTTTTTAAAAATCCCTTTGCAAGTTGAGGGAAAACATCAGTAAATATTTTATCTTTTAAATCAGAAGAAATTTTTTCTTCCCATTTCTTCCCTTCTTCAAGTGCAATCTCTAAAAATGTTTTATCTGGCCTATAGAAAGTTTTTATAAATGCATCTTTTCTAAATAACAGATAAAATGTCTTAAATTTCTCAAAATTTTTGTTAAATAGTTGTGCTTCTTCATCAAAAATCTCCTCTAAATCAAATTCAACAAAACCTTCTGATCTTGAAGGAAATTTATGATAATATAATCTCCAGATTTTTCCATTTGTTAAAATGCCCCATAAAACTTTTCCATTACTTGATATCTCAATTGTTGAAAGATATCTTAAAATCTGGTTGGATGGAATAGATGGATCAACTGGATCTTCTTTATCTCCTTTATCAAGTTCTCTTTTCCATCTTTTTGCTTCAAGAATCAATGAAACTCTATTATATGGTCTTTCTGATTGTTCACTCTTATCAAAAATTTCCTTATCATCTTTATCTACAAACAATAAATAATCTGGAACATCGCTTCTTCCTTTTTTCTCAATAGAAACCTGTCTTGTGTAATAAAATCCCAATATATCAAGTATTGGTTTTATTAAATTATCTTCAGTAAAAGTTTCATCTTTTTTAATCTTTTTAGGGAAAGAATTGAATAATTTTTTAATTTCTTTATATTTTTCATATAAATTTTTGTCGTTTATTTCTTTATAATCTATTGTTTCTAATATTCCTTTTTCTAAGAAATATTTTGAAAAAAGATTTCCCAATTTTATCTCCAAGGATTTATATTAAATAAAGAGAGTTTATTTGAAAATAGAAGGAGTGAATTTTTAATTGTTGAACTTAAAAAAAGAGGGGTTATTAATACTTCAATTATTGAAGCGATAAAAAGAACTGGAACAACAATAATGTAAGATTTTAGATAAATATTGAGTTCTTCAACTCCTTTTTTCGTTGGAGAAAGTGAATGGGCAAAGGTTAAAGAGAGTAAAAAAGCAAAAATTTCGAAAATTCCATGTGGCAATATTCCAAAAACAAACATTTTAACTCCACTTATTTCTG
>Ga0315298_1006981_pt1 | contig 15089 bp, 17 predicted proteins | sample WHS_1_MG_FD_203077 | JGI IMG/M metagenome (GOLD analysis project Ga0315298, IMG submission 203077) | Extremophilic microbial mat communities from Washburn Hot Springs, YNP, Wyoming, USA - WHS_1_MG | ecosystem: Environmental > Aquatic > Thermal springs > Hot (42-90C) | place: USA: Wyoming... | reverse complement strand
GCAACGCCGGCGCAAAGAGGTCACGCTGCCCGCTACTGCGTCGCCCAGACGATCCGGTGGATCGCCACGATCTGCTCGGGGGCGAAGACGCGAAGCTTGTGTTCGGGGTTGAAGCTCGCGAGTTCGATCCGCTTGAGGCTCCGCCGCGCCAGCACCTTGGCCATTACCTCGCCCTCGATCGTGCGCGCCACCACCCGATCGCCGGTTCGCACCGGGGCCGCCGGCGAGACCACGATGATATCCCCCTCGCGATAGACCGGCTCCATCGATTCGCCATGAATCGTCAGCCCGAACGCGTGCGGATCATCGGCCAGCGCCGCCTCGGTGCGCGGCAGCGCCACATGATCCCAGCCGCCGCCGGTCGGGTAGCCGCCATCGTCGAAAAACCCGTCCTGCCCCGCCTGGGCCAGCCCGATCACCGGTACTGTCCGCGCGATCGAACGCGGCGTCGACAAAGCCCGCGCCCCCTGCACCAGCCCCGCGAAGGCATCGATCCCGGCCCCCGTCGCGATCAGCACCTTGGCGATGCTCTCGGTCGAGGGCCAGCGCAATTTGCCCTCGTTCGTCCGACGTTTCGAGGGGTTGAAACTGGTCGGGTCGAGTCCCGCCCGCTTGGCCAGCCCGGAGGTCGACAGCCCACGTTCCGCCGCCAGGGTATCGATCGCCCGCCAGATATCTTCGTGTCGCATCCGGTTGTTCTTAACGGATTCTGCCGGTTTGGAAAGCGATTTTTAGGAACAAACTCCGTTTTTCGCTTGCATTGACTACAACCTCAGGTTAACTTGTTCTTGTTATGTTCACAAAAGAACAATACGGAGACCGTTATGCCCTTCGATGCCAGCGCCGCCCAGCCAACAGGTTTGCTGAAAGAAATCAAACCCTTCCCCTCGGCCGAGCGCGCCTGGCTCTGGGCCGCGTCCCGTCTCGCCGCACGACGCGCCGGCAAATTGCTGCCGCCCGATCCGACCGCGCCCTGCCTGCCCGAAACCATCCTCGCCTGCCTCAACCGCCTGTACCAGACCGGCCGGATCGATGTGGTCCACGCCCAGGTGCTGCGCCGCTGGGGCGATCGCGGCCGGCCGCCACCGCGCCCGCGCCACGCCACCCGCAGCGACTGGCACCAATGGCACCAGGCGATGTTCGAACTCGATTACACCCTGCGCCGCAAAGGAATCGTCGCCGGGTTCGACCTCGGCCCGGACCCTGCGACCGAAAAATTTTTACCAGCCACTAGGACTAAGTTCTTAGTCCCGCGCGAAATTCCCGTTTCAACACCCTCCAAGGAGTCCTGATCAATGGCATTCACCCTGCGCAACCTGTCCGTCCTCGCCTATGCGAACGGCTTCACCCTCTGGCACTATCGCGCCGGCGACGAGCAGCTCACCGCTCTCGATAGCGAAGATTATTTCAACGATGCGGGCGATCTGATCGCGCCCGGCGACATCGTCATGGCCTCCGGCACCGCGGGCGCGCGGATGGGCGCGATCGGCCGGCGCGGCGCGCATCTCGTGCTCAACCCGATGTGACGATACCGAACCGATCCACGGCGGCGGGGGCGTTGCCTCCGCCCCGTCCTGCTCCTATGGCTTGGCCCATGACCCTGAACATCGCGATCTGCCAGACCGCGGGATGTTTCGCCGACCCCGCAGCGTCGCTCGACCTGCTCGATGCCACGGCGCGCGAGGCCCGCGCCGGACGGGCCGATCTCCTCGTCCTGCCCGAATTGTTCTGCACCGGCTACAATCTCGGCCCCGACCGCGCCAGAAGCCTCGCGATGAGCCCGGACGATCCGCATTTCGATCTCATCCGCGCCATCGCCTGCACCCATGGGATCGCCCTCTGCCTCGGCTTTCCCGAAATCGCCGGCAACAGTGTCGCCAACAGCGCTGCCCTGATCGATGAAACCGGCGCGACCCTCCTGATCTACCGCAAGATCCACCTGTTCGGCGACCTCGACCGCGCCATGTTCGCCGCTCGCGGCGATCGCTTCCCGGTCGTGCCGTGGCGCGGCGTGAACATCGGACTCGCGATCTGCTACGACATCGAATTCCCCGAAACCGCCCGCGCGCTCGCCATCGCCGGGGCCGATCTCGTCCTCGTCCCGACCGCGCTGATGCCGCCCTACGATATCGTGGCCGACCACCTGATCCCCACCCGCGCCTATGAGAACCAGATCTTCATCGCCTACGCCAATCATTGCGGTTGCGAGGACGGTCTCGCCTATCTGGGCAAATCCTCGATCTGCGGGCCGGACGGCGCGGTGCTGGCCAAAGCCGGTGCCGGCCCCGCACTACTGATCGCCCCGATCGATCCGGCGCATCAGGCACGGGTGCGCGCCCGCGATCCGCTGCTGGCCGATCGACGCGCGAGCCTCTATCGGAGCCTCAGCGCATGACCGCCCCCGACACCGGGCCGATCACCATGTTCGGCCCCGATTTTCCCTTCGCCTACGATGATTTCCTGACCCATCCGGCCGGTCTCGGCAGCATCCCCGTGGCCGGGTTCGGCACCGAAATCGCGATCATCGGCGCCGGCATCGCCGGTATCGTCGCGGGCTTCGAGCTGATGAAACTCGGCCTCAAACCGGTGCTCTACGAAAGCGACCGGATCGGCGGCCGCCTGCGCTCGGAGCCGTTCAAGGACGGGGCAGGGGCCTATGCCGAACTCGGTGCGATGCGGTTTCCGCCCTCGTCGCGCGCATTATTCCACTATTTCCACAAAGTCGGCATCGAAACCACCGGCTTTCCCAACCCGCTGGCACCCGATACGCCCTCTACCGTGATCGAACTCGGCGGCGTGCGTCATTACGCCCGCACCAAGGACGATCTTCCCAAACTCTTCGCCGAAGTCGAACGCGCCTGGGCCGAAGCGCTGGAGGAAGGCGCGCATCACGCCGAACTCACGACAGCGATCCGCCGGCGCGACACCGCAACCATCCGCCGCCTCTGGCATCACCTGGTCGAAAGCCTCGACGAGGAGAGTTTCTCAGGCTTCATCGCCAAATCGAAATCCTTCCGCGAACTCGGCTTCCGCGCCCGCGAAGTATTCGGTCAGGTCGGCTTCGGCACCGGCGGGTGGGATACCGATTTCCCCAATTCGATCCTCGAAATCCTGCGCGTCGTCATGACCGGCGCGGATGACGAGCACCGCCTTGTGATCGGCGGCGTTGAACAACTCCCCCGCCGCCTCTGGGCTCTCGCGCCGGATGCCATGGCGCACTGGCCTGCCGGCACCTCGCTCGCTTCATTGCACAACCACGTGCCGAAACCCGGTGTCGCGAAAATCGCCCCCGGGACCACAAAAAAATTCGCGATCACCGATCGCTACGGCACCACCGCCGAATACGATGCCGTGATCGTCACCTGCCAGGTCTGGCTGCTCTCGGCGCGGATCGATTGCAGTGAATCCCTGTTCCATCACGATCTCTGGATGGCGATGGAACGCACCCATTACATGCAATCCTCGAAAACCTTCGTCATGGTTGATCGCCCGTTCTGGCGCGATGTCGATCCCGCCACCGGCGAACACGCGCTGAGCATGACCTTGTCGGACCGGCTGACCCGCGGCACCTACCTGCTCGACAATGGCGCCGACAAACCCGGTGTGATCTGCCTGTCCTACACCTGGAGCGACGATGCGCTGAAATGGCTCGCCCTCCCGCTCGACGACCGGGTTCGCCTGATGCTGCACAGCCTGCGCCAGATCTATCCTACGGTCGATATCGCACAGCACATCATCGGCGCGCCAATCACGGTGTCCTGGGAATCTGATCCCAATTTCATGGGCGCGTTCAAGGCCAATCTGCCGGGCCATTACCGCTATCAGCGCCGCCTCTTCAGCCATTTCGTCCAGAACGATCTGCCCGAACCCCATCGCGGCATCTTCCTCGCCGGTGATGATATTTCCTGGACCGCCGGCTGGGCCGAAGGTGCCGTCACCACCGCGCTCAACGCCGTCGCCGGCATCATCCGCCACCTCGGCGGCACCGCGCATCCCGAAAACCCCAACCCGATCGATCGCTGGTCCGACCTCGCACCGGTCAGGCTGGTGGAATAAGAATTGCGTTTAGTCTTGCATTTGTATATACAAACCCCTACATCTCAACGTATCGTCAATCGATGACGACGCGGTTCGACTGGGACGCAGGCAATCACGACAAATGTCAGAAACACGGTGTATCGATCGCCGAAATCAAAGCCGCCTTCGCCGCAACGCCTCGGATCGCGCCCGAGATCGATCCTGCCGCCGCCGAACAGCGCTTCATCGCCATCGGGCATGGCGCCGGCGACCGGCCCTTGTTCATCGTCTTCACACTGCGCCGGTCGGGCGATCATCAAACGATCCGCCCTATCAGCGCCCGATACATGCACGCCAAGGAGGTTACCCGCTATGAGCAGACCAATCCCTGACCTCCGCACCGACCAGGACGCCGAAGCCCTGCTCGACCAGGATTTGTCTGACCTCGATTTCAGCCAGTTCAAACCGGCCCATTTCGAATTCGAACCCAAAGCCGCGCAGATCAACATGCGCCTGCCGCAAGCCCTGCTCGACGCGGTCAAGGCGCGCTCCTCGGCGCGCGGCATTCCCTACACCCGCTACATCCGTGAGGTATTGGAGCAGGCGGTCGCCGCCCCAAGGCGCTGACGGGGCGCTTGCCGCCAGGGGCCCGGCTGACCATGTGGCAGGCTTAACAGTGCAGGACGCGCAGCATGAACCACAAACAACTCGGCACATCCGGCCTCTCCCTGCCGCCCATCATGTTCGGCGGCAACGTGTTCGGCTGGACCGCCGATGAAGCCACCTCGTTCGCCCTACTGGACCGGTTGCGTGACGCCGGCCTGACCGCGATCGACACGGCCGATATGTATTCGGTTTGGGCACCGGGTCATAAAGGCGGCGAGTCCGAAACCGTGATCGGCAACTGGCTGGCTCGGACCGGTGCCCGCAGCGAGATGCTGATCGCCACCAAGGTCGGCATGATGACCGGCGCGGATGGCAGGAAACTCTCCAAACCCACAATCCTCGCCGCCGCCGATGCCTCGCTGCAACGCCTGAAGACCGACGTGATCGATCTCTATCAGGCGCACGCCGACGAGACCGATACCCCCCTGGAGGAGACGCTGGAGGCCTTCGCCTTGTTGATCGAGCAAGGCAAGGTGCGCGCGATCGGCGCGTCGAACTATACCGCGCCGCGCCTGAAGGAAGCGCTCGACACCAGTGCGCGCCTCGGCCTGCCGCGCTACTGCTCGCTTCAGCCCCATTACAATCTGGTCGAACGCCCGGGCTACGAGGCCGATCTCGAACCCCTCTGCGTCGCCGAGCACCTCGGCGTGATCAATTATTTCGCCCTCGCCGCTGGTTTCCTCACCGGCAAATACCGCAACGAGGCCGATTTCGCGTCAAGCCCGCGCGGCGAGGGGGTCCGGAAATATCTCAACCCGAAGGGCAGACAGGTCCTCGCCGCCCTCGATGACATCGCGGCGCGACATCACGCCACCCCAGGTCAGGTCGCGATCGCCTGGCTGACCGCCCGCCCCAGCATCACCGCGCCGATCGCGAGCGCCACCAGCACGGCTCAGCTTGACGATCTGATCAAGGCGGCGGCATTGACACTCAACGCCGCCGATATCGAAACCCTGAACGCCGCCAGCGCCTGAACCGGAGACTTCATGATCAACGTCATCGCCATCCTCACTGCCCAGCCCGGCAAGCGCGACGAACTGCTTGCCGCCTTTCATGCGAATATGCCGGCGGTTCACGCCGAAGACGGCTGCATCGAATACGCCCCGGCGGTCGATACCGACCATGCCATCGCCTCGGCCAGCTTCGGGCCTGACAGCTTCGTGGTGATCGAGAAATGGGCCAGCAAGGACGCACTCTCGGTCCACGCCAAGGCACCACATATGGCGGCATACGCAGCCAAGGCGAAGCCGTTGATTGCTGGCCGGGTTATTCACGTTCTTGAAACCGTTTAAGTCAAAGGGAAGGGAAGACTTCTTTTTTGTAAAAAAGAAGCAAAAAACTTTTATTCCACTTGGTCTCCGTGGGTTTCACCGGCACGGTCCAAGGGACAAAAGTTTTTTTGTTTCTTTTTTTTCAAAAAAAGAAATCTGCGCTTCCTTTACTCTCGCACCCCAATGAGACTCCTCTTCCTCGGCGACGTCATGGGCCGCACCGGCCGCGATGCCGTTGTCGCGGCTCTGCCGGGGCTAAGGCGCAACCTGAAAATCGACGTTGCGATCGTCAACGGCGAAAATGCCTCGCACGGGTTCGGTCTCGCGCCGGACATGGCGGAAGCGATGTTCGGCGCCGGCGCGGATGCGATCACGCTGGGCAATCACTCCTGGGACCGCAAGGAAATCATCCCCTACATCGCCCAGCAGAAACGCCTGATTCGCCCGCTGAACTACCCGCCCGGCACACCCGGGGAGGGTGTGGTGGACATTACGCTGGCGAACGGCCAGCGCATCCTGATCCTGCAGGCGATGGGCCGATTGTTCATGGACGCGATGGATTGCCCGTTCCGCGCGACCGAAACCATCCTTTCCCGCGCCCGCCTCGGTATCACCCATGCGGCGATCCTGGTCGATTTTCATGGCGAAGCGACCAGTGAGAAAATGGCCTTCGCCCATGCATTCGACGGCGCGGTAAGCGCGGTGCTCGGCACCCACACCCATTGCCCCACCGCCGATCATCAGGTTCTGCCCGGCGGCACCGCCTATATGTCGGATGTCGGCATGTGCGGCGATTACGACAGCGTGATCGGCATGGGCAAAGCCCCGGCAATCGCCCGATTCACCCGCAAAATGCCCGGCGAGCGCCTGCATCCGGCGGAAGGTGAAGCGACGATCTGCGGCGCCGTGATCGAAACCGGGGCCGATGGCAAGGCGCAGCGGATCGAACCGTTGCGCCTTGGTGGCAGGTTGTCGCAGCTGATGCCGTCAGTCTGACCGGCGCGGCATCATCCGGATCAGCACGCGTTCGCCCCGCATCTGGTGCCGTATCGCGCCGCCGACATGCAGAACCAGCAGCACGATCAGCGTGATCCCGCCCCAGAAATGCAAAAACGCGAAATCGGCATGAATGGATTTGCTCTTTCCGACCAGCGTCGGCAGATCGAACAAGCCAAAGAACGGCACCTTCCCGCCATGCGCCTCGACGAACAGAATGCCGAACACCGGCATGGCGAACAGCAGCACATAGAACAGAAGCTGCGTCGTCCCCGAGGCCGCGCGGATCGCGGGCGATACGCTGGCCGGCAAGGGTGGCGCGGTCCCGGTCAGGCGCACAACCACGCGCAGCACCATCAATGCCAGAATGGTCAGCCCGAAACTGATATGAAGCAAGGCCGCAGTCGGCCGCAGCGGTTTGGGCAGGACATCGTAATGCAGCAGCAACCCCACGGTCAGAAGCCCGATGACGGTCAACGCGATCAGCCAATGCAAGGCCTGGGCGATCGGGCGATAGCGTGGTTCCATGCGATCCATTCCTCCTGAATACGCCATTATAATTAACGTCCGATGAACAACTGGTCCATGTCCGCAATATTACAAACCTCCGGCGTCCTCGCCGCGCATGCGGATTGGAGCGTCGATCCCCGCAAACGCTGGATCACCCTCGCGCATTGCCGTCAGGGACAATGGCACCTCGCCCCGCCCGTACCGGTCGCCGCCCCCGAGACCCTGATCGCCCGACTCCGTGCGGCGGCAAATGGCGCACCGGTCGCCCTCGGGGTCGATTTCCCGCTCGGCCTGCCGCGCCAATACGCCGCCCGCGCCGGCATCACGAGTTTTCCCGACTGGCTGCGCCGTCTGCACCCGGATCTGCCCCTGTTCGACCCCTGCCGCACGATCGAGGAGGCCGGGCTCGACCGTCCCTTTTATCCGAAAACCAGCATCGCCGGTCCCGGCCAGATGGCCCGCCTCGCCGCCGCCCTCGGCCTTGCGGGCACCGGGGGCCTGCACCGCGCCGTCGATCGGCGAACCGCAAACCGCCCCGCCGGTGCGGCCCTGTTCTGGACCATGGGGGCCAATCAATGCGGCAAAGCCGCGCTCGCCGCCTGGCGCGACTGCCTGATCCCCGCCTTCAGTCAGAACCAGCCCATCGCGATCTGGCCCTACGAGGGTTCCTTCGATTCGCTGCTCACCCCCGGCACAATCGCACTCGCCGAGACCTATCCGGCCGAAGCGCTGGTCCAGCTCGGCCTGCAACGCCCCCGCAGCAAGCGCCGCCAATCCGACCGCGCCGCTCTCGCCGCCCCGATCATGTCGGTCATCACGGCACTCGACGTCACGCCCGACGCCCCGCTCGCGGCCCAGATCGCCGACGGGTTCGGCCCGACTGCCGATGGCGAGGATCGGTTCGACAGCCTGCTCGGTGTCCTGTCGATCATCCGGATCATCCGCGGTGCACCCGACGGCACGCCCGACGATCCCATCATCCGCGCGGTGGAGGGCTGGGTTCTGGGACAGGTCGATCCGCCGCTGGCTCGACCGCCCGCATCAGATCGGCCGAAACCACATCGCCGGCCGCATCCAGCCCCGCGATCACGCCGTGCCGGTCCGCCGCCGGCCGATTCTGGCTGAGCTTGCGCTTGCCGATCAGCCGCTCGATCACCATCACCACGCCGACGATCCCCTTGAGTTGCGACGCGACGTAATCATCCGGCGCATCGTCCACCTGCCATGGTCGCGGCTGGCGCGCCTCGTGCCGGTCGGTCAGCGCCGCCACGATATCATGCAACCGGTCCGCGTCCTCGATGATCTCGACCGCGCCATAGGCGTGCACCGCCTCGTAATTCCACGTCGGCACCACTTTGCCGGTCTCGCGCTTGGTTTCGTACCAATTCGGCGAGACATAGAAATCGTGCGCCTGGAACACCGCCATCGCGGCAGCACCATCGCGCAGCGCCCGCCATTGCGGATTGCCGCGCGCCAGGTGCCCGATCAACCTGCCATGCGGCGCCGGCGCGTCCTGCCACGTCAGCGGCAGATGCGTCGCTTCGATTCCACCCTCACCGGCCGAGACCAGCACCGGCAGCCGCGCCGATCGCATGATGCCGGCCAGAATTTCCGGGTCGTCCTCGGCAAAGGCGGGTGGGGTGTACATGCCGCAACTATACTCAAACCGCGCCGCACGCGATCAGCGTTTCGCGCACGGCCGCTTCCGGAACCTCCCGGCTGGTGAAAGCGGCACCGATCCCGCGCGCCAGCACGAAGGATAATTTTCCGTCCCGCATCTTCTTGTCGCGCTGCATATGCGCAAGCAGCGCATCCGCCGTCCATCCGTCGATCCGATGCGGCAGGCCGATATCGGCAAGATGCGCCGCGACACGCCCCGCAATCGCCCGATCGCAATGCCCGAGCCGCGCCGACAGATCGAACGCACACACCAGCCCGATCGCCACCGCCTCGCCATGCAGCAGCGCCGCGCCATACCCGGTCTCGGCTTCGAATGTATGAGCGAAACTGTGGCCGAGGTTGAGCAGCGCCCGCCCATCGGCCCTCGCGGTCTCATGCGGGTCGGCCACCACGACCCCCGCCTTGAACGCGACCGCCCGGGCGATCGCGGTTTCCTGCAAATCCCGATCACCTTCGAGCAGCGCGGCGCCGTTGGTTTCGCACCATTCGTACAGCGCAGCATCCGCGATCAGCCCGGCCTTGACGATCTCGGCATAGCCCGCCGCGATCTCACGTCGCGGCAAGGTCGCCAGCGTATCGCTGTCGATGATCACAAGACGCGGCTGATGAAAGGCGCCGATCAGGTTCTTGCCATGCCGCGAATTGATCCCGGTCTTGCCACCCACGCTGGAATCCACCTGGGCCAGCAGCGAGGTCGGGATCTGCGCGAAGGGCAGGCCGCGCAGCGTTGCCGCCGCCGCAAACCCGGCCAGATCGCCGATCACCCCGCCGCCGAGTGCCACGATCGCGGTCTGGCGTTCCGGCTTCAGCGCCAGGATATCCTCGATAAGTGCGGCGAACCGGTGCAGCGATTTCGAGCCCTCACCCGGCGGCACCACCAGGGTTTCGTGCTGAATCCCGGCATCATCGAGCGCTGCGGCAAAAGTGGCGTGATGCGCGGCGTTCACCGTCTCATCCGTCACCACGATCACCCGAAGCTGCGGCAGCACGGCGGCGAGCCGCGCCCCGGCTCCGGCCAGAAGACCCCGCCCGATCACCACATCGTAAGCCTCGCCCGGCAGCGCGACGCGGATTGTCCGGGGTGCGGCGAAGCGCGCGAGGGCGGCAAGGGTCAACTCGGTGGTCATTTCGGGCGGGTCCTCGGAACTGTCGATGATGATGTCCGCACCGGCATAGACCGGCGCGCGCAACGCCGAAAGCCGGCGCAATATCTCGGCCGGATCGCCGTCGTTCAACAACGGCCGATGGGTCCGCCCCGCGACGCGACGCAACAGCACCGGGACCGGCGCGCGCAGCCATACCGAAATCCCGCGCGCGGCCACCGTCGCACGGGTCGCCGCATCCATGAACGCCCCGCCGCCGGTCGCCAGCACGATCGGGCCGGATGAGAGCAGCCGCGCGATAACCCGCCGTTCGCCGTCGCGAAAATGCGCTTCGCCGTGGCGTGCGAAAATATCGGCGATACTCAGCCCCGCCGCCGCCTCGATCTCGTGATCGGAATCATGGAACGGCAGACCCAGCCGGACTGCCAGCCGCTTGCCGATCGCGGATTTACCCGCGCCCATCAGCCCGACCAGCACGATGCTGCGCCGATCGCGCGGCAGGGCGGCATCATGATCACTCCGTGGGGCGTCGGACTTGTCGAGCATGGTCCGCGCGGCTTACCACACTCGGCAGATGACGATAGAGCGACACATCGAGGCGTTTCTGGAATCGATGGCGGCCGAGCGCGGGGCCGCCCGCAACACCATCATGGCCTATCAGGCCGACCTCGCGGAATTCGCCGCCTTCTGTGCGGCTCAGGGTGCGGCACCTGCCACCGCCGGTCCCGAAATTATCGCCGGTTTCCTCGCCGATATCGCCGCACGCGGCCTCGCCGCCCGCACCCAGGCGCGGCGGCTCTCCTCGCTGCGCCAGTTCCAGCGCTTCCTGCTGCGCAACGGCCAGCGGCCCGACGACCCCACCGCCCTGTCCAACGCGCCGCGCCTGCCGGCCTCGCTGCCGCGGTTCCTGAGCGAGGCGGAAGTCGACGCATTGCTCGCCGCTTGCGCTGAACTCGAAGGCCGGCAGGGCCAGATCGCCCGCGCCGGCCTCGAAATCCTCTACGCCTCGGGCATGCGGATTTCGGAAATGCTCGCCCTGCCCGCCAGCGCCCTGTCCGAGGATGCGGTAATGCTGCTGATCAAGGGCAAAGGCGGCCGCGAACGCATCGTGCCGCTCTCCAGCGCCGCGCGCAACGCCGCGGCAAGTCTGCGCGCCGGCCTTGTCCGGGGCGCGCGCTATCTGTTTCCCGGCAAAGCCCTCGGCACCGCCATGACCCGGCAGGGCTTCGCGCTGCTGCTCAAGCGCATCGCCCGACGCGCCGGGATCGATCCCGACCGCGTCTCCCCCCATGTGCTGCGCCACTCCTTCGCCTCGCATCTGCTCGCGCGCGGTGCCGATCTGCGCAGCCTGCAGATGCTGCTCGGCCATGCCGACATCTCGACGACCCAGATCTACACCCATGTTCTCGCCGAACGCCTGCAGAGGCTGGTCGAGGCGCATCATCCGCTCGCGATCGCTTCGTCCGTCGATCGCGCCGACCGATGATCCGGCTTCATCGCCCCACCAGACGCCGGGCGATCGCAGCGACGCTGGTGGCGGCCTCGGCATTGGGAAACTGGCCGATCAGCAATTGCTGGCTGCGGATCGCATCGGCCACCCGTTCGTCATGCCCGATGATGCCGAGCAGCGGCGGGTCGAGCCGCAGGAACCCGCGCGCCGCCCGCGCCAATGCCGCATGCGCCCGCCGCCCCGCCGCCTCGGAGCGGGCCTGATTGACCACGATCCGCGCATCGACCGGCAATCCCGCGGCAGCCCGGTCGCGCTTGAGCAGTTTGAGCACGGCATAGGCGTCGGTCAGGCTCGACGGGTCCTCGGTGGCGATCAGCGCCACGATATCGGCATGGGTCGCGATCTGCCGCGTCGCGGCATCGACCCCGGTGCCGAGGTCGAACAGCACGAAATCATACCCCGAAGTTACGCAAGCGAGGCGGTCCAGCAGATCCGCGATCATCGCGGATGACACACCGGCCAGCGCGCCGGACCCCGAACGCCCGGCGATCAGATCAAAACCCGCCGCCTCGATCGGGACGATGCACTGCGCGAGATCCGCCCCGTCCCGGATCACAGCACCGAGATCCTGCCGGGGCAGCTGGCCGATCTGGATATCGGCGTTCGCGAGACCGAAATCGGCATCGAACACCAGCACGCGCTTGCGGCGCTGGCTGAGCGCATGCGCGAGGGTCAGGCTCAGCCAGGTCTTGCCGACGCCGCCCTTGCCGGATGCAAGCGCGATCCGGCGCGGCGAGGGTGCCGGGGTTCGATCAGCCTCGGTCTGGTGTGGCAGAGAGTCGATGACCGCTGCATCCGCCGTCGTGCCATCCATCTCACGCTGCATGGGCAAGACCCGTCGGCCTGGTGTGGTCGAGCAGGCGACGGGCGAGAAATTGCGGCGTCACCGGTTCCAGCGCTTCGGTGACCCGTCCGGAGGTGCCGGCATGGCTGAACGCGAGCGGTGCTGCCGCGGCGGCGGCGACCATGCCGCCCAGCCGGCGGGTCAGGTCCAGCCGCGTCGGGATCAGCAGCGTCGCTCCGGCGGCATGGAAGCGTTCCGCCATCTCGGCGCTGTCCTGGGCATCCAGCCCGGCGGGCAGCACCAGGGCGGCGACGCCTTGCACCTGATCGATCATGTCGCGCAGCCCGGTCATGTCCTGATCGTCGAACGGGTCCATCCCCGGCAGGTCGATCAATGTGGCACTGGTCGGCCGCCGCCGCGCCCGCCGTCCCGCCGGCGTGGGGCTCGCGGTATCGATGAAATCGGCCCGCAGAATCCGGCATAGCGCCGAAAGCTGTGCCGCGGCACCGGCACGGTTCTGATCGGCGTTGATCACCGTCGGCCTGATCCCGTCGAGCACCAGCCGTGTCGCAAACTTGACCGTCGTCATCGTCTTGCCCGCGCCCGGTGGCCCGACCAACAGGAGCGGCCGGGTGAAATCGACCGTGCCGAACTGGAACGTGTCCGCAACCGCACGGTCCGGTGAAACCCGCCGCCATCGCCCCGCCAATGCCGCAGGCACCTGGTGGTAGGCCAGCGCCTCATGCCATTGCTCCCGGTGATCGAGCGTCTCCTCGGGGTCGATCGCGACGGAAATCTCGATCCCGGTCGCGATTTTGCGGCTTTCGAGGATCAGCGCCTCGGGCCCCATCAGCCGGTGGGCTTCGGCCAGGGCGGCGCGCATCGTGGCGGCGCGTATCAGCTTTATGTTCATCTACAAGGCTCCAAGGGTTCTGATCCGCGCACGCGGAAACACTTCGGTCTGGGCGAGTACCGGGGTCGAGGGCTGCATCCGCTCGATGATCGCGCGCAGATGGGAGCGCAGCGCCGGGCTGGTCAGCAAAACGGCGGTCTCGCCTTCGGCGGCGACCGATTCGAAGACCTGGGTGATCCGGCGCATGAGGTCGGACAGGCGTCCGGGCGGCAAAGCGAGCTGGCGCTGATCCGGCGGCCCGACGAGCGCCTCGTTCAATTCAGCCTCCCATTCCGGCCCCACCACGACGAGCGGCAGGTAGCCGCGCGGGCTGATATGCGCGTCGGTCAGCTGCCGCGCCATCCGCATCCGCACATGGGCGGCGATAGCGGGGATACCGCGCGTCTGCATCGCGCAGGCCTCGTGAATCCCTTCCAGGATAGTCGGCAGATCGCGGATCGAGACGCGTTCGGCGAGTAGCGCCTGCAATACCCGCTGCACGCCGCCCACGGTGAGTTGGCTGGGGATCAACTCGGTCACGAGGCGCTGCTGCTCGCGGGGCAATTCGTCGAGCAGCTTTTGGGTCTCGGCGAAGGAGAGCATCTCCGCCATGTTCTCCTTGACGAGTTCGGTGAGGTGGGTGGTCAGCACGCTGGCCGGGTCGACCACGGTGCAGCCTTTCGCCCGGGCGTACTCCCGCTCGGCGGGATCGATCCAGATCGCGGGAAGGCCGAACGCCGGTTCGGTCGTCCGCTCGCCGGGCAGGTCGGGCAGGGTGCCGTTCGCGGTCATCGCGAGCAGCTGGGTCGCCCGCAACTTGCCCGATCCCGCCTCGATCTCCTTGATCCGGATTGAATAGGCATCGGCGGCGAGCTGCATGTTGTCCTGAATGCGGACGGCCGGAAGGATGAAGCCCATCTCGCTTGCGATCGCGCGGCGCAGGGATTTGATCTGCTCGGTCAGCCGGGGCGTGTCGCCGCCCGCCAGCACCAGCAGCCCGTAGCCGAGTTCGAGCCTGATCTGATCAATTTTGAGCGCATCCGTGATCGGCGGTTCGGTGGCGATTTCGACCGCGGCTTCGGGTGGCGTTTCGGCCACCGGCGGATGGTTCAACCGATACCACGAGGCCCAGCCGGCGAGGCCGGCGAGCATCGCGAAGGGCACGAACGGCAGCCCGGGCACCAAAGCGAGGGCGAGTGTTGCGGCGGCGACGATGCCGAGCGGTTTGGGCGAGCGGCTGAGCTGGGCGACCAGCGCGGTATCGGCGCTGCCTTCGCCCGATCCCTTGGTGACCACGATCCCGGCGGCGACCGAGACGAGCAGCGACGGGATCTGCGAGACCAGTCCTTCACCGATCGAGAGCGTGGTGAAGGCGGAGGCGGCATCGTGGATGCTCATCCCCTTCTGCACCACGCCGATCACGAAGCCGCCGACGATGTTGATCGAGGTGATGATCAGAGCGGCGATCGCATCGCCGCGCACGAATTTCGCGGCACCGTCCATCGCGCCGTAGAAGCCGCTTTCCTGTTCGAGTTCGTGGCGCTTGCGCCGCGCCGTCGCTTCATTGATCGCGCCGGAACTCATCTCGGCGTCGATCGCCATCTGCTTGCCGGGGATCGCATCGAGGGTGAAGCGGGCGGCGACTTCGGCGATGCGGGTC
>Ga0315298_1006978_pt1 | contig 15089 bp, 9 predicted proteins | sample WHS_1_MG_FD_203077 | JGI IMG/M metagenome (GOLD analysis project Ga0315298, IMG submission 203077) | Extremophilic microbial mat communities from Washburn Hot Springs, YNP, Wyoming, USA - WHS_1_MG | ecosystem: Environmental > Aquatic > Thermal springs > Hot (42-90C) | place: USA: Wyoming... | reverse complement strand
AGGGTTTTTCACCGCTCCCGAGCCTGAGCAGTTGCATTGCAAACTTTGCGTAGCGTGGGCGGGCGGGTTTTCTTTCGGTTACCTTTCTTTTGCCCGGACAAAAGAAAGGTAACAATTGGTTTCCCCTCGACTTCGCTCGGGGCATGCTTTTTTGGTTACTTTTTCTTTGTTGCTGGAGACAAAGAAAAAGTAACAATCTAACCATGAGCAAAGTCGAAGTGACGATTTATTGTAATTTAATCAAAAATGGAGAATTGCTGATTAATTCTATATTTTTCGTCGTTCCTGTTCTAACTCCTTTGGTATGCCTACTAGAGGAATCTATTTTTGTATTTTGATGGAGAACTAAAATTTTTGCCGACGGTTGGCTATATTTATTGACGAAAATATATGCTATCTTTAAAATCATAAGGATTATGAAGGGAATCGAACAGCGGCGCAATTAAATGAGGGAGGACCTTTAATATGAAAGGCAAGGAAAAAGCGCTGAATTTTCTTTTTGAGCTTGCCACTCTGGCAGAGCATAATAACTATATTGATCCTGAACTTTATGCAAGATACAATGTAAAGCGCGGCTTGAGAAATCCTGATGGAAGCGGAGTGCTTGTTGGGATTACGACTATTGGTGATGTTCATGGATACATAATTGATGAAAATGAAACAAAGCCTGTGGAAGGGAGATTGCGCTATAGAGGAATTGATGTGAAGGAGCTGGTAAAAGGTTTTCAGACTGAAAACCGCTTTGGTTTTGAAGAAACAGCTTTTCTTCTTCTCTTCGGGAAGTTACCTGGTGAAGTGGAGCTGGAAAATTTTAAGCAGCTTCTAATAGATAATCGAGAACTTCCTGAAGGCTTTGTGGAAAACATGATACTTAAGGCTCCAAGTAAGGATATTATGAATAAACTTGCGCGTTCTGTTTTTGCTTCATATAGCTACGATGATAACCCGGATGATACAAGTGTTCCAAATGTCCTGAGGCAATGCATAGAGCTTATTGCTCGTTTTCCTGCAATGATTGCCTATGGCTATCAGGCGAAGCAACATTATCATCATGGGCAGAGTCTTTATATTCATAACCAGAAGAGAAATCTCTCTACGGCCGAGAATTTTCTGTCGCTGATTCGCCCTGATAAGGAGTTTTCAAAGATAGAAGCAGAGATACTGGATCTGGCTTTAGTTCTTCACGCCGAGCACGGTGGAGGAAATAACTCTACATTTACATTGCATGTTGTAGCTTCTACCGGGACCGACACTTATTCTGCTATTGGAGCTGCTGTTGGTTCGCTTAAGGGACCGAAGCATGGTGGTGCAAACAAAGAAGTTATGGAGATGATGGACGATATAAAAAGCCATGTTAAGGATTGGACTAACGAACAGGAGATACGGGATTATCTTGTAAAAATAATTCGCAAAGAGGCTTTTGACCGCTCGGGCTTGATCTATGGTATGGGGCATGCGGTTTATTCACTTTCCGATCCAAGAGCGGTTTTACTTAAAGAAAAGGCAGCAGAACTGGCAGCAGAAAAGAAAAGAGAAGAAGAGTTTACACTTTATAAAAATGTGGAAAAAATCGGGAAAGAAGTATTTGCCGAAGAAAAGAAGAATAAGGTAATATGTGCCAATGTAGATTTTTATTCCGGGTTTGTTTACGATATGCTCAGTATTCCCAGGGAACTGCATACCCCGATATTTGCTATGGGGAGGATTGCTGGCTGGTCTGCGCATCTTATTGAAGAGATAGTCAGCGGCGGAAAAATAATTCGCCCTGCATTTAAGTATGTTTTGCCACCGCAGGAGTATTTGCCTTTAAATCAGCGAGGAAAGTAAGGGATATTCTATTAAGAAAATTTTATTCCCTGAATCCGGTTCCAGGGTAATACAGTTAAGCCATCGCTTCTGTTTTGCCTTTGTCTGGATGTATGGAAATTAAAATACGATTCTTAAATCGAATGAAAACTGAAATCCAAAACCGGGTTTGAAATAGGTAATCTGTCTGCTATCTGCAAGAGGGGTTATCTGTGCATATTGATTAACAACGCCCTTTAAAATAAGCCCTCCTTTTACATAGTCTGTAAACTGATAAACTGTTTCATGGCTCAGGGTTAGTTCATAGATTTTCTGTATATACTGAATGAATTTATAACCCTGATAATCTATTGCGTCCATTGTTAGCAGAATACCTTCTTTATTGTTTATGTTGTAGCCGCTTAGTTTTATCTTGAACAGTAGCAAATCCAATTCTTTTATGCTCCATACCCAATTGTAGATCGTTTCTATAACATGAGTTTGCTTTTGAAGAGGGGATAAATTTGTTGCTCCTACAGAGAATCCATACAGGTGTTCAAAATCCTCAACATTTTTTATATAGCTTTCTGAAAGAGTGGATAGGGAGTATCTAAGAAAAAGATTTGCATTGGTACTGAAATAGTATGTCTGGTTTACTCCAAGTGTTATGGTGTCTGTAATTTTTCTATCGTTATAGTTTACATTATTTTTTAGAGAGAATTCTATATTAATGTCTCCTACTCTAAGATCTTTTCCTGATTCCAAAAACGAAATGCCCCACTTTGAGATTTTAAGAGGGAATGTCAGATCAAATTGATTTTCAAAACCCTGGGAATAGGAACTTAATGTTCTTGCTGTGTTAAGAAGGGTGTAAAATTTGTAACGCTTTGGGAGAAATAGGTCTAAAAAATTTTTAAATTCCGGCAAGGTCATTTCTATTTCAATAAGGTCGCTAAAACTTATTGTACTGTTAGGTTGAGCAATGGAATATTCTTTAACCATTTCAAGGCTGTTTGTCCTTCCATAATTTCCACTGAAGTATGGGGAATAATGAAATGGTTCGTAATAATATACCTGGCCGAAGGAGTCAAAAATGTCTGAATATCCAATGCTGTTTGTTACAGAGTAGTATCCTATTTGCAGGTTTCTTTTTACTCTAAATATGAATGTATCAATAATGAATTTTGGATAAAGGGATAGTTTGTTATCGCTTAGAAGGATGTAGCGCTCAAGGCTTGAATATAGAGTTCCGTTATCATTATAATTGTACTCAAGTGCGTTTCTGGTAATTCTGTCGTTAAAGTTAAGGCTAAAAAATTGAAGGGGTTTTACAATTCCAAGCTGGATTCCGTAAGAATCGGAGTTTTCTTTATTACGATCTTCCTCCGGGAAATTGAAACCTTCGGAAATACTTTTCAGACGCATTGTATATCTATCCCATAAGCTGTAACTTCTTAAATTACCAATTTCCTGTCTAAAACCCATTTCATCATTTACCTTTTTATATTTATCTTCAGAATGGGAATAGTCTCCCGATATATTAAGAAAATAAATGGAAAATCCCAGACTACTACCAAAACTTTTTTTAAGTCCTTTTATTCCATATACTGAGGAGTTTGTAAGGTAGCAATGTTCTTCTTCGTTTGTAAAATTTGACTTATCTATAAGATAGAAGCTATCTTCGAAGCTAATCTTGGGACCTACTGTAAAATTTTCAAAAACTGTATAATTCTGGTTTAAATCTATTCTTGCAGCACTATTGAATTGATTCTCATAAATTCCAAGTATAGAATCGTTTGAAGAAACATTAATCAGGCTTCGGGATAGCTTATCTTCAAAGCTTTCTGTATATGAATGAGTTATTATCGGAATCATATATCGGCCTGAATACATAATGGAATGGTTATACATCCACTTTCTGTTTTTCCATTGAAGGTAAATAGGCATTTCTAACTCGTTTGTAGTTGTGCCCTGGTTATTTTCGCCTATTGTGAATGAATAAGAAATCTCTTTTAATAGACTGGAAGAATAAAATATATTAAAAACTTCTCCATAATTTCCGGGTTTAGCCCCTTCAGAACCGATAAAATTATAGTCTCTATTTTCATATGTTGTTTTTAGAGAAAAAGGTCCTAAAATTTCTGTTTCATTGAATGCAAGAAGGGGTTTTTTATATTCAAGAATTGGATTAACATAATAGGCTGTCCCCAGGCGGGTTATATCAGAATGGGTATAAACCTCGTTTACCCAGATTATGCCCCTATTAACTGGTTCGTTTGTAGAGGTAACATCTATTCCAAATGCTATAAAATTCACATCGATTAAATTTGGAACTCCATATGATACTGGTTTTTCATAAGAAGGAATAGACTGGCCATCTACCTTTAAGGATAAGCCCTCGCTAATTTCAATAGAAATAGAATGCCAACTATTTTTGCTAACTGAATCCAGGGGGATTCTCCATTTATAGTAGCTATTTTCAGAATTTCCCATAATAAGGAAAAACTCTTCGTTTGTATATGTATCTCCTGTTGTCTTTAATATTGTTCCATTTTCATCCCTATCTGGAATATATATATAGTAATTAAAAAGCTTATATTGAGATATATTATACGAAACTGTATTCCTTTTTATTATTTTTGCAGATTTTCCACCTCCCATGGTGGTATTGGTATCGTATGGGACATTACTCAGATTGTAGTTTAAAGAAAGAGCCTTTTCATCGTATTGTCTTGCCTCGGAGACACTTCTAGAACCATGCAGCTTTTCAAAAACTTCAGCTCTATCCTGGGTGCCCTTGTCGCTGGAATCAGGAACATAGAATCGATTTGCCGAGTAGTAAGGATTATTAAAGACGGATAATATTTCCGATTGAAATACTTTTGAGTCGGAAATTAACATTTCATCAATTCTCTTTTCGTACCAGTTTATCTTTTTAAATTCCAGTGTATCAATAATAACCCTTCCTTTGTTACCATTTTTTTTCTTTACATAAACACCGAGAGCGGTAGCATGTTGAAGGATGGCTATTTGCTCCGGTGAAAATGTTTTTAGATTTATTGTTATTTTTCTCCAGGAACCACCATTCAGGGTTGTATTTGTATTGTCTGAATAGCTTGAAGCCCCGGGGAAAATAATAATTTCGGAATTCGTCTGGAGTACCCCATCCTTATTTAAATCTTCAGATTGTATATAACCATCACCTTCGCCAAGCCGTCCCCTTCCCACTTTCGTTTCTACGATGTTTTTATTTATATAGTTGTGAAAATCGTATCCTGGCTGTGCCTGGTCAACTTCTCCATCAAGAATTCCATTTCCATCACTATCCTCATTAAAATTACCCACGACTACATACAAATCAACAGAAGCAGTTCCATCGTCTGAATAGATATTATCTCCATCTTCGTCACTCTGGAGATATGCCCAGATATTAATCTGATTGAACTCGCTTAAATTTACTCCAGAAGCACCCGCTATGGGCATTGCTGCTCCAACCCATTCTCCGCCACTCCGAAAATCAAAATCGAAGATCAGGGATGTCTGGCTTATGTCAGGATATTCTGAAGCGCTTAAATGTCCACCCAGTGCCTGATATGGTCCTGGTTTGAATGAATAATCCTTTATTCTTTCTGATGGAAGACTTGCATTGAAGTTAAGCAGGGTAAAGCTTCCATCCAGATTATAAGAACGATAATCTTTATATAGCAATTTGCCTCTATTTGTATAATACATTCCGTCAATAATATTTGTAGGTACTGGAGCACTTAATATCCACCAGTTTTCTGTTTTGGAAAAGGAGAACGATTCTCCTGTGCTTTCAAAATCTTCTACAATCGCATAATCTACATTGTTTGGATCATAAACAGAAAGGGCATATTCCCCTTTTACTGAAAAGTCAAGATCTGAAGGAAGTCCAAAAAGCCTTGCAAAATTTATTGTGCCATCTATATCTGACATAAAGGTGCCATCTGGTGTTGCTGAAATATGAGGAGCTCCTTCGCCATGCTGGGAGGCATTATAAACAGTGGTGTTTCCTATACTAAATATGCTGGAGGGTTTGTAATCAAGCCTTGAGGCTATAGAAAAGCTCTGTGCTCCACTCCAGAATGGCTTGTATTCATAATATACTTCTATGGTGTCATTTTCATTAATCAGGGTGGAATAATTAAAGATAAGCTCACCTAAAGAATATACAATAGTATATTCGGAGGGGGAAAGAAGACGGCCATTCAGGTAAACCCTTTCGGTGCCGGGTATTATTCCAAAATCTAACTGGTAACTACTTACCTCATTGTAGAGAGTAATTATCATGGTGTATTGAGAGTCCTGAGATGAAGGATCGCTTGCGTTGGAATAGATTGAGCCATAGGGGTCTGGAAATGGAAGTTTGTTTTTAAATTGTATTGTTCCCTTTACTGTAGATAATATGTAGTCAAAAGGACTGAACTGGAAATCGGCAAGTTTACTCTTATCAGAAGAATATACAACAGTTAGAGAAAAGCCTTTGGTTGGGTCAAATCCGGTATATGGAAGCTGGTAATAACCATAATGTATGTATTGAGAAAAATTTGAAGATGATTTCCACAAATAGAGAAATAATTCTCCTGTATTGTTATCCACTCCAACAATGCTACTTGAGTTTGTTGTAAATATATTTCCTCCCTTTGTATATCTTACAACAAGGCTTAAGTTTCTATCCAGAGTATTGGTCAGGTTGAGTTCACCGGTATCATTATTTACATAATAATCTCTACCTTCGATAAGTCTGATAAAGAAGTGAGAGTCAATCTGACGGTCTGCTATATTTGTAATGCTTGTGGATTGTAATAATTCTACAGAACCCCTGTCGATTCCTGTGTCTGGAAGTAGATAATATTTTCGCTTTACATAACTAACATCCTGAACTTCTATTTTATCCATTTTCTTTTTTCCTACATATTTCTTATATCCTTTCTGACTTTTGGTAATGCTCAAGACAGCCTGTAAACTTAAATCCCCAGTTTGAAAAACTCCCTTTATTCCATAATTATCCTTACTGCTTCCATTATATTTTACAAAATAACTGGATTGAGGTATATTGAGGGATATATTGCCAGCTCTTAATTCCCTAACAATTCCTTCATCTTTTTCCAGGGCTTTATAAGAGATTTCGTATTCATTTTCAGGATTACTGGAGTCGTGGTTAATATTTACCTGAACCCTTTCACCAATCTTGCCAACAAGGTTTACCCTCATACTCTGACTCATATTGAAACCATCAAAAATACCGCCAGGAGGAATTGAAAGATTTTCGTTTTTCGCAACGATTCCATATCCCGCTCGAAGTCCTATTTCTCCGCTTACAACAATTTTTGTTTCCCATTGTTCAAATGGAAGACTTAGATGCTTTTTTTCTTCTTCTGTAAAAAGGATAGGTTTTGGCTTTTGCATTTCTATATAATATTTAAAGGCTTTGTCGGAATAGAGTTTTAAGTCTCCTTCGTCCATAAGTTTTATTCCCTTCGAGAGTCTTTTTTTCTTCATGAGACGGGTTTCCACGGGTTTGAAACCTAACTCTTCAATTGGAAAGAAAAGATTTGCTATTGCAAGATGCAGGTCGTCCGGTGATTCAAAGTCAATAATTGGTAGAAATGGATCATAGACCATTATTATGGTATTGGTGGAGGATGTATTGGTATTTGATGCAGAAGAAGAAGAAGTTTCCACACCATGGGAGAATGAGAAGAAAAACATGATATAAAAAAAAGCAAAAAATACTCTTTTCAATGAACACCCCGAATCTTTTATAATTTATCGGATTTATAAAAAGAACTGTAAAATTAGAGTTTTTTGATATTATTATATCACCTAAAATCTTATCTCTCAATAGATTCCAGAAATTTCCGAAAATAAATATAAAAAGCACGAGAGGGAATTTATGAGCAGGGTTATAGGAATAGACCTCGGAACAACATACTCTGCAGTGGCTTACTTAAACAATGGGAAGCCAGAGGTTATTCCAGATAAAAGTGTGGGAAAGGAATTGTCTTCTAAGGTATTACCTTCTAAGGTATTACCTTCTGTGGTTACATTTCTTGAAAACTCTATTCTTGTTGGTGAGCCGGCAAAGAGAGCCGAATTTACATCTCCCGATACAACAATCAAAAGAATCAAAAGGAAAATGGGCACTGATTATAAATTTTCATATAAAGGAAAGGATTACACACCGGAAGAGATTTCTTCCTTTATTCTTAAGGAACTAAAAATTCGTGCGGAGGAGTTTTTAAAAGAAAAAATAACTGATGCTATAATTACTGTTCCTGCATATTTTAATGATAATCAAAGACAGGCTACAAAAAATGCCGGCAGGCTTGCCGGGCTTAATGTGATAAGAATTATTAATGAGCCAACAGCGGCTTCTCTTGCTTATGGCATAAAACCGGAAGAGGATTTAAACATACTGGTATATGATCTTGGAGGAGGTACATTTGATGTTTCTGTACTTAATGTGGCTGAAGGGGTATTTGAGGTTACTGCAACGGCAGGAGATAATAATCTTGGCGGAGAGGATTTTAACAAGAGGATAATGGAGTGTGTACTTGAAAATTTCAGTAAGGAGACGAATATAGATCTCTCTGAGGATATGCTTGCAATGGCAAAACTTTCGGAGGCTATAGAAAGAGCAAAGATAGAACTTTCCTCGGCAGAAAGTACAAAGATTTTTGTTCCATTTATTACAGCCGATGAAAAAGGTCCAAAGAATATTGATTTTGAGCTTAAAAGAAAGGAATTTGAAAATCTTATAAGTGATTATGTTGATAGAACTCTTGAGCTATGCAGACAGGCAGTTTCGGATGCCTCTCTTAAAATTGAACAAATCGATAGGGTTATCCTTGTGGGAGGTTCATCAAGAATCCCTATTGTTAGAAGAAAACTAGAGGATCTTTTTAAGAAAAAACTGGATTCATCAATAGATCCGGAAGAAGTTGTTGCTTGTGGTGCAGCACTTCAGGGAGGAATTGTACAGGGGGATATTAATGGCATAGTGCTTGTAGATGTAACTCCACTCTCTCTTGGTGTAGAGGTGGAAAATGGCTTTTTTGTGCCTATTATTGAAAGAAATAGTCCTATTCCGACCTCTGCTAAAAGAATTTTTACTACAATAGCGGATAACCAGAAAAGCGTAGATATTCATATACTTCAAGGGGAGAGTATGTATGTTAAAAATAATATTTCACTTGGGAGATTCAGGCTGGAAGGGGTACGAAATGCCAGAAAAGGAGAACCTCGCATAGAGGTAAATTTTGAACTGGATGTAAATGGAATTCTTCAAGTTAGTGCTGTAGATCTTGATACAAAAAATATGCAGGGAATTACAATAGTTAATCAAAACAGGATGTCTGAGGAAGAACTTCTTCGTATTCAGAAAGAGTACATTTCAAAGTTTGAGAGGGAGATAAAAAAGCGAGATATCCTCAATAATATTCTAATTCAGAAAACCAGGGCTGAGTCAATGATAACAAAGCTTGATAGTATACTTCCTCCATTACACCAGAAGTATCTTATAAAGGACGAAATAAAAGAAATATACCAGCATATTAATGAATCTATTAAAGAGTTAAACCCTGAAAAGATGGAGAGAGCTATAAGCAGGCTTGACTTTTTACTTAGTGAACTTACGGCGGGAAGTTACTCTTCAGTAGAGGTTAATTAATGAAGACATATTATGAAGTGCTTGGAGTAAGTCCAGATGCCAGTACCAGGGCTATTAAGGATGCATATCGAAAGCTTGTAAAAAAATATCATCCTGATGTTAGTAACCAGAAAACATCGTTACAACAAAAATTTTTTGAAGAGATAAACCAGGCTTATGGTGTATTGATTCATCCTGAAAAAAGAAAGAAGTATGATTTATCCTTGAAAGAGAAAAAAAATATAGCCAGTCTTATATCGTTTCAATTTAGAGAGTTAAAAGAATGGCTTTTTTCTCGCACCTTTTTAAAAATGCTCTTTGCATCAAAATCTGTCGCGAATACTGTAAATGTAGATGAAACTGTTCGAGAAATGTCTGTTGATGAATTGTTACAACGCATTATATATTCGAAGAATCTTCATGTACAACTCCATGCGGTTCGAGCGCTTATGGCAAAGGGAAAGCATTATCCTGTGCATGATTTATTAAGGCTTTTGTATTCTGGAATTCATGAGGATGTTAAAGTTGAAATTATAGAAGGTTTAAAAAATTTTCCGGAGAAAAAAATAAAAAAGGTTCTCCTGGAAATCTATTCTCTGGAAAAGAGCTTGAAGGTTCGACAGGCCATCCGGCATACTATAAAAATATAAGCCTTTCTTTGTTATTTTTTTATCTTTCCGTTAAAATAATATATAAGCTTAAAATTTCATAAGGTAAAAGTGGGAAATGGTCATCATCAGCTACATCTCCTGATATCCAATTCTTTACTTTCCACTTTTTGCTTTAAAATTGAGGTAACAAAAATGATAGCTGAAATTTTTAAATCTGTTACTCAGTGGTATATGGGTAATATAAATTATGGTACCATAACTCTTTTGATGGCTGTAGAAAGCTCTTTTATACCGTTTCCATCGGAAATAGTGGTCCCGCCTGCAGCTTTTAAAGCAGCAAGTGGAGAGCTTAGTATATTTCTTGTGATATTGTTTGCAACTATTGGAGCGATTCTGGGGGCTCTTTTTAACTATTTTATAGCCTATTACCTTGGCCGTACATTCATCCATAAGTTTGCAAAAACAAGATTTGCCCATCTTTTGCTTATTGATAGTGAATCAGTACAAAAGGCAGAGGATTATTTTCTCAAGTATGGTAAGAGTTCAACTTTGATCGGGAGGTTTGTTCCGGTAATCCGCCAATTGATTTCTCTTCCCGCCGGGCTTGCGAAGATGAATATGAAGGATTTTTTAATATTCACAACTATAGGTTCTGGATTATGGAATGTTATTCTTGCAGTTCTTGGTTATTTTCTGTATTCTCAAAAAGAATTGCTTGATAAGTACTATAAAGAAATTTCTTATGTTTTCCTTGCATTGGGTATAGTTTTCGTGGTATATGTATTATTGAAGGTTTTTTATTTTCAAAAGAGTAAAGCTTAGTTGTTTAATTATAAATAGTCGTTATAAACCTGTGGTTGATCCAGAACGATGAAAATAACCTTTTAGAGAAATATAAAAAGCGGGAAGTAAGGAAGTAGATGGAGGAAGCCTTCTCATCTTCCTGGGAAAGAATAAATTTTCAAGGGAGGAAAAAGTGCTTAAAATTGGTGTGGCTGGCACCGGTCATATGGGTCGTTATCACATCAATACTCTCTGTACAATTTCCGGTATTGAGCTTACATCCGTTTGTGATGTTAATGAAAATATTCTGGAAAAGATAGCAAGGGATTATGATGTGAATGTTTATACTGACTATGAGCAGTTTTTAAAGTCTGTAGATGCTGTCATTATAGCCGTTCCTACATTTCTCCATTATAAATTTGCCAGTCGTGCTCTTGAGGCAGGAAAGCATGCCCTTTTAGAAAAACCAATGACCAAAACAGTGTATTTTGCCGAAAAATTAGTAGAAATGGCAAAAGAACGAAATCTTATTCTTCAGGTTGGTCATGTGGAGCGGTTTAATGCTGCGGTACAGGAGCTTCAAAATATAGTGAAAAATCCATATCTTATTCAGGTGCAAAGAATCGGACCAAGGAGCAGGGTAAAAGATGTTGGAGTTGTTCTGGATTTGATGATTCACGATATTGATATTGTACTTTCAATAGCAAATTCAAAGATAATAAATATTGCTGCTCATGGGCACAAGGTTTATACTTCTTTTGAGGATGTGGCAAATGCCTCAATATACTTTGAAAATGGGGTTATTGCAAACATTACAGCGAGTCGAGTTTCCGAAAATAAGGTGCGTACTCTTGCTATATCACAGGAGGGGGCTTATATACTGCTTGATTATACAACACAGGATATCACAATATACAGGCAACCTCTTACAGATTACCTTGTTCTAAAGGAAGAAATAAAGTATAAGCAAGAAAGCCTTGTGGAGAGGGTTTTTGTGCATAAAGAAAATCCATTAAAGCTAGAACAGCTTCATTTTATTGAGTGTATTAAAGATGGGAGGGAACCAATAAGAGATTCGGAGGATGATATTCAAGCCCTGAAGGTGGCAAAGGAAATAACATCAAGAATCTACAATAGCTGGAAGATGTCAGGTATTGACATTCGTTAAGGGCTTTAGAACTTTCCTTCTCCGGAGCTCTCAAATATTCTTTCCATCGGGCTTATTATCTTGGTTACACGAACGGCGAAGTTTTCATCAATTACCACAACTTCACCCTGAGCAATCAGCTTGTCATTTACAAGTATATCTACAGGTTCACCAGCAAGTTTGTCCAGCTCGATAATAGAACCTTCGCCAAGTCCAAGTATTTCTTTAATAGTCATCTTTGTACGCCCGAGTTCTACAGTAACACGCATCGGAACATCAAGGAGAAGTGCAATATTCCCCATTGATTCAGAAGCCACACCAACCTGCAGGGGTTCAAAACCAACAGGCTTAATGGGAATTCCTGCCTGGAATTGTTGTACCCCTCCTCCAAATTGTGCGGCCATGCTTGCTTTTGTCACAGAGTATGCACCTGATATGCTTCGCGCTAATGGTAGGGGAAGAAAAACATAAAATTTAGAGGAACCCTTTCCCTTTATATTAAAGACATAGTTAAGTCTTACAAAATACTGACCGCCTGGAAGAGAGATTGCTGAAGAATCTTCTAATAGGCTAAGGGCAGGGGCTCCCGGTGTTATTTGCTTTCCAAGTTTTTCGGAAAGGACTGTAACCATTGCCCCTGTAGTCTGACTTATAACTTCGCCAAAGGTGTTCTTAACCAGATCGGTTATCTCTTTGTTGTCTTCCTGGCCTATTAGAATATTGGTTATTGTCAGAACACTTTTTTCTGGTACAACATAGACCCATTCTCCGGATATTCCGCCGGTAAGATTTATTCTTGCCTGAATTATCTTGCCTTTTATGTCTTTTTTTAGTCCATCTAACTGCCCAGAATCTATAAAAGGAGAGGTAAAAGTTACATTCTGCCCTGTAAGAGTTGATAAAGCTGTTGCCTGTGCTACACCTATTTCTCTGAGGAGCTCTCCAAGGTTGGCTTTATCATTATCTGAAAGAGCATCTGCGGCAACTGTTTTCCCTCCACCAAAACCGGCTGGGGCATTGCCAAGGCTCTCCGTCATTAATTCATCCGTTCCCTGTAATAATGCATCAATTTCATCTTGAGAAAGAGTGCCATCACTCATAGGAAGCCTCCTTTGTAAGATTGACCTTTATATAGAAAATATATCGGAAAAAAACAAACTTTTATTATAGAATATTTCTATTCTTCTTCTCCCATCAATATGTCCTGAAGCATATCTTCAGTAATGGTTGTCATAACCTCGCGTACCTGTATAGCACGCTTTTTACCTACAACCCCTGGTTTACCTTTAAACTTAACACTATCCCCAATTATTATTTCTACATCATTTTTTATGGAATCATCAAGTCGTATAACATCCCCAACCTGAATGGCTGCAATCTCATTGAATCGAAGATAGGTTTCGCTCAGTTTTGCTATAACCTCCACTTCTACATCTGCTATCTGATCCTTTATGAGTGAAAGGTTCTCGGTAGTAATTCCCTTGCGAATACTTGAGTACCAGTACTGAGCAGTAAGCTTATTGATAATAGGTTCAATAGTTATATATGGAATACAGAAATTCATCATTCCCTCTACATCGCCCACTTTTGTATCGAAGGTTGTAAGCACGACCATGCTATTGGGAGGGACAATTAGAGCAAATTGTGGATTTGTTTCTATATTTCCAAGTCGTGGTCTTAGATCTATAACATTGGCCCAGGATTCGCGAAGGTTACCCAGAAGCCTTACTATTATACCTTCTATTACAGAGAGCTCTATGTCGGTAAGTTCTCTGTTTGTCTTAAGGGATTCTCCCTTGCCTCCAAAAAGACGGTCTATGATAGCAAAGGTAATACTTGGATCTAGCTCAACTACAGAGCTTCCTTTCAATGGGTCCATGTTGATAATTCCAAGTGTTGTCGGAGAGGGAATTGAGCGGGTAAACTCTTCATAGGTTAGCTGATCTACCGATACCACATGCACATGTACCAGAGTACGTAACTGTGCGGAGAGCGAGGTGGTTGTTAACCTTGCAAATGTTTCGTGCATCATCTGAAGGGTACGTATCTGGTCCTTCGAGAATTTATCCGGCCTTCTAAAATCATAAACCTTAAGCCTTTTCTTCTCTCGCTTTGGGCCTATAGCGGGCTTTACTCCTCCGGCCGGAGTTTCGGGAATTGTTTCTCCACTTGAAACAGCTGTGAGTAAGGCATCTATCTCTTCCTGTGAAAGAATTTCTGTCATATAATAAAAATCTCCCTAAGAAATTACAAACTCATCGTAATAAATATCCTGTACTTCGCCATCCACCAGAATATTATTAATTGCCTTTTTTATTTCATCCTTTAGCCTTTCTTTTTCTATTTCTTCATCAATATCCTGCTTTTCCTTTGAGTTTAAAATGCGCAGGATTAAGTCTCTTATCTGAGTAGTTCTGGCAGCAAGTTCTCCGGCGAGCTTTTTATTTGAACCATCATATCCAAGGCTTATCTTTACCCTTATAAAATGAGGTTCATCAATGTCCGCTGAATTTACCCTGAAATCTTCAAGCGGAAATATTGTTAAAGGAGCAGGTTTTGGTGCAAGCTGGATTGTTTTGTATATTTCTTCATGCTTCTTTGCTATATTTGTTTGTATAAGCACAAAGGCTATTATTGTGGATATTACTACAGCAATAATAACCGGAATAAGATTTGAAAGAAGCCATTCAATAAGCTTACCTATTGAGAATGATGGCTTGGGTTGCTCCTCTTGCGGCTGTTCCTCTGTTTCAACCTGGATTTCTTCAGGTTCGCGTTCTCCCATACGCAACTCCTAATTTCACAGAATTTATATAAGTATCGGAATTGTAATGTATTACTTAATTCATTATATCTCTTTTTCCTAATTTTAGTCAACATCTTTTAAAATAGCAGAAATTCCCCATTTTTGATTAAAGTACGAAGGTTGTCGTTGCGAGGCAAAATGTGAAAGTAGCACTGGCGCAGCCAGTGCTACAATACAAAAAACCCCGCTGTGGAGGGTAGAGGGTATGAACAACTTTTTTCTTTCAGTTTTCCTGCAGAATCGGGCGGAACTCCACATCCGTGTGTTCGGTAGAAGGTAATCGCA
>Ga0315298_1006977_pt1 | contig 15090 bp, 16 predicted proteins | sample WHS_1_MG_FD_203077 | JGI IMG/M metagenome (GOLD analysis project Ga0315298, IMG submission 203077) | Extremophilic microbial mat communities from Washburn Hot Springs, YNP, Wyoming, USA - WHS_1_MG | ecosystem: Environmental > Aquatic > Thermal springs > Hot (42-90C) | place: USA: Wyoming... | reverse complement strand
TCAAAACGCAAATCTCATTAAGGCCCTGCTTGAGTCCTTCTTGCTCCTTGAGGCTTTGACAGGACGTGCGATATTTCCTGATATTACGCTGCTCGTGCCTTGGATCCTTTATAGACTTGCATCGCAGTCCACCATATTTCTTTGAAAAGTAGACAAATCTTTTCTGTTTGCTTTTTCTAGAAAAAAGCTTTGATTGAATTATCTATGACTAAAAGCCGTGCAGCTCGTCACTTCAACATTCTGCCGCACCTGGGACACACGGGGTGATCCGACAATAGCCCTTTTCTCTTAGGAACGCACTTCTTGCAGTAAAGCCTGCCACAGCCCTCGCATCTCCACGCTCTCTCTTCTAAAAAACCGCCGATATTCTTGTGGCAGATACAGCAGACCCCTTTTACCATTTTGATCGAGAAGACTTCCCAAATTGAACATAAAAATCTTTCACAATTGCCCCCTCTGCTTTTAAAAAGCGAATACCTTATTGGGGGATGTTGTATGGGGGTGACCATTCACTACAGAGGCGTTGTTTTATGCAACGAGGATTACATCTCGGAAATATTGACCCAGGTCAAAGAAATGCTCAGGGAAAACAACGTCACTGACATAAAACCTTTGGATGGGTTTGAGTCGGATGAGGACTTTGAGAGGGCTAAGGCTTTGGTCAATCTGAAACCAGTGCCGTCCTGGGTCCAAAAAGGATCTTTCGTCTACACTTTCAGGCCAAATACTAAGCAGCCTCGCACACCGACAAAGAAGAAGGGCATCCTGGCTGACTTGCACCCTGCATGCGAGTCTTTCGAAATAACCTTTTATGAGTTAGGCGGAGAAAGCGTCTGGCAACTGCCTTACACTTTTGTAAAGACCCAATTTGCGCCACTTTCCGTACATGTGCTCATATGCGAAATTCTGAAGTTCGTGGATTCGATGATTACCTACAAGGGTGGCGACTTTTTAGTCAACGATGAAGGGGATTACTACTATACTCGGGACCTTGAAAAACTGAAGGAGTGTTTTGGAAAGGTGGACTTGTTGATAGGTCGCATAATCTGCGCCCTGGCGATGGTATAATGTCCTAATCATCTAAAATCATTTTTATGGTCCATCAATATCTTTTTTAGGCTGGCCCTGTCCTTGAGCTTTTCCCAGCCAAATATGTCTTCCCCGATCCGGATTATCGGCACCGAGTTAATATTGAGCATTAATAGTTCAGCCAACACCTCGCTGTTTTCGATGCTTTTTTCCAAAACGACCCTATCATAATCCTCCCCAATTTCGCCAAGAACCGCTCTCAAGTGTTTCTTCAGCATCTTACAGTTTGCACAAGTCTCGCTGGTGAAGAATTCGATTTTCATAAGATAATCATCTATTTTTTCCTATAAAATAACTGCCGCTAGCGTTTTTACCCGACGGCACTCTGATCTGATGTCAAAGCTTATTAACACAGCAATCAGATAAAAATTAGTGAACTTCCTATGATCAAGCCTTCCCCCCCAAGCCCGGCCAATGTTCTTGCCAAGATCATCTCGCTTGGATTGGATCTAGAAAAGATGGAATCTGGTGCCGTAGAAGAATTGGTGAATGGTCTGTCAAATCTTTTGCAGATCAGTGAAAACGAGATTTCGGTCCTTCTAAGCCTATTCAGGTCCGCATTCCGCGATAATACATGTTGACCTTTTCCTCAAAGGCGTTGTCGAGGAACCACTTTGGGTATTTATGGTACGGGTGGAGCACCTTAAACCCCATTCTCTTATAGGCTGCGATAAGCTCTCCGAAGGACGGGGCTGTAGCGCTCAAATGGTTGATCCTAATTGGGATGCCCTTGAACTCATCGCCGGGGTAAGTGTCGAATACCCATAGATCAGCCGAGAAAATCGAATTACGCTCAAATATTTTCAGGAAGAATCGCTCTCCACCTTTCACCATTGGGATCATCTTTCCTTCTTTCTGCACATGTTCTAGAGCTCGCATTTTGACCAGTAATTATAGTTCTTTGTTTTGCACTAAAGCTTTGACTCTTTACAAAGCCAACAACCAGAATCTCGGTTAGTTTGGTCTTTATGAAAAGTTTATAAGTTTAGCCCCTTGTTTTCTTTTCTGAAAACGGTAATTTTATGTCGAATAGCGGGGTGGGGTAGCCAGGTTATCCCGCGGGGCTCATAAGCCCCGTCGGTTGAGAAACCCCGAGATCGGTGGTTCAAATCCACCCCCCGCTACCAAATTAAGAAATTTCTATAAGCCTGGGCGCTTCATTTATTCCCGTGCGGAGCATGATCGTCCTTCTCTCGAATAAGGGCAAGTATGAGGTCCCTGCAACCTTGGAAAGCGGAATCATCCGGGCTGGGGAAGCTCTTTTTCGAATGTTGGAAGAGGGAGATGATGAGAAATTCAAGGAAAAGTTGTCCGAGTTGCATTCCTTTGTCGTCACGAAAGGAATTCCTGTTGAAGCATTTAGGCATACTGATCTGGTTGTCCCTCCTGCGGGTTCCGACCCTGGTTTTCTAAGGAGAGCCCTTGGCATCGATAAGGCCGAAAAAGGAATCTACTGAGACGCCTACCCAGGTCTTTTCCATCCCGTATCTTTGCAGAGGCTTCGTGAGGTGGCGAACCGATCTCGGGGGAGGGAGAAAAACGCCTTCTTTTACCTTCCTTTCCAGCTTTTCCATTACGGGCTCCTTCGCCTCCTTGCCGCATTTTTCGCATTTATACCCCTTGTTTCTGCCCTTGGCTTTCATCCTGACCTTGCATTTTTCACAAACGGGGTTCCTGGCTATCGCTAATACCAGCTCCAGGACCTCGAGTTTTTCCAAGTTGAGCGTAAGCTTTGGCGCCTCCCCTTCGTGTGGGTTCACCCCGCCGTAGGCACGCACACGATCTCCTGGCATGAGATCTCTCAAAACCTTCTGGACACCTCCTGACTTTTCGTATGCTGCAACATCGATTCTTCCTGTCGAGTCGCCAAGCTCTGCTATCACGTGCCCGCCGCGGATCACTTTAGGGGCCCCTGTCAACTCCCCCTCTATAACTGCGGCCTGGTACGGTCTCAGTTCAGCCACAGATGATTTGTTTACAAAGTGGGCCTCTGTTCCTTGGTTGCTACGGTAGATGACCCATCTCTCTCCGCCAGAGAACTTTAGCAGCTTTAGAGCTTGCTTGAGCACGCCTGGGCTCTCGCCCCTTACACCGAAGAGTATTGGGTCGGGACCATGTGGCGTGATCAGGACTCTGCCCGTCTCATAATCGAGGTTGTTGAAGGTGTAGGGGTATGTTTCCTTGTCCATCTCTACAACGCTTTCTCGATCAACCTGCCTTGGTCTTTCCCACGTCTCTTTTTTCCTGTAGACTATCAACTCATATGTGTGGTCACCTTCAAGCGTGTTCCCTATCGCTGCAAGGGCTCCGACTAGTCCCCTTCCACCTTTAATCGTCTTGTACTTCATGCCCAACTCGCGCGCCAGGCAAATTGCATCCTCGGTAGAAATGACGTCGTACAGCGCTCTCCTCCCAAAGCGTTTCAGCCTGTCGGGCACCTCGCCTTGTACGAGGGCAATGCCTGGTTGGTTCTTTTCGTCCTGCCGATCCCTGTTCTCCTCAACGACCTCCTCTGCCATCTCCAGAATATAATCGCAGTCCATTGGGGTCGAGATTCTCAGGCAGATTGCCGCATTCCCCCTTGACTTCCATGGGATGTTTGGGTTTAGCCGTATTAGGTTGGGGAAATCAATGAAAGTGGCTTGCGGAAGCAGCCTTTCCATGAGTAGGGCGCCGACGTAGGTCGTGCACCCTTTCTTTAGGGAATCGGTGTCGTCGATACCCAGGTGGTATGTCGGCATGTAGTGCTACCTTTCAATGGCTTTTTAAGACGACTAGAGTCATTGTGGACTGCACTTTTTTAATCTGACGGATCCTTCCCACGACGTCCTCTTTTTCTTTATCCTTAGTCTCTTCGATTTCAGCCTTAACGAGTATATCGTAGACGCCGTACACTAGGTGGGCTTCCAAGACACCCTCCATTTTATAGAGCTGGTTGAAGACTTCCTCCTCTGCCCCGGCAGAAGTGTTTATCATTATGAAGGCAATCATTTTCCCACAGTCAAATCAATGTTATATGCGGCTTAAGTATTTTAAATCCTGATGTGGGGCGCCTTGTTTGCCAAGGATATACATTTACCATAAACGCGAGTGCGATGTGAAAAAATGTACAGCGCTTAAACTGGGGAAGTTGCGCCTCGCTGAGATCGTATACAACATCCGCGGAATACCTCGCGGCAGCCTGTTGCTTTATCCATTTTGCGAGAACGTACTCTCGCCAGGCGACAAAGAAATCGTATCCAGGGGAGCTCTCGCAGCGATAGACTGCTCTTGGAACCAGTTCCAATCAGAACGGATCCCGCGCAGCCTGGCTCAAAGAAAGCTTCCATTCTTGCTGGCAGCCAACCCAGTCAACTACTCTGTCCCTTACCGGCTGAGTACCCTTGAGGCTCTGGCTGCGGCCCTATACATAATGGGTTTCGCTGAAGATTCCTCTTTGCTGCTGTCGAAGGCGAAGTGGGGTGCTGCCTTCTTAACTCTGAACGCCGAGCCTCTCTCTCTATACTCAAAAGCAAAGTCCCAGGAAGAAATTAGGGAAATCGAGAGAGAGTACCTGTCGCTTTATGGGGTAACCAACCATGAAGGAAAGAGTTAGACAATAGTCGAATTTTATTTCGTTTAATGCCTTGGAATAGGATTAAATACTTCGACAGTGAACTATTATACGACACAAAATGGCTTTAGTCTTGAAAAGAAAAATCCCCAAAATCAGGAGAACTGGCCCCAGGCGGTCTAGGGTAGATGGGAAAATATCGAAAAGACTAAAGCATGTTTGGGACTCTCCAGAATCTTATGAACCGCAGATATGAGCTTTTCATGTGCTCAATTTAGCCACTCTTCTGACCCCAACAATCAGTGGCACTCCAATTATTGTTGAAGCCAGTGAAATAAATAGCCTTTCAGGCAAAGTTATCGCAAGCATAGGCACAAAGAAATAAGGGCTTGGGTTGTACACTGCTACAAAAATCAAATTCCCGAGCATGTTACCTGTCATTGTGGAGATGAAGCTAACAAGAAATACCCCCGGCGCCATTTCCATCTTGCCGCTTCTGAGTGATTTGTTGAGTTTGCCCCCTGCTCCAAATGCTATTGCTGCTGCTGCGACGTGTGGCAACGCAAAATAAGGTGCATTATGTGCTTGCTGTGTGGTGCTCCAAATGGCAATCATTAGAGTCAAAATTAGCCCCGAGATGGCCCAGCCAGGGATCTTCCCGACCCTCCCTTTGTAGATCAGTGCGGCGCTCAATGTTGATGCTAGCGCAAGAGGAGTGAAAAGTAGGCTTCCGCTCTCCCCGCTCAGTATTTTTCCCAGGATCGCCCCTAGGAAAGCAGCCAAAGGGCCGAAATAAGTGCCCATCATGATCCCATAAATCGGCTCCAGGCTCCTTGCTAGATCTATCTCGGATCCTGGCGCACCAATTACTGGAAATCCTGGCAAGAGCGTCACTACTGCATAAACAGCTGCCATCAGTCCCACGATTGAGATCGTTCGCGCTTCCATGAGAGGTAAAAAATCTGACTTTTTAATATGCTTTCGTATATGCATGTTGACTTTTGTTTTTGACAAACTTCGTTATTTCTTTTTAAGCTCGTTGGTCGTGCATTCAGACTTCCGATTGAGTATGTATGATGCAAATGCCATCAATATTATGCCCAGTGCCTAGATCTCGAAAAGGCAGTTCTCGCCTAAGTAATTGTCAAGAATGGTCCAGACGCTATGTAAAATCAAAATCGAGGAAAATAGAATTATGCCCTCTGCTATACCAGCTTATTTAACTTTGTCTGTCGACTTCATCTTGGTTTTATTTTTCATTCAATGCCTTAAAATAATTATACATAAATATTGATAATCTTTATTTATTAGCGTTTATTAAAATAAAAAATGACATAGCTTGAATGAAAATGCACCCTATTGATTTCAAAAATAACTGCCTTGGGATGGGGCGTGTTGGCCGTAACCCACCTTCTGTTTTAGGCGACATTCGACTATGCAGGCTACCCGGGTCTCGTGTGGGCCTCATGGACCTCTATTTGCCCTTGCTCCCCGCGGATTGGCCGTTTCAACGTGACCGGAAGCATTCTCGACGGCTAGAGCCAAGTCATTGACATCCGCTTCCGGGCGTCTCGTTTCTGCTCCAAGAGCAGGGGTCTCCCCCTATGCCTCACGGCATCGCGGTTCCACATGGAGGGTGGAGTTTCCTCAGACCCAGAAGGGTCCGTCAGTCGCCCGCCAACTCGCCCCAAAGCTTGCTTACGCAGCGTGCGATAAATCTTTTCCTTCATTTTATTCCGTTCCGACCATGTTTCTTAGTTCCATATGTAACAAAATCCTTAAGTATTACACATTTTAACAAAAATAACACGATTAATATGCACATACCTGATGGATTCCTATCTTTACCGATAATAGCGATTACTTATGTTTTCGCAATTTCCGTTTTAGCAATTTCTTTCAGAAAGGTTAAAGGGAATGTGGACGATCGCCTCGTCCCACTAATGGCGCTGCTGACAGCACTGTTTTTTGCCGTCCAGATGGTTAACTACCCTATAATTGGCGGCACTACTGCGCACCTGCTGGGAGCACCCGCCTTGGGCATTCTCTTGGGTCCTTGGCTCGGAAGCATATCAATGGCAATTATACTTGTGCTGCAGTGTTTCCTCTTCGCGGATGGCGGGGTCACTGCCCTTGGGGCAAACATACTGAACATGGCCATAATAGGGGTGATGGTCCCATATGCCGTCTACTTGCTCGTCTCCAAAAAAGGAGGAAGGGGCGCAGTTAGTTTCGGGATATTCTTCGGTGCGTTCCTTGGCGATGTGCTGGGCGCAGTGGCGGCAGGCCTTGAGCTGGGTCTTTCAGCCCCAATTTTCCAGTATGGTGTATCTATCGCTGTCCCTGCGATGGGCATCCATCATTCGGTGATCGGTCTTGCTGAAGGGTTCGTAACCCTCGTTGTCGTCTACAGCACGATAAAGATTAGGCCTTCAATACTGACTCTTAATAGAGGTCTTTCAGTTCTGATTCCATCTGCTGGTGGTGTAATGAATGAGTGAGAACTCCATTGAAAATCTGGACAAAAGCAAATTGGACCATCCTAACAAAAAATGGCTGTTGACTGGGATGGTGGTGGCTGCCGTGTTGGTTGCGATGGGCACTTTCGTTTTCTCAGAGTCAATTGAGACTCTCGACGTCAAGGCAGAGGAGCTGGGATTCGAAGGCTTCTCATTGCTTCCTGCGCCATTCCCAGAGTATGCCATACCTGGTCTCGAAGATCCTCTGGTAAACTTCTTGCTAGGATTTGTCTCTGTTCTATTGGTCTTAATCGTAGCGTTCGGAGTCTACAAAATCCTCTCATCATCGCATAATTTAAAGGGTGTATCTACATCTTGAAGTACGCTCCGATCTCCGTGAGGGGTCTGCTTTCTGGGCTTGAGTATTTGCTCTACGTCGAGGAGAGCAATTCGCATCCCGGGATCCTCCACAGGATCGACCCGCTGACAAGGAACATTTCGCTCATCCTGATTATCTTCGCTTCTCTGCTAACACATTCGATCCTTGCGCTTTCGCTGATGTTGCTACTGGTAGGCGCCTTGGTCCTTATTTCGGGAGTGAATATAAGGAATTACCTTCTCAAGACTTCGTTAATACCTTTGTTCTCATTAATCATTGTCATACCGATCCCGTTAATCACCCCAGGGACGTCTCTTTGGTCTGCGAGTTTAGGGTCTTTGTTGTTGACTGTAAGTTATGAGGGGGTGCTGAGAGTTGCTGAGTTCGTACTGAGGGTGTGGTTATGTGTGGGTGTGGCGGTTCTGATCACCATGGTCGGGGGCATAAACGGTTTGCTCTCGTTTTTGGGTGCCATTCGGCTGCCTGGCTTGTTTACACAAACGCTGGCGCTAACATACCGATACGTCTTCCTCTCCATAGACGAGTCCATGCGAATGCTTCTGGCTAGGGACGCAAGGACCTTCAAAAAGCGGAATCGTCTTAGTTTGGAGGATCTCAGAGGGATCTCTGGGGTCATAACCGCCCTGCTAGTTAGGGTTCATGAACGTTCCGATCGGGTCTATCTTGCAATGCGTGCCAAGGGCTTTTCAATCTCATCCAGGGCAAGCCCATGCAGATGGAGACCAAACTTTTCAGACATAGCTTTTTTAGCACTGCTTTCTTCTCTTCTACTGCTAATCCTTACTATTCGGGTGTAATGCTTGCAAGAAACTATCGTCAATGTTGAAGGGGTTAACTACAGATATTCTGCAAACCTAGAGGCGATCAGGGACGTTTCCTTCAAAGTCAAGAAAGGAGAGCGCGTCGGGATCCTTGGTCCTAATGGAGCCGGCAAGTCCACACTCGCAATGCTCCTCGCTGGTCTGTTTGTTCCGGCTTCTGGTGATGTGCAAGTCTTCGGCGTCTCGACAAGATCAAAAGAGTTTGAGCGCCTGAGATCGAAGATCGGCATAGTGTTCCAGGATCCAGAAGATCAACTATTCAACAATACGGTGCTAGAGGACGTTTCATATTCACTCAGGAATCTTGGGGTCGACAAGGACTCAGCAAACAGGCGTTCCCTGGAAACCCTTGAGATGCTCGGGGTTTCCCACCTGAAGAATCGCTCTCCCTACCGCCTCAGCTACGGTGAGAAAAAGCGCGTCTCCTTAGCGACTGCGCTGGTGAACTCCCCTGATTTGCTCATACTTGACGAGCCGACAGCCAACCTCGACCTAAAATCGAGGAGAGGCCTTGTCCAACTCATCACGCTCTTGAACAAACAGGGTATGACCATTATAGTTTCCACGCATGATGTCGAGGCGCTCCCTGAGCTTGTTGAAAGGGTCTTGATAATTGAAAATGGAAAAGTGATCTCAGAGGGACCTGTCAAGTCGATAATAACCAATGAGCCGCTCCTGAGCAAGGCCTCACTGGAGCCTCCTGCGATCTCGCGCCTATTCATGAAGCTGAAGGCAAGGGGTTTGGTCGATGAGACCCCATCCAGCCTCGACGAGGCTTTTTTGATTTTGGAAAAAGCACTCTCGAAGAAAAACGGATCTTGCACTTAAAATAAGTTTCTCATATAAAACATTAAAAAATTATATTTAATGATAGAAACCTGATTAACCGTAAACGGTCCTGTATTTGCCTTCGAGATAGTCTGCAAAATGGTTCGGGTTTATGCTTTCACCGGTTACCTTCACTAGGAGCTCCATGGGGTCGTAGAGGTTTCCTGCCCTGTGGATGTTTTTGGTCAACCATTGCCTTGTTGGCTCGAAGTTGCCCTTCTCTATCTCCGTCCAGCAGTCCTCCACCTCTTTCTCGAGTTTGTTTAGTATTTGAGCACAGTAGATATTGCCTAGGGCATACGATGGGAAGTACCCGAAGTATCCGTGTGCCCAATGGACATCCTGGAGGGCTCCTTCGGCATCATTTTGGATCTCTACGCCTAGGTACTTCGAGTATTTTTCGTTCCAGACCTGGGGGAGATCTTTAACGTCCACTTTCCCTGAGAACAATGCACTCTCGATCTCGAACCTTGTTATTATGTGGAGCGCATAAGTGGCTTCATCAGCCTCAATACGGATCTTCGATGGCTTGACGCTGTTTACTGCTCTAAGCGCCTCCGCCATGTCGATGTCTGAAAACTGCCCTGAAGTCAACTTGTTTATTATTGGGAGGAAGTATGTCCAGAAATACTTGGATCTTCCTACCACGTTCTCCACAAATCGAGACTGCGATTCATGGAAGCCGAATGAGCAGGCCGTGCCGACGGGCTGGTACTTCCAGCTTGGATCCAAGTTCAGCTCGTACAGCGCATGCCCCCCTTCGTGGAGCACCGAGAAAAGGGAGGACATGAAGTTGTCTTCATAATAGTGGGTCGTTATCCTAACATCGTCGTAATATCCAATGGTGAAAGGATGCTCAGTAGGGTCGATCCTCCCCCTGGCGCTATTTCCGCTAATGTCGTAGTTTATGAATTCAGCCACTTTTTTCGCGATCTCGACTTGCATGTTCTGTGGCACAGGCCTTTTCAACCAATCCGCGTTCGGCTGGGAAGATGAATACTTTGATATTATCGGTATGAGCCTGCTTTTCAATTGGTCAAAAATGTTTCTGATTGCTTCCTCAGAGACTTTGGGTTCGAAGAAGTCGACAAGCGCGTCATAAAGAGTCTTTACACCCTTCACTTCCGATAGTATCTCTGCGGCCTGTTTTTTCAGCTCAAACATCTTATTGAGCTCTGGCTCAAAGATCTTAAAGTCCTTGGCGGCCTTTGCATCCCTCCATTGCTTATAGCAGGCTATGGCCTGCCTTTCTGTCTCCGTTACCAACTCTTCTGGGAGCCTTGTATTTTCGTCATATTGCTTCCTTATCAGGTACACGTTTCGCTTCTGAACTTGGTCTAGGGATTCATATCCTTGGCTTTTCTCTATCTTATCCAATAGTTCGCCTATCTCCCTGTCTGTGATCATGCTGTGCTCTATCTTAGAAAGTAGTGCCAACTGCTGTCCGCGTAGATCAAATGCGCCTGGGGGCATCATTGTCTCCGTGTCCCATTGGAGAACCCCCTTTGCAGAAGCCAGAACCGCCAGATCCCTGTACTTCAAAAGAAGTCTTTCATAATCTTCCAATACAGACATTCCCATAAATCCAATCCACTTCCGCTTAATTTCTGCTGCTATTATTTTAGTGCGAGTTTTAATATATGCTGAGGGTCCGATCTCTAAAACAAGCCGCTTTATTTCTGTCAGCCGCCGGATCAGTAAATTAAAACTTTGGCAAATAAACAAAAATAAGATTAGAAAATATTGGCTCACCACACACAGGTTCCAGTTTTCCAGTTTCACCCAGGTTTAGCAGTCCGGATCAGCACCTCAGGCGATTGGTGACGGCGGGCTGAACGCCTCGGCCGAAGCCTTGGCGCTTACACCCCCGTTCCATCAACCCTGTGTTCTACAGGAGCCTTCGTCCGCTTTGAGCGGAATGGTCGCTTAGTCTCGGGGCGGGTTTCCCACTTAGATGCTTTCAGCGGTTATCCCTTACTGCGTGGCTGCCCGGCAGTGCCCTACCGGACAACCGGTAAACTAGAGGCAGCGACACAGCGTTCCTCTCGTACTAGCCGCATCTTCCCCTCAAGCGACCAACGCTTCCAACAGAGAGAGTCCGACCTGTCTCACGACGGTCTAAACCCAACTCACGTTCCCCTTTAATGGGCGGGCAGCCCCACCCTTGGGAGCTGCTGCACTCCCAGGATGGGAAGAGCCGACATCTGGGTAGCAAACCGCGGGGTCGATGGGAGCTCTCGCCCGCGACGGCTCTGTTATCCCCGGGGTAACTTTTCTGTCATGCCCGGCCCCCACCGAGGGGGGCACGAGCGGTCGCTAGGCCAGGCTTTCGCCCTTGGATCCCTCGCGTTTCAGGATCCAATCAAGCCAGCTTTTGGCCTTGCCCTCTACGTCGGAGTTCTGACCCGACTGAGCTGACTTTTGGGCGCCCTTGATACATTTTCAAGGGCGTGCCGCCCCAGCCGAACTGCCCACCTGCCGTTGTCCCAGGACTTGCGTCCTGGTCAGAGATATAGCCATGAGTGGGTGGTGTTACATTGGCGCCTCCCCCAGCCCCCTGAGAGGCTGGGATTAACGGCTCCCACCTACGCTCTGCAATCATGACCCTACCCCAGCAACAGGCTGCAGTAAAGCTCCACGGGGTCTTCTCCTCACGTTGGAAGTCCTTGGCCTTTTCACCAAGAGGTAGGTTCACCGGGCCCCAGGTCGGGACAGCGGGGAAGTCGTTGGTCCATTCATGCACGCCGGAACTTACCCGGCAAGGCATTTGGCTACCTTAAGAGAGTCAGAGTTACTCCCGGCCTTCAGCGGCGCTTCGCCCGGTTGTACCCGGTTTTCACGGACCGCTAGTGGCCAGGATTCAACCCCCGTTCACACCCTTACGGGCTTGCGGGGATCTATGTTTTTATTAAACAGTCGCTTCCCCCTTGTCACTGCGACCTAGACCCCCAAGCATTCGCTTAGGGACCCAGGCACCCCTTATACCGAAGGTACGGGGCTAATTTGCCGAGTTCCCTGACCTAGGGTGTTCCCGACACGCCTGAGACTACTCATCTAGGGCACCTGTGTCGGTTCTCGGTACGGTCTTGGGGAATCCTTCCTAATTCCCTTTTCATGGGCTCCAAGAATCTGCCAAACCAGCCTAACGGCCGGCCATTCCCTCCTTCACCCGGTTCTCACCATTACGGTACTCCCCAGGCTTCGGAAAGTTAGACAGGGCGGCAGCCCTGCTCGGCATATCTCGAAGCGCAGGAATCAGGCTCAAACGTATCCCCAAGGTACTGGAATATTAACCAGTTTCCCATTCGACAGCTACAGGTTATGTGCTGCCTTAGGACCGACTGACCCTCGGTCGACGACGCGTTGCCGAGGAAACCTGGCCCTTACGGCGGAAAGGATTTTCACCTTTCTACGCTGTTACTTCCCCCAGGATTCGCACTTGCGATCGGTCCACTGGTCCTCTCGAACCAGCTTCTGCCCGACCGCAACGCCTCCCTACCAACGTTCATTAACAAATGAACGCTCTGAGGTATCGGCAGCTGACTTAGCCCCGAAAATCTTCAGGGCCTTTGATCTCGGCTGGTGAGCTGTTACGCACTCTTTAAAGGGTAACTGCTTCTAAGCCTACCTCCCAGCTGTCTTCGATCAAAGACGCCTTTTAAGTTAACACTCAGCCAGCATTTTGGGGCCTTAACCTCAGTCTGGGGTGTTCCCCTCTCGTCCCGTGAGCTTTTCCCACGGAAACCGTCTCCGCCCTTCTACGGAGCGAGCAGGTTCGGAGTTCAAAGAGGAAGCTAAACCTTTCGGTTTATGACTTCCTGATTGGTGCTCTACCCCACTCGCAACCTCCAGGCAGGCTGGGCTGGGACCCACTTCGGGAGGAACCAGCTACCACCGAGCTTGATTGGTCTTTTGCCCCTAGGCCCAAGTCAGAGGAACGAATTGCACGTCAGAACCCCTGCGGACCTCCATCGAGCTTTCGCCCGACTTCATCCTGCTCAGGCCTAGATCGCTCGGTATCGGGTTCTCATCGAGGTGACTATACAGGCCCTCATCAGACCTTGCCCCTGGCCATAGCATTCCCGCTCTTCAGCATTCATAGTTGCCTCCTGCATCGTAGCGAGAAGAGGCTATGGTTGCGAGCTATCGGTTTCCCTTCGCCTCCGAGGTTTACCCTCTTAAGCTCGCCACCTCAATGAACTCCCTGGGCCGTGCTCCGAAACGGAAGGCATGATACTGGTCCCCTCTCTTCGTACTACTCCTTCCGGAGGTTCCTTCAGAGAGGTTCTTTCCTTTCATACCATGCCACAAGTAACCAACTGGTTTCAGACTCTTTTCACCCCCCTCTCGGGGTTCTTTTCAGCTTTCCCTCACGGTACTAGTGCCCTATCGGACTCTGGACGTATTTAGCCTTGGAAGTCGGTGACTCCCAAATTCCCACGTCAGGATCAAGACGTAGTACTCTGGGACTCCTCCCCAATTCAACCCAACATACGCTTACGGGACTATCACCCTCTACGGTGAGCCTTTTCAGACTACTTCAGCTTCGCTGGGTAAGAAGCGGGAGGGCCCATAACCCCACATCCCCTTTCGCTTTCGCTAAGGGTTCGGTTTGGGCAGTTCCCCTTTCGGTCGCCCCTACTAAGGGAATACCGATTGGTATCTCTTCCTTCCCTTACTAGAATGTTTTCGTTCAGGGAGTTCCCGTTCCTCGTCGGAACATCGGGAGCTATTAACCCCCGATAGGATGTCCCATTAGGGGATCTCCGGATCGAAGGCTGCATGCGCCTACCCGGAGCATATCGCTGCTTGCCGCGCCCTTCTTCAGCGCCAGAGCCTAGCCATCCACCAGTTGGCGTCGGCGTGTCAGACCCGGTTTCTACTAAACCTAGTCTGGTGCCGGAAACACTGGAACCTGTGCATGGCGTTCATCGTAAGTCCGGTGCCCTCGCACCTTTCCTACTACGCCCTTCACTATGGAGTTTCCTCCATAGTTGCATCTATGATTTGGACTCGACATTACTTTCATGTATGGTTGGGGTTAGCGGGTCTTTCTTAGGAGGTGATCCGGCCGCAGGTTCCCCTGCGGCCACCTTGTTACGACTTCTCCCCCCTTGCCAAACATGGGTTCGACCCAAACAACAGGTCTGGGCCTCGCCCAAGCTTGACTCGGGTGGAGCGACGGGCGGTGTGTGCAAGGAGCAGGGACGTATTCACCGCACGATGGTGACATGCGGTTACTAGGGATTCCATGTTCATGAGGGCGGGTTACAGCCCTCAATCCCAACTACGGCGAGGTTTAAGGGATTACCTTCCCCTTTCGGGGTCGGAACCCGCTGTCCTCACCATTGCAGCCCGCGTGTGGCCCGGGAGATTCGGGGCATGCTGACCTGCCGTAGCCCCCTCCCTCCTCCAGTTTAACACTGGCAGTCTCCTCCGTGTGCGCCTACCTCCGTAGAAGCAGGCTAGCAACAGAGGATGGGGGTCTCGTTCGTTGCCGGACTTAACCGGACACCTCACGGCACGAACTGGCGACGGCCATGCACCTCCTCTCAGCCCATCTAGCAAAGTCGTCAGCTTGGCCTTCATCTTGCTGTCGCTCCCGGTAAGATTCCCGGCGTTGACTCCAATTAAACCGCAGGCTTCACCCCTTGTGGTGCTCCCCCGCCAATTCCTTTAAGTTTCAGCCTTGCAGCCGTACTTCCCAGGCGGCGGGCTTATCGTCTTCACTGCGGCACCGGGTTGGCACGAAGCCAACCCAACACCTAGCCCGCATCGTTTACAGCCAGGACTACGGGGGTATCTAATCCCCTTTGCTCCCCTGGCTTTCGTCCCTCACCGTCGGGCGCGTTCCAGTTGAGCGCCTTCGCCACTGGTGGTCCTTCGCGGATTATAGGATTTCGCCCCTACCCGCGAAGTACCCTCAACCTCTCCCGCCCC
>Ga0315298_1006975_pt1 | contig 15097 bp, 14 predicted proteins | sample WHS_1_MG_FD_203077 | JGI IMG/M metagenome (GOLD analysis project Ga0315298, IMG submission 203077) | Extremophilic microbial mat communities from Washburn Hot Springs, YNP, Wyoming, USA - WHS_1_MG | ecosystem: Environmental > Aquatic > Thermal springs > Hot (42-90C) | place: USA: Wyoming... | reverse complement strand
CATCCCTCCAACCGAAACAAAAGCGGTGCTGGAGCACCGCGCTCCAAAAACTTCTCCTCCAATCCTTCACAGTAGAAACGCAGAGAGTCGGTAGGGCGCGCAGTCCACTGCGCGCCGGGGTTGCTCGTGCGGACCCGTTCTTTCGGCTTGAATCCCGTTTTCCGCGCCCTTACGGGCGCGGCTACGAACCAGTAATCTGTTGGTGCGGGAAAAACACCCTGTTGATTCTGCATCCGGCGGGCAGAGGACTGCGCGCCCTACCAAGTATCAGATTTTGACGGAGCAAAACCCTCCAATGTCGCTTTCGGGCGCGTTTCTCCTCGATTCGTGCTGGGTTCCGTTTCAGGGCCCACGTGGAAGTCAGCCCTCCAATTACGGGAAATGGCGGTTTGGTGCGCTCAATGAAGCCAAATCATCCATGTGATTTACGTGGAGGCTCAAGTCCCAACTCGACCAATTCGGGCGCGTAGCGGACTGCGCGCCCTACATTCAGCCACCCGAGGAGGGAAGGTAGTCTCTGCCCGTGGCAACTAACGATTCAGCAGTTGGCACATCGCACATGCGGGATACGCCCTGCCAACACGCATGCATTCTCGACGTGGAATTGGCACTAATTTGTTCCTGATACCGGTCCCGAACCAGTGGTGGTGTCAAGCCTGTTGCAGGACCCGCCAAGGTCGTCAAAGTTCAAGCCCATATTGAACTGGGCCATTCAATGTCAGACACTCACAACCCAATGCACGGACGCAGGCGCCCTGAAATAACGTACCGCATGGGCAGGCTATGACTCAAAACCAGCTTGAGAGGCGAAAATGATGCGAAGCCGACAATATGTCGGCGCTCCGGTTACAAGAACCAGAGTGCCAATCATAACGGAACAGGAACCGGCTTGACATGAGATTTCGTTGGGCAAAGATGTCGGGCATTACAGATGCAGACGCATCCTGTAAACCACCGGCAGACATGCGACCTGCACCAGGTCATGGCGGCAGGGTGTAGCCTTTGGGTGTCGCATGTGACTGCTCAGTGCACGTCAACTACCATCAACGAAAGGAACAACAGTGAATAACCGCGTCAGAATTCCAATGTCGGCGCTTGCAACTGTGGTGGCCTTGATTTGTGTTGTAGCCAGCCAAGCCAACGGCACAGCCCAGCAAAATAACACCTCGCCCAACACCGGAACAAAACCACCACCTTTACCGCTTCATCAGATCGAGGGTAACGGGGGTGTCTTCTCCACGTTCTCAGCCTACCTGGTCAATCCGCCCCGTAACGGCGAGCCAATCGGCCGGCCCAGTATCGGGTTCGGTTACATCAACATCGGCTACGGACGCGACCTGGTCGCACTTACTGTAACTGAAACGCCGTGGGAACGGCTCGAACTTGGCTTAGGCTACAATTTGTTGAATCTTGGGGACTTACCTGCCGTGATAGCCGCCGGGGGCGGGCCGGTCATTGACCAGACACTGGCGCTGTACCACGCAAATGTGAGGCTCCAAGTCCTGCAGGAAGGCCAGTTCGAGTTGAAGTGGATGCCCGCAGTTACGCTCTCTGCACACGTCAAATACAACGACGGTATCAACCGGATCAACGAGCGGCTGGGTGGCGTGCTGGACGCAATCGGATTGACGGATGATTCAAGTTGGGATTTCACCCTTTACGCATCCAAGATGTTGACTTTTATGCCAAGGCCGGTTCTGGTGAACCTTGGGGGACGCGCCACTGAGAGCGCGCAACTTGGGCTGTTGGGGTTTACAGACGATTATAGTTTCGTGTTCGAGGCAAGTGTGGTCGTGCTTGCCACCGACTGGTTGATGTTTGCCGCCGAGTTTAAACAGCAACCGGGCGAGTTCAGCCGACTCCACTTATCGGCAAACCGTACAATTGGTGGACGGTTGCAGCGGGGTACGTGATGAATCCGCACATGACAATTGCGGTTGGCTATGGCCACTTCGGTCGTGTGGCAAACCACAAGGCCAATGCAGTTTGGGGCATCACAACAAAGTGGGAGTTCTAAAAACCCTAACAACGAACCGGCAAAAGGACCGGCCATGAAAACAATCGAAAACATCGGACTCAAGAACGTGCAGGAGGTTTACAGCGGACCGGAAGGCGAGCTGTGGGAACTGATCATGGGCGAACAAATCCACATCGGCGGTCTGCAGTCCTCGATGGATTTGGCCGAACGGGCCGGTATCGGCGCCGGTCAACGCGGCGTTGACCTGTGCAGCGCGTTGGGGGCCGGCATGCGGTTCCTGCTCAGATTCCGCAACGTTGCGCACATGACTGGCGTTGATGCAACGCCGAAGATGCTGGCCCTTGCCAAGGCGCGTTGTGCAGCCGAGGGGTTCAGTGACCGCGCCAGATTCGTTAAAGCCGATGTATGTGCCACCGGGTTACCGTCCGCCGAGTTCGACTTTGTGTGGGGTGAAGACGCTTGGTGTTACGTCGAAGCCGAACCCGGCCTTATAGCCGAGGCTGTGCGGCTGGTGAAACCCGGCGGCACGATCGCATTTACAGATTGGATGGAAGGCCCCGTTCAAATGAACGATCAGGATGCACGGCGGTTCCTTGCGTTCATGAAATTCCCGAACGTGCTGACTCTCGATGAGTACTGCGGTTTGCTCCGGTGCAACGGGTGCAACATAATCACAGCACATGACACAGGTCGGTTCCCGAAGTATGTGCCACTTTACATTGACATGATTGAAAAACAGCTTACCTACGACGCGCTTAAAATTATCGGGTTCGATTCCAAATTGGCCAAGTGGCTGCTCGGCGAGATGCGCTTCATGCAAACGTTGGCTGAGGCGGGCAAGATCATTCAAGGATTGATCGTTGCCCGAAAAAGCGCGAATGCCTGATGAAGGTTTATTGCACCAGTCCGTGGATACCTGTTGAGTGGGTCTGTGCGCATGGGCACGAACCGTGCGGTGTATGGGCGGCAGTTGATGAGCTACCGAGTGCTACGGCAGAGGGGGTGTGCCCATTTGCACGCGCGTTGGTCGAGCTAGCGAGTAAAAATCACCAGGCCGCTTTCGTTTTCACAACTGCATGTGATCAATCGCGGCGCGCAGCCGATGCAGTTCTGCTGCAGTCGCACACACCGGTTTTCCTGTTCAATCTACCCGCCACATGGCAGACACCAGCAGCGCACCGGCTTTATCGCGCCGAACTGGCTCGGCTGGGGAGGTTTCTCGAGCGGCTTGGCGGTTTTAGCCCAAGCTACCTCGAACTGATGCTTGTGATTCGTCGCTATTCCGAGCAGCGGGCGATGTTGCTCGATCTGATTCAACACAGCCCGGCCAGACAGGCTGCTGAAGCGGTTATGCAGTATTTCTGGCCCGACCACGCAAAAAAGCCAGCCGCGGCCGGCAAAGTGACAGCGCACGGCGTGCCAGTGGCATTGATTGGCGGGCCGTTACTGCCGTCGCAATGGGGGATATTTGACGTGATCGAAAGCGCCGGTGGCCGCGTTGTGTTGAACGCAACCGAACCGGGTGAGCGTTGCCTGGTGCCGCAATTGACATTGTCCACTGACAACTCGGATCTGCAAGCTGTAGTTGCGGATCATTACCTTGATCACTGCGTTGATGTGTTCCAGCGGCCGAACACGCGGCTGTACGACTGGCTCGCTGTCCGGATTGCGCAGCGCGGTGTGCGCGCAATTTTGCTGTGGGTGAATCTACACTGTGATCTCTGGCGCGCCGAAGCGCAGACTCTCCGCAACCGATTCGGCCTACCGGTTGTTATGCTTGAGGCGCATGACATACCCGCAAATCTGAACCGCGTAACGACCAGATTAGCCGCATTGATCGAGACGGTTCGGTCGGGCTCGCGACCAGCCGACTTGCACCAGCCGCGTAAATCCGAACCGTACGCTGTTCAACGGACGAATCCGGGGGATTCGCCATGACCACAGTGCCACAGCAGATCAGCCTTGAAGAATGGGATGCTCGATATACGGAGTTGCAACAAGCCGGACTGCGCGAGCCAGAGTACGGCGGACCATTGAGCCGGCATGTCCAATGCGAAGGCGATTTGCGCTTACGCCAGTTGCGATTTGATAATTCAGCGGCCGCTCTGCGGCTGTGGAATTTCCTGCTCACGGAAAATGAACGATTGCACAAAGCGCGTGCGCAGGGCGACCTGCTTGTAGGCACAATGAAAGACCTGGGGACCGTACCCGTGATGGTATACTCGTTGCCTGGGGTCCGCGCTTTCTATCCTGATGGCACATGGTGGACACCGTGCTTGATGTCTTGTACCGACAGGCTACTCGAACAAGCCGAAGCGCTCGGTATTGAGGCTCTCTCCTGTCCGGTGCGCGCCATGCTTGCCGCATTCGAGAATCAAGAGCATTTCCCAATACCAGACCTGTTGATTTGCAGTGTCGGCGCCACCTGCGATGATTTCTCGGCCATCGCACAACGGCTCGCGCACCTTGGTCACCCTGTAATTTGGTGGGAAATACCTAGACGTCGCGTCCCTGATCCCGATGAATCGGCCTGCCCGCTCCCGGGCGGCTTATCTGCTCCGCAAGTACAGGTGGAACTCGTACGCGAGGAAATCGAACGCGTGGCAGTTGCCCTTGGCGATGCAGCTAAGCGAAAGCTCGATACCCAACTTTTGCAGGCGGGCATCCGGGCTGCAAACGTAGTCCGCCGTCAGCTCGCCGCCCTTCGCACCGCCGTATATGGTAGCGCTGGCGCGCCGTTACCGGCGCTGGAGATGTTGATTGCGGAAATGCTGGCAATTCATTTCTGTTCCGACCGCACCGAATGCATTGCCGTGCTGGAGGAACTGCTTGCTGAAGCACAGGCGCGCTTGGCTGCCCGCCAGTTCATCGCACCGCCAGACGCAGTTCGCATTTATTGGGTTAACCCACCGGCAGATTTGCGTGTGATGAACCTGTTGGAAGAATGCGGGGGCAGATTGTGTGGTGCTGATTTCATGTTTACACATGCGTTAGAGCCGATCCCTGAGGACTTACCGCCTATTGATGCGTTGGCACGGGTCGCATTGGCCGACCCGATGATTGGTTCGGCAACCGAACGTGCGCGCCGAATTGTCGCTGACTGCCGCAAAACCAATGCTGAAGCGGTGGTGGTTGCGCGGATACCGGGCGCAAGCCATTGTCCATGGGAAAGCGAACAAATCCGTTCTATTGTACGAGCGGAAACGGGGCTACCAACAGTTGAACTTGAGGTTCCACCGATTTGCGACGGGCTGTTGCCAACTCTGCGGCACCGGCTCGAAACCGTGATTGAAATTGCCCGGGCAAGGAGAAAATCAAAATGATCTGTGCAGGCATAGACGCGGGGTCGCGCGCAATCAAGGTCGTACTCTTCGATCACGACACCAGTCGGATTTTGGCAACGGGTATTGCTGATCAAGGGATTGAACAACAGCGACTAGCTGAGCAACTTTACGACTCTGCACTCAAAGATGCCGGGTTGACCCGTGCAGATGTAGCGGCTGTTGTTGCCACAGGTTACGGCCGTAACACAGTACGGTTCGCCACTACAACCATGAGCGAGATCACCTGTCACGCCCGTGGTGTGACCTTCTTTAAGCCAGATGCGCGGACGATCATCGAGATTGGCGGACAAGACAGCAAAGTCATTCATCTTGCAGATGGCGGTTTTGTGCGCGACTTCGCCATGAACGACCGCTGTGCAGCCGGCACGGGTCGGTTTCTTGAAATGCTGGCCAGTCGGCTTGGGATTGAGCTACGCAAGCTCGGCGAGCTTGCCAGCCAAAGCCGCCAACCGGCCACAATCAACAGCACGTGTATTGTGTTTGCTGAAACTGAAATAATCGGTCTATTAGCCCAAGGCGCACCTGTGGCCGACATTGTTGCTGGTGTGCAAAAGGCAATTGCGACGCGGCTGGTGTCACTTGTTGGGCGGTGCGTTACCGGTCCGGTCTATTTCACCGGCGGTGTTGCGTTACTGCCGAGCATGGCAGGTGCACTTGGTGAAGTGTTGCGAACCCAGATTCACGTTGTGCCGATGCCGCAATACACCGGCGCACTCGGCGCAGCACTTCTTGGTGCGCAATGCGCCCCCTAGATTATGTGATCTTCCGCGGGTGGATTGTCCTTTGATTGAGCTGGCACACGCAGCCGATTCGCCTAAAAATCCCACACAACACCTACATCTACCGGTATGCGAGGTTTCATTTCTCTAAATGGACGCCAGGCAGCGTGCCCGTCTAAAAACCAAACGTTGCCTCCTGCGGGTACACGACCTTCAAGGTGACTCGTGCGATCGAGCAACATGCCCTGGATGCGGGTGTAGTCGCCGTAAGTGCTCGCCACAGCGTCAACGGTAAATTCAGCAGATGATGGCGGGACTCTGCCGTCACCATTAATGCTAATGCGTTGCAGGTCGTGGGGGAGCATGATACCACCATTGAGGAAAAACACATAACCTAAAACGCGATATGGCCGGGGCGGGAAATGTTTCCAAAAGTTCCAGTGTAACTCGTCATTCATGCGTGCATTTGATGGGCAATATAGGATATTGCGCCTTGCGCCGTGCAATTCCAACTCATTGACCAGATTGGTATTAACATCCCATGGCCACCATGAACCATAAAACTTCGGGTTGTTGGTCGTGCAATCCGGTAACAAATCACGATTCTCGGCGGCGTACATGTGCAATACCAAACCTGTTTGCCGCAGGTTATTCTGGCACTCGATACGCCGGGCGCGTTCCTTGCTTTTGCTGAGCACAGGCAAAAGCAGCGCAGCCAACAACGCGATAATCGAAATTGTGACAAGTAGTTCGATTAGAGTGAAGCCTGGTACGCACCTGCACTTGTTTGATGCCGCTTTATTCATAGTGGTTTCTGACGTTGCACATTGGCGGTTACTTCCCTAACTGTGCGCCGCCACGGTATTGACAATAGTTACGGCGTGTCGCCCGAGCCCGGTATCGCTGATTTTGCATCCCTCTTGGTACGTATCGGAGTCTGCATTCACGGCCCAAAGGTCGCGTCTATTACCAAGCAGCAGATTCTCCGCTGCAAGCAGACCCATAAGGATTGAGTGGTCCTGGTTGTTGTATTTGAAAGCACCGGCGCGGCCTATGACTTGGAGGCCCGAAATGCTCTCAAGGTAACTGCGCACCGTCTGCAAATGCACCCTGTATCCGCGCCGGTAAACCGGGTAACAATCGCGGAGCCGCACGACAAAACTGCGACCCAACTGGTGTGACCGCCCGACCAACCCACACTTCAACAGTTCAGACTGCGCAAGCCTCTCTATCGCATCATCGTGCTGCTGCCAAAAATCATCACCTGGCGTGCACCAGTATTCCATAGCCAGAATTGTGTTCGAGCTCGCCCCGCATAGCTGCGGTGTCCAGTTTCGAAAGTTCGTTATGCGCCCGCACATTAACCCTGGATTGTGAATGTAAATCCATTGATCTGGAAATGGATTCGCTCCCACTACCTCGATGTAAACCAGTATCGTAGCGCGGAATCTGAGGTTGGAGGCCGCACTCAAAACCGACTCAGGCACCTCGCCCAATCCGGTTACCAACGCCGGCAACGGCGTGCTCGAAATTACCTGGTCGCAGGTTATCTTCTCCCCGCTTCCTAGCTCGATTCCGCAAACGCGTCCATCCTTAACCAACACGCGCCGAACGGGCGCGTTCAAGTGCACTGAGCCGCCCCACTTGCCAATTGCCCCTGCCATACGTTCATACACTGACCCTGTGCCGCGGTTAGGGTAAGCGAACCGCTCTGCCAAAGTTCTGTGTTTTTGGCGCTCACGCCTCAACAGTGCACTCTTAATTGCTGCTGGCAGGGAAAACTGCCTGATCCGTTGTGCGGCAAAATCCGCATCTAGCTCGCCACATGGCAACCCCCAGAGTTTCTCGCTGTAATTTTTGAAAAACACCTCGAACAACCGCTTCCCGAACCGGCTGCAGACCCAGTCCTGGAAACTTAGCTCATCGTGCTTCGGCAACATCCGGCCAATTATGTAACTGCCGATACACCGCATGGCTTCAACCGGACCAAGCTTCAGCAGTGTATCAATCGGATCCAGCGGGTATTTAATGAGCTTGCCCCCGTAAAGTATCCGCGTTTGCCGCTTGACAATTGCGTAATCACCTCCAACCACCTCAAGCCATAAATCACTTGCGCGCCGCTCTTGTGTAAAGAACCGGTGCGGCCCTAAGTCAACTATCTGATCCCACAGCTCCAGGGAACGCGACATGCCACCCACTGCTGGCTCGGCCTCAAAAACTTGCACAGCAAAACCGTGTTTGGCCAAAACATACGCACAGGCCAAACCAGCCGGCCCAGCACCTATGACAATAACTTTCATGGTCCGTTTGTGGGCACCTCACTGGCTCCGGCCTCAGATGAGGCCTCCGCTCCCGACCAAAGAACACGGTCATTGCGCCAGGCAATCCGAAGTAATCGAAAAGGTGATTTACCTGTGGTAAGCTCAGCCCGCTTTACGAGCGCTATAAACGCAACCTGATATCCATTCTTGTACTGGCTGCGAGTCGGCCCGGCAAATACAATACGCCAGCCTTTGTCAATCGGTGTAATGCTCTGGCGTTTTAAAAACTCGAGCCCAATTTTAGCACGCACATCCTCATAAGTCTCCTCAGGCAAAGGCGTGTCACCTGCCGGGGTGAGATCCAAAACAAGACATTCAGGGTCTTTCACAAACGCAGCAACCGAAGCCAGAGTGGTGCCGTCTTCCGACCAACCATCCAGATTGAAAGGGATTCGAGCGCGCTGGATTGCGTTTGTGTATTCCAACGGAAGCTCCACATCCAAAGAACGTCTCTTTTCTTGCGCCATACGCTCGCGCAGCTCACTTAGCATTAACGGATTGCTACCCTCACGCGTCCAGATTCTTGCGGCTGAACTACCCCACCAGAAAATCAGGGCACCAATCACAACCAATGCCGGGATCGGCACCAAGCGGTTCACTGTACTCACATATCTCATGGCAGTTGTCCAAAAGACCCACGCCCCAATCGCTATCGCAGGCCCAAAGTCCAACAGATACCTCGAGGATAAGAACGGAAACCTTAAATAAAACCAAAATAACATTAACCCAGACAAAAGCGACCATAACCCTAAAACCACACCTGGCTCGGTTAATGCGCGACGCCGGCGCACGATGAACCAGGCCGTAGCCCCAACCCAGACTACCGTCGTCGTCAAGAACTCGTTCACATCGAAAGTGGTAAAATAAATTTCGCGCCATCGAGGAGTGGGCGATTGACCAGGAAAAAGATTCGGCTCGTAACCCGACAGCGCCGGGATTCCAAACGGTTTTGCAAAAAACAATGCACTTATCAACTCGCGTGCAGCCGAACCTATCGGCTCATCTTGATAGGGATGGTCGAACCGCGATGCATACCGCATCGCAGCCATACTATTCAGGTTCAATGAATGCCCAAACTCAAGTGGTGCACCAAACCGATAATAATTTAACCACAGCAACAGACCAGTCAGACCTACGTAGATTATTACCCCGGCCAGTATCACCCACCGATTTAGGCGTTTTAGCCTCGCAATTATAGTGGTTAAACCAAAAGCAACTAACCCATACGCTCCAAATGTTGGGCGAATGAACGGCATCAAACCACTGCCAGCACAAACGCCTATGTAACCCCAGTCCAATTTAGTGAGTTGACCTGTAACTGCAACGCGGTTGATTTGTTGGTCAGCCACTGCATTTATCCATCGCACAATTCCAAAAGCAAGTGCCAGTCCACCTATGTACCCGTATGCAACCATCTCCTCATACACTAAAAAACGCGAACTACATAAAGCGATGAACGGCGGGAAAAGTATGGTACAGAGTAGCCCCAAATAAACCAATCCAAGGTCGAACTGACCGCTTCGTTGAGTGTTTACAATCCAATATGTGACCAAAACCAACGCCACAATGAAACAGATTCGGTCGGGAAACGGCCCTAGTCCTAACAACCGCACCGGCGCTTCGAATAGTAACTGCCATACCGGTACAGCCAGCCCAAATACGTGTTGTACCTTGCCATTGTGCCAAATCAGGTCCCATCCCAAACCACGTGGACTCGTGCTAAGGGCGAATTGTCCTTTCAAAAACGACTCTACTTGCCAACGCAACGGTAAATGTTCACTGTATAACCCACCAACCGGCTTCCATAATCCGCTGTACAGAGGCAGGCCCAGTCCAATGACAAGCGCGACAAAAGACGCCAATGCTTTCTTTTTTGCCAGCTCATTCATACTTTAGCACCGGCCATTGAAAATTCCACATGCTCAACCAATATGGTTGACCTACGATGGCCAGCGATAATAACCAGTAAGCGGTCCGATCCATGCCTTCTTTTGGTAGGCGTGCGCCAGTACTACTATTTTGTGGCTCCTCATTCTTCGGAGGTTCTTCTGTAGCTGTGGCAGTGATTGGCGAAATGACCGTTCTCATAAGCAGCTTAGTTTCGTCGGAAACGAGAGGACATACAGCGCAAACGCATCCGTCGAACTTCGTAGCTTCAGCATAGGTAAAACTAAAACAACCAGATTTATCAACCTTTCAAGAAGTGGAAAAACACGCTGGCTTAAGTTGGTGTTTCTTATAGACATGGGCTTGGTATTCAGCCAGACGCACGATGCTCAGCCTGACATGCCGTAAACCCTATAAACACGCGTACCGCTACCCCTTCTCACCCGGGTCATTGCCTTGCCACACGCCTTCTGTCATGCCATTGGTACAACAAATACAACACTGGCGGTATTGCCAACACAACCGCCACAGCCCACAACACTTTATGCCTACCACTCACAGGCGGCTCATAATACTTGCGCCCGCGCTTCAGGTACCGCTCCGCCTGCGCCAATAAGTCAGGGTCATTGGCTGACCTGATTGGCTCCCCTGGCTTAAGCGTATAATGCGCACAATTAAATTTCCTGTCGTTTTCAAAGCGCCGGTACCGATAGTCACGAACATACGTTTCAAACCCCTTTGAAGGCACAACCAGCCCAGAGCCCAAAAAAGCTTCTTCACCAGAAATTAGCTCCACTGAAGTAGCACGAATCTCCACCTCTTGGGAATGCGACTTGTAAGTTACATGAGGAGCACGCGGGTAAAACCAAACCCGAAACAATCCTTCTACAGGCACCGCAACACCATTAGTGTGCAACCACTTCCCACACCGGTATTCCATGGATACAAACCCATTGGGAATCGTCCGACGATAACTCAAACCGTCATGAAACAAGTTCCATTCGTCGATCGTTTCAGGGCAATCCAATTCTTCCCTACGCAATTCACCCAGATAGTCCAGATCCAGTGAAACATCCCGAACACGCCGTAACAACTCAAAGAAAACGCCGCCTGGCAATGTCGTCCCTTCGAGCCGCCAGCCGCACCTGGCCGGACTTATTCTGTTGCCATAATACCGACCGCATTCGGTACCTCTCTGGTTCTGCATTAGAACCTTCGGCGAGAGACAGTACATTAACCACGGATATTCCAAACTAAATGGCACCCACCAGGAAGTGTTAACGAACGGCTTCGGATAAATTTCTGCACGAACCGGATACTTTTTATCGTTGGGACGGCACTGGACCCAGATGTGTTTTGTACGGTCATAAATAGCCCATGCATACTGAACATATCCTAATTGCGTGTTTGTAACGCATAGCTTATATTTTTCTTCACACCGCCATACCCAAAATACGTTAGTGTCGATGGAATCTTCATGGAGCTTTCCTGTGCTTGGGTTAAAAAGCTTTACGGTATATTCGCCCTTGACTAAAAGACCGACTTGCCCTTGCTCACTAGCCAGAACATGCCAGCACCAAAACAAAACCCATAAAATGGAATGCAACCAATTCGGCCTCCTGATCATAAACACGCCTGAGCACTGGTGCCTAATCCTGTGCCGCAATTTCAATCCTCGCCATTTAAGGGTCATCAACAGGCTGTTGAAAATGTCATTTTCGAAGATAACAACACGCGCAACACTCCGTCGTTTTTAAGCACCGATTTTTCAAAACAGCCATATCTTAACTGGCCGGGAAATCGGAAAACCTACGTGTCACTTTTGAGACCCAACAACTAAAATTGCTACGGAGCGACACAAGGACACCCATACGTGCCGGTAGTGCACGTTCCGTCCCGGCCATCCCTCGTTAGGCATCGTTTATTATTTACATCTTGATGGCATTCCGGAGAATCATCTGCACTCCGACAAACCACATAACTACCACCTTGCAAAGGTTTCCACGAGTATCCCCAAAACGCCTGCAGCGTCGTCGTGACAGCCGATAAAACAACTATTGTAATCCAACCTGTAATAAGCTTCGGCACCAGTGTTTTCATAGTTATTCGCGCTAGCTTGTTAGTTGCTCGCTTGTCCGGCTGTGCCTCTATACTCCAGCTCGTTGCCGGTGGGACAGCCGTTACCACCACAACGAGAAAATTCTCCTTCGAATTTAACGTAGCTACTGAATGGGTTATTTTCTGCAACTAATGCTCTCATATGTGCACCAAGCATCTTAAACTAAACCACCAATCACTGTTTCCGCCTTTCGTATCTCATCTCGCCAACTAAGCTGACAATGACAACCGGCAGTGCACAAAAGCTCAAAACTGCTAAAACAACCGCCGAAATCAGTTTCTCAATCTTGGCACTCATACCAACTAGCCCAGCTACTACTCCAAAACATCCACATGGCGCCTCACTACCGATTACCAAACTCTGCCCTCCCCGGTACCACACCAATAAACACACAAGCTGTAAAACCATCACGCTCGCCATCAAACCACCACGCCATATAATACATAACAAACCAACACCTATCTCCATAATCCCTGCCAACACATATACCTGCCTATCAGTCAAGAACGGCATCACAACATTCAGCCGGTTACTCGATACACTGCCAATCATTACCCCAACCAGATGTGATAACCCAAACATAAATAATAAAATAGCAGCTACCATATGTAGCCACCGCTGTAACTTGAAGACGACTCCTTTACTGCCGAAACCCGCATTACACACCCCAGCGCCCGTGTAACCCTCGGCCAAGCCTTTGAACCGAGCTGAATCCAAAATCCAACTCGTAAGCCGGCTAACTAAAGTGCCTTCAGCAGAATTACTAGGTGAGTCTGGACGTGCAGAAACTATATTTACCGACCGAACTGAACAGTTTGGTCCGGGATGGTTTCGTAGCGCACAACCTTCTTTCCCGCGGTCCCACATAGCAATTGCTAACCGTCCAGCGCTAAATTTCAGCTCATTTTTGCATGCCAAAAAAAAAAGTCAATAGCCTTTTGCAAAAATTTGAGGACACGACGAAACCAAATGCCTAACATGCTGGGTCCAGGAAGTTACAACGCTACGTGTATTAAGAGACCCGCATGACTGTACATTGGTAGTGCTTCAAAGGAACTTACCTCACGTCCCAATACCCACAGCAGAGCGGCGGCTCTATCCCTACCACCAACCCTATAAACACGCTTACCGGTACCCCTTCTCACCCGGGTCATTGCCTTGCCACACCCCTTCTGTCATGCCATCGGTACAACAAATACAACACTGGCGGTATTGCCAACACAACCGCCACAGCCCATAACACTTTATGCCTACCACTCACAGGTGGCTCATAGTACTTGCGTCCGCGTTTCAAATGCCGTTCAGCCTGCGCAAGCAACTCAGGGTCATTTGCAGACCTTAACGCCTCGCCGGGTTTGAGTGTATAAGTTGCACAGTTGAATATTCTGTCGTTACGAGCCCGGCGGTAACGGTAATCATACACTTTGGCAGGAGCTGGACTTACACCAACTGTAATGGTGCCAACAGCCGGCACAATTCTGACTGATGTAGCCTGGAGTTCGACGATCTCGCTGGGCCATTTATAAACGAGTTTGGAAGCACGCGGATGGTCCATAACCTTGAAAACTCCTTGGACTGGGACGCTCAGCCCGTTGGTGTGTAACCAGTCAAGACACTTATATTCGACCCGCACGTGCCCGTTTGAAGCCCATTGTCGGCCATCTAAATACATAAAAAACCTGTTCCAATCATCCATGTTCTCTGGACATTCAATCTCATCGCGTGCCAGCTCTCGGCGCCGGTCCAGGTCCAATGTGGTATCGCGCACCATGCGTAAAGATGCGGGGAAACGCCCGCACGCGGACCAGGTTATCTCCCATTTCCAACCATATAACAACTCTGGATTGTCTCTTGGTCCGACAAACGGAGTTCGGCAAATCTTTGTTTCCCCCGGTGGTAAAACATCAGGAGACAAACAGTACACCAACCACGGCCATTCCACGCCGAAAACTTTGTATTGTACGATAGCATGCGCTCTGGGGCTTACCTCGACTTGGATCTTCTCATGCGGCGCTGTTTTACCGTTTCTTAATGTAGCCAGTGATGTCATGTAGCAACTGCTTCTACCGTCGTAAACAAATTTCGCCCACCATACCTTGCCTAACCATGTGCTGGTAACAGACAGGCTGTAAGCGTTCTTGTATAAGGTTACGGAAAACATGTTCGTTTCTATATATTCGACATGCAGTTTTCCGGTTCGCGGGCTGAATGGCTTCACCAAATAGCGACCCTGTACCTCTATTCCCGAATCATCTATTCGGCGTTCAGCGCGAATGGTACGGACCCCAAACAACAGACACGCGACGGCCAACAGCCCGGGCCACGCGCTTACCCAAATTCGGATGGCCGGCCCGAACATTTCTCTACCAAGCGTGCTCACTAGCCTCTCTAAGTTTATTTTTCCCGTCAGCCTACAAACAAGGGCAATACTTACCTCTTACAGGGTAGGTAACGTCCCACGGCGTGCACTTCCCATACACATACGTTCCATCCTCCTTTTTACTCTTGATGCACTTTTTACTATCAGTGGCCTCTGTGCATCCTATGGGCGTCCCATCTAGCCACTCCGTCTCGCATACCACCACCTCTCCATAGCCGCCCGTTAGCCCGGATTTTTCTTGAAAAAAGTTGTAACGGTGTTCTCGGCCCATTGTCTATTGGGTAAATATGAACAAAACCAACACCGTTACCGCAGGCACAGTTTGTACCCCTGAACTGTTCCAGTTTCC
>Ga0315298_1006974_pt1 | contig 15102 bp, 5 predicted proteins | sample WHS_1_MG_FD_203077 | JGI IMG/M metagenome (GOLD analysis project Ga0315298, IMG submission 203077) | Extremophilic microbial mat communities from Washburn Hot Springs, YNP, Wyoming, USA - WHS_1_MG | ecosystem: Environmental > Aquatic > Thermal springs > Hot (42-90C) | place: USA: Wyoming... | reverse complement strand
CCCAGAGCAGGGTCGCGACAGGCACCACCGGTCTGAACAACGTCCCCATCAAAGTGCCGGTCCTTCTCCAGGGGACGGCCACCGACCCCAAGATTTCGGTGACCAAGTACGCCTGGACCCTGAGCGTGCCGAACGGTTCCAAGGCCGCGCTCACCAGCAACAACGAGGCCGCCGTAAAGTTCACACCCGATGTCTCTGGCATCTACAAGGTGGACCTGGTCGTCAGCAACGACGCCGGGTCCAGCCCCATGGCCTCAATCCAGATCCACGCGGGCGAGTACATCGGGGCAGGGGAGGGCAACTGCTTCCAGTGCCATCCCCAGATCACCGACGAGTGGTCCAAGACCCCACACGCCACCCTCTTTAGGGATCAGATCAACGGTGGCGAGAACCCCAAGCTGGCCGAGTACGGCTTTGGGAACGAGGGCTGCATCCGCTGCCACACCACCGGCTTCTATCCGGGCATGGAGAACGGCGGGTTCGGCGACCTCTGGGTCAAGACCGGCTGGCAGATGCCCCCCGCCGCGGACGTCCAAGCGGGCAAAGACAACTGGGCTGCCGTCCCGGTGATCCTTCAGAACATGGCCAACATCCAGTGCGAGGATTGCCACGGTCCGGCCAAGGACCATGTGACCAAGGGCACCCCCATGCCGACCAGCATGGACAACGGCGTCTGCAACGTCTGCCACGATGGTGGTGGCCATCACGTCAAGGGCACCGAACTGCGCAACGCCGGCCACTCGGATGCGACCTCCCAGGCGTGGACCTACCCGGTGGGCCCGTCCCGCCAGGACTGCGTTCGCTGCCACTCGGGCGCCGGCTACGTCTCCTTCCTGAAGAACCCCACGGAGAAGGCCACCTGGGATAACAGCATGCAGACCGTGGGATGCGCCACCTGCCACGACCCGCATTCCGACGCCAACAGTTGGCAGCTTCGGATCACCGGCAAGCCGGTGGAAGCGGCGGGCATCACCAAGGACTTCGGTCTCTCCGCCACCTGCGTCGAGTGCCACAACGGACGAACCCAGGCCGCCGACGCGCAGAGCGGCACCTTCCCTCACTACAGCACCGCCGGCGAGATGCTGAGCGACACCGGCGGCGTCACCTACGGGCAGAACGTCCCCAACTCGGCTCACGCCATGGTGGTGGGCAACCTCCCGATGGCCAACCCGGATCCCAGCTCGGAGACCGTTGCCCTGTTCGGTCGGGCGACCCCGGGTCCCTGCGTGGTTTGCCACATGTGGCCGACACCGGCGGACGCCAAGGACCCCAATCGCTTCAAGGTGGGTGAGCACTCCTTCAACACGGTGAGCCCTGACGGTAGCTTCGAGTACACCGCGCCTTGCCAGCCCTGCCACACCGGCATGAAGGACTTCAACCTCCAGGCCAAGGCCGACTACGACGGTAACGGCAAGCTCGAGGGGGTTCAGAATGAGGTGGCCGGACTGCTGAAGCTGCTCCAGGGCGCCATCGCGGCCTCCGGCATCCAGCCGATCCAGGGCCATCCCTACTTCGACCAGACCAACAAGGCCAAGTGGACGGCTCAGCAGAAGAACGCCATCTACAACTACCTCTTCGTCCGGGGTCCAGAGGGGGCCGACGGCAAGGCCAGCGCCATCCACAACTTCAAGCGATCGGTGGCCCTGCTCCAGCTCTCCTACAAGGACCTAACGGGCAAGGATGTGCCCAACGCAACCCTGATGAAGTAGAAGTGGGGAGGAACCATTTCATGGCAATGAAGCCTCGAGCCATCTTTGTCCTGGCCGCGCTGGCTCTGGTGGCCATCGGCGTCTCGGCGACCACCATCTTCGCCGCCGACCCGCCGGCCCAGGCCACCAAGCCCACCGGCACGATCAAGATCGTGCCGGTGCCGGCCAACGCGGCCGATCCCAACGCGATCATCGGAACCTTGGCCGACGGTAAGACCAAGGTCGCCATGGGCACCACCGGTCTTCCGAACGTTTCCGTCGGAGTACCCGTGACCCTCCAGGGATTGACCACCGATCCAGCGGTCAAGGTGACCAAGTACGCCTGGACCCTGACCAAACCGACCGCCTCCAAGGCGGCGCTCACATCCAACAACGAGCCCACCGTCAAGTTCACCCCGGACGTCCCCGGGGTCTACAAGGTGGACCTGGTCCTCAGCAACGACGCCGGGTCCAGCCCCATGGCCTCTATCAAGATTCAGGCGGGCGAGTACATCGGCGTGGCCGCCGGCAACTGCGCCCAGTGCCATCCCCAGGAGACCAAGGAGTGGTCGCAGACGGGGCACGCGGTGATCTTCCAGCGGGAGATCAACGGTGGTGCTGATCCCGCCACCAGCCACTACAACGAGGGCTGCGTGCGCTGCCACACCACCGGCTACTACATCGGCGTAAAGAACGGCGGGTTCGCCGACCTCCAGGCCCAGACCGGCTGGCAGTTCCCCGCGCTGGCCGACATTCAGACGGGCAAGGGCCAGTGGGAAGCCGTTCCCGAGGTGCTGAAGGCCGTCGCCAACATCCAGTGCGAGGATTGCCACGGTCCGGCCAAGGACCACGTGACCAAGGGCGCGCCCATGGCCAGCAGCCTGGATGAGGGCGTCTGCAACGTCTGCCACAATGGTGGCGGCCACCACATCAAGGGGGCCGAGTTCGTCAACTCCGCCCACTCGGATGCCACCGCCGAGGCGTGGACCCATCCCGTGGGACCCGAGGAGCAGGCATGCGTCCGCTGCCACTCCGGTAAGGGCTACATCTCCTTCCTCGCCAACCCGACGGAGCAGTCCTCCTGGAACAACGAGGCGCAGACCGTCTCCTGCGCCGTCTGCCACGAGCCCCACTCGGCGGAGCTGCGCGTTGTCGGGAAGCCGGTGGAAGCCGCGGGTGTGACCAAGGACTTCGGTCTTTCGGCCACCTGCGTCGAGTGCCACAACGGTCGGAAGGTCCCAGCCGACGCTCAGAAGGGCGGCTACCCGCACTACAGCACCGCGGGCGAGATGCTGAGCGACACGGGCGGCGTCACCTACGGGCAGACGGTGCCCAACAGTCCCCATGGCATGATGGTGGGCGTGGCGCCGATGAAGGATCCCTCGGACCCCTCCGGCAATACCATGCTGTTTGGCGGCCAGACTCCCGGCGCCTGCGTAGCCTGCCATATGTATCCGACGCCGGCCGATGCGAAGGATCCAGGCCACTTCACCGTGGGCGAGCACTCCTTCAACATGACCAGTCCGGACGGCAAGGCCGAGAACACCGCGGCCTGCCAGAGCTGCCACGCGGGCGTGACCAGCTTCGAGTTCCAGGCCAAGGCCGACTACGACGGCAACGGCAAGGTCGAGACGGTCCAGGCCGAGGTGGCGGGCCTGCTGAAGCTGCTCCAGGGAGCCATCGCCGACTCGGGCATCAAGCCGATCCAGGGCAATCCCTACTTCGATCCCGCTGCCCTGGCCAGCGCCAATGAGAAGCAGAAGAACGCCATCTACAACTATCGCTTCGTCCGCGGCCCTGAAGGTGCCGACGGGAAGGCCGCAGCGGTCCACAACTTCAAGCGGTCGGTGGCGCTGCTGCAGCTTTCCTACAAGGACCTGACGGGCAAGGATGTGCCCAACGCGACCCTGATAACGGCGGCAGCGCCCGCGCCCGCCACGGCAGCGCCTGTCGAAGCCCCCGCGCCCTCTGCGCAGCCCGTGGCCGCTCCTGCTGCCGCTGGCGGTGCCCCCTCCACGCCCCATGCCTTGCAGGGGCGGGAGCAGTGCACCATGTGTCACACCGTCGGCGGGCCCGGCGTCGGCATGGCCGGTGGCACGGGCATGCCGGCCAGTCATCAGGGCCGGACGGACGCCACCTGCGTGGGCTGCCACTAGGCGCTGCGGAAGCGGTCACACCGCACTGGCGTGATACACCCCCGAACCCTCGGGGCAAGGGAACATGGAGCGAGCGGGGCTCGTTCCCGCATCAAGACGAGAGGCCCCCGGTGTAGCGTTACATCGGGGGCCTCTTTCCGGCCCTGGCTGCTGTTGTTGTGCCCGTTCAGGCCCATCCGGCCCCGAATACCGGCCTGAACCAACCGGTGCGGGGATCTGGGGCTGTCGTGCCGATGCTGCACCCTCGGCGGTTGGAGGTCGCCCATCCGTCCAGGAATGCGCCAACATCGGTTCCTCTCATCCCTCGAGGGTCTGCAGCGCCTCCCACCTGGGATCCTGGAGCGCGGCGTCGAGCTCGGTGAAGGACTGCCTGGCCTTGATCTGATCAGGCGTGAGCTCGCTGGCGAAGGCCGCCAACCGCGCCCTTATCTCTGGAGACCACTCCGGCATTCCACCCAGCCTCTCCAGACACTTTTCCATGCGCTGGCGGCCGGCCCCACCGCGCCTTATCACCTGCACCAACACCTCGTTGAGGTCGGCGCCGCCCTGACCCTGGCTGGCGAGATACCTCCCCAGCTCCATCCTGAGTCGCTCTCTGGCAGCCCCTATCTGCTGCTCCAGCCCCTCTCTCTCCCGCCGGGCAGCGGCGGACTCCATGGATGCAACCTCGGCCTCCGCCTGCCGCCTGGCTTGCTCTCGAGCAGCGGCAAGCAACGCCGGGGCGGCGAAGCTGCCATCCCAGTCGTTTAATAGTGCCTCGAGCTGTGCCATCGAAGTGACCGGCCGGCACCCGGCGCCGTCCACCCACAGCGCCACCGACCGCCGGAAAGCGCCACGAGCGAAGCTCTCCACCACCAGCGGCAGTCGCTCCCCAGCCCTCGAGAGCCCCTGGGCCAGGTCCCGGAGTCTCGGATCCAGGGGAGACAGGGGGAGCAGGTGAGGGTCGCGCTCGAGCTCCTGGAGAGCCCCAGAACAGAGGATCTTCTTCTTGCCCGGCACGGTGATCGTCCACCGGTTGCGCTTCCTGTCCCTCTTGGCGGCCGGCCCGAACTCGCCGGTCAGCAGCCCCAGCGCATCCTCCATCTCAGCCAGTGAGAGCCCGGCCTTCCCACCCGCCGCCTCAGCCGCCTCGCTCTCCAGATAGGTCTCGGCGGCCAGGATGTCGCGCTGGACCTCCCCGGCTGCCCTCTCCAGCGCGCCCGCATCCACCGGGGCCTGGCCGAGCAGCATCTTCGCCGCCATCGCCAGAACCGGCTGCATGGGACCGACGAACCGCACGAAGAGGCTGCATCGCTCCCGGAGCGCCTTGTAGACGACCTCGTCGACGCTGTCCTTCAGGAAGAAGTTGACCACCTTGACCACGCGCGCCTTCTGGCCGATCCGGTCGATCCGGCCGATCCGCTGCTCCACCTTGCTCGGGTTCCACGGCAGGTCGTAGTTGATCACCGCCCCGGCGGCCTGGAGGTTCAGGCCCTCGCTGGCCGCGTCAGTGCATACCAGAAGGCGAAGCTTACCCTCCATCAGGTCCCTGGTGATGGCGTCCTTGGTGACGGGCTTCCACCCGGTGCCATCCCACCTCTCACCGCCCTGGCCGCTGTAGCAGCCAATCGACTCCCCGTAGTGGGGCACCAGGTTCCCGCGGAGGTAGTCCATGGTGTCTTTGTACTCGGTGAAGACCAGCACCGGGCGGCCATCCTCGGTCACTTCCCGCAGTTGGTTGTAGAACTTCTCCAGCTTGCTGTCCTTGGATCCCAACCCCTCCAGCTCCCGCAGAAGGTGGTTCACCTCCTCCAGCTCCGCCCTGGCCGCCGCGGGACTGGTGGGGTAGGCAGCGGAGATTCTCAGCACCTCCTCACCCGCCCCCTCCTCGGGCAGCTCGCCGTCGTCCGGGGCATCCTCCGAGCTGATCTCCCAGTCGTAGGCGTGCTGCGCGGCCACCTGCTCCAGACCACGCCTCCGCCGAGTCAGGCTCTGCAAGAGAGCCCAGGGGGAGCTGGATGCCCTGCGCCGGTAGATGGTCATGACGAAGCCCTTGCCCTGCTTCTTCAGCTCCTCGAACCTGCGATCGATGTAGGTCTTGATGCCCAGGTAGACGTGCCGCTCCCGCTCGTCCGAGAAGTCGTACTGCAGGTCCACCACCTTCCGGTTGGGCGGCGGAGCCTCCAGGAGCCCGATCCTGTAGTAGTGTCTCAAGGTGTCGCGCGTGTTACGGTGCATCCGGCGACTCAGCGGCGAGCCTCGCCGAAGCCACCGCGCCACGCCATCCCGCTCCGAGGATCTGCAGAAGCGAAGCTGCCGGACGATCTCCGCCATACTCCTGTTCCAGGGCGTCTCGCCATTGGGTCCGGGGAAGTGAGGATCTGTCGAGATGAGGCCGGCCACCCGGACGGCTCTCTCCTCAGTGCAGCGCCCGGAGGCGACCTCGGCGATCGCCTCGTAGTAGTCCCGAACCCTGCCGAACTCGGCCAGCCACCCCCGCCCTTCCCCCAACACGGACAGCAGGTCCCACGGCTCCCACGGGTTGGTCTGCATGGGAGTGGCGCTAAGGAGCAGTATGCCCCTCGCTTTCCCGGCCAACTGGAGCTTCCTCAGCAGCCCCAGCAGCAGATTGGCGCTGTTGAACTCGCCCTCGACCGGTCTGGCCCTGCGGGCGGCGTGGGCCTCGTCCATGAGCACCAAGTCCCACCGGGGACCCGCCATGATCTTCCGGAGGTTGGCCTCCAGCCTCGCCAGCTCTCGGCTCAAGATCAGCGCGTCCTCCTGCAGCGCCGTGGCAAGATCCACGTTCGGCCTGAGGGAGCCGTCGGGCCAGATCAGGGCGGAGCCCTCCATCCTGGGGAAGAGGAGCCCTCCCTTCTCCCTGAGCTCCCCCTGCCACTGCCGCATCAGGCCGGCGGGAGGCAGGATCAGCACCCTCTTCACCCCGCGCCCCGCCATCAGCCTGCGGAGCACCAGGATCGCCTCCACCGTCTTCCCCAGTCCAACCTCGTCGCACAGCAGCCGGCCCTCCGGCCACGCGGAGGACGACTCCTCCACCACGCGGCGCTGGTGGGGCCAGGTGGACACCATGGCCGTGGCGTCGCAGCTCTCGGCGCCACCAGGCAGGAAGGGCGCCTCGGTGATGAAGTTCCACACCATGGCAGCCCTCTGCCTTGCCAGCGCACCCCCAGGCTCCTCGGCCGGCGCCCGCGCGGGTGCGAGCCTGACCAGTTGGAGCCTTATGGCCTCCGGTAGTGGCACCGTGTGCACGTCGGGGTGCTCATCCCTCCAGAGCAGCTCGAACTCACGGGCGTATTCGGCATGCCGCTCGGGATCCTCCCAGGAGGTGGAGACCTCGAACTGCTCGTAGTTGCCCAAGAGCCCCTGGGCCGACTCGTTCCCCGAGCCTGCGAACACAATGGCGTCGGCGAGGGCATCCGTGACGATGCCGAACTTGCCGTGCAGTATGCCCTCGCCCCGGCGCATCACGCCCACCCTGACCTCCAGCAGCCCCTCCTTAGCCAGCCAGGCCAGCATCTTCAACCGACTCTTCTCCAGGGCTTGCTCGGGGGTCTTGAACCGCCGCCTCAGGTGCCCCTCCAGCGCCCTGGTGTCTCCCGTCTCCGCGAGGGCCGCCACATCCTCGGGCGACATCTCCTCGTTGACCACCAGCCGCACCGCCGGCCTCGGGGCGGAGTCTCCCATCGCCAGCAGCCGCTCTATCAGCCGGCCGAACCCACGGGCCGCCGCGGCCAGAACCGAGCTGGAGAAGTAGGCGCAGCAGCGGTCGTACCGAACCGCCTCCGCCAGCGCGGGCACGTAAAGCTCCTCCAGCACCTCCTGGTCCGGCCCTCGGAGAAAGCGCCTCCAGCTCCTGGCGCGCAATCCGGTCGGAATGGTCGGCGGCTGGAGGGCAGCCGCCGGAGGTAGAACGGCCTCCTCGGTCATCCAGCCTCCCCCCTTTCCGTCACTCCCCCTCTTCTTCGGCGTCGCTCTCCATGCTCTCCTCCAACTGCCTCCACACCAACTGCGGGGGGCTCTTCTCGCTCCAGTCGGGCGGCTCTATGCCGAACAGCGGCTTCAGCAGGGAGTGCCAGACCCGGAACTCGGGAAACATGGACGCCACGGAGGGCTTGCCGCGGTCGTACCGAACCGCCTCGGGGGCGGCCAGCACCAGGGCCTCCATCAGCCTTGCAACGGGAGACTCCCTGCTCCATCGCTGTCGGTTAGCTACCGCCCGGGCGGCCCCGATTCCCCCTGCACCGCCTCCCGCCTCCAGGTAGGCGAGAGCCAGGGCGTGGCAGCCGTCCATGGCCGTCCCGAAGCCGGGGTCGTTGGGGTGGACCTTCAGCGCATCCCTCTTGGACACGTTCTTCCTTCCCCTCGACACGGGGCCGAAGAGGGTCTCCTGGTACTCCTCCGGCTTGAGGGCCTGGTCCCGCCGCCGCTCCCTGGCGGGCACCATCCGGATGCTCTCGCCGCTCTTCGTCACCAGGCCGGCGGCCACCAGGGAGTCCACGCTCATCCCCACGGCGTGGCCCAGCAGCTTCGCCTCGTTGAAGCGGAACTCGGCGGCGCCCAGAACGTCCCAGCACAGCAGGGCGAAGCGGCCCTCGGGCTCCACCCCCTCTAGGCCCCGCATGGAGAGCTGCTCTATCCGCCACTCGCTGACGGCGTCCGAGGCCTCGTCGATGGCCGCGGCGACCCCCACCGGGTCTCCGGTATCGGTCCGGACCTCGGCGTAGCGGCTGTACACCTCCATAGCGGGGCCGAAGGAGCCGACGAGCTGGTCCACGGCGTTCAGCCCCTCTTTCTTGAGCTGATTGGCCTTCGCCCTCGCCCTCTCGCGGATCTCCTCCCTGATGGCATCGAAGTAGTTCACCCCGGCATCGGGTCGGCGCTTCCGCGCCACCAGCAGCACCGTGCTCTGGGCCGCGTTCTTCCGCGCCTGGTGGAGGGAGTGCTGGCTCTCCGTCTTCACTGGCCAGGTGGCGGTGATGGTGAAGCCGGCCTGGATGAGGGAGGTGAAGAGCGCCTCCCACGCCTCCTGCTTCTTGTGGGTGAACATGACGGTGAGCACGCCGTCGTCGCGGAGGATGCGGCGGCACTCTCGGAAGAGCTGGCCCATGAGCCGCTGGTAGAAGGCGTTGGCCTCGGCCCTGGCCTCGGCGGCGCTCTTCTCCCCGCCGTCCCTGTGCCGGGCCAGGTTCACCACGGCCTCCTCGGTGTGGTCGCAGAGGTAGGTGGAGAACCACTCCGGCCGGCGGTGGCCCTGGGTGCGCTTCAGCCAGACGTAGAAGAAGTCCGCCAGCTCCGAGTACTGGACGTTGTCGGCGTAGGGAGGGTCCACAACGACGGCGGTGATGGAGCCGTCCTCGATCTGGGGCATGCTGGTGGCGGAGCCGAAGTAGACGGTGGCGGGCGTGGCCTTGGGGGACCCGGGCAGCTTGCAGATGCCCTCGTAGGCATCCAGGACGTTGTCGATGGCCCAGGCCAGGCCCTCGCCGCTCCCGCAAGGTGCCATCTCCGAGAACGTTGTCTTGAATGCGAAGTCGTGCCGGTCGAACACGCTCCTGATCACCTGCCTCGGCGCATGCCAGGACGCGAGCAGGCAATTGTAGTTCGCAAACTTGTCGACAACGAAGGCCAGCAGGTGCTCGACGGCCAGCCCCATCTCCTCGCCCTCGGCGGCGATGATCTCCGGCCGGAGCCTCCGCAGCTCCTCCACCATCACCCCCATGGCCAGCAGCTGCCGCGGGGAGAACATGTCCGCCCAGCACCGGATCCCGCGCACCATCGGCTCGCCCGTCTTGTCTCCCAGGGGGATCGACTCCGTGGGGATGATCCCCTCCCGCTCCCAGCGCGGCCGCAGACGCGCCAGCTCCCGCTCCGCCTCGGCGAGGGCCTGCAGGTCCTCCGGCTCCGGCGGCTGGAAGCTGAGCCCCCGCGGCGTCTTCACGGCGACCGCGTACAGCGCGCTCCCCATCTCCCCCGCCTGGGCCTTGGCCTTGATGTACTCAGCGGGGATCTGGTGGCCGCTGAAGAGGGAGATGCCCTTGCCGTTATCGTAGGTGGGGGCCGGAGGGGTCCTGAGCTGCCCCGCCATGCGGCCGATCTCCCTGATCCTCACCGTCCAGCTCCTCCGCGCCGCATCCACCACCGGCTCCGCCACGATCCTCTTGCCGGAGGAGGGCCTGAGAAGGTGCCAGTCGGGCACCAGGGGCGTATGGGGGTTCCCTGGCGTGTCCGGGCAGGGCACCGTGCGGGCGAAGATGTAGGCATGCACCAGGGCAAGGCGATGCCTGGGAAAGAGGCCGCCGACCCTCTCCTCCACACGCGCGAGCCACCCGCGCGCCCAGTGCCGAGCCCTCTCCCCAAGCCGAGCTCCATGGCGGAGCGGATAGTCGATAGTCGCCTCCAGGACCGCGCAGGCCACGGGGTTGTACTCGTTAGCGTGGGTGCGCAGTCCCAGCCTGGCGCTCTCGAGGGGAATCGAGCCTCCTCCCGCCATGGGATCGACCACCGCAACGTCTCCCCACAATGCCGCAATCGTGTCGGTGGCGATCCCCAAGTCGTTCTCAGGGAGAGCATTCTTGAAAGCTCGATCGTAGCCGAAGCCGCCCGGAACCTGGTAGCCTGTGTCCATCAGTTGTCTGAGGCCCACAATCTCCTCCCCTGGCCTGCCGAACCCCAGCAGCCGCTCGAAGACGGGCCGCGGGAAGTCCGCCGGCAGGAGGGAGGCCAGCACCGCGGCGCGGGACACCGTCAGCGGGCGCCGGGCCCACCAGACGTGTAGACGCTTGTCTGGAGGCTGCTGCCCGGTGGCGCGCTCCCGGATGCACTCGACGCCGATGGCCGCGGCGGGCAGCCACTCCTCGACCAGCAGCCTGGGAAGCGCGCCGGGCTTCCCCTTCTCTATCTCCGCCACCGTCTCCGTCACTCCACCGCCTCCGTCAGTATCCTCAGCGCCCGCACGGCCCTGCTCCGCGCCCCGCCGTCGGTCAGGCCGAGCCACCAGGCCGCCTCCGCCCCGTCCAGCCGCCTCAGCGCCTCGCCGGACCTGTACAGCCGGTCGGCATCCCTGAGCCCGGCGGAAACCAGGGCGTAGAGGACGGCTCGTGCGCCCCAGTCGGCGTCCAGCGGCAGGAACGGCCCGGGGGCGAGCTTCGCCCCGTTGCCCCCGCAAGCCCTGGCCACGTCCCTCAGAAGTGCCCCTCCCGCGGAGAAGGCCAGGGGCGAGATGGTGGCCATCTTCCGCAGCCTGTCCTTCCCGTCCCGGGTGAGGGCCCGCCGGTAGACTATGGCCGCATCGCCCTCGATGCGTCGAACGACACGGAGCGCGAAGGGCGCCTCCCTCAGCTTCACCGTCCGCTCCCCCTTCCCTCCAGCGTCTTCCCAAAGACGGCCATGGGCGCGATGCCCTCTCCCGCCGCCTTCGCGGCGCCCTCCAGGAGGTGTCTCACACCCGCCCGCCCATCGCCGAACTCCAGGGTGAGGGACGCCTCGTAGCTGCACCCCTCCGCCATCGCGTTGAACAGCGTCCTCGCGATCTCCAGCGGCCTGGCCGGGTGGGTGGGGCTCACCTGGTCGGCCTTGAAGGAGAAGGAGCCCCCCTGCTTCGCGGCCCCGTCCACGCCAACCTCCAGTGTGATGCTCTCGGCCCCGAAGGGCTGGGCCACCGCCGATAGACGGGCGGCCTCGGCCGGCTTCCCGGCGGTCAGCTTCAGCGACAGCAGTGGGCGCTCCGCCGCGTACTCCAGCGCCTTCGCCCAGGTAGTGGCGGTGACTTTGGATATGAGCCGTTCATCCCATCCCATGCCTGTGGTTACGGAGCCGGCTTCGCCGGCAGCCGGCTGAAGGCCGGCCTCGGGGGCCTTCTCGCCATCCTCTCGCATCCACTCCAGGGCCTCAGCGCTTTCGGCGGGGGAGAGCAGCGTGGCGTCATCCAGGGGGACCGAGGCGAGCGCCACCTCGGTCCTCCGCCGCCTTCCCGGCTCACCGGCCACCCTACACCCACCGCGGTAGGCCGTACCATCCTCGAGACGGACCGCCAGCACCCCCTTCTCCACGGCCTTCAGGATCGTCTGGGAGACCACGGCCGAGTTGGGGAGGAGGCGCAGGCCCTTCATGGAGAGGAAGCGCTCGTGGACGGCCCTGGCGCTGTAAACCTCCTGCTTGCCGGCCTCCGGCACGGCCCCGGGCAGAACCTCCCTCATGAGCCGATCCGGATCCAGGCTGTCGCCGGGCTGGTAGACCAGCCTCTTCTCCTCCAGAAACTTCTTCACCACCGCCTGCCCCCGCACCTGGCGGAGAAGCTCCTCTTCGCTGGTCTGCAGCGGCTCCTCCAGCCGGTAGACGGCCCCACTGGAGAGCACTATCCGATCGAAGGCCCTTATGGTGTCCAGCCGGAAACGCTTCATTAGCTCCGGCCGGACCCTCCCAAGCTGCTCCCTGACCAGCTTGCCCTGGTCCCCGCCGGACTCCTTCTCGATCTCCTCGGCCGCCATGAGGCGCTGGGCCCTCTCCACGGCCAGGCTGAAGGCGTGCGGATTGGGCGCCACGGCCAGAAGGGAGTTGAGGAAGCGCCGCGGCATCGGGGCGTCCGGGACCGAGTCGTCCTCGTAGGCGCAGACGCTCTTCGCCAGCGCCTCGCTCTCGGCCAGGACGAGCAGAAGGTCGCGGCTCTCGGGTACCTGGCGCGGGCTAGCGGGCCAGGAGACCAGCCTGAAGTGGGGGCCCTGGAAGTAGCCCTGAACCTCGGCCAGCACCCTGCCGCGGGCATCCTGCATGGGCACCCGGGGCATCCGCTCCTCGATCTGCTTCAGCACGTTGGGCTCATAGCGGAACTGGTAGCCCTCTCCGCCGGCCATGGGGTACAGATGCCAGCAGACGCCCGCCAGGCGGTCCATGGCCTCCGCTGGCTCCGGCCCGGCCTCCTCCGGGCGCAGCACCGCGAGGGTTACCTGCTGCCGGTCCAGACCGGCGTTGGGCGACATGGGGATACTTTCCAGCAGGAGGGCGGAAGCGACCCTTCGGTGGAGGCCCCTGGGCTCCCCGCCATCCAGCTCCCCGGCGTGGGTGATCACGTCGGCCTCCACGGCGGCGATGAAGCGGTCCCTGTCCAGCCGCTGGAGCAGGTCGGACCTGATGCGGTCGCTGGACCAGTCCACGTCCCCCGCGCTGATCAGCTCCAGCTCCTGCCCCCTCTCCCACACATCTCGAGTAATGCGGGCGAAGAGACGGAGCACGCCGCGGCTCCTCTGGAAGGCCCCCAGGGCGGAAAGCCTCTCCTGCGCCGTCTCCAGCAGCCTCGGGTGGAAGGGGTAGCACTCCACGAGAAGGCGATCGTATTCCGGGGTCTTCGCCCGGGGTGGCAGCAAACCGGGGTGGTCTAGGGAGACCCGCTGGTAGAGGTCGTGGTAGAGGGCGGAGGCAGCCTGGGCGGCTCCCTTGTCCACCTCCTCGAAGAGCCTGCGGGCGATGACCCTGGCCGACTCCTCCCCGATGGGGTCGAACTCGCTCGCCTTCCTGCCGAAGATGTCGTCCAGCCTGCCGGCAGCCCCGGGCAGCGCCCGGGCCAGTCTATCCGCCTCTCCCGCATAGGCCCGCTGCTCCCTCGGGTCGGTGACCACCAGGGCGGCCTGGTGCCTGGCTCCCACCACCCCGGCCAGGGCTGTGACGAAGCCCAGCAGGTTGCCCTGACCCCGCTCCGAGAGCTTGGCCATGTAGATCACCAGCTCGTCCAGCAGGAAGAGGATCGGCTCGGTGGGCATCACCTCTTTGATCTGCCCTTCGCTGGGCGAGGCCTCAGGGTCGTCGGCCCTGCCGAGGATCTCCAGTCCGCGCTTGCCCGCCAGTTGATAGAAGATCTCTCCCCACAGGCTGTGGATCTGGATCCCCTCGTGAACGTCGAAGACCGGGACACCGGCCTTGCCTCCATCGACGGCCACGACCCTGACGCTCCTGGGCCTCCCGGCCGCGGGGAGCAGCTCGGTGCCCATGCTGGGATCGGCGATATGGCGGGCCAGGTGCCACATGGCTATCAGGGTATGGGTCTTGCCGCCGCCGAAGCCGGTGCTCAGTCCAACGGTGATGCCCGCCTCCGAGGAATTCGCCAACCGCTCAAAGACCGAGGAGATCACCTTTTTCAGCCGCTCGGCCGGATGGGTGTTGCGGAAGAAGAGCACGGGATCGCGGTAGACGGGCGGTGCCATGCCTGTTATCACATGGTAGAAATCGGCAGCAAAGATCGCGTCGTCGAGGTCGCCCTTGAGCACCTCGGGTCGCGGCTTGCAGCCAGCGAGGACGCCCATAGCGTGAGCTCCTTTCAGCCTCGGTCTGACGGGTGGGACCCCCTGCGATAGGATTGGAAGGATGGTACAGGTTGCTTGTGACAGCTAGAGTGTCGCGGTCGGATGGCCGGCTCGGCTTCTTGGGCTGGAATTGCGACCACGTCGCGGCGTTAGTATACATCAACCACGATCCCGCGGCTGGATCATAGCAACTACCTATCTCCACGCTCAACGGTTCTGTCGTGGCGTCCGGCGGCGGGGGCGAGACAGCCCTGGCTGGGCGGGGCGGCCGTCGTGCCGAGAGGGGGGCGGGGTGCTTCCGGGGCGCAACCCAGAACACTGGAGGATACGATTGCAGACTGTGTTGCTAGGCACTCTGACGGCATAGCGGTCCGAGGAGACTTGGCCTGGCTGTAGCCGCCTTGGCCCGGTCGACCGGCGCCGAAAAAGTCAGCAACAGGGTTTGCAACCGCGTCCACTGGAGACGGCAGTTGCAGGCCCCCGCGGGGCTCTGCTATACTTTTCTGTGCCGGTGGCCTCACCGGCCGCGTGGCGGGGTAGCTCAGCGGCAGAGCAGGGGACTCATAAGCCCTTGGTCGTCAGTTCAAATCTGACCCCCGCCACTTTTCCTACAGCCAGGCCGAAGACCTGGCCCTCTTGTTTTCCACGAGAGTTCGCTGACCAAGGAACTTTGCCCCTTGTCACCAAAGGGATTTTCTTGACCAAGAAACTAGATCGGGGAGTAGCGAGGCATCTCCGGGGACGCCTGCCCCTTCCGTTCGTCCCCCAGGCAGCGGTCGGTCATGGCGCTCATGGCATGGCCCAGCATGTCCTGCAGCACTGCATCGCTCGGCCCCGTTGGCCAGGGCCTTCCTGGCGAAGTTGTGGCGCGGGAGAGCTGGGTCCGTCGCGTTGGCCGGCTTCCGCCCTCAGTTCCCGAGGGCTAAGGCCGCGGCGCCCTCCCTCCTATACGCCGCCAGAATGCGC
>Ga0315298_1006972_pt1 | contig 15105 bp, 9 predicted proteins | sample WHS_1_MG_FD_203077 | JGI IMG/M metagenome (GOLD analysis project Ga0315298, IMG submission 203077) | Extremophilic microbial mat communities from Washburn Hot Springs, YNP, Wyoming, USA - WHS_1_MG | ecosystem: Environmental > Aquatic > Thermal springs > Hot (42-90C) | place: USA: Wyoming... | reverse complement strand
AGGTCCTGCGCGTCTTCTTCACGGGGGGCGGTCGGGGGCCGGGGCGTGCGAGATTCCCACGGGACCCGTCGCGTCGAGGGCACGGTCGTACCGGCGGTCGAGCCGGCCGGGGGCTGGGGTGTCTTTCGGCCTTGTGATTGCTCCTGTCTTTTCTTCAGCACGCTGCCGATGGTCGAGGCGATCATCACGATGGCGATGATGATGATCTGAAGCATCCCGCCGTCTTCGGATTCCGCCACCGGCCCGAAGGATCCAGTCATATACGCAATTGCCGCCACCATCATTCACATGCCCGCCACAACCACGGCCCCAACTGCCTTGCACCCAGTGCTCTATACCCTGTAACCTGTCCCCTATCTTCTATCTTCCGTCTTCTGTCTTCTGTCTCCTGTCTTTTTCACTGTTTATGTTCCGTCCCTGACGGCGGCGGGGCCGCGTCCGGGTGACCGACGATCCCTTCGCGCATCTGGGTGTCGGCCTGGATGTTCTTCATGCGGTAGTAGTCCATGATGCCCAGGTGGCCGGAGCGGAAGGCCTCGGCCATCGCCAGCGGGATCTGGGCCTCGGCCTCGACGACCTTGGCACGGTTCTCCTGGGTCCGGGCCCGCATCTCGGCCTCCGTGGCGATCGCCAGCGCGCGGCGCTTCTCGGCCTCGGCCTGGAACCGGCGCATGTCCGCCTGGGCCTGATCGGCCTGCAGTTTGGCGCCGACGTTGTCGCCCACGTCCACGTCGGCGATGTCGATGGAGAGGATTTCAAAGGCGGTGCCGGCGTCCAGCCCCTTCTGGAGGACCACCTTGCTGATGCGGTCCGGGTTCTCCAGCACTTCCTTGTAGGAGGAGGACGAGCCGATGGTCGTGACGATGCCCTCGCCGACCCGTGCGATAATCGTCTCTTCCGTGGCCCCGCCAATGAGCCGCTGCATGTTCGTGCGGACCGTTATGCGGGCCTTGGCCTTCAGCTGAATCCCGTCCTTGGCCACGGCGTCGATGGTCGTGCGGCCGGAGGCCGGGTTCGGCACGTCGATTACCTTCGGGTTCACAGACGTCTGCACGGCGTCGAAGATGTCGCGCCCCGCCAGATCGATCGCGCAGGCCTGTTTCCAGTCCAGGGGGATGCCCGCGCGGTTGGCGGCGATCATCGCGCGGACAACTTTGATGACATGCCCCCCGGCCAGATACAGGCTTTCGATGTCATTCGTGCTGATGTTCAGCAGGCCGGCCTTGACCGCCTGAATCTTGCTTTCGACGACGACCCGCGCGTTGACCTTCCGCATCCGCATGCCGATCAGCTCGAACATGCTGATGTTGGCGCTGGCGAAAAAGGCCTGGATCCACAGGCCGATGAACTGGCCGACGATCAAAAAGAAAACCATCGCGACGATGGCGGCGACGATGATGATGATCCACCAGATGGCATTGGCGTCGAACTGTGCGACGGGACCCACGGTCGACAGGAGCATTCGACTGATCATCCGTTTCTCCCTTCTTGATTCTGTGCAGCGCCTTTCGGATCCGGCGCCATCTTTGAATCCGGCGACAGCTCACCGTCACCGTTCATTACAATTAACTATCAGCAATCACAATGAGCCGCCGTTGCCCGTCACCTTGTCACCCTGTTACCTTGCCGCCCTTTTCTACGCCGGGCGGACCACCAGCGATTTGCCTTGCACGTCGATCGCCACTACCCGCGTGCCACGCTCAATCATACCGCTCTCGGCAAGGCATTCCACTCGCCGGTTGGAGAACGTGCACGCCCCGACGGGCCGAAGCGGCGTCAGGGTGGTGCCCGTCTGGCCGACCAGCCCTCGCAGGACGCTGTCGGGGTACATGGGGCTGTCGCCCGTGCGGACCTCCGGGTTGGGCGGCGCGATCCGTCGGCCGACCGCGGTCCGCGGCCACAGGCGCACGGCCAGCACTGCAAACGTCGGCAGCAGCAGGATCGCCGCGACGAGCGACGCGAAGCCGAACGTCACGCTGTATTGGAACGCCGCGTAGAGCCCGCCGGCCAGGCTCCCCAATGCCAGCACCGTCAGCGTACCGTGGCTCGGCAGGAAGACCTCCGCCACCAGCAGCACGATGCCGACCGCTTCGAGCACGAGGGCCCACGCAAGCATGTTGTTCATCTGCATTCGCTACCCACCGCCAGACTCCGTTCATTCTGTTCGCAGCGTGCCGGGCCGAGCCGCCCCGCCCTCCGGGTTCCATGCGCGGGCGCTCGTTCACGCGCTGGCCGGACCCGAACTGTCGGGCGTCTTGCGGACCACCACCCGGTTGCCGACCCGTTCGCCCACCTGCACCGGCTGGCCGGCCTCGATGAAGTCCGACTCCGCCACGACGTCCACCACCTTGCCGGCGAAGCGGGCCTTGCCCGCCGGCCGCAGCGGTCCGATCGCTACTCCGATCTGGCCCGGCTCCGGCAAGCCGCCGAACCAGTCCTCCAGGCTCACCTCCTGGGGCTTGGGATTCGCCAGCACCAGCCGGCTCAGGTACGGCATCCGCTGAAAGTGCCGCGACAGCAGGATCATCCCCGCCATCGAGGCCACGAGCGATACCGATACCGACAGCATCCCGTTGCGCAGGGCCGTCCAGGCGTACTCGCTGTGCGGCCAGAACAGCGGGCCCTCCTCCGGCCAGTCCGCCGGCACGAAACTGGCCACCAGCCCCACCAGCACCATCACGATGCCCGCGATGCCCGCGACGCCGAACGTAGGGACCAGGAAGATCTCCACCAGCACCAGGGCCAGCCCCGCCACCACCAGCAGGATGGCCCAGAGGCTCGCCAGGCCCGTCAGGTACGGCGCGCCCAGGAACAGCGCCAGGGCCACCAGCGCCACCACGCCCGGCAGCAGAACGCCGGGGTGATTCAACTCGATGTAGCCCGCCAGCATCGCGATGATCAGCAGGCCGCTGCGGATGATCGGCGAAGTCAGCCATGCGACCAGCTTCTCGCTCCAGTTGGCGCTGAGCCGCTCGGGCCGGGCCGACAGCCCGTACAGGTCCTGGAGTTCCGCGACGCTGCTGACCATGGTCGGTGCGGCGAAACCGTAGGCGATGGCCTCGTTCTGCGACATCGTCAACAGCTCGTTGTTGGCCACGATCGGCTGTTTGACGTGCGGGATCAGCGGGACGCTCGTGACGTACTGCCACTCGCTGCGGCTGGCGGCGTCGATCGGCTGGCTGGCGGCCCCCGGCTGCGCGATGCCGAACAGCGTGTCCCGCTCCGTGCGGGTGACGAACCGCTTCTCGCCCGTGTGGCTGTTGTATACCCAGAACACCTCCATGTCCGGCCGGATCATCGACTCGCACAGCAGGATGCTGTAACTGTTCCGTCGGGCGCTGTCGCGGAGTTCCTCCAGCAAGGGGCTGTTGACCTTCGGCCGGACGGACTCGGGCACGGCCTGGACGCCCTCGGCGCCGATGGAGATCGGCATGGCGTCACCGATCGTACTGCGCTTGGCCATGACGATCTGGTTGCAGGCCAGCGCGACGATCGCCCCGCCGCTGTAGGCCTTGGTGTTGACCCAGGCCACGGTGTGCTGCGGCAGCGCCTTGATCGTGTCGCAGATCCTCAGGGTGCTGCTGACCAGCCCGCCGGGTGTGTCCATCTCGAAGACGAGCAAGTCGGCCCCCGCCGCCTGCGCCTGCTCGATGCGGCGCTTGAGACTCTCGAGCGTGACGTCGCTGATATCATCGTCGATGGGCAGGATGAAGGCCTTCCGGTACCGGGCCTGCATCTGACTGCCCGCCGCAGGCTCCGCCGGCGAGGTGGTCGACGCCGCCGGCAACGTGGCCGGCTCTCCCGCAACGCCTGCCGTCACGGCCAGCAGCAGTAGGGTCACCCACGCCAGCAGAACGTACAGGCCTGTCCGACGCCCGCTGCCGGTTCGGCGAACTCGCATCTGGCTGTTGTGCATGGGACGGACTTCCAGGGCACCACATGGCGATATATGCCATATTGTAGATCGGACCGCCGCCAGCCGCAACCTGGCTTGGGCGCCGCGGGCGGTCTGGTTTCCCCAGCATAGCCGTCGTTCGGTGAAGCCGGGTCCGCCCGTGCCGCACTGGCACGCAAACCCCTCGACTTCGCTCGGGATCTTCGACGGCCAGTGGCACCCGATGCATCCAGTAACGGGTGACAGAGCACTAGTCGGCCGACCCCGACGCCGGCTCGTTCTCGCCGCCCTCCAGCGCCCCGCGACGCTCCAGGTACTTGGCGATCGTCCAGCAGAACGCGGCCCAGGCCAGCCCCGCCGCCCAGCCCGCCAGCACGTCCGTCGGATAGTGCACCCGCAGGTAGATGCGGCTGATCCCGATCAGGAAACTCAGCGCCAGCGCCACCAGCATGAAGTAGATCTTCAGCCGCTTCCGCGGCACCAGCCGCGCCACCAGCGTGCCCAGCGTCGGGTAGATCACCGCCGACAGCATGGAATGGCCGCTCGGAAAGCTCGACAGCTGGATGATCGCCAGGTGCATGCCGCCCGGCCGATTCCGGCCGATCGACTCCTTCAGCAGCCACGTCAGCACCACGCCCCCGACGGTCGCCATGATCATCAGGAGCAGGGCGTTGTATCGCCGGTCCCACAGCAGAAAACCCAGGACCGAGGCCGTCATCAACAGGAGCACCGTCGGCCCGCCGAGGGCACTGATGTCCACGAAGGTCTGGTCGATCGTCTCCGCGCCCAAAGGCGCGTGCCGCAGCACCGTCTGACGGAACGAATCCACCGCCCATTGGTCGAACTTTTGGGTGCTCCCGGAGACGACTCGACCCGCCAGCTCGATGAACCCCCACGTGCACAGGACCGCGACCAGCAGGGCCACGAGCATCAGAATCTCATAAGCCCCCCAGGGCAGGCGCATCGAGCCCGCGCGGTGAAGCCACTGAACCCATCTGGACCTGGACTCCGATGCCAAGGACTCTTCTCTCCTTGTCGCCCTTCCTCATCGTCGGCGATCATGGCGCGATGTCAAGTCGTTGGGGCTCGACCGCCGGCGCCCCATCCGTTACCGCAGCGTACAGCCGGCGGATCTGGGCCTCCATACGAGCCTGCAACTTGCCCAGGGGCAAGGGTACGGGCAACGACGGCAACAGGGGCACCGGCGCCGAGTCGACTTGGGCGACGAACACGAACTGTTCATCGGGGCCGGCCACGCCGTCAATGTGCAGGTCGCCGTCCTCGCTGTGAAACCGCGCCCCGAAGGCCGCGTACGGCACTTTCTCCGGCAGGATCGGCGGCAGGGATATCTTCCAGAACCGTTGCACCGCCGTCTCAAGGATCGACCGGTCGATCGTGCCGTCCGCCCCCGTGGGTGGCGCCATCTGGACCGCGCCCGCCAATTCCTCCAGCCGGCCGGCGGCGATCCTGACGCCCTGTATCTGTGCGCTCAGACGGCCAGTGATCGTCCCGACTTGCAGCAGTGCCAGGAGCGGCTCGACCTCCAGGTCCCGAATCTCGGCGTCGGCGAGCAGGGACTGCACCGAGCCGGCTTCATAGCGTACTTCCTGCACGTTGAGGGTGACCGACCCTTCCGCCGCGGGTAAGCCCGCCAGCGCCAACAGCCCCGCAAGTTCCAGCCGTTCGGCCCGCAGGCGGCCCTGGATGCTCTGGACCTGGCCGTCATTCAGCACGGCGCCGTCCAGCGTGCAATGGACGAGCCCGTCCAGGTTGCCCAGCCCCAAAGCTCGACCGATCGCCGCCAGGTCGATGTCCGCGAGCTCTCCGCTCATTTCAATCGGCCCGGCCAAGCTGTCGCGGGAGGCTTGGCGGTATATGATCTTGCCGGTAAACCAACCCGCGCCCGGTTGGCCCTGGGGGGTCGTCAGCCGGTCTTGCGACGGGATATTGCCCGCCGCATCCGGCGTCGTTCCTGGTTGTCCTTGGCCCGCCGGACTTTCGCCGCTGAACAGCGACGCCGGTTCATTCGCCCTGCTCTTGCCCTCGTCCGCAACCGACACCCGAAACCCGACACCCGAAACCCGATCCCCCGATGCCCGATGCTCGATGCCCGATGCTAGAAACCCTTCGATCCCCAACCGCGGCACCGACACGCTCAGTTCCCGGATCAGCGGCTTGTCGCCCGGTTCAAAATCGCAGCGAATACGGATCGGTTCGGCGGCCGGCACGCCGTTGACGCCTTTGCAGATCAGATCCATCCTTCCGGCCGGGCCCGACAGGTCGACCCGTCCGCTGGCGCCGCTGTCCCAGAGCCTGACCTTGCCCCTCTGCACGGCCAAGTCCAGGTTGATCAAGCGAACGGCTCGCAGGCGGATCCGTTGGAAATCGTGGGCGAAGACCGTAGCCAGGAGCCTGGCCAGCGTCCCGCTGTCCCAGTCATCGGTCCGCGCCTCGATCCTCGCATCGCGCAGCTCGAGTTCTGTACTTGCGGAATCCGCCGCCTGCAGGACCGCCATTCTGCACGTGAAAATCGGGTTAAACTCCCCGGGCAGCCAAACGGCCACGTCGCGAAACCCCTGGCGGCTGTGATCCAGCGGCATGAACCCTCCGATCTGCACCGGTGCGTTCAGGAACCGCGACGCGTGCCGGGCGACGACGCGGCAGTGCAGACCGCTGCGCAGATAGAGGCCGTAGCCCGCCGTCGCCAGGAGCGGCCCCAGCGTCAGCCCCACGACGGCCACAAGCATCCAGAAACGCGCCCGAAACATGTCCGCCATCCGCGCCCGACTCTTATCGCGGGCGCCGCCTGATCTGCCATCCTGCTCGCTGCCCAGTTTGTGACCCCAAGCGCCGCTCGAGCTGCCGCCCTGAACGCAGCGAAGGATCGCGCCGCACCGTGTGCCGCCGCGCCGCGGCCACGAGCAGGCGGGATTGTACACCAGGAGATGCACGGACAACAACAGTACGAGTGCCCGCGCCGACCCGGCTTCGCCCCTCGGCGATGCTCGGGACAGGCCGAACGGTGGCTGCGCCGCGGCAGACTGCTTCGGACTCGTTGGCGGCACGTGCCAAATGACAGCCGGCTGCTCGCGACCGACAATGAACAAATGAACACTTGAGAACTTGACGCCGTTACGCCACGTTCGCTACCGGCTGTTGGGCGCCGCTTGCGTCGCTGAACCGCACGGCCACGCGCTTCGATACGCCGGCCTCCTGCATGGTCACGCCGTACAGCACGTCGGCGACGCTCATCGTCCGCTTGCTGTGGGACATGACGATGAACTGTGAGTACGTCAGGAACTCGCGCAGCAGCCGCGTAAACCGGTCGTTGTTGGCCTCGTCCAGGGCGGCGTCCGCCTCGTCGAGGATCGTGAACGGGCTCGGCTTGCTTCGGAACACCGCCATTACCAGGCTCATCGCCGTCAGGGCCTTTTCGCCGCCGGACAGCAGGCTGATCGACTGGAGTTCCTTGCCCGGCGGGCGGGCCAGGATGTCCACCCCGCTCTCCAGCACGTCCTCCGGGTTGGTCAGAACCAGGTCGGCCCGGCCACCGCCGAACAACTTGCGGAAAAGCTCCTGGAAATGCGCCCGCACCTGCTCGAAGGCCTCGACGAAACGGCGCTGCGACTCCTCGTTCAGCCGCCCGATCAACTCCTCCAGCTGGCGCTTGCTGTCGGCCAGATCTTTCTGCTGGGCGGCCAGGAAACCCGACCGCTGTTCGAGGTCGGCCATCTCGCCGATCGCCTCGAGGTTCACGTGGCCGAGCCGCTCGATCCTGCCGCGCAGCTCCGCGATCTCGGCCTCCACCGCCGCCCAGTCGATCTGTTCCGGGATCTGCGGCTCCGCCGGCTGCTCTTCTTCTTGCGGTGCCTGCGCTGCGGACGCCGCCTCCTGTACCTCGTGGGCGCCGGTCTTGCTGTCGCCTCCGACCCCGTCCCTGGATACCCGATGCTCGATGCCCGATGCCCGATGCTCGATGCCCGATGCCCGATGCTCGACACCCGACACCCGACCCCCGACCCCCGTTTTTTGCGTAAGATCGATCTGCAACTCCTCTTTCGTCCGCTGCACGAGCGTTTCGATCCGCAGCTGGAGTTGCGAGGCGGCCAGTTCCAGCTCGCGGAACCTCGCCTCCTCGGTATCGTATTGCTGGCGAAGGGTTTTGAGGGACTCGTGCAGCTTCTCCAGCCGCGAGCGGCAGTCCGACCGTTCCTTGCGCCATTGCAGGGCGTCCCGCTGGAGGGCCTCCTTCTTCTGGCAGCCGTAGGCCAGGTGCTGCTGCGCATCCAGCAGCGTTCGCTCGGCATCCATGAGCCGCTGGCCGGCCAGCTCGACCGCACTGACGGACCTCTGGTGCTCCTGAACGGCGCGGTCCACGTCGTGCTGTGTCTGGCGCAGCGAGGCGATCACGCCGGCGCGCTTCTCGGCCAGCTGTCCGGCCGCGACGCGCTCCTGCGTCAGGCGCTCCTGCACGCTCGCGCGGGCGGCTTGGGCCTGCTGGAGCTGTTCCTGCGAAGTGTCGATGTCCCGCTGGAGATCGCCCTGACGGGTCTCGAGCGTCTTGACCTGCTCGGCCGCCTCGGCCGCGCGGGCGGTCGCCTGTCGGACCTGCTCATCCAGCAGGTCTATCTCGCTTTGCAGCAGCTGCTCCTCCTGCGACAGCCGCTGTACGTTCTGCCGCTCGGACCGCAGCTGCGACTCGCTTTGGACGGCCGTCTTCTGCAGCTCCTGGATCTGGCCGCGCAAATCGTCGGACTGGCTCAGCAGAGACTCGTATTCGGCTGCCGTCGACGCCAGGACTCCCTGGGCGTCCGCGATCTGCGCATCCAGGCCGCGCAGCTCCACGTGGATCTGCCGCAGCTCGCTCCGCCGGCTGATCAAGCCCGTGCCCGCCTTGCCTCTGCCCAGAACAAGCGTTCCGGACGCCTCGACGACCTGCCCGTCCCGGCTGATGAAGCGGTACCCCGTCGGCGCCTTTTCGGCGAGCCGGACGGCATCGACCAGCGTCTCGGTCAGGCCGACGCGTCCCAAAGCCCACCGGACGGCCGCCTCGTATCGCGGGTCGTATCGCACGCGCTTCGCCGCCCAGCTGACAAAGCCCGGTTCGCCCTCCCGTGCGGTCCACGGAGCAAAAGCGGTGTCGCTGCCACCGCACTCTACGGGACCGGCTGGCGACGCCTCCTGGACGGCGGCGGCCACGACGCCGCTTTGGACGCCCTTCGCATCATCGCCGGGTGCCACCGGCGGCTCGGTTCCCCCGGTGTAGCCTTCGCTTGGCCTGTCCCGAGCATCGCCGAGGGGCGAAGCCGGGCCCGCCGGTGCGTCCCTTTCGTCGTTTCGGATGGCATCCAGCGCCAGGATCTGCACCTTGCCGGGCAGGGCCGTGAACTTCTGGGGCTCCGCCAGAATCACCTCGCGCCGGTCGATCACAAGCACCTGGTCCAGCCCCGCCAGCGCCCCTTCGATCCAGCCGGCATCCTGCAAGTCGGCCTCGATCAGCTCGCCGAGCACCCCGACAATCCCGCCGGGCCTGCCGTCCTGCACGGCACGATCCCGCTCGGCCAGCAGCGTCTTGACCACCGGGGCGATGCCCTCGTACCGCCGGTTGAGTTCCTCCAGCAGTTGCAGCCGACTGACCAGGCCGCTGCGACGCTCCTTGAGGCTGCCCAGCTCGGCGGTCAGCGCCGCCCTGCGCTTGTCCAATGACTCGCAGCGGTCCTGCACGTCGTTCAGGCGGCCGGCGGTCTCGGCCTGCTGCTGATTGAGGTCGTGCAGTCGCCGATCGATCTCGGTGCATCGCTGCTGGATCGACTCGATCTGGCGGTGCGCGTCGGCCAGGCGATCCGCCAGCCTGTTTCGCTGGGCGCCGAGCGACCGTGCCCGATCCTCGCCCTGGGCCTGTTCGCTCCGCAGGTGGCTGATCTGCCGCACCAGATCCAGCATCTGGGACTTGGCCGACTCCGCGCGGGCGGCGATGTCGCTGATCCGCTCCGCCGCGGCGCGGTCCTCGGCCTGCATGGCTTCGATCCGCTCGTTCAGCGCCGCCGCCTCCCGGTCGAGTTCGCCCAGTTGTGCCCGGTGCGCCAGCACCTTCTCGGCGAGCACCTGCCGCTGGGCCTTGGCCGCAAGCGCCTGGCGGCGGGCCGCCTCCAGCGCCTCGTGGCCTTCCTGCATCCGCCGGTGCGTCTGGGCGATCCGTTCGCGCTGCGTGTCCACGTTGCTGGCGGCGATCTGAAGGTCCGATTCGACGGCGCTGATCCTCGCATCCAACTCCACGATGGCGGCGTCGAGGGTGGCGGCATCGGCGTCCTGCGCGGCGATCCGGCTGTGCACCGCCAGCGACTGCTCGCGGGCGATCTGCACGTCCCTGTTCCGCTGCTCCAACTCCGCCGCGTATTTGCGATACTCATTCAACACGTACAGCGAGCGAAGCTCCTTCAACCGCGTCGTGTACTCCTGCCAGCTCTTCGCCCGGCCGGCCTGGACCTTGACGCTCCGCAGCCGCCGCTGGAGTTCTTCGAGGATATCGTTGACGCGGAGCAGGTTCTGATCGGTGCGTTCGAGTTTCCGCTGGCACTCCTTGACGCGGACGCGGTACTTACTGATGCCGGCCGCCTCGTCGATGATCTGGCGGCGCTCCTGGGGGTTGGCCTGGAGCAGGGCCTCGATGTGGCCCTGCTCGACGATCGAGTAGGCGTTGAACCCGACGCCCGTATCCAGGAACATCTCGCGAATGTCTTTCAGGCGCACTTCGTGGCCGTTGACGAGGTATTCGCTGGTCCCGTCGCGAAACAGGCGGCGCGTTACGACAACCTCATCCGTATCGACGGCCAGCTTGCGGTCGGTGTTTTCGAAGGTCAGGTCGACCTGGGCCATGCCGGCCGGCTTGCGGGTGCCGGAACCGTTGAAGATCACGTCCTGCATCTGCGAGCCGCGGAGGCTCTTGGCGGACTGCTCGCCCAGGACCCACTTGATGGCGTCGACGATATTGCTCTTGCCGCAGCCGTTGGGTCCGACGACGCAGGTGATCCCCCGGTCGAACTCGAATTCCACCTTGTCCGCGAAGGACTTAAAGCCCAGGAGCGTCAATCGTTTGAGCATCATGCCCTGTTACTCAGCGGGTGCCGGCCGACCGACCGGCCGAACAGGATAGCGACGGCCAATACCATATATAGGGTTGCCCGCCCAGGCAAGCCACAACAGGTGAACTGCCTGGAAAGTCATTTTATCCGCTTCCAGGAGGATTTATCGGCCCGTCCGGCCGGAAGGCATCAGTTTTCGCCCGCGGACAACTGCGGACTGTCAACGGTCAACAGGTAACCGTCAACTGGCGGCTGTCCGTCAGCCGCCATCTGCTGGTTCCAGCCTGCGGCCCCCGCCGTTGTCCGCGTGTCCCCGCGTCTCCGCGTCTGGCCGTCTCCTGTCTCCTTCCCTCGCTCCGCCGTTCACTTCTCCTTGACGTACACGCCCAGCCGTTTGGTGGCTCGCGTGGCGGACTCGCTGTTCGGCTTGCTGAGCGCCTTGGCCTTCTCCCAGTGCTGCCGCGCCGTTGTCGTGCGGCCCATCAGCATCTCCACGTCGCCCAGGTCGATCCACGCCTGCGGACTGTCCGGCTCCACGGCCAGCAACTTTTGAAGCGTGATCCGGGCCTTCGGGTAGTCGCGCGTGGTCATGTACGCCAGCGCCAGGTTCCGCCAGGCCGTCACGTTGTCCGGCTTGATGGCCAGCACCGCCTGGTATTCCCCGACGGCTTCGGCGTGCCGGCCGCGACGCTGGAGCAGTACCCCCAGATTGAGGCGGGCGGCGTAGTACGTCGGATCGGTGGCCGCGGCCTGGCGGAACATGTCCTCGGCCATGTCCAACTCGTTCTGGTTCATGTGCTGCTCGGCCATCTGGCAGAGCCGCTCGGCCTCCGCGGCGGCCGGGGTGGGCAAGGCCGGGTCGGCCGGCCTGCTGGTGGGCGCCGACTGTGAGGCGGCCCCTACTGGGGCTGATGCGGTCGGCGGGGGCGGTTCAGGTGGTAGCAGCTTGGCCGTGGCGGCGCAGACGGCCTCGCCCACGTTGCCGGCCAGGTCCGTCGCCCGCAGGCAGATCTCGAAGGTCTTGCCGGCCAGTTGGGCGGGAATGGCCCATTCGTAGGCCCCGCTGTTGGGCAGATCGCCCACAGCCAACTGCCACGGTTCGTCCGCCGAGTTCCGCCAGTGCAGACTGATCGGCCGGTCGCCGAGGTTCTCGTCCCAGGCAGCCCAAGTCAGTTGAAGGGCCGGCTGGGGGGGCTCAGATGCTGCCTGGCCTGCCGACAGCAGTTCTGACGGCCTTGGCCCCGTCATCTGTCCAGGTGGTCCAGGATCGCCTGGCGCTCGGCCGGGCCGCGCGGCATGTACCTGGGCCGAGGTCAGTCGGACCAGCGGCTTGTCCCAGTCGAAGAGCATCACCAGGGACTGGTAACCGGAGCAGGGAACCGCGGCCGTTTCGTGTTCGGCGGGTGCGAGGGCCAGCAGGATCCGGCCCTGGCGCGGCGGGGTAAACGCGAACGGTTCGGCGGGCTTGTCGGTCCACTGCCACGGCAGCCACTGCGACCCGTCCAGACTGATCCACATCTGCACGCCTCTGGGGGCGGCGCCCGTCCAGCGGTAGCGGATCAGGATGGACGGCTGATTGCAGTAGCGCAGATCGGCCGGCACGAGGATGGCGGCCGGCTCGGTGGCCGAGACCGCACTGTTGGCCGCGGCGCTGGCCGTTGCCTCGGCGTCTACCTCTTCCGCAGGGCCAACGGCTGGAAAGGCCAGGACGATTCCCAGTATTGCCGCAGAGGCTGTGGAATGTGGTCTGTATCCGAACATGAGTCTGCCGTTCCGTGGTAAACACCACCCATCAAGAACTCTCGCCAAAGGCTTTATCGGACATCTCAGCCATCCGGCCAAAGTTATTATGGGATGCCGCGCGCGGTTGGGTCCCATGCTACCAGCCCCCTGCGGCAGCAGGGGGTTGCCTGGGGACAGAGCAAGTCCATCGAACCGCGGTCTACCCTGCCGCCGGAGGTCGTACTACCCAGCCGCCCGGCGATAGTCTGTCGAGGCGGTTCAGCCCGAACTGGCGGGCTATCTGGACCGCCTGCTGGAACTCCGCGTGCGAGACGGGGTGCGCTATTTCCTCGAACTCGTATGCCCGGTTGGCGGGGCGGTACTGGGCCATCACGTTGATGTAGGTATTGGTCCCCAGGTTCTCGGCGATCCAACGGAGGATCTCGCGGGTCTCGTCCAACTGCCCCGGCATGACCAGGTGCCGGATCAGCAGACCCCGGCGTGCCAGGCCACTGGCGTCGATCACCAGGTCCCCGACCTGCCGGTGCATCTCGAGCAGGGCCTGCCGCGCTACCTCGCCGTAATCGCGGGCCGTCAGCAGCCGCTCGCAGACCTCCGGCGACCAGAGTTTGAAGTCGGGCATATAAATGTCGACGATGCCGTCCAGCAGCCCCAGGGCCTCAGGCGCGTCGTAGCCGTTCGTGTTGTAGACCAGCGGGAGATCCAGGCCACCTTCGATGGCCTGCGGCAGGGCCTCGAGGATCTGCGGCCGTCCAGGCGCTGGGAGATATCGGCGTTCTGGCAGAAGACGCACTTGAGGTTGCAACCGCAAAAGAAGATCGTGCCCGACCCTCGCCAGCCCCGCAGGCAGTCCTCCTCGCCGTGATGCGCGAAGAACGACGACACGACCGCGTGCCGGCCAATCAGGCACACGCCGGCCTCGTCCGCCAGCCGGTCGACGCCGCACCGCCGCGGGCACCAGCGACAGGGTCTGAGTCGGCCCAGGGCCTCGCCCGCGCGGCGCCGGATCTCGTCGAGCGGCAGGTTTCGATACACCGGGCAGAATCCGTCCGGCCCGGACTTGTTCGGTGGCGACGTCATCGAGCACCTCAATCGGCGAAACATTATACTCGGCAGCCGCCCTGTCATTCCCAGACCCCTTCCGATGCACCGCCCAAGACGACGCGTACATGAGGGCGAGGAATCTTGCTTTTGCGGTCGACAGATCCTTCCCCGGGCCGCAGCTTTGCCGGGGTGCGAGTTTCCTGCATCGGGCATCGAACATCGAGCATCGAACATCGGGCATCGGGTGTCGGGTCTCGGGTGTCGGGTGTCGGGTTCCTCGTTCGTGCATCGTGCATCGAGCATCGAACATCGAGCATCGAACATCGGGCATCGAGCATCGGGCATCGAACATCGGGTATCGGGTGTCGGGTGTCGGGTTCCTCGTTCGTACATCGTGCATCGAGTTCGTAGGGTGGGCTATTGCCCACCAAGTTCACTCCGGCAGCAGTTCGTAGGGTGGGCTATTGCCCACCAAGTTCACTCCGGCAGCAGTTCCTGCATCTTCAGTTCACTCCGGCAGCAGTTCCTGCATCTTCAGCCCGCACCGGCCGCACTGTTTCTCGAAGACCGCATCGATGCTCCGCCGCATGTCCTCGGGCGGGGCGAAATCGTATTTGCCAATCGCCTGGTCCACCACCGCCCGCGCGGCCTCGGTCGCGTCCTTCGTCTAGCCGGCCAAGTACGAGCCCATCATGCCGTAATCGAACAGCCGGGGCATCCAGTACATTCGCTGGTATTGGGTGAGGGTCTGCTCCTGCTCCAGGAAGTTCGCGCCCGTCCGCAGGACCTCCTCGATCTGCGGGATCGCCAGCGTCTGGTCGCTGAACTCGAAGCCCGCGGCGAATCGCTCCGCCCAGGCTCGGTCAGCGCGGAGCGTGACGCCCGCCTGGCCGGTGAGCTTCTGACGAAGGGCCGCGTCGCGGACCTGGGTGCCGATCCGTTCGATGAGGCCCAGGGCCTCCTCGTGGATGCGTTGGCACTGCTGGCTGGACGGCAACGGGGGCAGCCGCAGGGCCTGTGTGCTCATTAATCACCGCGAACTCGCCTGGGGACCCGCTTCCCGGTGCTGGACAAGGGCCACTGCCGAAGGAGGGACTTGAACCCTCACGGGCTTTACGCCCACGGGTTTTTGAAACCCGCGCGTCTGCCATTCCGCCACTTCGGCGACCGCCGCGCCATGGTATTGCCGACCCGAATGATGTCAAGAACGACCGCCCGGCGGACAGCACGAGTGGCTCGCCCAGCGAAGTTGGTGGGCAATAGCCCACCCTACGAGCCACGAGCAAATACCCGGCTGAATCTGGAACTCCGAACTCGCCACTCGCCACCCGATGCTTGATG
>Ga0315298_1006970_pt1 | contig 15108 bp, 10 predicted proteins | sample WHS_1_MG_FD_203077 | JGI IMG/M metagenome (GOLD analysis project Ga0315298, IMG submission 203077) | Extremophilic microbial mat communities from Washburn Hot Springs, YNP, Wyoming, USA - WHS_1_MG | ecosystem: Environmental > Aquatic > Thermal springs > Hot (42-90C) | place: USA: Wyoming... | reverse complement strand
AATGTATCCTAATGGAAAATGAAAATCAGCCTTGTTTTTCGCTCTTATATCTTCGATGACTAATTTTTGATAAGTTTTTAGTCGAATAACCTTAAATGGTGCGCGCGCAGTATGAGGGTTCATCCCATAAAGCCGGGGGTGGGAGTTGAACCCACCACAGCGTGGAGAAATCACCCGCAAATCCCCTCTTTTTCTATTTTAAACATCTTAAGGTTTGCTTTTTCCGTTAGCAGCAACTAACAGAAGGTGATCGTTACTGAAAATAAGTCATCTATTTTGTTTGTTAACCCAAGTAATTGAAGTTTTTTCATGCAATCTTCACCAGTAATTCCTTCTATCTGTCTACGTTCTTTTTCTTCCGTTTGTGCGATTTGCTTGAAAGTGGGGTTTAGATTGCTGTGTTTTTGTTGGCCTCGCCAGCCTTGTTGTAGGCGTTATGTTTTTTGGCGGCGCCGCTTAGGATTGCTGGTGCGTTTAGGGCTTTCGTGTTAACTTCGCCGTCGAGGAGTTTGCAGTCGTTAAGCCTATCATGAAACTCTCTCGTTTAATATTTTCTTGTTCAGTTTTTCCAGAATCAATTTTATTTAGTATGCCACCACAAGGTTGTTAATCGTCGGTCTTTGTTCATATATTATTAACGTTGATTAGGGTTAATAATGAATGATCTTTTAGGTTGATCTCTCGTATCTTTTCATTGCGGTATCTCCTCGTGTTGTAAGAGAGTAATAGGCTCGTTTTCCCATTCCCACTCTGATTACACAATTTTTGTTTCTCATTTCTTTCAATGAGCGGACTACAAAGGCTGACGATCTGTCCAATCGTTCTGCGAGGTCTGTTGGCGTTAGTCTTCCTTTGCTAAACTCTCGAAACCAATGGCACCAACAAATTTTTTGATGGATATTTTGGAATAAACTCATATAGTTTCAGGCGAAGTAAATTTATAATTGCTTGAAGATTAAATTATCAATGGCTCTCTTTAGATATTATTCGAAGGGATCGAATAAATGATCTCAACTTCCAAGAAGAAAATCGAACTTCTCAAAAAGTTGATGGAACACTTTATCGATGACGTAGAGAAGGGAATTCACCCTTTCCAAGCTGGATGGATTAAGGTTGAGGGACCAGAAGTAAATATGCTTATTAACTCAGGGCTTGCTCAGAAAGGTGAGAAAGGGATTCGTCTTCTTTTTAACAAGGAGTTACAAAAAGAGATAGGTGATTCATGGGACAATGAGGCTGAAGAGCTTGTCTACGTTTGTACGGATATTGCCCGAGCAGTTCAGGTCGAGAGGATTCTTAATCAAATAAGAAGTGATATGGAGCATTCATTGCAGTTAGAGGCAAGCATAGTGGTGGTTGGTTGGTGGAGAATGCTTGAAACATCGGGTTTTCCTGTATTTGTTGATGAAGTTCTACGGGAAGGCTTTAGTCCTGACAAATGGTACCTTGAAGCACCTAAAACTTCCTTAGATCTTGCGCTTACTGTAGCAAAGAAGTGGTATGATGATGTGGAAAAGGCGCTTGAGTCTGTTAGAAAATTCTCTATCTTCGTGCCGTCCATTGTAAAAAATGAAATGGCCGACAAAGTCAAGAAGGTATTGAGATGGGAGAAGGCACTTGAAGTACTTTCGCAAAGCAATTCCAAAGCTCTTGCTTTTTCGTGGTGTGCAGACTATTTATCAATTTCAAAAGAAGTATGCTATTCAGAAGCTGTAACCTTTGTCCAACGTAGGGTTTGGGAGTTTTTAACAGAAAATCTGAGGAAAAGTAAGTCAGAGATCGTTGACGAAGTTGAACAGATGATTAACGAGTTACCATCACCGGAACTAATAAGCTGGGCCGAGATAATAAGATTTCCATGGTGAGTATATGAGTATCAGAACTCCACTGCGCAAATGGGAAAGACCTAAAAAACTCATGGAAGTTTATCCATCTGGGCGTCCCCCATTCTACCCCTTTCCTACAGTTACAAACTTGGTTAATGCAGCCTTTTGTCCTGTAGCTGTTTTTCACGAACTACTACATGGAGTGTATCAAGATGTTACAGCTTTGCCTTCAACAAATTGGCGACTTTTTGGTGCCGGAGAACTTTTCCAAGATTTTATTGCACTTCTGAAATCTTTGATAGCTAAAGGTGAACTCTACTTAACAGGGATAGATACTATCAGACATGAGTTCTTTTCTTTCGCGAAGCGTATTGATGACCGCACTAGGGACTTGCTATGGGACCACTACTTAGAGCCATGGTGTCGCAGAAAATTTGAAGAAATTCGCAAGATAAAACAAGGAGAGCAATTATTCTTTGAAATAACTGCGTCATGCGCTTACGTCCAATTTGCGCATGATGGAGGCACACGTACCTATCCATTGCTTGGTGTAATTGACGAGATACAAATTGATAATCGAAAAATCATAGAGCGTACAATCAAAGGAAAACCTGAAGATAACGATCCTCCAAACATGAAAGATTATCAAGTCTGGCTTCTTTGGAAAATTCTTTGCTCAGTGAATCGATCAGATTACCCAGAAAAATGGAAAAACATCGATTTCAGTGATTTTGATCTTTTTGTAGAAACACCTTATCGAGACTTTAAAGTAACGAAGCATAATCCAGAATTTGACAAGTATACTCATGAAGCATATGCGTGGATCTACGATTTGACTTTTGACAGGAGGGCTGAGTGGGAGGTTTACCAGCATAAACGCTGCGCCTATGCTGCTCGTCGCGATGAATGTGGTTTGGTAGGGTGGTGCTATAGACGTAAGCAGCCCTACCCCGCATCTAGACCTGAAATGCGAAGGGTCTTTAAGGACATGTACAGACCATTATTATGGGAGCAAATGTGGAATTACCATCTTTTCCAATATAAACTTGTAATGCTTCAACTGCAGGCTCTTGAGAGTATTGGGCTTGTCTCAAGAGGGAAGATAGTTTCATTTTCGGAAGGAAAATTTGAGGTGGAGGTTCCAGCGGACCAAGCTGACCCGATGTGGGCACGTCGCGAGGTGGAAACGAGATATATGATCTTACCTTTTGGTACATTCTTTGTCGGCAAGCGAATAGAAGCCACGTTTAAAGGTAGAAAAGGAAACAGACTAATCATTGAAGTGCCTAAACAGGAAATTCCAACATCTGAGACAGTGCTGATTCTTCCAGTCAAATCTGATCTTCCCATCTTAGAGACTCAACCTTGGTATCTTACCAGATGGATTCAGCGTGACATGTTTTCCTTGGAATACGCAGGTACTAAAGATCCTGTTCGTGCCGGTAAAGACTCAATAGTTCAAATGTTAGAAAGTCTGTTTGGTCAAAAGGCGCTGAGAAGGGAAGGCGTTGAGCAGTCTTAATGCCGTAAAAGACAGGGTTGAACAAGTATACGGGGCATTTGACGATAATCAACGTAAGGCTGCTAAAGCAATTCTGGATGAATGGTTCGCAGGTGAAGATGAAGAGTTCGTTTTTCCCATCGTCGATGGCCCACCAGGAACAGGTAAGACCACATTGGGAACAACTGCTATAGCAGAGTACCTATTGGAACGCAAGACGGCACAAGCTGTATACATGTGTTATACCCACTTCGCTGCCGCGAAAGCTCAAGAAAATCTCTGCGATCTTCTCGGTTTACCACCCGAGCGCGTAATCAGGTTACATCATAACCCAGAGCGCACTGATTGGACAAAAGGCATCGTCGGTTGCAGTTCGGATTTGACTAGCCTCAGCTTCAATGAGAAAAGACGTTTAAAAGAATGCAACGTTCTTCTTTGCACTTTACATGGGTCTAGAAGAGCGTTTAAGCTTAGAGGAGCTAGACCGCGCATTATTATTGATGAATTCAGTCAAGTTGACCCCCCAATGTTCTTCGCTACTCTCTCAAGAATCCGAAGCGAACAACTTATTCCCGACGGCTACGCCTTACTTGGAGATCCTAGGCAGCTTCCCATAATTACCACTCAGCCCTTGCTTAAGCCAAACATCGGACTATTTATTATGAGGCGGAAGCCATACCAGCCCCATGAACTAGTATTGCAGCACAGAATGCATGAAGATATTTGCGAAGCCGTAAACTCTCTCCGACGAGCCCTCAACACGTACCCTATTCAAACCTCAAAGGAAGTAAAACATAGAGACTTGCTAGAGCTAGGTTTCTCATGGGACAAACAGGCAGTCAAAAATAACCAATTTTGCGAGATTCTTGACCCCCAGCATCCCTTTGTGATTGTCGACACAGACAAAATAGGAGGAAACGAAGAGCGTTGTTTCGGCGGCTCCCTTAGAAACGCTAAAGAAGCCAATCTTGCAGCTAGACTAGCTAAGGCTATTTATGAGTCATATAAAGACGAAAACGGAAGCCATTTGAAACCAATTATTCTTTCGCCATATTCAGCTCAAGTTGGAGAGATAAGACGAAAGCTTCCGCCTACATTAAGAAAAATGGAAATTTGCACGACTATTTATAGGTCTCAAGGACGAGAATACCCATGCGTGATTGTATCATTTGTACGGAATAACCCTGGGGGGTTCATTGGTTTCCTCGAAGATCCATCGCTCCGTGCTCAAACTTATGTAGCGTGCTCAAGAGCTAAAGGAAAGCTTATAGTTCTTCTATCACGTAAAACATTTCTCGGGCATGGACATATCGACTACGATTACCTTGACAGCACGAAAAGTGCATATAAGACTGAAGTGAAGTTAGATTGAAAGACTTCATAATATATACTCAGCCTAGAAAGGCTGAAAGAAAACTGGAGGAGAGAGAATACTCACTTGATGAGCTTCAGAAGGTTCCCGGAACCTCAAGCTTCCAAGAACTTGAACTTGTCAAAAACGGGACATTAATAAAAACCAATGAGCTTGAACCATACAGAACTTTCAAGTTTTCTTGTGAAATCCTCGTGCAACTAGTATCAGCAACTAAGCCTGTATTCGCTCCTTTAAGCTTCGAATTATGGCAACAAAAGCATGGACGACTCGTCATCACTTTTGCAGCCCGTAAGAAAGCCTCAAGAGTTGCTGTTTCCCTCTTATCACTCGTGCTTTATGGAGATCCATTTGCTATTACTCCTGTGAGGCTTACAGCATCTGATTTTCGGAACCTGAAAGAATACATTATACAAAAGTATTCTGGCAATTTAACCCACATCCTTTTACATGACATCAGAAGTGAGGCTGGCACAGTAAATCGACTTCTAATGTCAGGCGCTTCACTCGAAAAGTTTCTGAACTTTGATCAGTTACTGGAAAATGCTTCAAAAATACGTGGTATGGGTTTCGCCATCACACCATTTTATGGAGGACGAAGATTCTCTTTTAGGATCAAAGACTGGGGAGGGGGACAAATATACTCTCCGGCAGTTCCTCTCGATCATGAAATCACTGGTCTACTTAAGCTATTTGAAGAGGCTCTTTTCAGTAATATTTGAACGTATCACTTATCGTCCGAAAGTTATAGACACTATTAATGTGCGACTGCAATTATCAGTCACCATTGTTTAGACAGAATTTGCTTTACCACTTTTCTCCAGTCTTCTTCCCTATACCACTTTGCATGATATGGTTTTGACACTCGTTTTTTATGCTGTCCGGGTTTAGGTAACCTAAAGGCATCATCGAATGACTCGCTTTTTCTAAACCTTTCAACTAACCAGCGATAGGGTGGGAATGTGCCACCATATCCATAAACCCTTCTAAAATCTTCAACTAACTCAAGCTTTTCTGGATCCCACTTTGGGCCTACATGCTTCCACCTTTCCAGCGCATTCAATGGTTCATATCTCATAGGATAGACTACTGCTCCCCAATCTAATACGTCTCTCATGCGACTAAAAAGATCCTCAGGGTCATCCTCAAAATTATAGAGCATGTATACAAGTATGCTGCGTCTCCTAATACCACACGCACTAATCTTTTCTATGGCTTTCTTGACATGCTCTCTCTTTGAATAATAGTCATAAGCCATTCTGATGCATAGAAGCCTTATTTTTGAGAGCCTCGAAGCAACTTCATCGGTAATAAGCCTAGCATCTAATCCTTGGTTAAAATCGACCCACATATCAAGTTCCGCTAGTTCATCAAAAATTTTGCGCCAGTTTGGGCTCTGGAGAATGTTATTATCCCATAGTATTAAGCGAGTATGACGGGGATAGACCAAATGCTTTATGGTATTCTTACATGAGTTTATTGGTCCTTCTATTCTCCACACAGCGCAGTAGGGGCATCGCGCATTACAGCCCCTAGATGAAAAGATAATGCTTCCATCCCACTGAGGAACTAAGTGGTAGGCTGGCATCAATTCTTCTGCTTCTTCGAAGATTCCAGTATAAATATGGTCCGCACCAGAGAGTTTTGCGTGTTCAGGCATCAAAGAAGCATATAAACCGCCTAACCATAACTCGGCAGAAGGGAAAGAACTTTTGTAGTATCTGACTGCGTCCCAAACTGGTTTCCAAGCCCACGTAAATAGGCTGGTGACATATATTATATCTGGTTTCTTCTTTACGTGAGTGCAGCCTCTAGTCAGTTCAACGGTGTCTTTTCTAAGCAAATGATAGGAGGCAAGTTTTAACAAACCAAGTGGAGGATACCTAGTACGGTATGCTGGCTCCACGAGTAAGACGTGCATGTCATGCTATCTTACGGCTCCTCATTAATTAGCCTTTTTGGCTCCTCAGATTCGAGGAGCCATCGCGGTTATGTCTTCGCTCTTCTAACGATGACGTATTTTTCTCGTTTCTCATCAACTATAAGTTCCCAATCTATTTTGCTCTTATGTTCCAACTCAAGCGCCTTCGCTATTGCTAGTGGGATTGTAGTTCTAAAGGAGCCGTCTGATCTGATTACGCTAGAGCGGTAAACACCAATTGATGTCATATCAGACAAAGTATCAAGAATACGGTATTTAAAGGTGGTGTCATTTTGTGTGAGCAAAATGGCGGCTTCCAAATTTCAAGGGCATGACTATACTAAGACGGCTCCCACAATATCAGAAAGCACATAGAAGCTTATCCTGATTAGCAGAATTATTAATTACCTGCGATGGAGTCGAGCATTTTGTTTATCTGATGGGGGTCTTTGCAGACTAGGAGTTTCCACTTTCCGAATCCGCCATGATGGTTGACTGCGTCAATCCATTTTTTTGCTGCGATTTGTTTAGCTCTGTCTTGTTCGCTTTCGTAGCCTTTTACTTCTAAGATTATGTTCAGTTCTTTGTCTTCGTTCTGCTTGTATCTGATTATGTAGTCTGGGCGGTATCCGTGCACGGTTCCCCCGAATTCGTATGGAATTTCGAAGTCCAAATGGTCGTTTTTTACATAGGCTATTACTTTTTGGTTTTTTTCCAACTGATAGGCTACGGAGTGTTCCCATCTGCTGTCAGTTACTACGTGGCTGACATGGCTTTTTGTGGTTCCATAGCATTCGCGAACTGTGCGAAACATTACTTCTGCAGATGAGCCTACTGGTCTGTAGCGTTCAATTCTTGGGAGTAGTGGTGTTTCGCCTGCTTCGGTGTCTGGACGGATGGCGTCACAGAGCCTTGATATTATCCAATCCATGTATTTTCGTAGAGCGAGGTCTTCCAGTTTTGCTTCTGATCTAACTTTCACTCTTTTTTCGATGTATTGCCATGTTATTTCAAGGACTTGTGGGAATATAAAAGGTCTTTTCTCCTTTCCAAGTTTGTCTGTCACTTCTGCAGCGATTTGGTAGACTGTTGTTTGAAGGCGATGGAATGAATGAAACGGGTTTCTGTCCTGTATTACTTCCTTTCCTGGTCCCAATCTATCGGGTCTGCCAATGCGGTAGCCCACGAAATCTTTTGCTACCACTTCTGTTGGTTCTTTTGCTGGATCTATAATAAGTCTAGGCATTGAATCTATATCCGCAGTGATTTTTTGCTTGACATCTAAAATATAGCCCTCAACTCGTGGAAACCTGATCTCGAGATGTTTTCGTTCTGGTAAGGCACGAACTAGGGTAGATAATTTTTGTTGTTCTGTTAGTGCTTGGATTTTCTTTGCTACAGGGATTACTTCGAAAGGTATTCCGTAGACATCGACGTATTCTGGCTGTGTGAAGTCGTCGTAGTTGGTTCGTCTTAGTCCTCTTCCGACGACTTGTTCGCATAGTAATTGTGAGGTGAATGCTCGCAAGCCTAAGATTTGGGTGACATTTTGTGCGTCCCATCCTTCATTAAGCATGCCTACTGAAACTACGCATCTGATTTGTTCGCCTGGTTCACCTTCTTTCCCAACGGTTGCTACCTTTCTTCGCAGAGTTTCAGCTTTGTCTCTTTTTGTTTCTCCGGCTTCTGTTTGGGCTTCTGCTTCTTGCAGGAGTTTGGTGTCGATTCGTAGGGTGTTTTCTTTGTCGTCGGTGTTTTCTAGTTCCGGAAGAATGTTGCCTTTTGCGATGTGGTTTGCGACAAGTTCTGATAGGTTGGTGTTGTCACAAACTACTATCATCACTGGCGGTACTTTGAAGCCGTTGTTTTTGAAATGGTTGAAGGTTTTCTGCCATTCAGATGCGAGCATTGCGAGGGCACCCTCGCCTTCTCTTAGAACGGCTTCTGGCTTGGCTCTGCGCCTGGGGGTTTGTCTCTCTGCGTACGGAAGCCTTTCGTTTATCCATTTCCATAGTTCAAAATATTCTGGTATGTATCGTCCACTGTTGCTGTCAACAGGGACTCTTGGTATTTTTACTATTCCTGATTCGATGGCGTCTACGAGCCCGAAGTCCGATACTATCCATGGATGTGGCAATCCTTCTTGGTATCCGCTGCCTTTAATGTAAAATGGTGTGGCGCTCATGTCAATGCAGAAGTTTATTCCCATTATGGCGTTGATGCGGTCTAGGGCGTTTATCCAAACTGTGGCTTCTTCGTATTCTTCTTCTGTTTCTTCCTCTTCTAAAGAACCTGATTTGGTGAAAAGAAGCTGGCCTTTTTCTTGTTCCTTTTGTTTTGGTCTGTAAGCGTGATGTGCTTCGTCGTTTATGACGAGTATGTTTTTCTTGCCTCTTAGGTCTGGTAGAACTCTTCTGCAGAAGGCTGAGTCGCTTTCTTCGCCTCTTTGCATCACGCTTTTGGTTCTTGCGTCGTCCTGCGGGTTGAAGGCTTGCCAGTTTGTTATGACTATTTTGGCTTTTGAAAGCATTGTAAGAAGTGAGCGCGGCACAAGGTCAAATTCTTCATAGTAGTTTTTAGGGTTAGAAGGCTGCAGTACTTGCAGTCTTTCCTTGATAGTTAAGTTGGGGCAGACGACTAATATGGCATCTGTAAAGCGCGTATCTTGTTTGTTCTGGAGTTTGTTGAGGACCGACCATGCGATGAGCATTGCCATGACTACTGTTTTGCCGCTGCCTGTTGCCATTTTGCAGCAGTATCTTCTGAGACCTTTGTAGCCTTTTTCTATGCTGACTGGATCATTTGGTTCGTCTGTTGGTATTGTTATTCCTTGTTTTTCGGTTGGCGGCGCTTCTATCAGCCATATTATAGTTTCGGCTGCTTCTTTTTCGCAGAAGAAAAGTCTCTTTTTTCCCTCTCTGGCAGGGTTATTCCAATGATTCAGTAACTCGCGAGTTATCCTCGTTGTGTTTGGGTATCCTTGTTGCCGCCATTTTTTTACTCGTTGTCGAATTTGATTCACTGTTTCAATTTCCACGAATTCCTCTTCGGCGAGTGGCTTAATTTTTGTGGTTGTTCTTACTGCGAGGTAGTAACCTGACGGCCTGCGTCCATGGACGAGTTGAGGCTGCCCTTCGGTATAAAGCCAGTACTTTGTTGGTTCTTGGAAAGGGTCGTTGACTATTGGGTTGTCAACGATTAGGTTTGGGCGCTCGTTTTGGCTCATTGCATCTTCATCCTTGTGTTGCTTCTTCCAGTTTTTTAACTACGATGACTTCATTGCCTCTCTGGTCGATGACTTTTACGGCTATTCTTTTTTGGTCGCCTGCTTTGAAAGGCAGCGAAGTTGTTCCTCTAAGTTTCTCCATTCTTTCTTTGGAAACTATGCCACGTAACGCGTTTTCGAGTTTGTCCCATGGATTCTTGTTAGTAGCTTCTTTGGGGAAGAATGCTTGAGTTATGCAGAATGTGTAACCATCATAGTTTTGGTCTAGGAACCATGCCGCTATGTCTTCAGGTCTCGAAGCATGCACTTCACCTGTGGTTGGGTCGTATATGTCTACGCCTTTCAATTCAACGACGTATTCTTCGCCTGTTTTCTTTATTCTGATGTCTGGTTGACCGAACACTGAGAAGAGCTGGCTTCCTTTTGGTGATTTAAGCAGGTCGTGCATTTCAACATCTGGACGAATATTCGCCATGTGGATTTGAAGATTTGGATGTGGGGTTTTCTGAATTGTGGCTTGAGCTTCAGGATCAAACGCAAATCCAGCAAAGATAAGCATGCTGAAGCCCATCATGTAAGCTGACCTTACGGCTTCCTCAACCTGTCTTGCGGTGACAGGACCGTGTCTAGGTCCAAATGATAACGCAGTTCTTAAAGAGTTCCCGTTTTGTTTGACTTGAGCCTCTGCGTGAAGAAATCCAGCTGATTCTATTGGTCTAACATTTTCAAGCACCATATGCTTGCCACCGGGAAAAGTAACGCCGTCTTTTCGTACCAGCTCAATAAGCATGTCAATGAAATCTTCAGCCATATTTGCCGATAAGGGTGCCTCCAAGTTTTCATCTCGTAAAGCTGAAGCCAGTGACGGATCCTCAACAGATGGAACAGGAATGGCCTCTACGGTGAATGGGCCGGAAACACGGACTTTATCCCTCTCAATTAGCGGTCTATCATAAAGAGTTTCGGTACGAAACGGTTCATCTAAAGCAACCGCTCTAAGAGTAACATGCGGAAATGTCTCGTAAACAAAACCTGCAGAGATTCCTTGTTCGGGATAAGCCAGTTTGTAATATGGGAACACAGCACACAATAATCTCTGTCTTGCTAAGGCTAGAGCTACTCTGCTTGTGTCGCAAGTAATCCATCGTCTGCCCCATTTTTCGGCGCAGTAAGCTGTTGTTCCGCTCCCACAAGTTGGATCTAATACGAGATCACCCGGATCTGTTGTCATTAGAATGCATCGCTCAACAACCTTCGTATTTGTCTGAACAGAGTAGACTTTATCAGAAGCAAAAGTGCTCATGACCGTGTCATCCCAGATGTGGTGATAAGCTGTCATTGGTAGATCATCTTCATATCTCTTATAGTACAATCTATCGCCTATCGCGACCAGACGTCCCTTGTTTACAAGCCTTTCCATGGCCTCTGGAGGGTATGCCCATTGCGCATTGGCTGGAGGATAGTACACCTTGCCTTGAAAATTGACCGGAAAGGGTTTTTCATCTGGTTTAAGCTTGCGAGTGATATCAGCAGCTTTAAATCGTTTTCCGTCTGGAAGTGATTCTATGCCCGATATCTCAGAAGGTCTCAGGTTTCTACAGGTGCCATCCAGTAGTTCGATCCAGTTAAAGGTTGAGTCAACGACTGATTTCTCCCTAGGATGATATAGTTGTCTGTACTTGATCCTTTCCTTATCTTTCGCATACCACAATAGATAATCCGATACCGATGCTAACAATTTTGTTGGTTGCCCGGCGGCAGTCTGGAAAGTTATTATGGAACAGAAGTTCTTTGGGCCGAAAATCTCATCCATCAATTCTTTAACATGGTGGATGTTAATATCATTAATTTGGACAAAAATGCTGCCAGATTCGCTGAGAAGTTCATGACACAAAAGAAGTCTATCGCGCAAATAAGTTAGGTATGAATGTATTCCGAGCATCCATGTGTCGCGGTAGGCTTTGATTTGTTCAACTTCTCTGGTTAGAAACTCATCTTTCCCATCTTGAACCTCGCGCTTTCCTATCAACGGTTGGAAATTCGAATCATATGATATACCGTAGGGCGGATCCATGTATATCATTTGCACTTTGCCAGCCATCATCTCTCTTTCAAGCAGCGAGTTCATCACAAGCAATGAGTCTCCAAGAATCAAACGGTTCGTCCAATCCATCTCGTGCTGATAAAACTCAATCCGCCTATCCAGAGGCAAATCTGGCTCAGCAAATAATCGCAACTGCCTGTAAAGCTCTCTTTTCTCAACAGCCTTCAAAATCGCCTTAGTACTAATCCTCTCATGAATATGTAAAGCAACAGTATCCACCTCAAAACTCGTATGCTCAGCCTTACCAGCCCAAACAAGCTGCGGATCCAAATGCGGATCATACTCATACTTCTTCCGCTCCCGCCTCTCCTTAAAAAAAGTAGCCAACCCAGCATCAGGGATATTCTTACGCTTCTCGCTAACAAACCGATAATCCCTAACCTTATCATTCACAGTCACACTCTCTTTCAGCAACTTCCTTCTCAGCCTACGCCTAACCAACAAAACCACCTGCCAATATTGACCAACAAAGTTCCACCATTAAACATGACACACCAATTCCTAAAATAACAATAGATTACTTCTAATTTATCAGTTTTTCAATACTCGTAACAAAATGCCTTCGATAGTCTATAATTTTCGTTCCTTTTCGGTGATGACAAAGTACTTCTTTTTACTCAGAATAGAAGGCGTGCATTAGTTAGCACATGACCTCCGCGCGCGGTCGGTCTGTTCGGGTCACCAAAGCCCTGAGCTGGATTAGCCTACAGTTGATTCGTCACAACCACGGCTATGTTGTATATCTCTACGAAACGAAGCAGCTTATGCAGGCACTGGTTAAGCTTTTGCTGGCGATCAGCTAGGTTCCGCGTCCAACATATTCTCCTCTGAAATGGCTAATCCTAGAATCAACCACAACCAGCTTCACATTTTCTTCAGGACACATCTTGAAAAGCCCATGGATTAGGAAGACTTGGTATTAGTTGTTAGAGGTCTGTGCAGGAAAAGATAAATAGCATTAAATATGGCTAAAACCAAAATATCCCATTCATGAGACTGTTACTTCCTGCTGTTGAAATAGTTCAACAGAATGATGTACACCTATATTTAACTAAACTAAACGTCAAACAGATAAAAGATTTGATTAATAGCAAACAACTCATTCCAGACACGTACAATCCTGATATCAACATTCAACGTGGTTATCAGAGAACCCTTGATAAAAACCGAATGAGAAAAATACTCAACTTTTTGGAAAGCAGATACAAGATTGTACTGAATGTAATGCCGACGTCAATCGTTCTTAGCGTAAGAAAAAGCAATACTGAACCAATCAAGTTCAATAATGGACAATTAATAATAGGTGATGATGCTACTCTATTTGTTGTTGATGGGCAGCATAGAGTATGGGGCATAAAGGAGCATAGGGATGTAAAATATGAGGTGCCCACAACAATAATATACGGCCTAAATGAACACCAAGAAGCTGCTCAGTTTCTTGTGATAAACAGCACACAAAAGAAAGTCGACCCGTCTTTACAACTAAGAGTCCTGTTCTACGCTGAAGAGAAACTGATGATGAACCTCATTAAAGAAATCAAAAATGTGATCCCTTGGCAAAGTTGGAAGTTAGAGGCCTTGAAAATAGCTATTGAGCTAGAAAACGATCCTGAGAACCCATGGTACAAGAAAGTCAAACAACCGAACGATCCGTCGGGAGAGTGGAAACCAATAAAGGAAGGCAGCTTTGTGGATAGCTTCAGATACATGTGCAGCGAGAACAACCCAATATCCCATGTACCAATGGACAAGAAAGCTGCACATCTAAAGAACTATTGGAACACTATAAGAAAACTTTGGACCAAACCGTTCGAAGATGACTATGTTTATGATTATATTCTTATGGCTCCCTTTGGTGCAGGAGTCTTCAACACTCTGTTTCCAAGCGTGTTAACACTACGCGATATTACTGACTTAAGCTTTGAGGAATTGCTAAAACCAATTGCAAAAAAATATCCAACAAGAAGTTGGTCAAGAAGAAAGGGTGAATTATCAAAGCTTGGTGGAGGCCATAAGACGTACAACAACACTGCTGAACGATTTCTGATAACAATCAATCGAAACTTCGATTACACAAACTCTAGGGAATACGAAAGAATAAGAGCCAGGGCTCCTCACAACCTGAAATGGCTTGTAGACAAGGCTTATGACATGTTGTCACCCTTGAAATTGAGGTCGGCTGAGAACTTGAAAAATGAACGCGGCAAGCACAAAAGAGCATGCTATGTTCTTGCTAACTTAAAAGACAACATGGACTTACAAGTCTATGTTGGGCAGAGCAAAACTATCGAAAAAAGACTTGGTGGCCATGGTAAGAAATTCAACCTGTACTATGTTGAATCTTGCGAGGATGATCAAGAAATGAACCAATTAGAAGGCACTTTGTGGCATCTTGTCAAAAAAGATGTGAGAGCAAACGAGAATCATCCCAACGTAAAATTCTGCCCATTTTGTACATAGAGTGCTTATGGCGCGAAACGCTCTCATGGTAATGGATTCTAGCAGCTGATGCTGATTATTATGTCGAAGCTGAAGTTTTCTATTCCTTTTACGCTTGAAGAAACGTTAAGGCTTAACGTTATTTGAACTACTTCTGAGGGATTGAGTTGTTGTCCGTTATAGTTCCAGTTAAGAGTCAAATAGTTTGGCGCGTTTGATGGACTCCAACTTTCAGTAGTCATGGAAATGTTGGTAGCAGTGTTTCCTTCATTCCTTACGTAAACGGTTACGTTGCTCGTTGAGCCAGGCTCAACCATTCCCCCAATTAATTAGTGAAACTGGGTTGGTGCAGTTGCTGTCCCAGAACACTCAAACCAGCGTTAGTGTACGAGCAGCAACTATGAGCATAACGATTTAATATGTATTTTTCTTTTATTATCAATGCCTTTTCCCAGAAGAAAAATACACGCTACAAGTGCGACAACGATGCTCAAAAATGCTCAACACAAACAAAATGCGACCAGAAAAGTTTGGAAGAATTGTGCACAAGGCATACAGAAACATCTTACAACAGCAGAATTATCTATTTCTTTTAACAGCGACTAACAGAAACTATTCCAACCAATTTTATAATTTGTAAAGCACCTAAAAATGTTCGGGTTGTTTATTCTTTCTTCCGCGAAGGGATTTGCTAAGAGATAAAAATAGCCTTTCCCCCT
>Ga0315298_1006968_pt1 | contig 15114 bp, 13 predicted proteins | sample WHS_1_MG_FD_203077 | JGI IMG/M metagenome (GOLD analysis project Ga0315298, IMG submission 203077) | Extremophilic microbial mat communities from Washburn Hot Springs, YNP, Wyoming, USA - WHS_1_MG | ecosystem: Environmental > Aquatic > Thermal springs > Hot (42-90C) | place: USA: Wyoming... | reverse complement strand
GTCTGGCATCGGCAGTTTAAGCGTGTCCTTACCAAAATTTCTGTACTGCCTCTTAGGTGCATGCTGGCACACAATTCCAGACGGCTGGGATGCCATGATTATTGCCCTCGTGCCGCACACATACGCAGGATGCGATATACTGCCCTGTCCCTCAACAACAATAACATCTGGCTTCTGTTCCTCGTACGCACGCACAATTTCGGATTCGAGTTCACCGACCATGTAGTCGCCCCGAATTGCATCAAGCGGCACGCCATATTGAGACCCCTGCATCAGTCCTGTCTGTCCCGTGGCAACAAACACCGCACGGATGCCTGCACGATTCAGGTCATCTGTGAGAATGAGCGCAGTTGTTCTTTTTCCGATTGAGCCGTCTGTGCCAAGCACAGGTATTCGGAGACACGGCAGATTTCTTGAAAGGTTCCTGAACTGGTGCATCTCTTTCAGCGGCTTCGGCTTCCGCACATCAATCAACTTTACACCATGGGCACTTGCAAGTGCACTGAGTTCAGCATCCTCAGAGAGATATTCGTGCAAGCCAGATACAATGTTCATGCCCGACTTGATTGCCTTTACCACAACCTCTCGATATTCCTGCGGGAGCAATCCACCAATGGTAGCAACACCGATGATAAAGTACCGTGCACCTGGCTGATTCGCCAGTGCCTCCTCAAAATTTCCGTAGATGGGAATTCCGTTCCGCTTCCCATCCAGCACTTCTCCCGCATCCCTGCCTGCATTCCTGCTATCAATCACACCCAGAATTCGGAACCTTCTTGAATACCGCACAAGTCCATTTGCGGTCTTTCCCGTGTATGTCCCGAACTTCCCCTCACAGTAAATTATTGCATCTTCCATGACCTACAATCCCGTTGTCTAAATATATTTTTTGTCGGGAATCATAAATCAGCCCTGTTTCCCCTGTTCAACTGCATTGAGAAATGCGTTTACAAGTTCCTGCGTCTCTGGCGTTGTGTACTCCTCGATTTTCCCCGCATCACACAGGCGGGCAATTTTTTCATCAATTGGAATTGTGCCAATCAACGGAATGCCAGATTCTTGCCCGAAATTTCTGTCTTTCACATTGCCAAACGGATACACCGTATTCCCGCAGTGCGGGCATCGATAGGACGCCATGTTCATCACAACACCCAGCATTCTTGTATTTGTTTGCTGGAGCATATCCATTGCCTTGGACACAATTATTTCAACAAGTTCCTGCGGTGTACTCACAAGCAATACTCCATCCAGCCTTACGGATTGCACGAGTGTGAGTGGTGCATCTGCAGTTCCCGGGGGCATGTCTACAAGCAGGTAATCCAGACCTCCCCAGTCCGTATCTGCAAGTAACTGGCGTATTGCACCACCAATGAGTGGACCACGCCATATCACTGCTCTCCGCTCATCGTCAAGCAGGAGATTCATTGACACGAGTTTCAACCCGAGTGCACTCTTTGCAGGAATAATCCCGTTCTCACCAGCCATCAAATGCTTCTTCACGCCAAGAATTTTTGGCATGCTCGGGCCTGTTATATCACCATCCAGTATTCCTACCTGCATCCCAGATTTAGCAAGATGTGCACCAAGGATTGCACACACCGCACTCTTGCCGACACCCCCCTTCCCGCTCATTATTCCGATTTTATGTTTTATCTGTTTCATCCGTTCTGCAATTGCCTTTGTCTGTCGAATATACTCTTCATTCATACCTTATCGTATGCACGCTCAATAATAAACCTTATTATCGCTTTGGTTTATGCCGCCTCATGCGGATTGCAGTGGTAATCAAGGACAGATGCCAGCCAAAGCGGTGCTTCATGGAATGCATAAAATACTGTCCCAGGGTACGCATGGGTGACGAAACAATCCAGCTTGATGAAAAGGGGAAACCAATTATAATTGAGGAACTCTGTGCGGGTTGTGGCATATGCGTACACAAATGCCCGTTCGATGCAATACGCATTGTGAATCTTGCAGAGGAACTCACGCATGACCTCGTGCACCAGTTCGGACAAAATGGTTTTCGACTATATCGTTTACCTGTCCCGAGGAAAGGAAGTATAATAGGGATACTGGGAGAAAATGGAATTGGTAAAACCACCGCAATATCAATTCTCACAAATAACCTCATACCAAACTTTGGAAAATGGGAAAAAGAGGCAGAACGCAATAAGGTAATAGACCAGTTTTCAGGCACAGAACTCAAGGATTACTTTGAAAAACTATATTCTGGTAAAATCCGCACTGCACTCAAACCCCAGTATGTGGATAAGATTCCAAGGGTGAACAAGGGTAGTGCAATGGAACTCCTGCTGAAAATTGCAGGTGCAGAAAAAATAAAGAGCATAGCATCTCAGTTCGATTTCACTACAGAACACTTGAACCGTGACATTGCTACATTTTCTGGTGGCGAATTACAACGCCTGGCTATCATGGGCACCATGTTGAAGGATGCAGACGCGTATTTCTTTGATGAGCCATCATCGTACTTAGATATCTATCAGCGCATAAAGATGGCTGGACTCATCAAGGACCTGGCGAATGAGCGTATTGTCGTTGTTGTTGAACATGACCTCGCTATACTGGACTACCTTGCAGAAAATGTGCATCTCATGTACGGTACTGAAGGCGCATATGGCGTTGTGGTACCTCCAAAGGTTGTGAGAAATGCAATAAATACATATCTGGAGGGCTATCTTAAGGAGGAAAATATTCGTGTGCGTGAGTATCCAATCGAATTCTTTTCGCATCCTCCGCAGGAAGGTGTTACACGGGAAGAAGTGCTTGTGTTCGAACCCCTGAAAAAACGCTATGCGGGCTTCACACTGTGCACAATGGGTGGCAGAATAATGAAGGGAGAGGTCATCGGGATGCTGGGTGCAAATGCTACTGGTAAAACCACATTTGTTAAGATGCTAGCGGGTGTCGAAAAGCCAGATGTGGGAGTAATTACAAGGAATGTAAAGGTGAGCTACAAACCGCAGTACATAAACCCTGAGAAAGATTACACGGTGAGGCAGATTTTTGCAGAGAAATTGAAGGACATCATGTTCACGAATTTTTACAAGGAAGAAATAGAACATCCACTGAAAATTTCATCGCTCTACGATAAGAACCTTGAAGAACTTTCTGGCGGCGAATTGCAGCGCGTGGCAATCGCCCTCTGTATTGCACAGCCCGCAGACCTGTATCTTCTTGATGAACCTTCTGCCTACCTGGATTCAAATCAACGAATGATTGCAGCAAAAACCATCAAGCGGGTAATTGAGAAGATGGGAATGACTGGTATGGTGGTAGACCACGATATTTACTTTATCGACCTTGTGGCTGATAGATTAATCGTGTTTGATGGTGTTCCGGGCGTCTCTGGCGAAACCAGTGAAATACTCTCGATGCATGATGGCATGAACACATTCTTGAAGCGGGTAAACATCACCTTCAGGCGAGATGAGAACACGAAAAGGCCCCGTGTTAACAAGCCAGGTTCTGCAAAAGACCGGGAACAGAAGGATGCAGGCGAATATTACTATGAATGAAATAAAAAAGTTCAATACGGTTATCCATACATGGTATGAAAATTATCCACATCGTGTTTCTCGAGGCTTGTCTTTGCTTTCATTACCACTTCCTTAAACATTTTCTCAAACATCACTGCCTGCGCCTCAAGCGGTGTTGTGTCTATCTCTATGTCTGGTACCAGTGCATCAATTGTTTTTACAATTTTTATTGCAGCTTTAGCATCTGGCATGTTTGGATTTGTCTCTGCAAGCAGGCAGAGCACATCCATATTTTTCATTTCACCATCTGCAAGCAGCATACCAGAAACACCAGAAATTACGCCGTCTGTTAACTGGGGAATTCCATTTTTCTCCAGCAATTTTCTCATGCCGGGTGTGCTTCCTACACCATACACCTTCGTTTCCTCCTCGGAGGCACCTGAAAAAACAAAACCCTCTGGAGATATAATCATGGAGCATTTGTTCGATTCCGCAAATCCCAGTATTATATCTGAAATCTTCCTTGTAAGCTCAGGACTTGGTACGAACTCAGAGAGAAATACCACAATCTTGCTGTTCCCGTAAATACGCATGGGATGCGTGGGCTGTGCATTCCGCACGATTGCAACGGGTGGAAAGTAATCACTGGAGATTGTAGCAATCTTTTCAAGTTTAAATGTCTCAACTAGAAAATTGCCCACAATGCTTCCGATCAGCCCTACACTTGGAAATGCTTCAATGAACACTGCCCCATCGCACTTGAATTTTTTGTGCGGTGTTAATGTTATGCTTTCTTCAATCGGGCGTTTTATGCTCATATTTTTTCCTGGCATATATTCACCATTCCCAAATACACCAGGATATAAATAAATGTAATGCCCCTTAAACACGCATGTAAATACGCGTTTTGAATGTGGGGCTGATTGATAACACTACATTCCTATATTTCTCCTCCAGTATATACAACACAGATCATATACAATACAACCCATGCTACATGGGGATTAAAGATTCGGGCTTCTACTATATAAAACCATACGGTTCTCAGCATTTCCCGTAGGCTTTTTGTTTTTGTGTTATTTTCCTTCCATAAAAAAGGTGATGGGATGTGTGAGATATACTCAAAAATCCAAAATTATTGGGCTGTGAAGTACCAGACACTCACCGATAGGGAGCAACAATTACTGGAAGCAATGCTAACTCAACTTGAAAAATGCGCCTTTGTAAAGCCAGACAAAGACCACCCAGTAAGAGCAGTGGAATTTGCAGCGTGTCTGAATGTGGAACCGCTCCTCCCGTTTTTTGACAACCCCGCAATTTACAAAGATTTCAAAAAGATAGAACCAAGACTACCGCCAAGAATACGATTTTTCCTCTATTATCTCTTCTCCAGAGAAAACTCTATTTTAGCAGCATATCGGAAGTTTAGCGAGGAAGACGCAAAGATGCTGGGATTTGATAAGAAACCTACATACGAGCTGGTCCGAGAGTTTATGAATGAAAGAATCGGTGTAGAACGATTCCCGGAGTTATTTCGGTTAGTAATCACTACAATTCGAGAGGAGGCAGAGAAAAGGGGGATACAGATTGGAGAACGGATTGCAGAAGATGCCACGGACATACGAGCACTGAAGCACGATAAGGAAGCAAAATACAGCGGATACTACAAAGAGTTTGGTTACAAGTCAGATGGGGTGCACGATTTAGAACACCAGGACCTCGTGCTTTATTACAGACCAATGGAGATTACAGCAGATGAAGGGCAGAACTTGCCATACGCACAGGAGGAACTGCTAGCTCTGGGAATTAAGCCAAAGGAATGGTTTGTAGACACAAAATATGCCACTTACGAGAACATTGCGTGCAGTGAAATACGAGGTATTCACCTGAAATACAAGATTCCAAAGGGGTGGAAGTACAACAAAAAGGGCGAGAAGCAGGAGATAAAGCGGATATATCAAAAATACCACAATGCACCTGACTTCGTACCAGGTGCAAGCATTGAGTATCAGTTGAAGTACCTGTATGAAAGAGGTGAGATAGAAGCAGTGGGTGCATATTTCAGGAACAGGCGGATGGAGATGGATTCTGAGATGATAAGGGAAGAGATGGGAGAACGGAGTGGAAAAACAGAAGGGTGTATCGGGAGGATGAAAACATGCACAATCCTGGACCGAAGACCTGCACGACGAGGCTGGAAGGAGATTGAAAGGATTTGCGGGCTTACATTTCTTGCCCATGCATTTGCAGCGCTTATTTGTTTGCAACATGGTGTAACTGAAAATCTTGGGAACATAACATATATCATCTGAGTATGGATGTGTGGCGATGTGCTATCCTATAGGAGACGAACATGGATGGGAAAAAAAGGGGATTTGTATGGGTAAGAGGGAATAAAGATACACTCGGGGCATTTCTTTAATCCCCGCTACATGCACATTGCTCTTTAGGGAAAAATTAATTATCTCCTAGTATTATGGCTTGGTTGAAGGCAAAGCCAGATTTGAAATGGGGGTCTCACATGGCAACAACATACATAATAAAGCAGGACGAAAAGGCAAGAAAGTGGAAGGTTCCACATGGCGAACTGTACATCATAAAGGACCGATGTAAGGGCTGCGGGTTTTGTATTGAGTTCTGTCCGAAGAAGGTGCTTGTAGAATCAAAGGAGTTCAATGCAAAAGGGTATCATCCGCCCGAGTTGCAGGAAGATGAGACAAAGAAATGCATCAACTGCGGGTTCTGCTCGATGATATGCCCGGAATTTGCAATATTCAGCGTAGCAGATACAGAATCAAAGGATGTTTCCGTAGTTCCTGAGAAGGAATATCCGATTGTGGAGTCGCCGAAGGTGCCTGAGATAAAAAAAGCAAGGGATGTACTCACTGGTGAGCATTTCTGGAACGGAGATGTTGCTGCTGCGGAGGGCGCAATTGCCGCTGGCTGTCGGTTCTTTGCGGGCTATCCAATAACGCCATCAACTGAAACTGCGGAGCACATTGCAGAAAGAATTCCGCAGGTTGGTGGCGTCTATGTGCAGATGGAGGATGAGATTGCGAGTATTGCTGCGGTGCTCGGTGCTGCATGGACGGGTGCAAAGGCAATGACTGCAACATCGGGACCTGGTTTCAGCCTGATGCAGGAAAACATCGGGCTCGCTGCAATGACAGAAACTCCATGCCTGATTATAAATGTGCAGCGTGGTGGTCCCTCCACTGGCTTACCCACACTCGTGGCACAGGCGGATGTAATGCAGGCAAGGTGGGGAACGCATGGAGACCACGAAATAATTGCACTTGCACCGAATTCACCGCAGGAGTGCTTCGACCTCACAATCGAGTGCTTCAACCTGGCATACCGCTATCGCACACCCGTGATCCTTCTGATGGACGAGTCAGTTGGACACATGACCGAGCGTGTGGTTGTTCCAGATAAATCAAAGATAAAACTTGTGGACAGAAAGAAGCCACAGGGAGAACCAGGGAAAGCGAAAATCTATGAGGCAGATGATGACCTTGTACCTCCAATGCCGTATGCTGGAGAGGGCTACAATGTGCATGTCACAGGATTAACGCATGACGAACGCGGATACCCGAGCACAATCGCAGAGACACAGGAAAGGATGATAAAGCGCATCTGCGACAAAATCAGGAAACACAGGGACGAGATTGTGCGTGTTGAGGAGTTCATGCTGGAGGATGCAGAGATAGCAGTTGTGGCATACGGAATCACATCCAGGGTTGTGAAGCGGGCTGTGCTCATGGCACGGGAGAAGGGAATAAAGGCAGGTATGCTCCGCCTCATCACAATCTGGCCGTTTGCAGATAAGGAGATAAGGGCACTTGCCAAAAAGGTGAAAAAATTCCTCGTGGTTGAGATAAATTACGGGCAGATGGTACTGGAGGTAGAACGCTGTGCCTGCCCGCGGGAAGTGCACTTCCTGGGTAAGATGGGAGGTGCAGTGCACACGCCTGATGATGTGCTTGCAAAGATTGAGGAGGTGTACAAATGAGCATGCATGAGGTTGAGGAAAATCCACTGGATGTTTATCTCAGAGCTGACCGCATGCCGCACATATGGTGCCCTGGCTGCGGACTTGGAATTGTTACCGGTGCCTTCATTCGTGCAATCCAGAAATCAAAAATCGATCCGAAGCTCGTTTCTGTGGTTGCAGGTATCGGGTGCACAGGGAGAATTCCTGGCTACCTGAATTTTGACACATTTCACACAACGCACGGGAGAGCAATTCCCTTCGCAATAGGGCTGAAAATTGCAAAGCCAGATTTACATGTGTTTGTGATAAGCGGTGATGGCGACCTGTTTGCAATTGGTGGAAACCATATCATCCATGCAGCACGAAGGAATGTAAACATAACTGTAATTTGCGTGAACAACTTCAACTATGGTATGACTGGTGGTCAGGTGGGTCCAACGACACCAGAAGATGCAAGGACTACAACCACACCCTACGGAAATATTGAGCCAGCGTTTAATCTCCCGTATGTAATGGCTTCTGCGGGTGCTGTTTATGTGGCAAGGTGGACAACACTTCAGCCAAGGAAAATTCTTGACAGCATCCTCGAAGCAATGCAGAAAGACGGGTTCTCATTTATCGAAATAATTTCACCGTGTCCCACGGCATACGGCCGCAGGAACGCACAGAAGGATGCAATGGAAACCATGAAAATCTATCAGTACAAGACCAGAGTTAAAAATGGTGCAGACCCGAGAGAAGCGGATATCACGCTCAACGGTGAAATCCTCACTGGAAAATTTGTGGATATTGAGAAGACCACATATCTAGACAGGGTAAAGGTACTCATTGAGAAGGCTAATAAGAAGGGGGCATAATCATGGCACGAAAAGAGATAAAATTTGCAGGTTTTGGCGGGCAGGGAATTATTCTTGCAGGGTTTATTGTAGGGAAAGCAATCTCGCTCCACGACAGGAAGGAAGCGGTATTCACACAGAGCTACGGACCTGAGGCACGAGGTGGTGCATGTGCCGCCTCGCTGGTAATTGATGATAAACAGATTGACTATCCATATCCAGTTTCTCCAGATATAATGGTAGTTATGTCGCAGGAAGCGTATCATGACTATGTGCCAGGGCTTAAGGAAGGTGGAATACTCATCATTGATGAAGACCTTGTCGCACTTGACGACATGGCTAAGAAGGCAGGCAAGATTTATCGCATACCCGCAACACGGTTTGCCGAGGAGCTCGGAATGAAAATTGCTGCAAATATTGTGATGCTTGGTTTCTTTGGAAGCATTGCAAAGGATGTCGTTAGCACGGAATCGCTGAAAAAATCAGTGCTGGAGAGTGTGCCTGCAAGATTCAGGGAGCAAAATGCAAAGGCATTTGAGAAGGGTTATAACTATGGACTTGAAATCTTAAAGGGTGAGAAGTAATGGCTCGCATCGGTGTTTTCGTATGCCACTGCGGTATTAATATCGCTGGCGTTGTTGATGTGGATGCAGTGGTGCGTGAAATCTCAAAGTATCCGGATGTGGTGCATGCAGAGCACTACAAGTACATGTGCTCAGACCCCGGGCAGAACCTTCTTGTAAATGCAATCAAGGAACATCGACTTGATGGCGTGGTAGTTGCTGCCTGCTCTCCAAACATGCATGAAAACACATTCAGGAATGCCTGTGAACGTGCTGGATTAAATCGCTATCGCTGTGAGATGGCAAACATCAGGGAACAGAGTTCATGGGTGCATGCAGATGCTCCAGAGCAGGCCACTGCAAAGGCAGTCCAGATTATTCAGGTTGCCGTGGAAAAGGTGAAACTGAATGCACAGTTAAAGGAGACAAGTGTGCCAATAACCAGGCGTTGTCTCGTCATTGGTGGCGGTATTGCCGGTATTCAGGCAGCACTGGATGTTGCAGATGCTGGCTATGAAGTGATTCTCGTTGAAAAATCGCCGTCAATTGGCGGGCACATGGCACAGCTCTCTGAGACATTTCCCACACTTGACTGCTCGCAGTGCATTCTAACACCGAAAATGGTTGCTGTGGCAAGACATCCAAACATAAAGCTGATGACATACAGCGAGGTTGTTGATGTGCGTGGCTATGTAGGCAACTTCAAGGTAAAGATACACCAGCACCCGAGGTATGTCACGAAGGACTGCAATATATGCGGGAAGTGCGAGGAGGTCTGTCCTGTAATCGTGCCAAACGAATTCGACAGAAACCTCAGCCCGAGAAAGGCGATATATCTGCCATTCCCGCAGGCAGTGCCTGCGAGATACACAATTGATACAAATCACTGTCTTGGCTTGAATCCGCTGGTTTGTGGCAAGTGCAGGGAGGTGTGCGAGGCAAAGGCAATTGATTACGACATGCAGGCAGAGGACATTGAGGTTGAAGTAGGGTCAATAATTGTGGCAACGGGCTACGAACTGTTCCCTAAGGAAAAAATCGGGGAATACGGATATGGAGTATATCCAGATGTCATCGATGGGCTGGAGTTTGAACGCCTGCTATCTGCCTCTGGTCCAACTGGAGGACAGCTTATACGCCCGTCAGATGGAAAGGTACCAAAGGTCGTGGCATTTCTTCAGTGCAGTGCATCCAGAGACCCGGAGTCGTATCTACCGTACTGTTCAAAGATATGCTGCATGTACACTGCGAAGCATGCAATGCTCTACAAGCACCATGTGCATGATGGTAATGCATATGTGTTCTACATTGACATAAGGGCTGGTGGAAAGGACTACGAGGAATTTGTCCGCAGGGTAATGGAGGAGGAACGCATCACATATGTGCGTGGCAAGGTGTCCAAGGTGTTCAGGCGTGGAGATAAGATGGTTGTCTGGGGTGCAGATACACTCACAGGCGAGTTCGTTGAACTTGAGGCAGACCTCGTTGTACTTGCTTCTGGCATTGTACCATCCCCGGACACAAAGAAGGTTGCAAATATACTCAAGATTCCAGTTGATGAGAACTCCTTCCTGAAGGAGGCGCATCCGAAGTTAAGGCCTGTTGAGACACTGACGCAGGGCATATACATATGCGGGGCAGCACATGGCCCGAAGGATATACCTGAGACCGTCGCACAGGCAAGTGGTGCTGCAAGCAAGGCAATCTCAATTCTATCTGGCAAGGAACTGTACCACGAGCCAACAACCGCTGAGGTGAACACAGATGCATGTTCTGGCTGCAGGGTGTGTGTGAATCTCTGCCCATTCAGCGCAATTAGCTTTAATCAACAAACACACACGGTTGAGGTGAATGAAATACTCTGCGAGGGCTGTGGAACCTGTGTGGCTGCATGTCCAACGGGTGCCCTGAAGCTCCGCAATATGACCGATACGCAGATCTACAATATGATCCGTGCGGCATTATCATGAGGTGATAAACATGAGTTTTGAGCCAAAGATTGTGGCATTTTTATGCAACTGGTGTGCATACAGTGGTGCAGACCTTGCAGGCGTGAGCAGGCTATCGTATCCGCCAAACATGGTTCCCATCCGTGTGATGTGTTCCGGCAGAGTTGACCCGCAGTTCGTGCTCGAGGCGTTCAGAAGTGGTGCAGATGGCGTGTTTATCGGCGGTTGTCATACTCCGAGCGACTGCCACTATGTTACAGGAAACTTCAAGGCGTTCAAGCGTGTGGTGGTCCTCAAAAAAATGCTGGAGCAACTCGGGATTGAGCCAGAACGCTTGAGAATTGAGTGGGTGTCTGCAAGTGAAGGCAAAAAGTTTGCGGAGGTAACTGCAGATTTTGTCGACACGGTCAGGAAACTTGGTCCACTGGGTTTAGAAAAGGGAAAATCATGAAGAAACTGGTTATCGGCCTTGGAAACCCGCTGCTCGGTGATGATGGCGTTGGTGTTGCAATAGTGCGGGAACTTGCAGGGGAGAATCTGGGTGTGGATGTAGTGGAAATGAACACATCTGGATTCAGTGTTGCGGAGGCAATGCTTGGCTACGATGTAGTAGTTGTGGTGGATGCGATTGCGGGAAGGAAACCAGGGAGGATACACAGATTTTCACTGGATGCAATGAGCCAGTGCATGCACTTTACAAGTGCACATGACACCAACATTGCTACCGCAATCGAGTTCATGAAACGCAATCAGGATTTCCCGAGACATGTAAAATTTGTGTGTGTGGAGATAATTCCCAAAAACGAGTTCGACGAAGGAATGAGTGAAGATGTAAAGAAGGCAGTAATTGAGGCGAAAAACGCGGTTCTGGATGAGCTAAATAACGAAGTAATGGAGGTAAGGTAGATGGAGCTCAAAGAGGATGAAATTGCAAAGCGAGAGGAATTTACAAGGCGTGTTGAAGAACTGTCTGGACAGAATATCTTTGCCTGCTATCAGTGCGGCAGATGCTCTGCTGGCTGTCCGATGGTGAGTAAGATGGACGCGATACCCAGCATGATTATGCGTCTCCTGCAATTTGGAGATATGCGTGTTCTCGAGAAAAATACCTGCTGGGTGTGCGCATCCTGCTACACATGTGATGTACGCTGTCCAAAGGGCATTGACATCGCAAAGGTGATGGAGGCACTGCGTCAGATAAAGCTGAGAACGAACATAAATAACATTGATATCGGAAAGATTGAGGGCATTGAAGAATTGCCCCAGATTGCACTGATTGCAAACTTCCGAAAGAATACTGGCTGAGGTGATAAAATGGACATACCATATTTTCCAGGTTGTAGTTTAAAGTCAAACACAAGGTATTTCGAGGATTCAGCAAGGGAGTTCTTTGCAGAACTGGGAATTAACCTTGTTGAACTACCAGAGTGGAACTGCTGTGGCACCGTGTACTCACTCACTACTGATGACATCATGCGCCACATTGCATCCGTGCGGAATCTCGTGCATGCCCAGGAGCTTGGAAAGAAGCTGGGCACGAACAAACTCATGACGCTCTGTGCAATGTGCTACAACACGCTTGCCCAGGTAAATGCGCTGGCAAGAAGCAGGCCAGATGATTTGAAAACTGCAAATGAATTCATTGATGACCTGCCCGACTATGAGGCGCAGGTTGAGGTTGTGCATGCTCTGAGTTACCTCAATGACAATGTGAGTTTTGAAAAGATTGCGAAACTTGCGAAGAGAAAACTGAATGGGTTAAGGGTGGCACCGTACTACGGCTGTCTGCTTGTCCGTCCTGAGCATGTGAAAATCGATGACAGGGAGAAGCCAGCATTGATGCCAAAATTATTCGGACTGCTCGGGGCAACTGTGGTGGATTTCCCCTACAGTGTGGAGTGCTGTGGCTCCTATCACACGGTGAACATGAAGGATGTGGTTGTTGAGAAAACACGCACAATCATTGCAAGTGCAAGGGAGAACGGTGCAGATGCCATTGTGCTTTCCTGCCCGCTGTGTGAATTCAATCTGGATGAGCGACAGAAGGATGTGCGGATGAAGTATCCTGGCTTTGAAACAATGCCTGTTTTTTATTTCACAGAACTTCTTGCTCTGGCAATGGGCAAGAAGATTAATATGGGAGCACATTATGTTTCGCCTGAAAATGTGCTTAAAAAATATGGTTTAGTTTGAGGTGAGGAAACATGGAAGAGAATAAAGAAAAAACAATAAAGGTATACATCATGGGAAAGGAACACCAGGTTCCAGAGGGACTGACAATCATGAAGGCGATAGAGTACGCGGGCTATAAGCTGGTGCGTGGAGCGGGCTGTCGTGCAGGGTTCTGCGGTGCATGTGCGACCGTGTACAGAAAGGCAAACGAATACAAACTACGGGTTGCACTGGCATGCCAGACCCTTGCGGAGGATGGAATGTACCTCACTGAAATTCCATTTGTGCCCGCAAACAAAGCAAAGTATGAACTTGAGAAAATAAAGCCAAGCCCGAACATAATTCTCCAGTCCTATCCAGAGGTTGCAAGATGTGTAGCATGTAACACATGCACGAAGTCATGCCCACAGGATTTAAAGGTTATGGACTACATCCAGGCAATGAAGCGTGGCGATATAGCCAGGGCAGCAGAACTCTCGTTTGACTGTGTGCAGTGCGGGTTGTGTGCAGCAAGATGTCCAGCTGAGATTGTGCACTATCATGCAGCCCAGCTTGCAAGGAGGGTGTATGGAAAGTACCTTGCAAAACCATCACCGAACCTTGAGAAACGCATTAAGGAAATTGAGGAAGGAAAGTATGATGAGGAAATAAAGAGGTTGAAGAGCATGGGACTCGAGGAGATGAAGAAGAGATATATGGAACAGCAGAAAAATGCAGAAAAAGAGGAGGCATGAAAACATGGAGATGATAAGAGGTTATCCAGATTACATGCGGGAATCAATCGAGATGGTTGCAAAAACAAGGGAAGCAAGGGCAAAGGAAACGATGCGCCGCCTGACACTCGAAGAACGCGATGAAGTGCTCAAGAATTTCCATCCCGACTACAAGCCAGATGCAAAAGCAGAGATACGCATCGGGCGGAGCAAGGGAGAGAAGGCACCAAAGGAAGTTGTGGAATTGCTGGAAGCAATGCCGTTAATTGACGGAAGTGATGTAAACCTCAATCAGATTGATTTTGATGTAGATATTCTCATCATCGGCGGTGGTGGTGCAGGCACGGTTGCTGCACTCTGGGCATATTATTCCGGTGTACCCATTGAGAACATACTGATGTGCACAAAGCTGCGCCATGGCGATGCAAACACGATGATGGCACAGGGCGGGATTCAGGCGGCGGACAGACCTGAGGATTCACCAGCAATTCATTACCTCGATGTGCTGGGCGGAGGGCATTTCACGAATAATCCAGACCTTGTTGAGAAACTTGTGATGGAAGCGCCGAAAATCATCAAGTGGCATGAACAACTAGGTGTAATGTACGACAAGGACGAAAATGGCAACTTCATAGAGATATCTGGCGGAGGAACATCACGATTCAGAATGCACTCTGCAAAGGACTACACTGGCATGGAAATCATGCGTGTCCTTAGAGATGAGTTCAGGAACCTGGGAATGCGTGTGCTCGAGTTCACGAGTGCAGTTGAGCTGCTCACAGACGGAAACGAAGTTACGGGTGCAGTGCTGTTCAACATGGAAACAAAGCAGTACTATGTGGTGCGTGCAAAGGCAGTAATTCTTGCCACTGGTGGCTTTGGACGCTTGCATATCATGGGGTTCCCGACAACGAATCACTACGGGGCAACGGGCGATGGACTCGTGCTGGCATACCGTACAGGTGCTCGCCTCGTTGATATGGATTCAGTTCAGTATCACCCAACAGGTGCTGCATTCCCGGAGCCGATTGTGGGTCTGCTTATAACTGAGAAAGTGAGAGGGCTCGGTGCACAGGTGGTGAACAAGTACGGAAAGCAGTTTGTGTTCCCGCTGGAGCCACGAGATGTTGAGGCGGCAAGCATCATCAAGGAGTGCTACTCAACTGAGAACTATGTGGTTACGCCTACGGGTTTGCGTGGTGTCTGGCTCGATTCACCGCTGATTGAGCTGTTGCGTGGCGAGGGCACAGTGGTCAAGAGCCTGGGTGCAATGTACCGCATGTTCCATCGCTTTGGAATTGACATGAGCCAGGACCCGATCCTTACATTTCCCACGCTCCACTACCAGAACGGCGGTGTGGCAATAAATGTGAATGCAGAGACGGATGTG